>SMEP01000052.1_pt1 | contig 46339 bp, 50 predicted proteins | sample 2456231 | NCBI WGS metagenome assembly SMEP01 (sample SAMN10132595, study PRJNA489261) | soil metagenome | isolation source: day1 control-silty clay loam soil ammended with raw manure from dairy cow... | place: USA | collected 2015-05-15
TTGGTCTAACATGGCTAACGTCTCCAAAGGAATAAATATTTATTTGATAAAGCGATATTAGTGCATAAATCAAAATAGGTAAAACAGTTTGTTTTTATAATATCGATCGGAATTACTAATTTATTGAAAAATGCATCATTAATTTCAGATTTTTATATGGCGTTAGAATAAGAATTTTCAAGTAATTTAACTTGATATTTGCTTAATTCAGTTAGTATTAGGCATCTATAACAGGAGGGCTGAATCATGGAATTACAGCGCGGAATTTATCAGCATTATAAAGGGCAGCTTTATCAGGTATTACATGTCGCCACGCACAGTGAAACTGAAGAAAAGCTGGTGGTTTATCAATGTCTCTATGGGGATTATTCGATTTGGGTGCGCCCTTTAACAATGTTCACTGAAACCATTACCACCAACGATGATCGTGAAGTGGAACGCTTTAAATTAATTCAGGCGCTTTAAGCTAAAAAAGCTCAGGGAGGGGCTATGCTAAATCCAGATGAATTTGAAAAATTCATGCATGAATTATATGAAAAATTTCATATGCATGATCTCAAGCAGACAGATCGACTGCAACGATATCGCAATATAGAACCAGAATCAGGTCGATTTTTATCCACGTTGATTCGTGCCCAGCAAGCCAAAGATATTTTGGAAATTGGTACATCCACAGGCTATTCGACTTTATGGCTAGCTGAAGCTGCTCAGCATACCCAAGCAGTGATAACCACACTGGAAATAGATAAAGCACGTGTCACTCAAGCGAAACACTATGCAAATACATTGGGTTTTGAGCATCTTATTGATTTTAAAGTGATGGATGCGCAGCAATATCTAGAAGCTTCACAGCAACAGTTTGATTTTATTTTACTGGATGCAGAGCGCGATGCCTATCTAGGCTATTGGAAGCATTTGGCTCGATTACTCAAGCCAAAATGTGGGATGCTTGTGGTGGATAATGTCATTTCACATGCAGCAGAAGTGGAAGAGTTTATTCATCTGATTCAGCAAGATCAGCGTTTTATCATCAGCACTGTACCGATCGGTGCGGGTCTGCTGATGGTCGGATATCGTGAATCGCATTAGTTTTAATCCATACAGACTTTATTGAAATGTAAATTATATTCAAGATATTTATGTACGAAAGCAGCTTTATCTTCACGTCTGAGCAGGTTGTCATAAATAAATTCGGGTACAGGATGATAGAGTTCCGTATGGCCATTACTATAAACGATTTTCAGGTGGCGGCTTGAGGGATTATATTTCCATGAAATCACTGTAAGCAGTTTTTGCATATGCGTTCCTCCACTGAATATTTATTTTCTTATCATTTGAACTTATGCCATGCCGTGCTGTAGATGTATAGCTATATTGTAAGAATGGGCAGAGGATTGTAAGAAAATAGCTGCAGCGAGAAATTAAAACTTATTCAGCGCAGTTTGATAGATCGCAAAGAAATAGACGATTCAAGCAATTTCGGGATAAATACACACACTCAATCTGCGTGTAAACATTACTTCTAAAATAAATAAATCAAATCAAAAGTTATAAAAAACCACGCTAAAGAGCGTGGTTTTTTTGAGTCAGTTTAATCTAATTAAAATTAGATTTTACCCACTAGGTCGATTGAAGGAGCAAGAGTTGCATCGCCTTCTTTCCATTTAGCTGGGCAAACTTCGCCTGGGTGAGCATGTACATACTGAGCTGCTTTAACTTTACGAAGAAGTTCTTGAGCATCACGACCGATACCACCGGCGTTGATTTCAACGATTTGGATTTTACCTTCTGGATCGATGACGAAAGTACCACGATCAGCAAGGCCGTCAGCTTCGATTAATACGTCAAAGTTTTTAGCAAGCGTCCAGTTTGCATCACCAACCATTACATACTGGATTTTTTTGATTTCTTCTGAAGAATCGTGCCAAGCTTTGTGTGTGAAATGTGTGTCAGTAGAAACTGAGTAGATTTCAACGCCTAATTTTTGGAATTCAGCGTAGTTGTCAGCAAGGTCACCCAGTTCAGTTGGGCAAACGAAAGTGAAGTCAGCTGGGTAGAAGAATACTACAGACCATTTGCCTTTAAGGTCAGCTTCAGTTACTTCAATAAATTGGCCATTTTGGAATGCAGTTGCTTTAAATGGTTTAACTTCAGTATTAATTAAGCTCATCATTGTCTCCATGATTGAGGTTTGTTTTGAATTTCAATTAGCTTATAGAAATTTACTTTATTGGTGAAATGGTATTTTTACATTACAAAAATCGGAAAAACCGAATCATGTAAAAATTCTCCATTTTCACAAAATAGCTTTGTTCATTGAGCAGCATCAAGATGATGGCTTCATGACAAAATTATCTCTTTTTCCTCGTGCTAACAAACATGATGCTGAAACTGAAAAATTCAAGGGCAAATCAGGAAAAAAATCCTGTTTTCCTCAAAATACTCTCGATATCAATTTAAAAATTAGGTTTATGCTTAAACTTAATCATGTGGACAGGTGAGAGTAGCGGGGTAATTTGCTCGATTTACTACGCCGAATTAAGGGAAATGAGACGAGTAAAGCCAATTTGTCCGGCACTTAACAGAACTACGACTATCTGAAAGCTAATGAACCAAGTAAAATAAACTTTTCCGGTTTTTTGATGTGGGTGTTTTCTCTGTGCAGAGTCATTTAAATGTAGATCAATGGATAATGGCGCGTGACCGTCACCGTTTAAATCGACTGAAGAAGGGGAAAGATGCCAATGCCAAGCAGTATCAGGAACTATTTGAAAAATCCAATCTGAAAGTGCGGCAGCGGCTGGAACGTCTTCCAGACATCAAGCTGAATCAAGATTTGCCCGTTACCCAATACGCTGACAAGCTGATAGCCGCGATTCAAAAGCATCAGGTCATTATTGTGGCTGGCGAAACCGGTTCTGGTAAAACCACACAATTACCGCAAATTGCCATGCTGGCTGGACGCGGCCTGACTGGTCTGATTGGACATACCCAGCCACGCCGACTGGCGGCTCGAAGCGTATCACAGCGTATTGCTGAAGAAGTTGGCGAAAAACTCGGGGAATCAATTTCCTTTAAAGTGCGTTTTACTGAACAGGGTTCCCAAGATTCAATTGTACGCTTGATGACTGACGGTATTCTGCTTGCCGAACTGACGCATGACCGCTACCTAAGCAAATATGACACCATTATTATTGATGAAGCACATGAACGTTCGCTGAATATCGACTTCATTATGGGCTATCTGAAGCAGTTACTGCCGCGTCGTCCAGACCTGAAAGTCATCATTACGTCTGCCACACTGGATGTAAACCGTTTTAGTAATTACTTTAATGGTGCACCCATTTTTGAAGTAGAAGGCCGTAGTTTCCCGGTTGAACTGCGTTATCGCCCGATCTCGGAAATGAGCATTGGCGGCAGCGATGATGATGAATTTGATGACTTCGAAGAAAACTTGCCGCGTGCTGTGGTTAAAGCGGTAGAAGAATGTTTTCAGGATGCACAAGAAAAAGGCCATCCCGAACATGCCGATATCCTGATTTTTGCCAGTACAGAACAGGAAATTCGCGAGCTACAGGAAACCCTGATCAAGCATGGACCACGGCATACTGAAGTCTTAACCTTATTTGCCCGTTTAGCCTTGGCAGAGCAGCAAAAAATCTTTAATCCTTCCGGTGGTGGGCGACGTATTATTATTGCCACCAACGTCGCGGAAACAGCGTTGACTGTACCGAATATTCGTTATGTAATTGATAGTGGTTTTGCGCGTATTTCACGTTATAACTATCGTTCACGGGTGCAGCGCCTGCCGATTGAAGCCGTTTCTCAGGCTGCAGCCAATCAGCGTAAAGGTCGTTGTGGTCGTATTGCGCCCGGTGTTTGTATCCGCCTGTATTCAGAAGACGACTTTCTGAGCCGTCCGGAATTTACTGAACCTGAAATCAAGCGTACCAATCTGGCATCGGTGATTTTGCAGATGCAGAGTCTGGGTTTAGGCTCGCTGGAGGACTTTGATTTTATCGAACCACCGGATCACCGTCTGGTGAATGATGGCCGTAAGTTGCTGATTGAGTTGGGGGCAATGGCCGAGAAAAATTCTCCTAAAACTGAAGATGATCAAGCAAATCCCTCTAAATCTCCCTTTGAGAAAGGGAGACTTCAAAGCAGTGGATTAACCAAAATCGGTCAGCAAATGGCAAAAATGCCGATTGACCCACGTCTGGCCCGTATGATTTTGGGTGGCGCACATTTTGGTGTTTTAAACGAAGTCTTGATTATTGTTGCGGCGCTCGCGGTGCAAGATCCGCGTGAACGTCCTGCAGACAAACAAATGCAGGCCGACCAGAAACATGCCTTGTTCCGTGAAGCTGATTCTGACTTTTTGTTCTATATAAAACTCTGGGAAACATTGCACGGCAATCGCGAAAGTATGAGTGAGAATAAACGCCGTACATTTGCGCGGAATCATTTCTTGAGCTGGCTGCGTTTACGTGAATGGAAAAAAACCCATGAACAACTGGTGGACTTGGCTCAAGGTCTAAAACTGTCATTTAATGACAAAGCTGCCAGTTATGAAAATCTGCATCGTGCATTACTCACCGGCTTATTGTCGTTTATTGCCAACAAGACCGATGAACGTAATGTGTTTATGGCGGTACGTCAGCAGAAAGCCCGGATTTTCCCGGCATCGACTTTGCATAAGAGCAATACGCCGTGGGTCATGGCTTTTGAGATGGTGGAAACCTCGCAAGTGTATTTACGCACTCTGGCCAAGATTGAACCGGAATGGATACTGCTAGCCGCCCGCGATCTGCTCAAGCATCATTATTTTGAACCGCACTGGTCGAAAAAAGCCGGTGTGGTGAACGCTTATGACCAGATTTCATTATTTGGTCTGATCATTGAGCCAAAACGAGCAATCAATTATGAAAAAGTCGATCAGGCTGCGGCGCATGAAATTTTCTTACGCGATGCTTTAACTACGGGTCATCTCGGTATTAGTCCGCCATTTTTAAAGCATAACTTGCTTAAACTGGAAGAAGTCGAACGGGTTGAGGATAAATTGCGTCGTCGTGATCTGGTGGTAGACGAAGAAACCATTTACCAGTTCTATGCATCTAAAGTGCCAGCTGAAGTGGCCAGCCGCCGTACTTTTGAAGATTGGCGGGCTACGGTTGAGCCTCAGCAGCCACGTTATTTATTTGTTGATGATGATGCATTATGGCTGAATGACCGTCCAACCACACAGCAATTTCCTGACTATTTACGTAATGGTGAACTTCGTCTGGCAGCGACCTATCGCTTTGACCCGAGTCATGATGAAGATGGCGCGACAGTTAAAATTCCACTGCAAGCCTTGGCTCAGGTAGATGAATCAATCTGGTCCTGGGGAATTCCAGGCTGGCGTCTGGACCTGATTGAAGCATTGCTAAAAGGCTTGCCGAAGGACAAGCGCCGTAATCTGGTGCCAATTCCAGATACTGCACGAAAACTCATGGCAAAAGTCGATGTACAGGATCTGCAGAAACATATCTTTGGTTTCCTGGCGTTCCAGTTACGTGGCGATCAAATCACTGAGAAAGATTTCAGCTTTGACCGGGTCGAACAGTATCTGTTACCGTTTATTAAAGTCACTGATGAAAAAGGTCGTGTCATTGAACAGGGTCGTGATTTGTCAGAGCTGAAAGCACGTTGCCGGGCTGAAACCCATAGTCCGGTCAAGCAGCTGAAAGGTGAATTTAAAACCTTCCCGGAAAGTTTTGTGTTTGAAGCCTCACAAAAAGTCACGGGTGTCGTGGTCAAGCAGTATCAGGCGCTGGTGCCGACCAAAGCCTTTGCTGCACTGGAGCAAAAAGATGAGTCGGGCGTGGTGATTCAGACCTTTAACGATCAGGCGGAAGCGATCAAAAAACATCGTGAAGGGGTGATCCGACTGGTGCATATGCAACTGGGAGACCTGATTCGCCAGTTAAAAAAACAGATCTCCAAACCTTTGGCACTGGCTTATTCGCCACTCGGTGACAAGGCCCAACTAGAACAAATGTTAGTTTATGCCACACTGCAAGTGTCCATGAATGAGCTACCTGTCAATGCGCAAGAGTTCCAAAAACTGGTTGAAGATGTAAAAAAATCTTTCTTAAGTCATGGGCAAGTTACCCTGAAAGAGATTACAGATATTTATATCCAGTGGCAGGAAATCCGCCGGAAATTATTGGTTTTAGACCATTCTGTGTTTGAGAAAAATATCAATGATATTGAAGATCAACTTGATTTAATGAGTCTTTCTGACTTTGTATATCGTAAACCATCCGATGTATGGATCGAATTTCCACGTTATTTGAAAGCCTTGATCTTGCGTTTAGACCGCTTGCCCAATAATCTACAAAGGGACAATTCCGCCATTGACCAAATTGATCAATGGATGGAAAAATTGTTCAAGTTTAAAGATGACCCTCGTCTGAAAGAATTGTACTTCATGGTCGAGGAGTTAAGAATCTCATTGTTTTCACAACCGATGAAAACAAAAGCACCCGTGTCTCCAACTCGCTTGCAAAAAGTATGGGATCGTCTTGGAATCAGTTAAGATATAGGTAATTCAGAGAAGGAGTTTTACATGGGCATCCGCATTACGGGTACTGGCTTGTTCCATCCGGAAAATGTCATCACCAATGAAGAATTAGTTGAAAGTTTAAATGCTTATGTGGAACTGTTTAATCACGAAAATGCGGACAAAATCGCTGCAGGCGAAATTGAAGCGCGTCGTGGTTCTAGTGCAGAATTTATTGAAAAGGCATCTGGTGTCCAACGCCGTTATGTTGCGGAAAAAAGCGGTATTCTAGATCCGAAACGTTTACGTCCGAATTTACCTGAACGTGCAGATGATGAAATTTCACTGCAAGCAGAATGGGGTGTAATCGCAGCCAAGCAGGCGATGGAAAATGCAGGCGTAACTGCTGAAGATATTGATATCGTGATTTTGTCATGCTCGAATTTGCAACGTGCTTATCCTGCCGTTGCCATCGAGATTCAAACCGCTTTAGGAATTAAAGGCTATGCCTATGACATGAATGTGGCCTGCTCGGCAGCAACATTTGGTCTGAAACAGGCCTATGATGCGATTAAGGCTGGTGCGCGTCGTGTGTTATTGGTTAATGTGGAAATTACCTCTGCACATACCGATTTTCGTTCACGTGACTGTCACTTTATTTTTGGTGATGTGGCAACCGCTTCAATTATTGAAAACACTGAAAGCAAAACCGGTTTTGAAATTCTGGATTCCGAGTTGTTCACCCAGTTCTCGAATAACATCCGCAATAACTTTGGTTTCTTGAATACCTCTGAAAATGCCGACATTGATGACAAGCGTTTCCGTCAGGATGGCCGTAAGGTCTTTAAAGAAGTCTGCCCACTGGTTGCGAAAATGATTACAGCGCAACTGGAGAAGAATCAGATTGCACCGACTGGCGTGAAACGCTTCTGGCTCCATCAAGCCAATGCCAGTATGAATGAACTGATCCTGAAACTGGTGGTTGGCAAAGAAAATGCCAAACCTGGTCTGGTGCCGATGATTCTGAACGAGTTTGCCAATACTTCTTCTGCAGGCGTGATCATTGCATTACACCGCACTGCCCATGAAGTGGAAGATGGTGAATACGGCGTACTTTGTTCATTCGGTGCTGGTTATTCAGTGGGTTCGATTCTGGTTCAAAAACGTGTGGCATGATCCGCAATAAATAGAGAGTAGACAGATTGCAGGCCAAGCATGACGGGCAGTGGATCAGGCGTTTAAGTGCCTTCTCCAAGTTATATTTTACCCCGACATTTTTAGGGGCTGAGTATATGGATGCCAGTCGACCTGCAATGTATGTCGGTAATCATTCCATGTATGGCATCTTTGATGCGCCGATGCTGATTGATTACCTCTACAACGAACATAAGGTGGCTGTGGTCAGTATTGCAGATCATAGCCATTTTTATGTGCCGCTGTGGCGTGAAGCCGTGAAAAAGTTTGGTGCCATTGATGGAACACAAGCCTATGTGCGTGCTGCAATGCAGCAAGGCTATTCCATTCTGGTCTTTCCGGGTGGCGGTCGTGAAGTGCTCAAACGTCAGGGTGAGCAGTATCAGCTGATCTGGAAGCAGCGTTACGGCTTTTTAAAGCTGGCGCAAGAATTCAACTATGATCTTGTCCCTTTTGCCGCTCTCGGTGCGGATGAGGTCTATGAGATTGGCTTTAATGCCAATAAGATTATCCAGCATAAGTATTTTCAAACACTACTTAAAATACCACAACTCAATAAATTACTACGTCAGGGCGATGTGATTCCTTCTCTGCCCAAACACCTGTTGCCAAAACGCTTGCCCTTTTATTTTCAGTTTATGCCACGACTATCGATTGCTCAGGTGCAGACGCAAGAAGAGCTGGTTGAGTTTCGGCATAGCTTGCAACAGCATATTTATACGGGGTTGGCAGCGCTCACTGTGCAGCGTCAGCAAGACCAGCAGGCAACCGAATCCTCGTTGTAAATCCAAGTTGTGACATATTGAGATGCGCTATATTTAGAAGTCATCCTGCAGTGCTGTTTTATTGTGCGAGTACTGCCATAATGTATGGTCAAATAGTCACTGATCGATGATCGAGGGCTCAACATGATTCAATATAAAAATAAAATAAATAGGTGCGTATATGGAACAGGGTGGTTGGGTAGCGCCGTTAAAATTGCTGGCACAACAATGTTTGCGGATTTCTCCGGAGTTGAACCAGCTTTATCTGGATCAGATGGCGATGATTGGTCATCTGACTGCACAAAATCTATTAAAAATTCAGCAGGGTCAATACCGGATTGAATTGCTGGACGGGTTGTTCTATATCCAGTTTTATACTGCATATGCACTGGACTCCGGAACTGCACCCGTTTTGGTCGAGAGTCATTTTTATTTTCAGCAATACAAAGCAGAAGCGCTAGAAGAATTTTTTTTACAGGATATCTATTTCCTGACTGGGGACTTGAAACCGCAGCATTCGCTGTATTTACGTGACAAAGCCAAGCAATTACGCAAACTGATTCTGAACCAGGTCTATGAAGCGGTAAATGGCCCAGCACGGGTATTGGCATTCCTGCGACAGATGTCGGTGGTTCAGGCTGAGATTATTGATCATCATTTAATAGAGGCCGGGTTGTATACAACACCAGTCATGCAAAACGTTGTTCTGGACGAACAGGATATTCCCCCGCAAATTCTTGAAAGCTTGCAACAGGCTTTTTCTTTGGCATTTCTACAGCAGGATGAGTTCCTGTCCATCCAGTCCTTAATGGACACTCTGGATGAATTCTGTTTTAGTGCCGCACAGTTTTTGCATCCGGCGACGTTTCGGATTATGTCCTTGTCTTTTGAAGAGCGTTTTAATTTACATGAACTGAATGATCACAGCGATGATATTCGGCTGTTGTATCGACATGCCGAGGAGCAGAGCCACCTGCTCGGTTTTGTCCGTTTGATGAACCGTGAGGTCTGGCATCGCGATGACTTATTAGCCAAACGAAATTTTCTGGAAAATCATCCCTATTTATGGCAAAAAAAGGTGGCCCGATTACCACTATTTGACTGTCATCGTGCAGTGAACTGGATTTTCAGGCAACCAGCCGAAGTACTGGACTGGATCAGTAGCAATATTCAGCACAGCAGCGTGCGGGTGGCAGTGACGGCCTTAAGTTTTGTAGACAGCCATCATATTCATCCGCAGATTATTCTGGCGACCTTACAATATTTTCAATATGTCTCAGCGCGACTGTTTATTCATAGCATGCATGAATATGCAATCCAGCATGACTGGTTTCAACATCAGCATAATCAGGCGGTGGTCTTAAAAGGCACACGCCAATCGATGGATGATCAGCGGATTGCCATCACTCCCTCGATTCTGTATCTGGACGAATGGATAGAACTGCTGCGTAACGTGGTCAAAATGGATGATCAGATCACCAAGAAAGTCTATTTGCAACTGAGCCGGGTGATGCAGGCATATATGCAGCATCTATATAAAATTACCACACATCTTCCAGAAGAAGTCTTGACCTATATTCAGCCTCAAAGCCAGCAGAATCGGGATTTCTATCATGTGTTGCAGCGCTATCGGATTCCTTTTGTCGAATTTAGACAGCTGTTTTATTTACACAGTGGACATGTGCGTGAGTCTGTATTTGACAGTTATGTGCGTGACTATCTGGTGGAATATTTTTCCAGTCATAACGAGATTCCGAAAAACCTCAGCTGGAGTGGATTATTCGCTCAGGCCGTGATCTGGCATGATCAGATTCAGAAGCAGGAAATGATGGCCAAGCTGAAAAAAGAGTTTGCGCTCGTAACTTGGTCACCTTTGACGCAGGCCTCATTTTTATTATATTTCAACTGGCGTTTTGAGGAGCTTAAAAATCTGGATCGTATTCTGGAAGAATCCAAGGTTTTCAGGAACTGTCTGGCTGCCAGTTATGCCCAGCAGATTATTGAAGGGCAATATGTGGCCTTTCGCATGTCGCATCCGGATGTGCGTTTACCTTTAATTCTGGGCTGTCGAATCGTCAATGGGCAAGTGATCTTCGATCAGTTGGAATATCCGAACAATCAAAAGGCAGAAGCTGAATATAGCAATATCGCGATGCATTTTATCAACTGGCTCAACTTGCAGGCTTAAGTGCAAGATTAAGTGGTTTTCCGCCATGACGCTTAACTTTTCTGCCAAAAATCGTTAGGCTATAGCCGTTCTTTCACGGTATTGCTCTTATGAAACAGGAAACTGCCCTTAAGTTACTCAAAGCAGGAGAAAATGTCTTTTTAACCGGTTCTGCGGGTGCAGGAAAAACCTATACGCTGAATCAATATATTAATTATTTAAAAGCGCGTAAAGTCGCCGTCGCGATTACGGCATCGACCGGTATTGCAGCCACGCATATGAATGGTATGACCATTCACACCTGGGCCGGCATTGGGATTAAAGACTTTTTGTCCGAAGATGACTTAAAGCGCATGAAAGAGCGTAAATACTTAAAAGAACATCTGGAAAATGCCCAAGTTCTGATTATTGATGAAATTTCCATGCTGCATGCCAAGCAGCTGAATCTGGTCAATCAGGTGCTGAAATATTTTAAGGACAGTGATGAAGCCTTTGGCGGTATTCAGGTAATTGTGGCCGGGGATTTTTTCCAGTTGCCGCCAGTCGGTAAGAATGACGAGCGTAATCGCGATAAATTCTGCTTTATGTCGGAAGCCTGGGTAGAAGCCAAGTTTCGGGTCTGTTATCTGACCGAGCAGCATCGTCAGGGCAATGATTATCTGAATGACATCCTGAATGCGATCCGTGCGCAGGCGATTAGCCATGAACATCGCACGGCTTTACAGGCAACCCGACATCAAGAAATCGGCGATACCTATACGCGTCTGTATACCCATAATATGGATGTGGATAGTCTTAACTTTAAACATCTGAATGAAATTGACAATGATCCGCGCCAGTTTGATGCCCAGTGTGATGGCAATGAAAAGCTGATTGAAACTTTAAAATCTTCAGTACGTGCACCAGAAGCCTTAACCTTGAAAAAGCATGCCAAAGTCATGTTTGTAAAAAATAACTTTGATATGGGCTATATCAACGGCAGTCTGGGTGAAGTGATCAGTTTTGAAGAAGACGATGAATATGGTGTGCTGCCCAAAGTAAAACTGACCGATGGCACGACCTTGGTGGTGGAGCCGGAAACCTGGTCGGTAGACAATGAAGCTGGTAAGACTATTGCCAGTTTCCAGCAAATTCCTTTACGCTTGGCCTGGGCGATTACCATTCATAAATCTCAAGGGATGACCTTGGAAGCAGCAGAAATTGATCTGAGTCATACTTTCGAGAAAGGTCAAGGTTATGTGGCGCTGTCACGGTTGAAAAGCTTAAATGGCTTACGTTTAAAAGGCTTTAATGAGCAGGCTTTGGAACTTGACAGTTTAGCGATTAAAGCTGATCGTCGTTTTCAGGAACTTTCTGATGAAGCCGAAGCGAATTTTGAAAATGTCGATTTGACTGCGCAGCATAAAGCCTTTATTCGTCACTGCGGTGGCACATTGAATGAAGCAGAAATCCAGCGCAATGAAAAGAAAATTTCCAAGAGTGGCACGAAGCAGAGTTATGCCACTGCCACACTGGATGAAACCCGAGCACTGTTTGAAGAAGGCTATGAAGTTGCGGATATCGCGACTGAACGTGGTCTGACGCCAGCGACAATCATTAATCATCTAGGCCGTTTACACAAAGAGCAGGGACTGGATATTTCGGTGGCTCATCCGGGTGAGGAAGTGGTGGAGCAGGTGCGTAAAATTTATAAACGCTTAACCAAACGTCAAAGTGCTGAGCATTTTAATGATGATGGCTCGATTAAGTTGCGCCCGATTGTAGAACTCACCACGCCTAAAATGGCCTATGACCAAGTCCGTCTGGCACTGTTATTTGTAGAGTAATCCCCGAAATGATCCTTCAGAACTTTTAAGATGCATAGTTTATTCGTATACGGCACGCTTCGTCCGCAGCAACCCAATGCCCATGTCATGGAGCGGATTGGGGGAAGCTGGAAAGCCGCTTATATCCGTGGGCATTTGCAACAGCGTGGCTGGGGGGCTGAATTTGGTAGCCCGGGCATTCAGCTCAGTGATTCGGGCGAGACTGTTCAGGGTTATGTATTTATATCTGAGCATCTTCCCCAATATTGGGAAGAGCTGGATGCGTTTGAAGGTGATGAATATCAACGGATTCCGGTTAAAGTATATTTGGAAAACGGCGAGATGATAGAAAGTTTGGTTTATGCCTTAAAAGATTAGGCTCGGATTTGTCATGCAGTAAATTTCAAATTTTTATCAGGTCACAGCTTGTTAAAGATCATTCTATTTTTTTGTATCGCTTTTATTTTAGCTTGGAAAGCTTACAACCAAGATGAATCTTCCGTTGATCTGATGACATATCCTGAGCAAGCTTGAAACACTGCTTTAAAGCTTGGTGCAAGGTAATCAATAGATGACCTGCATATTATAGGTCATGTGATGTATTTTTGTTATAGGTCATGTGATGTATTTTTGAGAAATCTTTGCATACTGGTGATGCGTGCTGATGATTTGAATCTATTGTGTACCAATCAATAAAGATAAAATCCCGGCTGCAATCAGCGGCCCAACAGGTACGCCGCGTAACACCGCCACACCTGCTACAGTACCAATCAATAAGCCCGCGACAATATCCGGTTGATTCGACATCAGTTTCACACCGCGGCCACCGAGCCAAGCCACAAAAACACCAATGGCAATGGCCAGTAAAGATTTCCAGCTGAGAAATGACTTGAGAATACTTTCTCCGGCAATTTTGCCACTCGCAATCGGTGCCAATACCCCGATGGTTAAAATAATAATTCCAATATTCAAACCATGTTGTTGTACATAAGGCAACAGGTCGTGTAGCGGGGTAATTTTAAGAACAATCAGTACCGCTGCAGCGATGGTGACAGCACTATTGTGACTGAATATACCACAGGCCAGTAATACCAAAAGAACCATCAAATTTAAATCGAGTTGTGACATGGGCGGGAGAGGAAACATGGAAAATGCCACCATTGTAGAGCGTTTCAGCTGGTGATACGAAGAAAATAAGCGAAGCAATCAATTTAGGTGTGTTTCAGGATAGAATGCACAACTCTTCACGCGATACAGGTTTAAGCAGATGCTATTGGAAAAAATGTTGCAGTCACAAGGTTTCGGTTCCCGCAAGCATTGTCAGCAATTGATTAAAAATGGTGCTGTTTCTATCCAGAATGAAGTGATTGATCATCCTAAACATAAACTGGATTTGAATGATTTAGACTTCGAGGTCTATGGCAAGGCCCATCGCTATCGAGAGAAAGTCTATATCGCTTTAAACAAACCGCAGGACTATGAGTGTTCGCATCAGGCCACGCATCATTTTAGTGTGTTTGATCTGTTTGATGAGATGCTGCTGAATCGTGGCATTCAATGCGTGGGTCGTCTGGATCAGGACACCACCGGACTGTTATTGTTGACTGATGATGGCCAGTTTCTGCAAGCGTTAACACATCCGAAAAAACATGTGGCCAAAGTTTATCAAATGCAAACGGCAGATCCAGTCACTGATGCTCAGCTACAGCAACTGGAACAAGGCGTTGAGCTACGCAATGAAAAAGGTATTTTTGCAGCCACTGAAGTGATACGTCTGTCTGAAAGCCGTCTGCAAATGAGCATTCATCAAGGGGTATATCATCAGGTGAAACGCATGCTGGCAGCCGTCGGAAATAAAGTCGAGCAATTGCATCGTGCTCAAATTGGTGCTTTGGCTCTGCCTGAGCTGGCTGAAGGAGAATGGATCTATTTAAATGCAGAACAGGTGGCTTTGGCAAAATTCCGTTCAGAAGAATAATTGAGTTATTCTTCTCAAGTTTATTTGAACGATCAGATTTTATCTCAGGAAACAATGATAGGTCTGAAACTCATTATCCTTAATAAATCCCATAGATTCATACAATTCATGCGATTGGTAATTGTTCTTTTGGGTTTCCAGGGTAATTCTTAAGGCCTGTTCATGTTTGGCAAATAAAATTGCGGTATCAATCAGTTGTCTGGCTGCACCCTGACGCCGAAATATCGGGGTGATATAGACATCATCCAGAATATAATAGGTCGAGCAGGCCACCGAAGAAAAACCCAGATACAGGATAATAAAGCCGGTAAAAGTATCATCTTTGGTATTAATGAAAATGACGGTCTGTCCATCTTCAAAACGTTGTTTTAAAAATTGGTAGGAGAGTTCGGGGTTAGAGGAGGTGCCATAAAATTGTCGATATTCATCGAATAATATCGCAAGCTGATTCAGGTCTGCTGATTGAGCGCGTCGTACGAGCATTGCATCCTCCATGCTAATTTTTTATTCATTATCAGCATCAAGCATAGCGAAGTTTGTCAGTGGCCGGCTTTAGAAATTGTTCGGAAATGCAACAATGTTAAATTTTGTCGCTTTCACCTAAAATGGCATTCAGTTCTTCAAATAAATCCAGATGATCATCATCGAGCTGGATTTCCTGATCATCCAGAGAATTGAGTGTTGAATTTGGCAAGCTGCTTTGCCCATTCTGGATCTCATTTTGCTTCAGTTTGCGCAGTCGGATCAGTTGTTCCAGATTAATATTCTGGTTTTCAATCGAGAAGGGGATCGATTTGGTAATCACCACCTGTTTGAAAAAAAGACGCACGGCCTGAGCTGGCGTAATCCCCAATTGCTTAAATACCGCAAAGGCTTGTTTCTTCTCTTGCGAGTCCAAGCGAATTTGATAAACTTCAGTTTTTCTCATAATATTTTTAAAGCTTTAAATTACTTAACTTTTCGCCTTTATTCTAATCAATTACGTTTGAAATTCAATCTTAAAGCGACCGATTTTAGAAAATAATCTGTAATGACAAGCGATTTACAGTGTCAATTCAAGTCTGGAGCTGAAATTCATGCTTTTCTGCGTGATCGGATCGATGAATTGAATATGTTGGGCCAATAAGCTTAAAGGGGCAGAAAAATCATCTTCGGCTTTGTGCGCTATCCGTGGATAAAACGGATCATTCTGAATTGGAATACCGAGATGATTCAAGTGCACGCGTAATTGGTGCTGTTTGCCAGTGTGTGGTTTCAGTTCATATTTGGCCCATTCTTTATTATGTTCTAACAGCTGGATTGCCGTTTCGCTATTGGCTTCGCCGTTGACCACCTGCATGGTATAGAAGGGCTGACCTTTTTCCATTCTTAATCGTGTGATCAATGGAAATTCTAAATCAGCCTTGTATGCTGCAATCGCATGGTAGGTCTTCTGCACTTGCCGTGTGGCAAACATCTGTTGATACAGGCCACGAGATTCTACATATTTTGAAATGAGAACCACGCCGGCCGTTTCACGGTCTAGCCGGTGAATCGGTGTTAAATGTTCATTGCCTGTTTGTTTTTTGAGACGAACCAGCAAGGTTTCCTGTACATACTGACCGGTCGGACTCATGGTCAAAAAGTGCGGTTTATCGATCACCATGAAATGCTCATTTTCAAATAAAATCTGATGTTGAAAAGGAACATGCACTTCATGTGCCAAAAATCGATAATAAAAACAATGACTATTGGCCTGAAATGGACTTTCTGTGCTTAATTGATGGCCCTGCGCATCATAGACCAGACCTTTGGCGAAACGGGCTTGCCATTCATCTGCTGCGATATGCGCAAATTGCGTGCATAAATAAGCAAAAACTGTCGGGGGTGCATCTAGACTATCCTGCAAGAACACTTTACTGGCACTGACCCCATTTAACATGGGCGGATTAAACTCAACAGTCGGATGCATGGCAGGCAGATCAACCTCTCAGAAACAGAAATGGTGAAAAAATACAGTTTCTCACACAGGTGAATAGGCTTTTAAAGCGTGGCGATGCTATCATATTTATTCTTTTGCATCATGTCGTGAGTAATATGCCTTATTCATTTAATGTCACTTTAAATCATGAAGACGATACCCAGAAACTGGCCAAGGTTCTGGCCGAAAATTTCCCTGCGGGAGTCGTATATCTGATCGGTGATTTGGGGGCAGGAAAAACGACCTTAACGCGCTATTATTTGCAACAGCTGGGTCATCAAGGTTCGGTGAAAAGTCCGACTTATACGCTGGTCGAACCGTATCAGATCAATGGGCAGGATATTTTTCACTTTGACCTGTACCGTCTGAATGACCCCTATGAACTCGAATTGATGGGAATCCGGGATTATCTGGAAACTCCGAATGCGCTATTTTTATTTGAATGGCCCTCCAAAGGTGGCGATGAAATTCCGCAAGCTGACCTGATTATTGAAATTTTAAAATCTGAAGATGAACTGACCCGTACTGCAAGCCTGATTTCCTCTAATCTTGCTTTGCGAGAGGCTTTGGAGCGTCAATTTTCACATGTCGAATGATTTAAGCCTACGCCGTATCCGTGCCCTTGATCCTGCGCTGGCCAACCAGATTGCTGCAGGTGAGGTGATTGAACGTCCGGCATCCGTGGTCAAGGAATTACTGGAAAACTCGATTGATGCGGGTGCGACCGAGCTGATCATCCGGGTGGAACAGGGTGGCAGTACCTTAATTGAAATTATGGATAACGGCCGTGGTATTCATGCTGAAGATCTGGCATTGGCCGTCATGCGTCATGCCACCAGCAAAATCCAGAGTGCCGATGAGCTGTATGCGATCAGCAGTTTAGGCTTTCGTGGAGAAGCGCTGGCATCGATTGCAGCAGTCTCACGCCTGACCATGATCAGCAGTCAAAATGAGGATGGCATTGGTTATCAGGTAGAAGTAAACGGTACGGCTTTTGATCATCAGCAGATTCAAGCGGTCGCGGCTTCGAAAGGGACGCATATCCGGGTTCAGGATTTATTTTTTAATGTGCCTGCGCGGCGTAAATTCTTAAAGAAACCGGGCACTGAATTTGGCCACATTGAAGAAATTGTACGCCGTATGGCACTGACGCATTTTGATATCCGGTTTGTGCTGGAACATAATGAAAGCATCAAGCTGAATTTACCCGTGGCGGACAGCGGTGCTTTACGTTTCCAGCGGGTACAGCAGTTATTGGGTCGTCAGTTCACTGAAAATGCTTATTGGATCGATGCTGACAGTATAAACATGCGTTTATCAGGCTGGCTTGGTCATCCCTCAGATGCGCGTGCACAGGCCGACTTGCAATATGTCTATGTCAATGGCCGGATTGTCAAAGACAAAACCATTTCTCATGCCTTGCGGATGGCTTATGATGGCATTTTGCATGGCCATCAACATGCGGCTTATTTGCTGTTTTTAGAAGTTGATCCTGAAAATGTTGATGTCAATGTCCATCCCACTAAGCATGAAATTCGCTTTCTGAATCAGCGTGAAGTACATGAGTTTGTACGGCATTATGCCAAAGAAACTCTGGCACAATTCCAGACGGCAACTGCTGATTTAGCAACTGCGATGAAAGTTGATGATGAACCTGTTGCACTTGTACCGCAACCGCGTTATCAGGAACAGTTTAGCCTGCACCAGACTGCGCATGCGCAGCAGCAATTATCCTCTAACCTACCTGTAGCTGCTAAAGATGAAAATGAGGCATCGGATGTCCTGACCGACTTTGAATCTTCGCGGCCGCAAACGGTACATTATGCGCGAGACTATAATGCGTCTTATGCAGGCTCGCAGCAGCTGAATAATGCCCTGCAAAGCTATCTGGCACCGCTGCGTGATCAAGCGTCTGCCTATGAGCCACAAGTTGCAGAGCAAGCCTTGCAAAGTCATATACAGGCCAAAGTCGATGAACATCCACTCGGGATTGCGATTGCCCAGTTACATGGGATTTATATTCTGGCACAAAATACCGAAGGGCTGATCATTGTGGATATGCATGCAGCACATGAGCGGATTGTCTTGCAGCAAATGAAATCGGCTTGGGATAAACCTGAATTCTGGACATCACAGCAATTGCTGATTCCCAAAGTGGTCAACATCACTCGAATGCAGGCGATGCGGGTCGAAGAACTCAAAGAGCAGTTAATGCGTTTGGGGCTTGAAATTGACCAGTATGGTGATGAACAGGTGATTGTGCGTGGCGTACCTGCCATTTTGCACAAAGCAGATTTTGATGCACTGATTCCCGAGCTGTTAAATGATCTGGATCCGAATGATCAGGTACAGGGTCTATTGCAGAAACGTGACCAGATTCTGGCAGGTATGGCCTGTCATGGTGCAGTACGTGCGCATCGCATTTTAAGCCTGTCTGAAATGAATGCTTTACTGCGTCAGATGGAACACACTGAATTTGCCAGTCAATGTAATCATGGCCGTCCGACTTGGCGCGCTTTTCCATTGAATAAACTAGACAAACTTTTTGCTCGAGGAGAGTAGTTTTACATGTCCAATCAATTGCCGGTCATCAATTTAATGGGGCCAACTGCAAGTGGCAAAACCGCTTTGGCATGTGAACTGTATGAGCAGGGAAAATTCGAGCTGATTTCAGTCGATTCTGCGCTGGTTTATCGGGAAATGGATATTGGAACAGCCAAGCCTTCTAAAGAGGAACTGGCGCGCTATCCGCACCATCTGATCGATATTATCAGTCCGCTTGAAGTCTATTCTGCGGCAAACTTTGTTGAAGATGCTTGCCGGTTAATTGATGATATTCATGCACGTGGTAAAACACCGATATTGGTGGGCGGAACCATGCTGTATTTTAAAGCCTTACTTGAGGGGTTGTCAGATAATCTGCCCAGTGCCGACTATACGATTCGTGCTGAAATTGAAGCCAAAGGCGAGCGAGAAGGTTGGGAGACTGTTTATGCAGAATTAAGTGCCGTAGATCCCGTTGCTGCGGAGAAATTCAAGGTTAGTGACAAGCAGCGTATTATTCGTGCCTTAGAAGTGTTTAAACTGACCGGTGAGCCGATTACAAAACTACAGGCAGAGCAACCTAAAAATTTACCATATCGTTACAGTTTTTATAACTATGCACTTATGCCAGATCGGTTAGAATTACACGGGCGTATTGAACAACGTCTGCAAATGATGTGGAAAAACGGTTTTTTAAATGAAGTTGTTAGTTTAATTGAAAAATACGATTTTAATGAAAATCTACCTTCTATGCGTTCGGTAGGTTACCGTCAAGCTATAGAATTCTTAAAAAATGCTGACAAAACCAAGGAAAAGCAACAGGAAATGGAGGATAAAGCTTTATTTGCGACACGACAACTTGCAAAACGTCAATATACGTGGCTGAGGTCTTTGCAAGAAAAGCATAAATTTACAACATATTTTACGCTACAGCAGGCTCAACAAGACTTGCGAAACTGTCACGGATAAAGCAAAATTTAGGGACTATCTTTTTTATAATTTTTAATTGAAAAATAGAGATAGTTTTTGCGCTGATTTTTAATTTTTTTTTGGAGTTATAACATGTCTAAAGGTCAAACTTTACAAGATCCATTCTTGAATTCTCTCCGTAAGGAACGTATCCCAGTATCTATCTTCCTGGTAAACGGTATTAAATTACAAGGTCATATCGAGTCTTTCGACCAATACGTGGTTTTATTAAAAAATACAGTAAGCCAAATGGTTTATAAGCATGCAATTTCAACTGTAGTGCCTGCACGTAATCCTCGTCCTGCTGGTGCGCCTGCTGGTCCACAAGGTGCTGGCTTTGGCGGTCAAGGTGCTACTGGTGGTTTCGGTGGCGGTCAAGGCGCTGGCTTCGGTGGTCAAGGTGGCTTCGGTGGCGGTCAAGGTGCTGGCTTTGGTGGTCAAGGTGGCTTCGGTGGCGGTCAAGGCGCTGGCTTTGGTGGTCAAGGTGGTGGCTTTGGTGGTCAAGGCGGCTTCGGTGGCGGTCAAGGTGCTGGCTTCGGTGGTCAAGGTGGCTTTGGTGGTCAAGGCGCTGGCTTTGACAACGATACTAAATTTGAAGATACTCAAGACGACGAAAATAATCGTTAATCGAGTCTGAAAATTAAAAAAACCTCTCATCGAGAGGTTTTTTTATGCCTGTAAGTTTTGCATGGATAAAAATTAAAAAGCCAGCAATCTAGCGCTGGCTTTTTAAAATGGATCTGGGCTTAACGATTACGTTTAGGATCCAGTTGTGGATCTTTGATTTCTACATAGGCATTGCTACGTGTTTCACGTAACCAGCTGTCCAGCTCGGCATCAAACTGACGTTCACCAAGTAATTGACGGGCCATACGTTCTTGATATTCCTCTGTCATATCCTGTTGACGTGTTTCGCTGACTTGCAGGATATGCCAGCCAAACTGGGATTGAAACGGTTTACTGAACTGCCCCACTGGGGTGCTTTTCATTTGCTGTTCAAACTCAGGCACCATTACCCCAGGGCTTACCCAGCCAAGACTGCCACCATCACGTGCTGAACCGGTATCATTGGAGAAGGTTGAAGCTAAAACAGTAAAATCTTCGCCTTGTTGCAGGCGGCTATATAAACTGTCAATCATCTGTTTGGCATTTTCCGGACTGACTACTTCAGAGGGTTGAATCAGGATGTGACGGGTCAAGTATTGAGGAACCAGGGCTTTTTGTTCGCCACCTTTACGTTCTAGTAGCTTGAGTACATGTACCCCATCAGCAACCGGAATGAGTTCAGAGGTTTGACCTGGCTGTAGGGTCGTGACACGTGCAGCCAGTTCTGCCGGAATTTCTGACAGGCTTCTCACGCCCATGTCAGCAGCTTCGACTTTAATGCCGCTAGTGCTGTATTTTTTGCTGATCGCCTGAATATCATTGCTGTTATTCAGCTCTTGCTTTACCTGTGTAGCAATCTGTTCAGCATTTTCGCCGCTTACACGTAAATGCAGCACATGTACCTGACTGCCGAGTAAAGCCTGACCTTGCGGGGTATTTAGGAAGTTTTTAACATCCTGGTCTGTGATTTGAATCCGTGAAGTCACGACTTGTTGACGTAAACGATTCAGCGCTAAATCTTCCGCAATACGGTTGCGTAAAGAAGCATAGGTATTGGGCGCCATGGCATCCAGTTTTTGCTGAAAAGCTTCCAGACTGGTTGAGCCCGAATCGCGTGCAACTTTCAGTACTGCGTCATTCAGGGATTTTTCATCGGGACGAATATTGTAGCGTTTAACTTGTTCAAGTTGTGCCTGACGAATAATGAGCTGCTCTAAGGCTTGTTGCTCAAGAAATTGTTGGGGTGGAACTGTCTGATTTTGCTTTTGCAGCTGATGAGAAATCTCGGCCACACCTTGAGCCAGATCACTACGCAGAATGATACTATTGTCGACCACAGCTACAACTTCATCTTTAGGTTGGGCAACAGCAAACGTCGTCATCGCTGAAGAAAGGCATAGCGCAAGTGCAGTCGCTTTAAAAATTTGTTTTAACTGTTTTGTCTTCATTAACGTTCTGTCCAAGTTTGATTGATATTGTTAAAACCTAGAATGCGATTTTCTAGTAATGAGGTGAGTTTGCTGCTTAACCCACCTAAGCCTTTCAGGCTGACCTCGGCCATAATTGCGCGTTTGGCTTTGACGTTTGAATCATTAACGTCGTCTAAGTCATTGTAATATGAACGACCATATACAGAAACTCCCCAACAGCATGACTCATAGTTGACCCCAAGTAAATATTCTCGTGCGACACTATTGTCGAGGTCAAACTGCGCATGTCCTACCAGACGCCAGTTGTTGGCAAGCGGCTGAATAAAGGAGCCGACGATATGATCATAACGGTCTTGACGGTTCGGAATGTCTTTACGATAGAAATAGCCGACGTTGTATAGATTGCCCTGATCGCCAGTATAATAAACCTGCACATCACGCTGCGCATTCTGACCATTCGACATCCAGCTGGAGTTTAAATTGACATGGACATTATTCGATAGCTGACTGGTGAGCTGAATGACAGGCCCTGTATGGCTTTCACGGTCAAATTTGTCTGCATCCTGTTCCAGTGTGACACGGCGATCTTCAAAGAAGAAACTTTGACCGACACTCGCGCGTAGGCGTTCCAGACCTTCTTCATTAAACAGGCTATAACTCAGGCCTAAAGAGGCAAAGTTATTGTCTTCCAAGCGGTCGTTGCCATAGAAGCGACGCGCACTGAAAAGCTGATCATAATTAATCGAAGCAACGACTGAATCAAAGTTAGGTTGATTCTGCTGGTTTTCATAAGGTGAATAGGCATAGAACAGACGAGGCGTTAAGGTCTGTAAATAGGTGCCTTCTTTTTCGAAAATTAAGCCGGTGTCCAGCGTGAATTGTGGCACCACAATGGACTGGCTTTCACTAGAACCACCACGGTCTCGGGTTTTCTCATCATAGAAGGTATTGATGTTGCGTACAGATGCTTCCGGAATAAAAAACGACCACGGGTTATAGTGATTATAACGCACCGAAAAGTCGTTATAGATGCGGGTGCCACTTGGTTGATAAATCTTGTCATCATTTTGAGGGATATCAGCAAAATTTCTCAGGTCTTTCTGGAAATAAGCAGTATCGTTATTAAACTCAAGCTGTAATCCGAGTGGATTGCCAGTTTTATAATTGACTAAAAGCTGTGGCAAACGTGCATAAGGACGATCTTCATCCAGTACAGTTGGATCGAGTGTCTGGAAATCTTCGACTTTGAATTGTGCCTTTAAGCCGGGAATACCATTTTTATAATTGACTTCCCAGGCGCGGCGCAGGTTTAAGTCAGTTTTTGAGTTCGGGTTATTGTCCAGGTCGGCAAAGTAATCTTTGTCTGAGGCGTAGTTATATTCCAGATTGGTCGAGAACTGATCGTTGATCTGCCAATTATGCAAGTAATGTAAGCTTTTACGATCCTCATTATCATAACTTTCATCCGAAGGTAGATAGCCACCCCAGATACGACCTTCACCATAATTTTCTGTCAGATAACGGAACTCGCCATCTAGCATGGCACCACGATCACCAATATAGCGCGGCGTGAGGGTAGCATCATACTGTGGGGCCAAATTCAGATAAACAGGAACACCGAGTTCAAGTCCGCCATCATTGGTAAAACCAAAAGTTGGCGTCAGAATGCCAGTAGTACGGCGGTCATCAATCGGGAAGTTGAAATAAGGGATTGCCAATACCGGAACGTCTTTGACATACAGTTTGGTATTGCGGGTTTCACCACGTCCGGTTTCCTGATTCAGCTTGATCTTTTCTGCCTGTATTTTCCAGGTCGGCTTTTGCTCAGGCGGGCAGGTAGAGTAAGTGGCATTTTCCAGTTCTATCGTATCAGTCGATGTTTTGGCAATCTTTTCTGCACGACCGTGGGCATGTTGCTGCTCTGCAATATAGAAACTGTTGTTTAAATCGCCCTGTTGGGTTTTTAAATTATAGTTAATATCATCACTTTGTGAGATCAGACCGCCTTGTGCTAACTGTACCTGACCTGCTGCTTTGGCATAGGTCTGGGTCTGATCAATGGTCACTCGTTCGGCACGGATTTGACGACCTTGCTGATCAATAACCACATTGCCTTCCAGATAGGAGTCGCCTGCCGGATCGTAATGTCCATAATCGGCGGTAATGGTCGAGGTGGCTTGGTCTGGCGCAATAGTCGCTGCATCTGGAGCGATCGGGGTGACCCAGGCACCTTCACAATAAGCCGAACTTAAATACTGTCCCTGACGTTGCTGCGCTTCAGCCGAGGATTTATCGACATAGTATTGTGAAAAGAAGGCTTCACCTGGATAGGTCTCATTAATGCGCTGTTTGAGTTGTTCTGCATTTACATCGGATGAGACAGTTGATGCAGCATAGCTTGAGGCTGAGCTGCCACATAAAAGGGTTAAGATCGCAGTCGCTAGAGGGTTGATTTTAAAGTGATGCTTCATTTGTCTCATTAACCAATCATGCTTTTATCGCAATTAATTATTGTCGCATCATAGAGAAAAAGTTGATAAGTAGCTACACTTAGCACTTTAAAAACTCAGCCTGTATTAGAATTAATTGCAAATGAATACACAACGCGAACAATTGATACAATCTTGGATTGCCTCTGTACTCGGTTCAGATCAATTTGAAACTCATTTTTTAGCAGGTGATGCCAGCTTCCGTCGTTATGCACGAATCAAACTGAATAATAAAACATTTATGCTGATGGATGCACCACCAGAAAAAGAAGATTGTGTGCCTTTTGTGACGATTGATGAATTTTTTGATGCGCATGGCGTGCGTGTTCCGCATATTGTCGCCAAAGATCTGGAAAATGGTTTTTTGCTGCTCGAAGATTTTGGCGATGTCCTGCTTTCCAATCTGCTGAATGAAGAGACGGTGGATGCTTATTATGAGCAAAGCTTTAAGCAGCTGATTCAACTGCAATCAATTGCTGGAGAAGGACATTTTCCGGAATACTCTTATGAAAAACTGATCTCGGAAATGCAGCTGCTGACTGACTGGATGTTGCCAGCCTTAAAGATCCAGCCGACTGAATCAGAAAGTGCCTTGATCAAACGTAGCTTTGCGATTCTGGCCAATGCAGCGCTGGCGCAGCCACAAGTGATTGTGCATCGTGATTTTCATAGCCGTAATCTGATGAAAATTGACAATGAAACCGAACTCGGGGTGATTGATTTTCAGGATGCGGTGATTGGTGCGGATACCTACGATCTGATCTCGATTACCCGTGATGCTTATGTGCAATGGAATGCTGATCGTGTCTATCGCTGGTTTGAAGCCTTTTATAATTTATTGCCAGCCTCAGCCAAAGAAGACCGTGATTTTGAGCAGTTCAAGAAAGATGCCGATATGATGGCGATTCAACGTCATATCAAAATTCTGGGTATTTTTGTGCGTCTGTTTGAACGTGATGGTAAGTCCGGTTATTTAAAAGATTTACCACGGGTGATGTGGTATTTATTAGAAGAATCTAAACCTTATCCAGAATTGCAGCCTTTTATGCAGTTTATGCATGAAAAAGTGATGCCGGCTTTTGAAGCAAAATATGGTTCATATGAGGTGGCTGCCTAAATGAAAGCGATGATTTTAGCCGCAGGCCTCGGTAATCGTATGCGGCCTTTAACGCTGCATACCCCAAAGCCTTTGCTTGAAGTCGGTGGCAAGCCGCTGATTGTCTGGCATATCGAGAAACTGGCTGCGATTGGCGTCACTGAAATCGTGATCAATACTGCATGGCTCGGTGAAAAACTGGCACAAGCCCTGGGTGATGGCTCACAGTTTGGTGTCAAGATTCTGTGGTCACATGAAGGTGAAGGTCTGGAAACGGCAGGCGGGATCATTCATGCCTTGCCGCTTTTGGGTAATCAGCCTTTTATCCTATTAAATGGTGATGTCTGGACCACAATGGATTTTGCACCTTTATTAGATGTTGATCTGAACGATAATTTGGCACATCTGGTCTTGGTCGAAAATCCGCAGCAACATCCAGAGGGTGATTTCACCCTTGCAGAAGGGAAGGCTTATACCTTTGATCAGCAGGTCGAGGGTGAAAACCTGACTTTTAGCGGTGTATCCGTCATCAGTCCAAAAATGTTTGAAGGCTTAGAGGCTGGAAAGCGTCCTTTGGCACCTTTATTGAAGGCAGCGATGCTGAATCATCAAGTGGTTGCCTCTAAACTGGTGGGTATTTGGGTAGATGTCGGTACGCCTGAACGTTTAACGGCACTAGATTTGGCAATCCGTGAAGGAGCGTAGATTGTTTATGCACATGTTTTTTCAAGAACTAAAGCAGGGTAGCCAGGCTTTGGGTTTAGAGCTATCTGAAGAAGCTTTGAATTTATTACTCAAGTATCAGGACGCTTTGGTGCTGTGGAACAAAGCATATAATTTAACTGCAATCCGTGATCCGAAAGAAATGCTGGTCAAGCATCTGCTGGACAGTCTCAGCATTCTAAAAGATCTGCCAGCGGGCCGTCTGCTCGATATCGGTACGGGTGGCGGTATGCCGGGCATGATCATTGCTTTATGTCAGCCCGAGCGTGAATGTGTATTACTCGATTCAAACGGTAAAAAAATTCGTTTCCTGAAGCAGTTTATTGCCGATCTGAAACTTAAAAATGTCATTGCGGTGCAAACGCGTGTAGAAAATGAAGACAGCATTAACGAGCTGGGTCAATTTGATGTGATTACCAGTCGTGCGTTTGCATCTCTGACTGACTTTGTGGATGCCTCTAAACCGTATATGCATGAACAGACCATTATTGCCTCGATGAAAGGCTTAATTCCTGAAGATGAAGTCACTGCTTTAAAAAATGAATTTAGTTGTGAGATTATTGAACTTAAAGTTCCGCGCTTAGACGAACAGCGTCATTTACTGCTATTAAAACGTATTTAAGAATTTTAAAGGGATTGGGGGCAACATGGCACAAATTATTGCGATTGCAAACCAAAAAGGTGGTGTTGGTAAAACCACAACCGCAGTAAATTTGGCGGCATCTTTAGCTGTGTTAAAAAAGCGCGTTTTGCTGGTCGATATGGATTCGCAAGGCAATGCAACCATGGGGTCGGGCATTCAAAAGAATGACTTGCTCTATTCGGTCACCGATGTATTGCTGGGTGAAGTGCCGATTGAAACGGCGATCGCCAAGGCAGAGGTCGGTTATAAGGTTCTGGGTGCCAACCGTGATCTGGCTGGGGTTGAGCTGGCAATTGCAGATCAAGAAGGACGTGAATTCATCCTGCGTGATGCATTGCAAGAAGTCGAAAAGTCATTTGATTATATTATTGTTGATTGTGCGCCAAGTCTGAGCCTGATTACAGTGAATGCTTTGGCAGCGGTTGATGGTGTGCTGATTCCGATGCAGTGTGAATATTATGCACTGGAAGGTCTGGCTGATTTGACCCAGACCATCGATCGGATTCAGCAAGCATTGAATCCAGACCTGCAAATAGTCGGTGTATTACGTACCATGTATGATGCGCGTAATGCCTTGACCCGTGATGTCTCTGAAGAATTAGAACAATATTTCGGTAAAAAACTGTATGACACCGTGATTCCACGCAATATTCGTCTGGCTGAAGCACCAGCACACGGTTTGCCGGTGATTTATTTTGAAAAAAGCTCAAAGGGTGCAGTTGCTTACTTAAATCTGGCAGCTGAAGTATTAAAGAAAAGCAAAGTGAAAAAAGGAAGTAAAGCATGACCGTCAAGAAACGTGGACTCGCCAAAGGTCGTGGCTTGGATGCCTTGCTAGGTTCAATTCAAAAAGAAAAATTACAGATGGAAGCCCAAGGTCTTGATCATGGTCAGCTCAAACAGATTGATGTGAACCTGCTCAAGCGTGGTGAATACCAGCCGCGCCGTTATATCAACGAGCAAGACTTGCAAGAGCTGGCGGCATCGATTGAAAAACACGGCATTATGCAGCCGATTGTGATTCGTCCGGTCGATGACGAACGCTATCCTTATGAAATTATTGCCGGTGAACGTCGTTGGCGTGCAGCGCAGTTGGCAGGTCTGACTGAAATTCCTGCGATTGTGCGCGAACTTCAGGATCAGGTCGCGATTGCATTGGCTCTGATTGAAAACATCCAACGTCAGGATCTGAATCCGATTGATCAGGCCATGGCTCTGCAACGTTTCCATGAGGAATTTGGTCTAAGCCATCAGGAAATTGCAGACACAGTCGGCAAGGCACGTACTACGGTCAGTAATTTACTTCGCCTGCTCAGTCTGGCTGAAGAAGTGAAAGACTTTATGCAGCAAGGCCTGCTGGATATGGGGCATGCGCGTGCGATTCTAACGCTGAAGGCAAAAGACCAGCTCAAAGTCGCTGATATCGTGATTGAAAAAAGCTTGTCTGTTCGTCAAACCGAGCAGTTAGTCCGTGATTTTAATGCACCTAAACAAGAAAAAGTAAAACAAGCGCTTGCACCGGATATTCAGCAATTGACCCAGCGCCTTTCAGAGCGTTTCAGTGCTGATGTGAAAATTGACTATAACAAACAAGGTAAAGGAAAATTAGTCATTAGTTATCATTCTTTAGAAGAGCTGGATGGCATTCTTTCTATTTTAGAAGATGAATAATTTATATATTTTTTTTATTGGGGAATAAATTAGATGTGGGAATTGGTTAAAGCGGGTGGCTGGCTCATGCTGCCACTGGTCTTGTGTTCTATCTTTATGTTGGCGATTTCGATCGAGCGCCTGATTCGCCTGAAGAGGAAAGCGGTACTTCCGTCTACACTTCTGATGAGTCCAGTGCAAAATGCATCACAAGTCATGCAAAAAATTCAACAAAGTACAGAATTGAAGCACAGTACTTTAGGCCGGGTATTTGCAGCAGGCTATGCCAGCAAGCCGCAGGGCGAACAGTATGCCCGTGCACAAATGGAAGTGATGGCATCGCAGGAAATTGGTTATCTGGAAAAGAATATTAACTTTCTGGGAACCTTAAGTGCTGTGGCGCCATTGCTGGGTTTGTTGGGGACTGTGCTTGGGATTATCGAATCTTTTCTGATGATCGATGTGGGGACTGGGAGTGATCCGGTACTGATGATGCCAGGTATTTCCAAAGCCTTGATTACCACAGCAGCCGGGATGCTGATTGCGATTCCGGCACTTTTTGCCCATCGTTACTTCCAGCGACTGGTTCAGGAATATGTGGCGGAGCTTGAACAGCAGGCGACCTTGTTTCATGCGGATCTTTTTTATCGCAATATTGCAGATATAGACCAAGATATGCAAAAAGCCAGCTAGGAGGCGGATGATGAAATTCAAACGCAACCAGGTTGAAGATGTGCATATTAATCTGACCCCTATGATTGATTGTCTGCTGTTTATTCTGGTCTTTTTACTGTTATCGACAACATTTAGCCAAATGAGCCGTATGAACTTGACCTTACCAGATGCGCAGGGTGTTCCGCCTAAAAGTTATGATCAGAAAGTTGAAGTGATTGTGGATGCCAATGGTCATTATGCAGTCAATGGTCAATCCTTGGCCAGTAAAGAAGTCGCAGATTTAAATACTGCAATTAAACAGATTTCTAATGAACGCCGTGATTTAATGTTCGTCATTGCCGCTGACGCGAAAGCCAGCCATCAGGACGTGATTCGCGTTATGGATGTGGCCGGGCAGCTCGGCTTTGTCAATATTAATATCAGTACCAAAGTACCTACCCGAGGTTATTAGTGAAGCACGATTTTAAGGTCTATCTTCGCCTTTTAAGTTATTTAAAACCCTTTTGGGGCATCGGATTGCTTGTCCTGCTCGGTTTTTCTATTAATGCGGCTACAGAAGTTTCTGTGGCTAAATTACTGGAATATATTATTGAGGCCATTCAAGACAAAGACCAGAGTTTCACTTCGCTTTTCCCGTTTTTAGTGGTTGTCCTGATGTTCTTTCGTGGGCTGGGATTATTCATGGGGGGTTATTTTACTGCGGTGATTTCCCGTAATCTGGTGTTCAATATCCGTCAGGAAGTTTTTGCAAAACTGCTGCGTTTACCGTCTCAGTATTATCTGGACAATACCAGCGGGCATATTACTGCCAAGATCATGTATAACGTGGAACAGCTGACCGCTGCCTCAACAGAAGCGTTAAGAACCCTGTTGCAACAAGGTTTGATTACGATTGCGCTATTAGGCTATCTGCTATATAGCAACTGGCGTCTGACCATGTGTATCCTGATTTTTGCACCCGTTATTGGCTTTGTGATCAGTAAGGCAGCTAGACGGATGCGTAAATTGTCACAGCAAGTGCAAGATACCATGGGGGATGTCAACCATGTGGTTCAGGAAACGGTCAATGCCAACCTGATCGTCAAGGGTTTTGGCGGCCAAAGTTACGAGCAGGAACGCTTTAAGCAGAACTCGCTGGAAAACTTGCGTCGTGGCTTGAAAATGGTCGCTGTGCAGCAGTTGAACAGTCCTGTGGTTCAGCTGATCATGTCTATTTCACTCAGTATTGTCATGTTTATTGCCTTGCGTCCACAGATCCTTGGCGATACCTCTGCCGGTGAATTTGTGGCTTATATTACGGCTGCAGGCATGTTGGCAAGACCAATCAAGGCTTTAACAGATATCAATGAAAAAATTCAACGGGGTATGGCCGCAGCGCATTCGGTATTTGAATTGCTGGACATGCCCGAAGAAAAAAATACCGGGACTTTAAGCGATAGCTTAAAAGGTAATATTCAGTTTAAAGATGTCAACCTGTTTTATGATGATGGTCATCATGCCATTCGTGATTTTAATTTAGAGGTAAAAGCTGGTGAAACGGTTGCTCTGGTTGGGCGTTCCGGTGCCGGTAAAAGCTCACTGGTGAATTTGCTGGTACGTTATCAGGATACAACGTCAGGTCAGCTTCTACTGGATCAGAAACCGATTGAGGACTTTGAGCTGACTGCCTTGCGTACCCAGATTGCGATGGTGAATCAGCAAGTGGTGCTGTTTAATCGGACTGTGCGGGAAAATATTGCCTATGGTCAGCTCGAAGGTGCGACTGATGAAGACATTATTGCAGCAGCAAAAGCCGCTTATGCACATGATTTTATTATGGCTCTGCCAAAAGGTTATGATACCCAGCTAGGTGCTCAAGGTTTAAATCTGTCTGGTGGTCAGCGTCAGCGCATCGCGATTGCACGTGCGATTTTGAAAAATGCCTCTATTCTGATTCTGGATGAAGCAACCAGTGCCCTGGATAATGAATCCGAATACTTTATTCAGCGTGCCTTTGATCAGGCCATGCAAGATCGTACAACCATTGTGATTGCACACCGTTTATCGACGATTGAAAATGCGGATCGTATTGTGGTCATGGATCAGGGGTGTATTGTCGAGCAAGGGACTCATGCAGAACTGATTGCATTGCATGGGGCTTATTATCAGCTGCATCAACGTAATTTTGAGGAACAATAAGTTATGGCATTGGCGCAAATCATTCAGGATGCTTGGAATGCACAGGCAAAGTGGCTGGTGGTGCTGCGTCCTTTGTCATGCTTGTATCGTTTAGGTTTTGTCAGCAATCACTGGCTGTACCAGAAAGGGATCAAGACAAGCTATAGTGCTCCGGTTCCGGTCATGGTGATTGGCAATATCACTGTCGGTGGTAGTGGTAAAACCCCTTTACTGATTCATCTGGTTGATTATTTAACTCAACAAGGTGTAAAAGTTGGGGTGATTAGTCGTGGTTATGGCGGCAAAGGTCCATTTCCGGCTTATGTGGATTTTAATACCTTGCCTGAGGTCGTCGGTGATGAGCCTGCCTTGATTGTACAGGCGACGGGCGTGCCGATGGCCGTAGGGCCAAACCGGCAAAAAAGTATTGAACTGTTACTGCAAAGACATCAGCTGGATCTGATTATTTGTGATGATGGTTTGCAGCACTGGGCTTTAAATCGTCAGATTGAATGGATTGTACTGGACAATAATCGCGGTCTGGGCAACCAAAAACTGCTTCCGGAAGGCTATCTGCGTGAACCGGTGACACGCTTGGAAACAGGAACGGTAATTGAACATTCGGCAAGCCCAAGTTCTGAGCTGCATATGCATCTGGCTGCATCACAGCCTTATCTACTCAATCAAGACAACAATAAAATCTTCGATTCTCAGTCGGCTTTTTATGCCGTGGTGGGAATCGGTTTTCCGCAACGCTTTTATCAGACCCTGAAAAATCTGGGCATAGAACAATTCCAGTGTCATGAATTTCCCGATCATCATGATTATGACATTGAGGATCTACAGTTTGATGATGCCAATCCGATCATTACCACGGAAAAAGACGCAGTCAAGATTATGGCATTACTGAAACAATATCCCGATTTTAAGCAGGATATCTGGGTGGTGCCAGTCGATGCAGTATTATCGCCAGCCTGCTATACGGTCTTGCAGCAACAGTTACAACAATACGGTATTCAAATTTCTTAAGGCTTATTCAGTATGAAACACATTGTTATTCCTGCACGTTTTGCCAGTTCACGTTTGCCGGGTAAACCCTTGCTGGACATTCATGGTCGTCCCATGATTTTACGTGTGGTGGATCAAGCCAAAAAAGTACAAGGTTTTGATGATTTGTGTGTGGCGACCGATGATCAGCGTATTGCTGAGGTTTGTCGTGCCGAAGGTGTTGATGTGGTGATGACTTCGGTGGATCATCCTTCTGGGACAGACCGCCTCAGTGAAGTAGCGCGGATCAAAGGCTGGGACAGTCACGATATTATTGTCAATGTGCAGGGTGATGAGCCTTTATTGCCGGCACAACTGGTGAAACAGGTGGCACAACTTCTAGAAGATCAACCGGATTCTTCGATGTCGACGCTATGTGAGCCGATTCATCAACTAGACGAATTTAAGCGTGACAGCATTGTTAAAGTGGTGATGTCCAAACATAATCAAGCTTTGTATTTTAGCCGTGCCACCATTCCTTATGACCGTGATGGCGCGAAACTGGCTGAAGCAAAACTGCATAATCAGGCCTATCGTCATTTAGGTTTATATGCTTACCGTGTAAAACTGCTTCAAGAATATGTCACTTGGGAGATGGGGGGTCTGGAAAAACTGGAATCCCTAGAGCAATTGCGGGTACTGGAAAATGGTCACCGTATTGCGATTGCCGTGGCTGAAGCCAATTTGCCACCGGGTGTGGATACTCAAGAAGATCTGGATCGATTGAATCAAATGGATCTTTCTCATTTTGCTTAAGAAGAGTTGAATACATGCCTTTTGATGTCAATGCACAGATTTATCCATGGCAGCAACAGGTTTGGGAAACGCTGACCGGACGTTTTCCCAAGCTTGGGCATGGTTTATTGTTTTATGGCAAAAAAGGCTGTGGCAAGGAGGCATTTAGCCAGCAGTTTCTGGCTTGGGTCTTGTGTCTGAATCGGCAGTCTTCTGGTGCATGTGGCGAATGTGGCAGTTGCCAATGGCTCAAGGCTGATACGCATCCCAATTATGTGCATATCAGCACCGACGAAGACAATAAAAAACAGAATGCCAAAATCAAGATTGAAAAGATTCGTGATCTGTTGCCTTTTGTGCAGCAGACCGTCGATGGCTGGCGAGTGATTGTAATTGAGCCTGCGGAAGCCTTAAATATCTCCTCTGCCAATGCTTTATTGAAAACGCTGGAAGAACCCGGTGACAATACGGTCATTATTTTGCTGGCAGATCATTATTTAAAATTGCCTGCAACGATACGGAGTCGCTTGCAGCATTTTGCCTTAGACCGGATTTCTGCAGAACAATTTAGTGATTATGTTCAGGCACAGTTGCCGGATGCAGGTTCTAGCCAGCAACAGTTATTGATGAACCTGTCCAATCAGATGCCCTTACAAGCACTCGAGGTTGCACAAAGTGCCTGGCTGCCACTGCGTCAGGAATTCCTGCAAGACTGGCAAAAACTGGTGATGCAAAAAAATATGCCGCTTGCAATTGCGACCAAATGGAACAAAAGCCTGAGCTTTGGTGAATTTGCTCCCATGTTTGAATACTTGTTGTCCGATTTAATTTGTGTCAAGCTCAATCAAACGGTGAAAAACATTGATCTTGAGTTTAATGTGCTTGCCGAACAATATTCATTAGCAGCACTTTTTAAAATTTATGAAGATTTTCAGCGTTCCAAGCAATATCTCGAGCAGAATGTTCAAAGCAATCTGGTGATCGATGAGCTGTTTATCAAGCTGATGAATCTTTAATTAAGGGGAAATCACATGCAACCACGTATGGGCGGTATTATTCAGGCCAATATTCCTGATATTGAAACACTGTTTGCCAGCTATATGCCTTATGTATGGGGTGGTGGACTGTTTATTCCGTCCAAGCAGCCGGTCAAGCTGGGTGAAGAAGTTTTTGTATTGACCACTTTGCCTGAACAGACCCAGAAAATTCCTTTAACCGGTAAAGTGATCTGGGTCTCGCAAAAGCAGAATGGCATCAAGCCACAAGGCTTTGGCATCCAGTTAAGCGGTGAAAAGGGTGTTTATTTCAAAAATGAAGCAGATCGTCTGGTTGCAGGTCTTAAATCTGAAGGGCGTAAAAGTTACACTATGTAGTTCATTTAGCTGTGGTAGGAACGCATTGTGTTTGTAGATACCCATTGTCATTTAACGATGCTGGATTTAACGCCGTATAACGGTGATCTGGATCAGGCACTCGCACAGGCCCGTGAAGCGGGTGTATCCAGCGCGCTGGCGAAAATTGCCGCGCGTCACCCGGATGTTGGTTATACCGTTGGGGTACATCCTTGCGAAGATGCTGCGACCATGGCGCGTGCCACGACCGAATATCTGGTCGAGCTGGCACAGCCTGAAAAAGTCTGGGCACTCGGTGAAATTATCACAGTACAGATTTTGTCGAAGAACAAAAAGCCTGCTTTGCCCGTCATATCCATGCTTCGCAAATCACTAAGCCGTGGATATTATCCGTGCGGAAAAATCCACGCATGGCATCTTGCATTGCTTTACTGAAGATTGGGAAACTGCCAAAGCGGTTTTAGACTGCGGTTATTATGTCTCATTTTCCGGGATTATCTCGTTTAAAAATGCCCAGGATCTGCGTGATGTGGCCAAACAGGTTCCGCTGGATCGTGTACTGATTGAAACCGATAGTCCTTATCTTGCGCCGATGCCATATCGTGGTAAATCTAACGAACCTAAATACGTTCCTTATGTAGCCAAAGCGCTTTGTGATGTATATGATAAGTCGCTAGAAGAAATGGCTTCTATCACAAAGCAGAACTTTGAAAATCTTCTAAATTTAAAGTAAATAAAGTTATATAAAGTACAAGAGAGTTTATAGGGTGAAGATGGATCGTCAGGCTCAGTTTCGAGCAAGAGAAACCTTGATTTTTCAAGTCGCAGAGCAGCTCCTGCTGGAAAATGGTGAAGCAGGAATGACGCTAGATGCGCTTGCTGCTGAACTTGATCTGGCCAAAGGGACACTCTATAAACATTTTCAGAGTAAAGATGAACTGTATATGTTGCTGATTATCCGTAATGAGCGCATGTTGCTGGAAATGATTCAGGATAGTGATAAAGCTTTTCCTGAACATCTGGCCTTCTTTATGTTGCACCATTTACATCATCCGGAACGTACGGTGCTGTTCCATCAGATTGAAGAACGTCTGTCGACGACTGGCGTGGGAATTCAGCATCTATTCAGTGAACTGTATCAGGTACGCAAACAGCGTTTACGCCTGATCATCCGCATGACAGAAAGTTATCTGGTTTCAATTCATAGCCGCATGTCGGTGCGTGACTATCTGGCGTCGATCTGGTCACTGACCCATGGCGCCGCTGCAATTCTCAATTCCAGTTTTTATCAGCGTTATCTGGGTTCACGCGATACCTTGCGCGTGGCCTATATCGATCAAGCACTGGCTTTGCCAAAGCAGGTGCATTCTGCCGAGCAGTTTGCCTAAGGTTAGAGCTTAGTATGATCAGATCATCTCACAGCGCAGTTCGTGGCTTTACCCTCATCGAATTGATGGTGGTGATTGTGATTATGGGAATCATGGCCTCACTGGTATTGCTGAATACCAGTGGTGTCGATCAGCGTAAGGCCATGCAGGCACGCGAGATTTTGTTATTAGACTTGCAGCGGGTCATGCGTGAGGCGAATGACCAGTCCAGAATACTGGCGCTTGATCTGCAACCCGCGACCGATGTCTCGCCATTTCGCTATGGGATTGTAGAATATCGTTCAGCAGCGCAGACTGAACAGAACCTGCAAAATGAAAAATGGCAGAGTTATACAGAATTTAAATTACGTAAGCTGCCGGATCATGTGTCTTTTCGGATTCAGGGGCTAGAACAACAGCGTTATGCCCGTGCGCAAAATCGTGATCTGACGCAGGTGAATTCTCCGCAATTGATCTGGCTGGGGAATGGTGAGGTCAAGCCGGTACGGATTCAGTTCTTTTTAGAAGATCGCGAAGTCGGCTCTGCGATTGAGGTGGATCATCTGGGTAAAATCAATGAAATCTAGATCTTTCAAGCAAAGTGTGTGCTCCAGGCTGATCAAACCATTTAAATCGAGTGTTGATCGATTGCATTGTGGGCACTTCGAGCAGAGCTCTTGGTCTTGCGCAGCGGTGAAACAGCATTTCACTCATCGCAGCTCAGGCTTTACCTTGCTGGAAGTTATGGTTGCACTGGCAATTTTCGCCACCGCAGCCATGACGCTGACCAAAGTCGCGATGCAATATACCCAGTCAACCTCGAATGCCATTCTGCGCACCAAAGCACAGTTTGTTGCCCTGAACGAAGTGGCTCAAATGGAAATCAATCAGCAATGGATGGATGGTACGGCCTCCAAACAGCTGACCCAGCAAGGCGAAACCTGGCAAATTGACAAGCGCAGTGAACCGACGATCAGTCCCAATGTGCAGCGTATTGAACTACAGGTCAGTCTGGTCAATCAGGAGACTGGTCAAGTTGCATCCGGGATCAGCAGCTTGATGTTCTTTAATCATCGCATGAACAATACGCCATGAAGCCTAAAGGATTTACCCTGGTCGAATTATTGGTTGCCATTGCAATCTTTGCGGTACTGTCTGCTTTGGGCTGGAAAGTTTTTGATTATATTGTCAAAACCAAAGATCAAAATGCAGTACATGAACAGCGTCTAGGTCAGCTACAGGAAACCTATCAGCAAATTTTACGGGATACGGTACAGGCAGTCCCTTTAACGGCCAATATCAATAGTGATATTCAACCGGCTCTGGTTTTGCAAAATGGCCGTTTTAATTTTAGTAAAACTGGCGTGACTGATCCTCTGGAGGAGGGTATTTCGCCAGATGAACGCATTGAATATCAGTATCGGGCCGATGAACAAAAACTGTATCGACTGAAATATCGCAACCTGAATCAGACCGGTCGTGATCAACCTGAATCCAGTATTTTATTATCGGACGTTGAGCAATTTCAGGTTGTGGTGCTGAATCCAAATGAACTCACACAGTGGCCTGATTCTTCTATGGATTTAAATCAGCTAGAGCAGAAACAGCGCTTGCCCAAAGGCATTAAAATCAATTTAACCGTGAATGGCGTCAGCTATGAGTGGCTGTTTAGTTTATTAAATACGGACTTTTTGCTTGATAATCAGAATACAGGTCAACCCGGCTAAGAATCATAAAAAATGAAAATGAATAAACAGAGGCTGAAGCAGCAGCAGGGCATTGCACTGATTACCATTCTGGTGATGGTGGCATTGGCGACTATTCTGGCAGCCACGATTGCCCAGCGTCAGGCTGCAACTGCTGAAAGTACCGCCTATCTGATGCGGCAAAATCAGTCGCTGATGTATGCCAAAAGTGCCGAAGCCTTTTTTTCTGAATTACTGGTGGATGATGCTGAAAATGCCGCAGAGGTTGATCATCTACAGGAAACCTGGGCGCAGCCGATGCCGGCTTTTCCGGTCGATGACGGCTATGTTTCCGGAATCATCCAGGATGAATCGGGCAAGTTTAATTTAAATAGCCTGATCACTGCTGAAGATAGCGTCAATGAAAATGCCAAAGCATGGTTCGAGCTGATTTTAAAACGTGCAGGTTTGCCAGCGCAGCTCAGTGAAGCCGTAATTGACTGGCAGGATGAAAACGAGCTGGTGAGTGGAGGTATGGGTGCCGAATCTAATTATTATCAAGGCTTACCGAATGCCGCTTTACCACCGAATGCAAAATTTCATAGCGTAGAGGAATTAAAGCTGGTACGTGGTTTTGAAGAAAATAAGTACAAACGGATAGCACCTTATCTGAGTGCTGCACCGATGCAGGAAAGTCCGGTCAATATTAATACAGCATCTGCTTTTCTTTTAGCCAGTATGGATGAAAAACTGGATGTGAATGCGGTACAGCAATTGCTGGATCAGCGACAGGCCAATTTGGAACACTTTTCTAATGTGTCTGAGTTATGGTCACTCGAACCGTTTGCGCAAGTCGATGCTGCCAAGCGTAATCTGTTTAATAGCCTGCTCGGAGTGCAATCCAATTATTTTAAAGCTCAGATCGAAGTGGTCTTGAGTGAACGCAAGCGCCAGTTCAGTAGTGATCTGGTTCGTCAGGACAAACAGGTATATGTGGCTTATCGCAGTATGGAACCCTTTTAGTCAGGGCTTATTCAGTTATACCGTTAGTCTAAATCTGAACAGCAGCTTGATCCCTTTTCCCTATCAGGCTGAACAGCAAAATTAATCCTCAAAGCTGTAGTTTTGCTTTATAATCAAAATCAATTCACCTATTTTTTGACGACATTACGGCATATGTTAATTCGTAAGTTATTTAAGTTTGAGAATGCTCATATTGTGCGTAACTGCACGTCAGATCGCTGTAAGCGTTCGATCCATGGCCATAGTTATAAAGTCGAGCTACTGTTAAAAGCCTCGAAATTAGATCATGGGCAAATGGTCTATGACTTTGGTCTGCTTAAAGGTGTGATTAAGGATTTCTTTGATTCTTTCGATCATGCGATCTGTTTCTGGCAAAATGACGACCCGGAATATATTCAGGCTTGCAAAACTTTCAGTGCGCGATGGGTGTCGTTACCGGTATCACCATCGGCAGAGCAGTTTTCACGTATCTTTTTCTTTCTGGCGCAACAAGTGCTGGCATCGACCGTGACTCAAAATGGCGAAGGTGATGTCGAAGTCTATTCTGTGATTATGCATGAAACCGATACCGGTTATGCACAAAGCTTTTTAGAAGATATTCAAAATGAACAGATGGGCATTCTGAGTCTGGATCAAATTGAGTTTTCTGAACAGGTGCAAGCTGAATGGACCGATCCGGACATGTTGAACAAGCTGAAACAGGGCACAGCATTTCATAACCCGACTGTAGATTTACAGGTACAGATTTAAAGTCTGCGTGACTTTAAATCCATTGACATAGATTTAGGATTGAAGAATGTCTTTAAATGAACAGCAACTGGCCAAACTGAATAAGGTTCAGTTGGATGAAAGCTGGAAATATGGATTGAGTGAGTTTTTACTCAGTCCGAAAATGGACGAATTAAAAGCTTTTCTGGTTGAAGAAAAAAAAGCAGATAAAACAATTTATCCTCCCAATCATCTGATTTTTAATGCCTTGAATACCACGCCGCTCGATCGGGTTAAAGTAGTCATTTTAGGGCAAGATCCTTATCATGGCCCGAATCAGGCGCATGGATTAAGCTTTTCGGTGCAAAAAGGGGTTGCATTGCCGCCATCTTTGCGTAATATTTTCCACGAGTTACATGCGGATGTCGGGGTTGAACGACCAAAGCATGGTGACTTGACGCATTGGGCGGAGCAGGGTGTGCTTCTGTTAAATGCAGTACTGACCGTAGAAGCAGGTCAGCCGACTTCGCATCAAAAGCGCGGTTGGGAAGAATTCACCGATCACGTCATTGATGTTTTAAATGAGCAGCGTGAACATATTGTCTTTATTCTTTGGGGCGCATACGCACAGCGTAAAGGACAGCGCATCAATCAGGACAAGCATCTTGTGTTAAAGGCCGCACATCCATCGCCTTTGGCCGCAAACCGTGGTGGTTTTTTTGGTTGTAAAGTATTTTCAAAATCGAATAACTATCTCAAACAACATGGCATTGAGCCTATAGATTGGCAGCTGGACGCATGACATATTCTCCCCTTAATAAAACTTATCATCCGGATTTGATCGTTGAAGAAGCGCATAATGGCTGGCGTATCGTTCGTTTAAATCGTCCAAAGTCTTTGCATGCTCTGGATGAATCGATTGCTTCTGCACTTTTGGAAGTATTTCAGGATTTTCATACGGATGACAGCGTAAAAGCGATCTGGTTAGATTCAACCACACCGAAAGCATTCTGTGCCGGCGGCGATGTGCGTAAATTACGTCAACTGGTCATTAACGATGAAGTGGCGGCTGCCAATAAGTTTTTTGAACAGGAATATGCGCTGGATCTGTTATTGCATAATTATGCCAAACCGGTTTTGGTCTGGGGTGAAGGTTATGTGATGGGTGGGGGCCTTGGTCTGTTTATGGCGGCACCTTTCCGTTTAGTGACGCCGTATTCGCGTTTGGCGATGCCTGAAATCAATATCGGTTTATATCCCGATGTGGGTGCAACCCGTTTCCTGGCCGATCGGGGCGCGATTGGTTTATTTACCGGCTTGACCGGTTCAATCATGACCGCTGCAGGCGCTTATGGGATTGGCTGGGCAACACATATTTGTGATGCACAGCGTGATTCAGTTTTAGATAAAGTGATTAATATCGACTGGGATCATTATCCTGCAGGTGACTTCCGTGCCATTGATGACACTTTAAATAGTATGCATCGTCCGGTAGGGCCAGGACCACTGCAAAACTCTCTGGATGTGATTCATAGTGTTTGTCGTGGTGTCAACTTCGAGCATGATTATGAATCGATTATCGGTCTGAGTGATGCGCGCAGTGACTGGTTGCGTCAAGCCAGTGAAAATCTGCAAAAAGGTTCACCAACTACAGCTGCATTGACCTGGTTGCTCTGGCAATGGGGTAAACAGGTACATTCCTGGAATGAAATTTTTGAACTGGAAACCCAGATTTCTGACTGGAAAATCCGTCATCATGATTTCGTTGAGGGGGTACGCGCGCGTCTGGTGGATAAAGACCTTTCTCCTGCATGGAAAAAGGGTGCAGATATGAGCTTAAAAGGTATTTTGTCTGCAAACCCTCCGGTGACCAATATTGAAAGCTGGAATGCCTTGTTAAAACAGTATGGTGTGATTTAAGTCTTACATGTCCGAAACACAATTGAGTCATGAATACTGGATGCAGCTTGCCTATGCGCAGGCTGCACTTGCTGCCGCACAGGGCGAAATTCCGGTGGGTGCGATTATTGTTAGTCAGAATCAGATCATTGGTCAGGGCTTTAATGCGCCGATTTCCTTAAATGATCCGACCGCGCATGCCGAGATTGTGGCGCTGCGTGATGCCTGTCAAAATATCCAGAATTATCGACTACCTGACGATGCAGTGCTGTATGTAACCCTTGAGCCGTGCACCATGTGTGTTGGTGCTTTGGTACATTCACGGGTTTCACGGGTAGTATTTGGCGCATTTGAAGCGAAAGCGGGTTCACTGGTCAGTGCACGTCAATTATTTGAAACTGGCTATTATAATCATGTATTTTCCTTTGAAGCAGGCTGCATGCAGCAGCAATGCTCCGAACAGCTTAGTGCATTTTTCAAGTTGCGTCGTGAGCAGAAGCGGCAACTCAGGTTACAAGAAAAATTATTAAATACGCAGAAATAAATCTACTTTATCGCTAAAATTCCTTAGTTTCGAATCTATAATTTCAGGAAAAATAATGCATAGCATTCAAGTAAAAAAAGAATTTCCGGCATCGATTGATGAAGTCTTTGATTTAATGTCTAAGCATGCCACCTATAATATTGCCTTTGCGCCGATGCAGGTTGAACGAATCAAGGATTCTGCAGATGCTGAACATCCGGATGGACTAGGTTCGGTGCGTGCTATGGGGGTGGGGCCGCTCAAGCCGCTGAAAGAGCAGATTACATTGTTTGAGCCGAATGCTCGTATTGAATATCAGATTATTAAAAATCCATTGATCAAGCATCATCTGGGGATTATCGAATTTGAAGCGCTGGCCGATGATAAAACCCTGGTCACCTATACGATTGAATTACAGGCGCGTGCGCCTTTTGTGAGTAAATTAATTCTTGCACAGTTACAGGCAGCGATTAAACTAGGCCTGACGAAACTCGCAAAATCTGTTTAAACAACAACGGGAAAGCAATGACAGTTCAAATTATTACCATTGATGGTCCAAGTGGGTCTGGCAAAGGCACGTTGGCAGCAAAACTGGCTGCACATTATCAGTTTCACTTATTGGATTCTGGCGCGCTCTACCGGCTTTTGGGTTTGTCATTGCATCACCATGATTTACTGGATTCAATGGACATTAAGTTGCCAGAATGCGTACAAATCGCAACAAATCTGGATATCCAGTTTGTCAGTAGCGAAACCGGGGTGCAGGTGTACTTGGATGGCGAAGATGTTTCCCAGACCATTCGAACTGAACGCGTCGGAGAATTTGCTTCAAAAGTTGCTGCAATTCCTGAGCTTAGAATGGCAATGGTTTCACGTCAACATGCTTTTGCACAGGCACCTGGTCTGGTGGCAGATGGCCGCGATATGGCCACAAGTATCTTCCCGCAAGCTCAGGCTAAAATATATTTGACTGCATCGGCTGAATCGCGCGCGCAAAGACGTGTAAAGCAGTTGCAGGGTATGGGGCTGGATGTTAAAATAAACGATATTTTAGCTAATATCATCGCGCGTGATAAACGAGATATGGAACGCACTGTCGCTCCACTCAAGCCTGCCGACGATGCTTACATTATCGATAGTTCAAATTTGAACATTGATGAGGTATTCCAGTTGATGACCACTTATGTGGACCAGCAGTTAGCCAATTAACCTGATTTTATCAGCAAACGCATAGCTTGATCAGTTTTATATGGACTATGTAGATGCTTAATTAAACCGGCCTTGTCTGATCCAAGACCGCTGACTTTATCGGAAATATCATGACCGAATCTTTTGCAGCCCTCTTTGAAGCAAGTGAATTAAACCTCAACGTTGAAAAGGGTGCAGTTATCCAGGGCGTTGTAGTAAGCATTGACTCTGATTGGGTAACTGTTGACACTGGCCTTAAATCTGAAGGCGTTGTTGACCGTGCTGAGTTCTTAAATGAACAGCGCGAACTTGAAGTTCAAGTTGGCGACACTGTAGACGTAGTTGTTGAAGCGCTTGACAACGGTATGGGTCAAACTGTTCTTTCTCGCGAAAAAGCTAAACGCGCTGAGACTTGGACTAAACTTGAAAAAATCTTTGAAGACGGCGAAATCGTTACTGGTGTTATCTCTGGTAAAGTTAAAGGCGGTTTCACTGTTGACATCGGTCCAGTACGTGCGTTCCTTCCAGGTTCTTTAGTTGATACTCGTCCTATTCGTGATACGACTCACCTAGAAGGCAAAGAGTTAGAATTTAAAGTAATCAAACTTGACGCTAAACGTAACAACGTTGTTGTTTCACGTCGTGCTGTTATGGAAGCTGAATCTTCAGCTGACCGTGAAGCTCTTCTTGCTCAGCTTGAAGAAGGTCAAACTGTTACTGGTACAATCAAAAACCTTACTGACTACGGCGCATTCGTTGACCTTGGCGGTATTGACGGTCTTCTTCACATCACTGATATGGCTTGGAAACGCATCAAGCATCCTTCAGAAGTTGTTGAAGTGGGTCAAGAAGTTACTGTTAAAGTACTTAAGTTCGACCGCGAGCGTAACCGTGTTTCTCTAGGTCTTAAACAACTTGGCGAAGATCCATGGTTAGCGATCATGAACCGTTACCCTAAAGGTTCAATCGTTAAAGCGCGCGTAACTAACCTGACTGACTACGGTTGTTTCGCTGAAATCGCTGAAGGCGTTGAAGGTTTAGTACACGTTTCAGAAATGGATCACACGAACAAAAACATCCACCCATCTAAAGTTGTTCAGATCGGTGATGAAGTTGATGTTATGGTTCTTGAAGTTGATGAAGAGCGTCGTCGTATTTCTCTTGGTATCAAACAAACTCGTGCTAACCCATGGGAAGAGTTTGCTAAAGACCACGACAAAGGCGAAAAAGTTTCTGGTACGATCAAATCTATCACTGACTTTGGTATCTTCATCGGTTTACCAGGCGGTATCGACGGTCTAGTTCACTTGTCTGATATTTCTTGGAACGAACAAGGCGAAGAAGCGATTCGTCGTTACAAGAAAGGCGACACTGTTGAAGCGGTTATCCTTTCTGTAGACGCTGAAGGCAACCGTATCAGCCTTGGCATCAAGCAAATGAACAACGATCCGTTCAATGACTTCCTTGCTGCTAACGAACGCGGTGCGTTGGTTAAAGGTACTGTAACTGCAGTTGATGCGAAAGGCGCGACTGTTAAGTTAGCTGACGAAGTTGAAGCGACTCTGAAAGCATCTGAAATCAACCGCGATCGCGTTGAAGATGCAACTAAGTTCCTTGAAGTTGGTCAAGAAGTGGAAGCGAAGATCATCAACGTTGATCGTAAATCTCGCGCAATCAACTTGTCTATCAAAGCGAAAGACGAAGCTGAAGAGAAAGAAGCAGTTGCTAACTTGAAAACAGCGCCAGCTGCTGGTCAAGACAATGGTCCTAAGACGATTGGTGACCTGATCAAAGCTCAAATGGGCAACTAAGTAGACGTTTGAATTGTATTGTTAATGTAAGTTAACTAATACTTTTTATACAAATACTGTAAACGGTAGCGTAGTATTTAATTATTGCGCTACCGTTTTGTATTTAAACAGGTTATTATCGGGAAATAGATCCCAAGTAGCTTGATAATTAAAGAGGTCGCAGATGACTACTGAAGCACTTAATAAGTCTGACTTAATAGAGCGCATTGCATTAAAAAATCCGCATTTGGCCGAGCCTTTAGTGGAAGAAGCGGTTAAAATTATGATTGATCAAATGATAGAAGCTTTATCATCTGACAATCGTATCGAGATTCGCGGATTTGGTAGTTTTGCATTGCATCATCGTGAGCCACGCGTGGGTCGTAACCCTAAAACTGGTAAATCTGTAGAAGTGGCTGCAAAAGCAGTTCCGCACTTTAAGCCAGGTAAGGCCCTTCGTGATGCTGTAAACGAATCTGCAAATAAATAATTGTAAATATTTACGGGGTGTTCATGCGTTACGTTCTGGTCGTTCTTTTATTGGTGCTGTTTGGCTATTCATTGGCTTTGGTTTTGCAAAATGGTACCGAATTGTCCGTGGACTTGTTATTTACTCAAGTTCCTGCAATGCGTCTAGGATTATTGCTGCTCCTTACCCTATCTCTAGGCGTCGTGTTAGGCCTGTTATTGGGCGTTCAAATCTTCCGGGTTTTCCAGACCAATTGGGAAATCAAGCGATTACGTAAAGACATTGAACATCTGCGTAAGGAACAGTTGAATACAGCCAAGTTAATGGCCGCTGAAGCAGCAGCCCATACCCGGCATGAAAAAACTGTATTAGATATTACCAATGAAAATCAAAGCCCATTATAATGGGCTTATTTTTTGCCTATTTGAAGGGATAATCTCTTGAGTATCATTGTTGCACTAGATGCCAAAAGCCAATTTGATGCCTTAGCCATTGCAGAACAGCTAGATCCTGCCTTGTGTCGACTAAAAGTGGGCAAAGAGTTATTTACCCATGAAGGTCCAATCATTGTCAGAGCACTTCAAGACAAAGGTTTTGATGTATTTCTGGATCTGAAATTTCATGATATTCCAAATACGACTGCACAGGCAGTCTGCGCGGCAGCTGATTTGGGTGTATGGATGGTGAATGTACATGCATCTGGTGGCCGAAAAATGATGGAAACCTGTGTGGAGCGTTTACAAGCAGGCAACTATAAAACTCAACTCATTGCTGTGACAGTGCTGACTTCAATGGGTCGTGAAGACCTCAAAGATATTGGTCTGGATATTGAGCCAAATGAGCATGTCAAGCGTCTGGCTCAACTGACCAAAAACAGTGGCCTGGACGGGGTGGTGTGTTCAGCTCAAGAAGCAAAAATGTTACGTGAAACATTAGGCCAAGACTTTGCTTTGGTAACACCCGGTATTCGTCCTGAAGGCTCAAATGCCGATGATCAGAAGCGTATTGTGACACCGAAACAGGCGATGCTGGACGGCTCGACTCATTTGGTGATTGGCCGTCCTATTACCCAGTCTAAGAATATGCGTCAGACTTTAAAAGATATTTTGGCAACGCTTTAATATGGTTTGAATGACAAAAAGCCTTTCAGTCGAAA
>SMEP01000039.1_pt1 | contig 42202 bp, 35 predicted proteins | sample 2456231 | NCBI WGS metagenome assembly SMEP01 (sample SAMN10132595, study PRJNA489261) | soil metagenome | isolation source: day1 control-silty clay loam soil ammended with raw manure from dairy cow... | place: USA | collected 2015-05-15
CGCATGGGTGATGCGGCGCGGTTGTACAGGTGCATCGACAACCGTTTCCAGAATCGGGGTGGCGTCGTAGCGACCCTCGGTAAAGGGTTCCTGACCTTCCGGGTCCCAACGGCTAGTCAACAACTCCATTGGGCCACCCAGCACACTGCGCCAGTCTTTGATGGTGTCGCAATAGAACTCGTTATAGTGGCCATCGGGGTCAAACATATAGACGCTATGGGCTACTTGATGGTCCACCGTCATATCAATATCGCGGCCTTGTGCTTTGGCGCGCTTCCAACCGGCGACCAGATCAGCCTCGTTATCCAGCTCCCAGGCCAAGTGGTTCAAACCGGGTTCCAGGCCAATCGTGCCTGGCAACTGCAACAAGCCATCACGGCCATACCGGTTGACGCCTTTGGTCGTTTCCATCATGCCTAGGTCGTGGGGTGTGTGTCCGGTACCCAAAAAGGTGGCGACCAGATCCGGCTCGGTAAATTCCACTTTCAGGCCGCAGATCTGGCTGTAGAAATCTTCACCGCGTTGCAGTTCATCAACCCACAGATTGACGTGACCCAGACGGCGGGGCTCAAAGCATGCAGCTTGGGTGGAGTGGGAAGTTGCTTGTGTCATAGTCTCTCCTCCTTGGTATGACGGTCCATGGTTTGCAGCAGGGCCAGCGTCAAGGCACTGCCGCTTTGCTCCAGATCCATTAAGACATTGAAATGATTTCGGTTTGGCACGGCCAAGCGGCGCACCGAGCAGCCCGCCAGTTCGCATTGCCGGGCGTAGTGACGGCTTTGTTCTTGCATGACAGCCGGTTCCTGTTCGCCCCAGGCCACCAGAACTGGGGTTTGAGCGGCAGGTGGATGTAAGGCTGGGCTATAGCGTTGCGCTTGTTCTTGGTCCAGTTGCAGCCAGCCATTGACGGCGGTTTGCAAAATGGGGTGCAAATCCATGACGCCGCTGATGATGCTGGCGCTATGGATCAGACGCTGTTTGCGTTGGGTGTCTGCCGCCAGCAACATACCGCTTAAGTGGCCGCCTGCAGAGCTGCCACTAATATGAATACGCAGAGGATCGCCATTGAATTGCGCCGCATGGGTGTATACCCACTGCAGGGCGCGTTCACATTGCTCGATCATTTGAGGCTGCCGCGTGCAGGCTTTGTGCCATCATGGCCGAGTCATCCTTGGACAACATGCGCCAGTAGCCACCATGAATGAATAGATAAACAGGGGCCCCGGCTTGGCTGGCGGCATAAACATCTAGCTTTTCGACCGCCTCATCGCCATAAGCATGCGTACCGAAACAGGGCTTTAATGCCAACCGAGCCCGCTCGCTGGCCTGTCGATAAGCCGCCATTTCTGCGTCAAAGTCTGCGACAGAAGCCTGGAGGCGGTACTGGTCCAGATCGGCGGGATCGAAAACAAGTTTGTTCATTGCATTACTCCGCCTGCGCCGACGGCAAGCGGTTCAGCATCAGAAAACTGATGAAAACCAGTACTTCCACGGCCAGAAAGCTGCCAAAAGCCCAGACGTAGGAGCCGGTCAGGCTCAACAAGAGGCCCAACAGGGACGGTGCGACAAAGGTGGCAAACACCCCGCCCATTTCGGCATAGCCAGCGGCGCAAGGGCCCAGATTGACGCCGTAGCGTTCACCCACATAACTGAAGATGGCGCCGCCATGAAACACGCCGACCCCGCAAAGCAATGCCACTATTAACAAGCCGGTATGGGGCAAGGATTGCCAAGCAGCCAGCACACAGGCACAAGCCGCCAGAATGGTCAGCCACATACCAATCCGCATGACGCCCACTCGAGTACAACGATCGCTGACGTACCCACCTAGAATTAGGAAAAAGACTTGAGACAAGCCCATGACGGTGCCAAACAAAGGCGCTTGTTCGGGAGCCAGACCTTGCACATCAATTAGGGCGGGAATCAGCCAGGTTGCGGTTGCAGCAACCGAGAACAAGGCACCGAAGATGGCCAGGATGCCGACCCAAATCCAGGGACGAGCGGCAATGGAGCGCAGTACGCCGGCATCAGTCTGGATTTTGTCGTGCGGATCTTGATAGGGCCCGGAGCGCACAATCAATTGTGTGATCAGACAGGCGCTTAAGGTCAGCCCCCCTAACACCAGGAAAAACGCGCGCCAACCATGTGCCATTGCGTAAGGCAGCCCCAGCGCAAAGTCCAAGGTGATCGCTAGTGAATACGCCGCCAAAATAATGCCCAGGACCAAGCCCTGACGACGTGGCGCAAACCACTGCATGACAATTTTCATGGACCCGACCCAGACGGCAGAGTCAAAAAAACCTACAACCAGACGCAGCAGAAATAACTGCGTGAAATCCTGAGCCTGGGTTTGCACCAGCATCAGCAACCCGCTGCCACCCAAACCAATCAGATACAGACGGGCGGAGCTCATGGAGCGGCCGCGGGGTGCCCAGAACAACATGCCCAACGCAAACGAAACCCCAAAAGCGCCCTGTACCAGGCCCGCTTGCGCTGGGCTGAGCGACAGGTCTGCCGACACAATTTTGATGACGGCCGCAAAGCCGTAAAAGTCGGCCGCCAGACACATTTCGCCCATGACAGCCATTAACAGCATAAGTACCGCCACTGTGCCGCGCGGCTTGGTCTTATCGAGCGAAGTGCCCATAACCCCCTGTTCCACCATGTCATCCTCTCCTTGGGAAAATGCTCAAGCTGGGTGTTTGTCAGACACACCCTTTGATTGCTTTAAACATGAAGGATTATGGTGATTTAGACCAATGCATGTCAATACATATGTATTAGTATATTCCCTACAATGAGCGGCTTTGTTAAAAGGGGATTAAGGCTGGTTTTTAGGTTTTATAAATGGGTAGGGTCAGGCAAAGGGCAGCCAACAGGGCACAGACCACCGTCACATCGGCCAGATTCCCCCACCAGGCCGACAGGGCCAAACCTAGTCCCAGCAGCAGGCTGTACATCAGACCAAAAACCGCACCGGCCATTCCGGCAACGGCGCGATAGTGCTGCAAGGCACTGGATAGGAGATTAGGAATAGCTACCGCATAAGCCAGGGCCAGCAGTACGCAGGGCAAGAGAAAGATCAGTTTTTCTCCGGCCAGCTCAAGACCCATCGCCGATAAGGCCAGCAGCACAATGGCCCGCCAGATCAAGCGGCGGGAGGACTGTCCACTCGCTAGCCAGCGCCGGTTCAAGAAAGCCCCCAACAATGTTCCGGTGGCCAGTAACAAACCCGCAATTACCATCAGGCGGTTATGAGAGCCCAAGCCTTGCAGCAGGAACGGTGCCCACTGATAAAAGGCAAAAATGGTGGTGTTGAACAGCGCTACCAAGATAGCTGATTGCCAAATGGCTGGGTCTTTCAACAAGCGAATCATTACTTGCCCCAGACGGTGAGTTTGGCTATGGGCTGGACGAGTCTCAGGAAGCTGAAACAAGGTGGTGGCCAGCAGAATCAGGGATAGAGCCAGCAAACCGATAAAGACCGGCATAAGCTGAGCCCCTGCCGACAAAGCAACCCCCATGGCCAAACCCAGCAAGGGGCTCAAGGCCAAGGCAGCACCCATAATGCCGAATATGTTGGCCAGTTCCTCGGTCTGATAACGATCGCGCAACATGGTTTGTACGCCGATAGAGCCGACTGCGGCACCAAATGCACTCATCATGCGGGCCAGCAAAAGCATATTGAAATCCAGGCTGAACAGCGCCATCAGGCAACCCAAGCCATAGACACTTAGTCCCGCCAAAACGGCAGGCCGCCGCCCTGCCCAGTCACACAGCCAGCCCCAAAACAGCACACCGACTGCAAAGGCCACAAAGTAGACGGACAAGGTTTGGCCAGCCCGGCTTGCAGATACGGAATAGGTGTCGGCAATCAAGGGTAAAGCAGGGCTGTAGGCAGTTTCCACCACCTGCGGAAACATGATCAAAGCGATCATTAAGAGAAGAAAGCGCGGCATGCCAATTCACAGATTAATTTGAAAAGAATCAGCGTAATCCTGGCCGGATTTTTCCATTACACGTATTCTTCTTAAAAATCCATGAAATCGGACAAATATGCCTTACTTAGATGCCAGCGACTCTTTCCCGGACCTGACAGGTCGTCACGCCTTAGGCATTGCAGCCCGTTTGGCACAGCATGATTCCGGCCTGCACCAGCATCCCTGGGGGCAAATTTTATATACGCGTAGCGGCTGCATTAGGGTCACCCTGGATCAGCGACTGTGTTTATTGCCGCCGGGACGTTTGATCTGGATTCCCGCTCTGCTCCCGCACCAGGCGCAGATGAGCCAGCAAGTGGATTACCGATCGGTTTATCTGGACCCGGCCCATTACCCGGACTTGCCGCCCAAGGTTCAGCTGTTGGCAGCCAATGAGGTGTTGACGGCAGTCTTGGACCGGGTCGCTCAAGCTGATCTGGACGAGGACTGGGACCAGCCCCCTGCTTTGCATGTAATGTTGGTTTTGTTGGACGAGTTGCAACGGGCTGCAGATCAGGCCCTGTTTCTGCCTTTGCCGCAAGACGCCCGCTTGCAGCATCTTGCGCTGGACACCCTGCCTCCGGCTTTGAATGTACTGGCCACTTATCTAGGTGCCAGCGAGAAAACGATCAGCCGCTTGTTCAAACGCGACACGGGCTTGAACTACCAGCAATGGCGGCAACAATGGCGTTTGCTCAAGTCCATCGAACAGCTTTCTACCGGCGGAAGCGTGACCCACGTGGCCTCGGACTTAGGTTTTGCCAGCGACAGTGCTTTTATTGCTTTTTTCAAGGAACAGATTGGCCTTACGCCGGGCCAGTTTGCCCGTCAGCAAAGCTATTTTGATTAGGCCCCCGGTTTGCTGCGCAAGTGGGTTGGATTTTTATGCCATTTGAAGACTGTTTTGGGCGGTTTCGCAATCAACTCTCAAATAAACTCCAACCTTATAAGTGTCAATCAATGGCGCTATTTATGGCATAGAGCAGTGCTATGATCAAACGCTTATTACTACTAAAAATGAGAGGGGACTTTATGAAATACTCATTGCGCTTGAGCCTGTTGGCGGCAACGTGTTTGATGGCCAGCACGGCTCTGGCACAAGCCAGCCATCCGATGATTGATACGGCCATGAGCAAGGCCGACGCCTTGGAGCAGCAAGTTATTGAATGGCGTCGCCACATTCACCAGAACCCCGAGCTGTCTTATCAAGAACACAACACCGCGGCTTATATCAAAGCGGCGTTGGAATCCATGCCCGGCTATGATATCCAAACCGGGATTGCCCAGACGGGCATCAAGGCCGTACTGAAAGGTGGTAAACCCGGCCCCGTGGTGGCGTTGCGGGCCGATATGGATGCCCTGCCCGTGCAGGAACGTAATGACCTGCCCTTCAAGTCCACTGCCAAGGGGAGCTGGCAAGGCAAAGAGGTGTCTGTCTCGCATGCTTGCGGCCATGACACCCACGTGGCCATGCTCTTAGGCGCGGCCAAAGTGTTCTCGGATATGCGTGCGGAACTGCCCGGCACCATTGTGCTGCTGTTCCAGCCGGCGGAAGAACAAGGCCCAGGCAAACCGCTGAGCGGTGCCAATGCCATGATGGCTGAAGGCGCCCTGGACAAGCCTAAAGTAGATGTAGTGATGGGACAGCATATCGGGCCGTCTTATCCAGCGGGTAGCATCGGTTATCGACAAGGCAGTTTGATGGCTAGTGGTGACGTATTCTCTATTTCCCTGGCGGGTAAAGGTGGTCATGGCTCATCGCCTTGGAATGCTGCTTCTCCTGTCGTGGCGGCCGCGGAAACTGTGGTGGCCTTGAACAACATCATTGCGCAGCGTACCAACCCGCAAGACGGAACAACCGTGGTAACTGTCGGTTCGCTGCAAAGTGGCAATCGCCCCAATGTGCTGCCAGAAAGTGCCGATATCAGTGGCACCGTGCGTTCTCTGTCCAAGCAGAATCAGGCTACGGCTCATGAGCTGATCCAGCGTTATGCCCAAAATATTGCTGCCAACCATGATTTGAAGGCAACGGTGCGTATTGATACCGGCTATGACGTGTTGGTCAGTGATCCCAAGGCGACGCAAACCGTGATCCCGGCTCTGGATCTGGCTACAGACGGCATCGGTGCTAAAGAAGTTCCTCCAGGCATGGGCTCGGAAGATTTTGGTGCTTTTGGTAAAAACGTTCCAGTCGTCTTCTGGCGTCTTAATGCCTCGCCTTACTCCGACAAGATGGGTGCCCCTAATCACTCGCCTGAGTTCATGATTGATGAAAAGGCATTGCGTATTGGCACACGAGCTTTACTAGCTAGTTCCTTAACTTACATGATTCAAAGTCAAAACCCTTAGTTTTTCGACATTGCTGACGTAGGGAATCATGCATGTTAGCGGCGCATTCTGACTGATTGGATTTCGTTTTTCTAAATAGCCGGCTCACTGTTTCAGTGGCCGGCTTTTTTATATAAGGTAGCCGAGAGTGCACATTGGCCGAATTCAAGACCCTGTTCGAGCGTGCAGGCCTGTGTGTGTTGCGCCCCGTCGCTTTCATGGTGAAGCTTGGGCATCACTAACTGATGCCCATAAAAAAAAACCGCGCCTATAGAGGCGCGGTTTTTTGTTTAGCAGTGCAGATCAGAGAATTTCCAGCTTTTTAGCCCCTGCTCCGCCTTTTTTCTTGGGCAAAACCAGTTGCAACACACCGTTTTCGCATTTCGCACTGGCCTGTGCCTCGTCAATATCTTGAGCCAGGCTGAAACGGCGGGTTTGCACGCCGTAATAGCGCTCGCTGCGCAAAACTGTATCACCGTCCTTTTCTTCCTGGGCACGGCGGCTTTCAACTCGTATAGACACCACGTTGCCATCTACGCTGACATGTACGTCTTCTTTGTTAATGCCGGGAATCTCGGCACTGACTTGATAGGCTTCTTCAGTTTCCTTGACATCCAGGCGGATGCTGGGCGGTGTACTGCCCGCCAAAGAGCCAACAACAGGTACTCGCCGGAAGATATCCTCAAAGTCCCGCCAGGTGTCCACGCTCGCCAGATCACCAAACGGATTGAAACGAGTCAAGTTACTTGCCATGTTTGATCTCCATTTTCGCTTGCTGAGCCCTGCAGCTAGGGAAGGCGTGGGCTCGTTCGCCTACGCCACTAAACATGGTGTTTGTGCCTGATATTTCAAGCCCTTAGATAAAAAAAACCCGTCTGACTTCCAAGAAGGGCCAGACGGGAAAAGGTACGACCTTATGTTTCTTGCGCTACTTTTTCCGGGGCTCAGGTGCTGCTTAAGCCGGGTTTTGTGTGCAGGATGGCGTGTTGCTCTGGCTCGGGATGCTCATCGCCAATAACAGGAATTTCCTGTCCATCTTTATCCATGACCTTGCCATTGATCACGTGGTCGCCCTCGTTCAGCTTAGCCAGGTCCGAGACCCGCAGGTAACGGCCCCCACCGGCGGCAAAGACAGAAGGCTGATCGGGATTGCCCAAGGTGAAGTGGTTGAACAGCAGATTCAGCACAATGGCGACCAGGGCAGCCGAGCTGATACCGGAGTGGAAAATCGTTGCAAACCAGACCGGAAAGTGCTCGTAGAACTTGGGAGCCACGATGGGGATCATGCCGGCACCAATCGCGGTGGCCACAATGATCAGGTTCATATTGTTTTCGTAGTTCACTTTGGCCAGGGTACGAATACCGCTGGCTGCTACGGTACCAAATAAGACCATGCCTGCCCCACCCAAAACAGCAGGCGGTACCGCGGCAACCAGACGCCCCATCACGGGCAGCAAACCCAGTGCAATCAGAATCAGGCCACCGAATGCCACCACATAACGGCTTTTCACGCCTGTTACGGCAACCAGCCCCACGTTTTGCGCAAACGCGCTTTGGGTGAAGGAGCCAAAGATAGGTGCAATCAAGCTGGACAGCATATCGGCACGCAAGCCATCGCCCAGGCGACGGGAATCAACTTTCGTTTCGATAATGTCGCCCACAGCCAAAATGTCGGCCGAGGTTTCAACCAGCGTCACCAGAATCACAATCACCATGGAGATGATGGCGGCAGTCTGGAAAGTAGGCATACCAAAGTGGAACAGGCTGGGCAAGGCAAAGACTTCGCCTTCGCGAACGGTCGAGAAATCCGCATGGCCGATGGCCGCAGCAATAATGGTGCCGATGATAATGGCCAGCAAAATAGACAGGCGCGAGATGCTGGCGCTGCCCAATTTGCTCAGCAACAGCACAATCAGCAAGGTCATGGCGGCCAGGGAGATATTGCCGACACTGCCAAAGTCAGGAGCAGAGGGGTTCCCGCCCATGGCCCAGAATGCGGCAACCGGCATCAAGGTCAGGCCAATAGTCGTGATCACGCAACCCGTTACCAAAGGCGGGAAAAAGCGGATGACCCGTGAAAAGATCGGGGTAATCAGTAACCCTATCAAGGACGCCACGATGACCGCGCCAAATACCGCCGGCAAGCCGCCGCCGGTACTCAAAATGGCAATCATGGTGGCGACGCCGGAAAACGATACACCCTGAACCAACGGCAGGCGGCAACCAAAAAAGGGGATGCCCAAAGTTTGCAACATGGTAGCCAGGCCACCCATGAACAGGCAGGCCGTAATCAGCAAGCCGGTTTCATTGGCGGGCAGCCCCGCTGCTTCGCCAATAATCAGCGGTACCGCAATAATGCCGCCGTACATGGTTAATACGTGTTGAAAGCCATAGGCCAGGTTCGCACCCAGACCCAGGTTCTCGTCTTCGGGGCGTATCGTCTCCGTAGCCCTTGTTACTGTTGTCATTTATGTCTCCAAATAAGAAATAGGCAGGGCTCTATCGGCCCTGTCGCTACCAAAATCAAATCGTCGTTGCGGTGTCCAGCATCTTGTCGCGCAAACGGCGTGCTGCCGCTTGATGGCGCTGCATCAAATCCTGCAAATCAATACCGCAAGGTTGGCCGTCAATGACCCGCCACTGACCGGCGACCATGACGCGATCGGCCCGATCTGCGCCGCAGAGCAGCAAGGCAGCCAAGGGGTTTTCTGCGCCTGAAAAGCGCAATTCATCTAGCGTGAACAAGGCCAGATCGGCTTGTTGTCCTACATTCAAGCCACCAATGTCTTCGCGGCCCAGGCAGCGAGCCGAGCCTTGGGTGGCCCAACGAATGACAGCTTGATGTGTCACTTGGCCCGGTTCATAGCGTAGACGGCCTAATAAAAGAGCCTGCCGCATTTCCTGGGCCAGATTGGAGTGATCGTTAGAAGCAGAACCATCCACTGCCAGACCGACGGGTGCGCCTGCCGCTTCCAGCTCAATGGTGCGGCACAGGCCGCTGCCCAGCACCATATTGGACGAGGGACAATGCGCAATGCCGGTACCGGCTCGGCCCAGGCGCTGGATCTCCTCATCGTTGAAATGGATACCATGTGCCAGCCAGGTGCGATTGCTTAACCAGCCCTGCTGATCCAGATAATCCAGTGGACGCATGCCGAACAGACGCTCGCAGTAGGCGGTTTCGTCCTCGGTTTCGGCCAGGTGAGTGTGCAGGCGTACATCTTCGCGTTCGGCCAGTTTGGCGCTTTCGCTCATCAGGTCACGGCTGACCGAAAACGGCGAACATGGTGCCAGAGCCAAGGTAATCATGGCCCCGTCTTCACGTTGATGATATTGGCGAATCAGGCGCAGGCTATCGTCCAGAATGGTTTGCTCGTCCTGCACGACGCTTTGCGGGGGCAAGCCACCCTGGTCGCGACCCACGCTCATGGACCCACGGGTTAACGCAGCCCGGACGCCCAGACGTTGAGCGGTTTCAGCCTGACAATCAATGGCGTGCTGCAAGGCCCCGGAAAATACGTAGTGATGGTCCGCGACGGTAGTACAACCGGATTGCAGCAGCTCCACCATGGCTAGCTCGCTGGCAATCTGCATTTGCTCATCATCCAGCCCTGCCCACACGTCATACAGCGTGGTCAGCCAGGGGAACAAGGGTTTGTTCAGCGCTGGGGTATAGGCTCGTGTCAGGGTTTGGTAAAAGTGATGGTGGGTATTAACCAGGCCTGGCAGCAGAACATGGCGGGACGCATCCCAGCTTTGATCGTAAGCTTGGCGAGGCTGCTGTCCAGCAGCGACTTTTTCGATAATGCGGCTGTCTTGTACCAGTACACCACCGGCGGCTTGCACGTCAGAACAGTCCAGTGGATGACGGATCCATAAAATCGGGGAACGGCTAGTCATTGTTGAGTCTCCAGCGTTTTATTTATTGCTTATTGTTGTCAGTTCAACTTGCCGGCTTATATACCCGCTGTGATAAGGGTTATTCAGGCCTCTGGGCTCCAGCCACTCTGCACCCCAGCAAGCCTAGGGAATCATCGTCCCATGCCGGAAGTTCTATACCTGCTATATGGATTGCTATATATCGACAGAGCCGCCTTTTTCTGGTTTCAGACCTTCAAAAAAAAGAGCCTCAAACTCAGGATTTATCCTGTGGACAAAATTTTTGGTTTAGTGTCGTCTACTCCCTTAAAACCTAAACCATTGGCCTGCTTAAGAATTTATTTAACGGCATAAATAAGCATATAAAACGGCCTGTCCACACATTTTGACCACCTCCATACACTCGTGTTAATTGTGTCGCCAAGCGCAGAAATAGCGCCGTGGTGCGGAATGCGCACACAATCTACGGAGAGCACATGCAGCATATAAAAATTAAACCCGGCGCACCCCTGGCCGAGCAAGCAGAGATCGGTCACAACCGATGGCACCCGGACATTCCAGACCTGACCAGCGTCAAGCCTGGTGAAGAGATGATCCTGGAATGTATGGACTTTCTGGACGCCCAGATTAAAGACACGGACAGCGCTAACGACGTGCGCGACGTGGATTTGACCCGCGCCCACCCTCTGACTGGCCCCATTCACGTAGAAGGCGCTGAACCTGGCGACATTCTGGTGGTGGACCTGCTGGATATTCGCTGCATTACCCCTGTGGGTTTCTCTGGCATTTTTGCCAAAGAAAATGGCGGTGGCTTCCTGGCTGAGCACTTCCCTGAGGCTGACAAGGCGATCTGGGACTTGCATGGCGTATATGCCACCTCGCGTCATATTCCTGGCGTGCGTATTGCAGCCATGATGCACCCCGGCCTGATCGGCACCCTGCCCTCGCACGACCTGCTGCGCGAGTGGAATCGCCGTGAAGCCTTGCTGGTGCCTAAAGGCCACGCCAACCCGCCCGATGCCAAAACAGCCGTGTTGCGCGGCGTGAAAGGTGCGGAATTTGACCGCATGGCGGCAGAAGCCGCCCGTACCGTGCCTCCGCGGGAGCATGGCGGCAACCTGGACATCAAGAACCTGACCATTGGCTCGCGGATTTACTTCCCTGTCTATGTGAAGGGTGCTGGCTTGTCCATGGGCGATTTGCACTTCTCCCAGGGCGACGGCGAAATCTCCTTCTGTGGCGCCATTGAAATGGACGGCGCGGCCCACCTAGGCTTTGATCTGATCAAAGGCGGTATGGCCAAATACAATCTGACTGCGCCTATTTATGTGCCAGGCCGTCACGATCCCAAGTATGACCAGTGGATGCACTTCACCGGCATCAGCGTGGAAGAAGGCGTCAACTACTACCTTGATTCCACCGTGGCCTACCGTCAGGCCTGCTTGGCAGCAATCGACTACATCAGCCGCACGACAGACCTGTCGCGCGCGCAGGCGTACATGCTGTTGACAGCGGCTCCGGTTGAAGGCCGTTACGGCGGCGTGGTGGATCTGCCTAACAGCTCCGCTTCGTTGGCATTGCCTACCGGTATCTTTGATACCGATATCTTGCCTAAAGGTGCTCTGAATGACGCGGCCCGTTTTGGTCGTCCAGGCACTCGCTGTAGCTTGACTTAATCAGTCTCTGGCCCTGGCTCGGTGTTCTGAGCCAGGGCTTGTATCACTCGGATTTGCCATGCCTTTGTACGACTATCTTTGTAATCATTGCCTGCAGCGCAGCAGTAGTTTGCGCAGTATTGCCACGCGCAATGAGCCTCAAACCTGTTCCGCCTGTGAAAAAGGCACTCTATTGCTGCAATTGAGCGCACCCCGACACTTGTTCAGCAAAGACGGCCCGACCCGTGGCTTGACGCCTCAACAAGCCCTGGCGGGCAATAATGTGACCGGCCCCGGTACGCGTTCCCGTACACGCGACTCTGTGTTGCATACCTGTATGGGGCCTGGCTGTAGCGTTTGCGCCTAAATACAATCTGTTCGGTCAAGATACAAGCTGTTAGCTCTGACAGGCCCGTCGCTTCGCTTGAAATGATGCCCGTCAGGTTGTATTTGTCTTGCTCCATGTGTTGGATTTACGAGATTGCCACCCTGCAAGATTGATCTCTCTGTCTATAATCAAGAATCAATCTCATTATTATCGGGTGTTTATTATGTCGCTGTCCTCGTCTCTCGCCTCTATGCGCCAGTTGCCTAGCGGCGCATCTTTTATGCCTTTAAGCAGTCTGGCAGTGGCTTTATTGTTGGCCTTCCCCTATCAGACACAGGCTCAACAGGTAGACGAGTTAGACCGCATCGTGGTCAAGGCCGAGCAGGAACTGAAGCAAACCCTGGGGTCCTCCATCATTACGGCGGAGGATATACAGAAGTCCCCGCCTGCCAACGACATTTCCGAAGTGCTGCGTACCATGCCCGGCGTGAACCTGACCGGGAACTCAGCCAGCGGCCAGCGCGGTAATAATCGGCAGATCGACATCCGTGGCATGGGCCCCGAAAACACCATGATCCTCATTGACGGCAAGCCCGTCAGCTCGCGCTCTGCCGTTCGTTTTGGCTGGCGCGGGGAGCGTGATTCGCGCGGTGATACCAATTGGGTGCCTGCGGAACAGATTGAGCGCGTGGAAGTGCTGCGCGGTCCGGCAGCTGCTCGCTACGGTAACGGTGCAGCAGGTGGTGTGGTCAATATCATCACCAAACCCACGACTGATACGTTTCAGGGTACCTACTCCTTGTACGGCAACCTGCCCGAACATAGCGATGAAGGCGCAACACGACGCATGAGCTTTGGCCTGAGCGGTCCAATCAGCGAATCGCTGTCCTTCCGTTTATACGGCAACGTGAACAAGACGGACTCGGACGATCCAGAGATCAATAAAGGGCATCAGACTGAGCGTGGGGGTTCCAATGCGAACAGCTTGCCTGCAGGCCGCGAAGGTGTGCGGAACAAAGACATCAATGGTTTGCTTTCCTGGCGTCCTGATAGCCGTCAAACCGTGGATCTGGAGGCCTCTTATAGCCGCCAGGGCAATATCTACACGGGCGACACCCAGAACACGAACACCAATGACGAGGTCAAACGTCAGATTGGCGACGAAACCAACAAGATGTACCGCCAGAGTTATTCCTTGACGCACCGTGGCGACTGGAACGACAAGACGAATACCTTGAGCTACTTCCATTACGAAAAGACACGTAATTACCGTATTTTGGAAGGTCTGGCTGGTGGTACTGAAGGTGCTTTTAATGATCCTACGCGCGTGAAGGACGGTGGTTTTGGGACTATTGATCTGACCACGATGACGGCACATAGCGAATTGAGCCACCAGTTCAAAACAGGAAATATTGAGCAGTACGCCACAGTTGGGATGGAGTGGGTCGGTCAGGAGTTGAACGATAAATCCTCTGAGTTGGCTGCGCGCAACCCAGACAGGATTCCAGGTAGTCCCAGAGCTTATAAACCCAAGGCGCGTGCCAATATTTACTCGGTATTTGTAGAGGACAATATTTATGCCACAGACAAGACAACCTTGACCCCAGGTCTACGTTTTGACTACCACGATATCCATGGTAGTAATTGGAGTCCTTCCTTGAATGTGTCGCATGCCGTGACCGATAACTGGTTGTTTAAGGCAGGTATCGCACGAGCTTATAAGGCACCTAACTTATATCAAAGCAACGATGGCTACACCTTGTACAGCGCGGGCAATGGTTGTTGGGGTAATACAGGAATGGGGAGTGAGCCTGGGTGTTTTCTCCAAGGAAACTCGAACCTGAAAGCAGAAACCAGCCTGAATAAAGAGCTGGGTATTGAGTATGTTGGTGATGATGGCTTAGGAGCTAGCCTGACTTACTTCCACAATGATTATCGCAACAAAGTGGAAGCGGGTCGCTTTGCTCTGTCCAGCTTTCCGGCAATGAACAAAGAGCAATGGGTCCTACAATGGGAAAACATCCCCAAAGCCGTGGTGTCCGGTCTGGAAGGTAACTTGACGCTGCCGTTGGCCGAGAACTGGCTGTGGCAGACCAACTTCACCTATATGATCGAGTCCAAGAACAAGACCACGGGTGAGGCGCTGTCCACGATTCCCAAATACACCATCAACACAACCCTGGACTGGAACGTGAATGCCGACTGGTCCCTGCGCGCCAAGGCAACCTTCTACGGCGAGCAAAAACCGCCGAAATATGACTACTACGGGCAGGCTTTGACGGGTTCTGCAACCGATAAGGTCTCCCCTTACGCTTTGTTTGGTCTGAGCACGCAGTACAAGATCAACAAGCATTTCCGGATCAATGCGGGGGTAGATAATCTTTTTGACAAACGCCTGTTCCGTCGCGGGAATGCGATTGGCGTGAACCTGACTAACGCCAACTACATCTACGGCGCCGGTGCCCACACATTCAACCAGCCCGGCCGCACTTTCTTCCTGGGATTGAGCGGAACGTTCTAAGCTGCTTTCGGTATAACCCCACATAGATAGCGCCCCTCCAGCATAAGGAGGGGCGTTTTTTATGCCTGAGAAATACAGCCGAACATCAACATTTCAACCTTTAAATGTTCTTTTTGACCTTCATCAAGACCAGATCTTTGTATTCTTCATATGCTTATAACTACAAATAATGTAAATGGGTTAAACCCAAGCAAAAAGGAAAACAAATGATTCCAAGCGCCGAGCCGAAAAAGGGCAAGCGACGTTTTCTTAAGGAATTGCTGGGCCTGAGTGCCGGTGCCACCATCATTCCTATTCAGCCTGTTCATGCAGCAATGAACAGCCAACCTCCACGACGTAGCGGCGGGAAAGATGGGGCCCGCTACGGCATGGTGGTTGATTTAAGAAAATGCATCGGTTGCCAGGCCTGTACGGTCAGCTGTTCTATCGAAAATGCACCGCCCATCGGGCAGTTCCGCACCACGGTTCTGCAATATGAAGTGCTCGATGAACAGCAACAGGCGGCCATGCTGAGCCTGCCGCGTCTCTGTAATCATTGCGACAACCCCCCTTGTGTACCGGTCTGTCCGGTACAGGCCACCTTTCAGCGTGAAGACGGTGTGGTGCTGGTCGATAACGAGCGATGTGTCGGCTGTGCTTACTGTGTCCAGGCCTGTCCTTACGATGCTCGTTTCATTAACCATGAAACGCAAACCGCCGACAAATGCACCTTCTGCGAGCATCGCCTGGAAGTGGGCTTGCTGCCCGCCTGTGTAGAAAGCTGTGTGGGTGGAGCGCGTGTCATTGGCGATATGAACGATGAAACCAGCACGATCTCCCATTTGCTCAAAGAGCACAAAGAGGAGATCCGCGTACTCAAACCCGGCATGAACACCAATCCGCATGTGTTCTACATCGGTTTGCCCGATGAGTTCGTCGATGGTGTGGATGGCCAGGCCAGTGTGCGCCTAACTAATCAGTTCTAAGGGGCCTTTATGTCTATTATCGAAATTCTGACCCCCGCCTACGAAGTTGCCTGGCTACCTTGGGCGGTTCAATACTTCTTTCTGGTCGGTATGGCCGCCACCAGCACCGTGTGGGTATGGCGTTGCGCCTGGTCCAATGACAGTGCCTTGCGTCGTCTGGAGCCTGCCCTGATGATTGTGCTGCTGTGCAGCAGCATTGCTGCCCCAGTCTCTTTGCTGGCTGACCTGCATCAGCCAGGTCGTTTCTGGCACTTCTATGCCTATTTCACGCCTTGGTCCTGGATGTCGCTGGGCGCTGTCCTGCTGCCTTTGTTTGTCGGTTTGTCCGTAGCCAACGTCTTGGCTTGGTGGCTGAACAAACGTGCTGTGTGGCGCTGGTTGAGCCTGGCTTTGCTGGTGTCGGCCTTGTCTATTCTGGTCTACAGCGGTTTTGAAGTCATGGTGCTGCGTTCGCGTCCTTTGTGGAATACCGCGTTCCTGCCCGTTAACTTCGCCTTGACCGCCGCGCTGGCCAGCTTGGGTGCGATCTTGCTGGTGGCTCGCTTCTTGCCCGGTGGTGTGGCAGGTTTGCCGCTGGAGTATGTGCGCCGCTGGTCGCTGGGCGTGGTTTTGGCCTTGATCGTCGTGGCGCTGTTCTGGGTAGGTTCCGGCCTTATGGGTTATAGCCATTCCTTTGGCGCAGCCTGGGAACTGTTCCAGATTTATCCCGTCTGGCGTTTAGGCTTGCTGGGTTCTTCCATTTTTGGTCTGCTGATTCTGTACATGCTCAGCCGCCCGGTCAGCACCTTGCAAGGCAATTTCTACAGCTTGTTGTGTGCGGCTTTTCTGCTCGGCTCTGCCTGGGTATTTCGCTGGATTATTTTCATGGCGGTACAAGGTGTCCCTAAATACGGCGCCGGTTTGTACCTCTACACCATGCCCTTAGGCAGCGATGGTCTGCTGGGTATGCTCGGTGTGCTGGGCTTGTGTATTGCCTTGCTTGCCGCGAGCACTACCCTGCTTTCTCTGTTTCCGGCCCGTCGTACTTCTTTGACGGCTTAAGCCCCGCAGATTAACTAGCTTTCAGGTACTTATCGTCATGAGCAAGAAAAAAGAAACCCCTAACCTGTCGCGTCGACAGGTCTTGACCCGCGGCGGCGTCGCTGTAGGTGGTCTGGCTGCCTTTGCAGCCGGTTATAGCGACACCGTCGTTAAAGCAGTACAAGGTCTGGGTCAAGGCACGGCGGGGGCTCCAACTGCCCACGCAACCCGTGGCAACTCCTTGCAAACCGAGTTCCGCATTGATCCGATTACGGGCCTGCTGGATACGCAGCCCGGTCAGATTGTGAGCCCGTCCAGCTGCCTGGGCTGTTGGACACAGTGCGGCGTGCGCGTACGTATCGATACGGAGAACAACAAAATTCTGCGTATCGCCGGCAACCCCTATCACCCCTTGGCCACGACCCAATCTGCACCGATGGACCTGCCGGTGCGCGAGGTTTACGCCATGCTGGGTGGTGAAAATGGTCTGGAAGGCCGCGCCAGCGCCTGTGCCCGTGGTGCTGCCATGCTGGAACAGCACAGCAGTCCTTATCGTGTTCTGTCGCCATTAAAACGCGTTGGCCCTCGCGGTTCGGGTCAATGGCAGCGTATCAGCTTTGAACAGCTGATTGAAGAGGTCTGTGAAGGTGGCGATCTGTTCAAAGAAGGTCAGGTCGATGGTTTACGTGCCATTTGGGATCACGAAACCCTGATTGATCCGCAAAACCCCGAGTTTGGGCCCCTGGCCAACCAGTTGCTGTTCACAGATGCCGCCAACGAAGGCCGTACGCCGCTGGTCAAACGCTTTGCCGAACAAGCTTTTGGCACGATCAACGTCAGTAATCATGGCTCTTACTGCGGTCAAAGCTTCCGTGTTGGTACGGGTGCCGCGATGGGCGATATTAAAGGCATGCCACACGGTAAGCCTGACTGGAAAAATGCCCGGTTTGGTTTGTTTATTGGTGCAGCGCCGGCTCAATCCGGCAACCCCTTCCAGCGCCAAGGCCGTGAGCTGGCAGAAGCCCGTTCGCGTCCAGAAAACGCCTTTCAGTATGTGGTCGTCTCCCCTATTCTGCCCACCTCCTCCAGCCTGGCCTCCGGTAGCGGTAACCGCTGGCAGCCCGTTCTGCCCGGCACAGACTTGTCTTTAGTGATGGGTATGTTGCGCTGGATTCTGGAACAAGAGCGTTTTGATGTAGAACACTTATCCCTGCCTCACCCACCCAGCGAGCAGGATGACAGCACCGCCTCTTGGACGAATGCCACACATTTACTGATTGCCGACCCTAAACACCCTGGTTTTGGCCGCTATTTGCGCGGTACCGACCTGGGTTGGGAAGTGGCTGAAGGAGCCGAGTCACCCTTTGTGGTTCTGGACGAGCAAAACGAGCTGCGTGCTCATACAGATTTGGATCGTGCCACCTTGTTTGTTGATCGCACCGTGGCGCTGGACGGCCAGGACATTCGTGTCTGTACCGCCTTGCACATGCTGCGTGAGCGCAGTCAGGAAAAATCCATTGCCGATTACGCCAAAGGTTGCGGCATGGACGAAGCAACCTTGATCGAGTTGGCCCGTGAATTCACCAGCTACGGTCGTCAAGCCGTAGCCGATGCACACGGCGGGACCATGAATGGCTCTGGTTTCTACACGGCTTACGCCATTGCCATGTTGAATACCCTGGTGGGAAATCTGAACCTGAAAGGTGGTTTGGTTCTGGATGCAGGCCCATTTGGCCCTTTCGGCCCTGGCCCACGCTACAACTTTGCCCAATTCCCCGGCAAAGTGACGGCCAAAGGTGTGTCCCTGTCGCGTCACCGTTTTGCGTACGAAAAATCCAGCGAATTCAAGCGTCGTCAGGCCAATGGCGAAGCCTTGTATCCCGCGCCTGCTCCTTGGTATCCAGCAGTCGGTGCCTTGAGCAGCGAAATGATCGCTTCGGGGCTGAATGGCTACCCCTACACCAGCAAAGTGTGGATCAACCACATGAGCAATCCGGTCTACGCGATTGCTGGCTTTAAGAATGCTTTGCTGCACAAGCTGAAAGACCCGACCGTCCTGCCTTTGTCGATCTCGATTAATCCATTCATCAATGAAACCAACGCCTACGCTGATTACATCGTGCCGGATACGGTTACGTACGAAAGCTGGGGTGTATCGGCCCCCTGGGCAGACGTTATCGCCAAATCTTCCACCTTGCGTTGGCCTGTAATGCAGCCCCGCGTGGACCGTACGGCCGATGGTCAGCCTATCAATCTGGAAAGTTTCTTGTTCGCCGTGGCCTTGCGACTGGAATTGCCCGGTTTTGGTAAAGGTGTTCTGAAAGATAAAGCAGGGCATCCACACGATTTGCTGCGTGCTGAAGACTTTTACTTGCGCGGCATGGCCAACATCGCCTTTGGTGCAGGTCGTCCAGTTGGCGATGCCTCCGACGACGATATGCGAATGACGGGTGTAGATCGTCTCTACCCGGAGCTGCAATCACGTTTGCACCCGGAAGAACAACGCAAAGTAGCGATGTTATTGACTCGAGGTGGCCGATTTGACCGAATCGACAACGCCTGGAAAGGCAATCAGCTGAAAAATCGTTACGACAATGCCTTGCAGATCTGGAACGAAGATTTGGCCAAGATGCGTCACACCATGACGGGCGAACGTCTGAGTGGTTGCCCCACTTGGTACCCGACCCGTCTGGCTGACGGTAGCCCTATGCGCGAACACTTCTCTGAGCAAGAATGGCCGCTGCTGATGAGCTCGTATAAATCCAATTTGATGAGTTCCATGTCTATCGGCATGTCCCGTCTGCGTCAGGTTCACCCGCATAATCCCATTTCTTTGAACCTGGATGATGCAAAGAATCTGGGTATCCGGAACGGCGACCGTATTCGAGTCAGCACTCCGGGTGGAGCAGTTGAAGGGGTCGCTTTGGTTCGCGGCGGTATTATGCGCGGTGCGATTGCTATTGAACACGGCTTTGGTCATACCGAGTTGGGCGCACGCTCTCATCAGATTGATGGTGAAGCTATGCCCCACCTGACCGATCTGGCCGCTGGCGTGAACCTGAATGAATTAGGTTTTGCCGACCCAACGCGTGGCAATGGCCAGGACAATGTCTGGATTGATTGGGTTTCAGGCGCTGCTGTACGTCAAGGTCTACCAGCCAAAGTAGAAAAGCTGTCAGCCTAAAGGCGATAACTCTCTTTCAAGAGACTGTTGAAAGATAAAAAATGCCGATTGTCCTGTAGGATGATCGGCGTTTTTGTTTGAAGCGCGTTGTCGAGGTATGGAGGCTTGCGCCGTGTTTCCAAGACGGTATGCATTGTTAATGCGCCCTCCTTTTGTTGAAGACTTGTTTTTCAATGTTGAAAATTCTTTTCCGTTAATTGCATTTTATTGTTTATGGCGTGACTCCTTGCCTGCTACCTCTTGGGGATGCACCTGTTATACCTTACGTACACTACACTTTCTCTATCTTCGCGGATACCTGTTCCAGACCTCCCTGCTTTTGACTTCAATTTCGGGCGTAAGCTTGTTGCTGCAAGCGTCCCACCGCCTAACCTTCCTCTCTGTATGAATTCCTTTGTCCTTATTTCCGGCTGCTCCGGAGGCGGTAAATCAACCCTGTTATCAGCCTTACAAGAGCGTGGCTATCCAGTTATTCAAGAGCCTGGGCGACGCATTGTGCAAGAACAGCTGAATCAGGGTGGTACTGCCCTGCCCTGGTTAGATATGAAGGCATTTCTGGAGGAAGCCATCAAAACAGCACAGGCTGACTATTTCAGCGCACCCCGTGACGGTCGCTGGGTGTTCTTTGATCGCGGACTGCTGGATGCAGCGGCTGCTTTGCAAGAGTTAAGGGACGAGCCTGTGTTGGAACAAGTAAGCAGCGCCTGCCCCTATCATCCGCTGGTGTTTTTAACGCCGCCCTGGCCGGAAATCTATACCGCTGATCCCGAGCGTCGTCACGATATGAAGGCTGCGCTTCATGAGTATGAGCGCCTGGAACGTGTTTACCCGCAGCAGGGATATAAAGTGTGCGTGCTGCCCAAAACAACGGTAGAAAATCGGGTTGATTTTGTGTTGAGCTGCTTGGAGCAAAAGTAAGGGGGAATCAAGTAATGCAGAGCAGCCAGCGGAAACGGAGCGAACGACCTTAAGGTCGCCCTATTGCGGCGCTGCGCTTGCCTAATCCCTACAATCATAAAAAAAAGCCGCCAAGCATAACGAACGCGGCTCTTTGACTTTGCTGCGGGTTTCAATCAGCTTTTAAAAGCTGACAAGACCCTCGACAAGGTTCCTGCAACAGTACGCTCCAGTACATCAACCAGAACAACGCTCTGTTGATCCACCTCGATATTGAGCAAATCCCCCGCCTTGTAGCGAGAAAATGTTGTTTGTCGCAAGGTTTCGGGAATCAGGTTGATCGTCACAACGCCATCATCCACGTCAGCCACCGTCAAACTGCAACCATTGACGCCCAGAAAACCGCGCGGAAACACGTATTTTGCCCACGCTTCTGGCATACGAAAACGTAGCCGGTTGCCTTCCTCGGTAAGGCTTAGCTCCAGGACCTCCGCCGTCGTAGCGATATGGCCAGCCATTACATGACCGCCAATTTCCTCGTTCAACTTGGCCGACCGTTCGATATTGACCAAGTCACCCGTCTTAAGACCACCTAGATTGGTCCGCTCCAGCGTTACCGGAATCGCGTCAAACTTTACTTTGGAGCCGGTAATGCTGGTCACGCTCAGGCATGTGCCTTCAACGCTGACGCTAGCGCCTAGCTTCAGCTCGTCCAGCAGCGCTTCGGTGAACTCAATTTCAAATTCGGTACGACCTGTTTCAACCTTGACGGCGTTAAGGGGTCGAACAGCTTGAACTATGCCGGTATACATTAGTACGCTCCTTTGCCGTGTTGACGCAAAAGATCAGCGACTAAGCGGGAGAAAGTATTGGTTTTTTTCATTTGAACGCATCCTTGATTAAACAATGCGTCCTCCGGGCAGCAATAAAACACGTCGCTGCGTCAGGTACAACGCAGCGATGCTTCATCTTCTTTCATCCGGACTCTAACCGTCGGCCCAGGCTTCGCACCTGATCTGCTGACCTTTCCCTGAGGGAAAGCGCTCGCGGGCTTGGGAGAAACTCCCTTACCGCCGGTGGGGAATTACGCCCCGCCCTGAAGACGACTGCAGTGTAAGACTTGAGCCTAAATCAAATCAAGCCTGATTGTTAGGCTTTGCGATGAATGCTCAAGCCCGCAAAGCTCTGTGCCACTGGCATCAGTTCGATGTAGTTGACGTTCATATGCGCAGGAGCATTCATGATCCAGGCAATGGTGTCAGCGATATCGTCTGGTGTCAGTGCATCTACGTTCTGGTAAACCGCAGCGGCTTTATCTTTGTCGCCCAAACGCACAGCGGAAAAGTCCGTGCCAGAACACAGGCCAGGGGCCACTGTTGAAACACGAACCGCTGTGCCCGACAGATCAGCACGCAGATTCAGGCCAAGCTGATGCACAAAAGCCTTGGTAGCCCCGTACACATTGCCGCCTGCGTAAGCGTATTCACCTGCGGTCGAGCCCAAGTTGATAATATGGCCCTTATTGTTCCTAACCATGCCAGGCAGCAAGGCATGCGTAATATGCAGCAAGGCGCTGATATTGGTGGCGACCATAGTGTCCCACTGATCCAACTTGGCGTCTTGGGCCTTATCCACACCCAGTGCCAAGCCGGCGTTATTGATCAGTACGTCGATATTCGGGAAACGGGAGCTCAGGTCTTCCAAGACCGTTTCGGCGCGAGCACGATCCGTCAAATCCACGCTGACAGGAACAAACCGCTCGCCCAGTTCCGCTTCCAATGCATCCAGCTTGTCCTGGCGGCGAGCCAGACCCAGCACAGTGTGCCCTTCAGATACCAATTTACGGGCAAGTGCAGCCCCAAAGCCTGAGGAAGCCCCAGTGACAACGGCGGTTTTCATAGTGCGATCCCTATACAGCTCGCTGCTCGTTAAGCAGGCGACAATTAAAGCATTAAGGATAGCAAACTTCAGGAACTTCGTAGCCCCATGACCTGGGGAAAAAGCGGACAAATTTGTCTATGAAAAGTCCGCCTTTCCCTTTCAACGTTCTATCAGGCAGCAGGGCGCTCCAGCCCTAAATGGCCACGCAAGGTGGTGTGCTCGTAGTCATGACGGAACAAACCACGTTTTTGCAGAACAGGAATGACCTGCTCGACAAAGTCACGAATGCCATTGGGCAAAGAAGGAGGCATCAAGTTAAAGCCATCTGCACCTTCATTACGCCACCATTGCTCGATTTGATCTGCAATCGATTCAGGCGTCCCCACCATGGTGCAATGCCCTCCGCCGGCTGCAATGCGACCCAATAGCTGGCGCACGGTTGGTTTTTCCATTTCAACAATGCGCAGCATAGTGGCATAGCGTCCCTTGGGGCCTTTGAAGCTTTCCAACGGTGGCAGTGGCGGCACAGGAGCATCCAGCTCCCAGTTCATGCAGTCTTGATCAACAAATATGCCCAGTTGACGCAAGGAGGTCTCGGCGGGCAGCAGCTCATCGAGCTCCTGCTGTTTGCGACGCGCCTCCTCCATGGTCGAGCCCACATAGGTCACCAAACCTGGCATCACCGGCACATCCACACCACGGCCCGTTTCACGTACCCGTCGTTTGATATCACGGTAATAGGCTTGAGACGAGGGTAAATCGTAGGCCACGGCATAAATCGCCTCGGCCTTACGGGCTGCCAAATCGCGGCCTTGCTCAGAAGCTCCCGCTTGAAACAATACAGGCTGGCCTTGGGGTGAGCGTGGCAATGTCAAGGGGCCATCCACCAGGAAGTGGTCGCCTTTATGCAGGATCTGGCGTACCTGATCCACCTTGGCATAATCCCCCTGTCTGTCCATCACCAAAGCGCTATCGCTCCAGGAGTCGAACAGTTGCAGGGCCGTATCCACAAACTCTTCGGCCCGCGCATAGCGCCAGGCATGGTCGGGCATGGCTTCGTAGCCATGATTGCGGGCCTCGGAATCGAACATCGAGGTCACCACGTTCCAGCCCATACGCCCCTTGGACACATGGTCCAGCGAACACAACATACGCGCAGCCACAAAAGGCGTATAGAAGGTGCTGGAGACGGTGCTGATCAGGCCGATACGCTCTGTTGCGCGAGCCAGTGCAGCCATCATGGTCAAGGGTTCCAGAAACCAGCGTGGACCATCAGATACGTTATCGCTGGATTGGCCATCGGCAAAGAAAATGGCATCCAGCTTGCCGCGTTCAGCGATCTGGGTCAGTTCTTCGTAAAACCGAACATCGCCTAAACGCTCGACTTGCGAATCGGGATGACGCCAGGCTGCTTTGTGATGTCCGCAACCCATAATGAACAAGTTGAAATGCAGTTGCCTCATCCGTTTTTCACCAATCCGCCGTCAACCACCAGATTCTGACCTGTTACTGCACGTGCCCAGGGGCCTGCAAAAAACAAAGCCGCATCCGCAAACTCTTCAGGTGTCGTAACACGACGCAGCGGCGTGCTGGCAGCGATCAAATCAAACACGGCTTCGGGCGTGGCCGAAGACGCATCCGTCGTGCGCAGTAAACCGCCCGAAATCATGTTGACGGTAATCTGATCCGGCCCCAAATCGTGCGACAAGGTGCGCGTCATGGACAATAGCGCGGCCTTGGCAGCGGTGTAGTCGTGATAGGGAACAACGGGGTTTTGGAACAGGTTGGTGCCGATATTGATGATGCGGCCAAAGCCGGCTTGTTTCATACCGGGCAAGGCGGCCTGTGTGGTGTTCAGAGCACCGCCCACGATACCTTCCAACTGCTGATTCAGGTGCGACCAGCGCAGCGTGTCGGCGTGAGGACGCGCATCGCCATTGAAGGAAAACTCGGGCAAGGCATTGTTGATGACCGTGGTGATAGGCTGCCCAAAATGCGCCTGGGCCTTGGCAAACAAAGCCTGTACCGACGCGGCATCTGTCACATCAGCTTGCACTGCCAGACATTGCTGCGGGAACTCGTCCACCAGCGCCTGAGCGGCAGCTTCGCTTTTCAGATAATTGATGACAATCTTGGCGCCCTGACGTGCAAAGGCACGCACCAGGCAAGCCCCCAGACCGCGTGCGCCGCCGGTGACCAGGACCAATTGTTGGGAGAGTTCCGAGACGTGTTCCACAGACATGACATTCCTTGCATAAATTCGGCGAGGATGTCGGCCCAGTTCGGACGCAGGGCGATAGCTTCGGACATCCCTTCGCCAGTATGAGCTGGATCAGGTTCGACGGGTTTTATCTCAGCCCTTGCTTTGAAGGACACCCCGTGCCGCAGGCCAGACCATAGCATAAATTAGCCCCACTCGTATTATTGACATTTGAAAGAAGCTCTCCTACTCTTCTAGCCTGTTCCTGGGGGAGTCCTTAACGGGCTGAGACTCCGCAATTGCTGCGGTAACCCTTAGAACCTGATCCGGATCATGCCGGCGAAGGGAAAGGAAACGCGGCCTGACAGCCTGCCCGCTCTTGTGCGGCGCATTCGCAAGCTCACACGCCCCATTTCAATCCCTCCATTTTCCCGCGCCTTCCGTTGGCTTGCTGCCGACCGGGCCGGTTTGTGCCTGTTCAAACAGGCTTTTGGGGAGATCTCATGCTGGACCAAACCGCCACCCTCCTGTGGCTGATCGTTTTTTCTGCCGCTTTTGCTTTGGCCGGGGTGCTGTACGCCCGCCACTACAACAGCTCTCTGGAAGACTTTGTAGTGGCTCGCAATAGCCAAAGTTCCGTTGCCACTATTCTGACTTTACTGGCTTCATCTCTGGGTGCCTGGATTCTGTTTTCACCGGCCCAGGCAGCCAGTTGGGGCGGCTTGAGCGCCGTCATTGGCTATGCCATCGGCTCCATGTCGCCACGTCTGGCCATGATCCCGCTGGGTAAGCGCATGCGCGAGTTATTGCCACGCGGCCACAGCCTGAGCGAATTCGTGATTGCCCGCTACGGCCGTCCCATGTATGCGCTGACACTGGTCATCATGCTGTTTTATATGTTCATCTCCATGACCGCTGAAATCACCGCCATGTCCAAGATGATCACCTTGATTGCGCCTATTCCCTTGTGGGTCACGGCCAGCATTGTGCTGCTGGCCACACTGATCTACACCTCCTACGGTGGTCTGCGCGCCTCCATCTTTACCGACAAGGTGCAGATGTTTGTCATCCTGCCCATGCTGTTTTTGATTGTGATGTTTGGCTGGCAAGCCGTGGGTGGCCCAGTGCAATTGTTTGAAAGCGTGAAGCTGGAAGCACCGCGCCTGGTAGAGCTAAGCGATCCGGTGGGAGTGAAAGCGGGCCTGACGTTTTTTGTCGCCATCTTGCTGACCGGTTTATTTCACCAGGGTAATTGGCAGCGTATCTACGCCGCCAAAGACACTAAATCCATGCGCCGGGGCTTTCTGCTGGGTGGCTTGTTGGTCGCCCCCTTTATCTTTTTGATGGGTTTGTTTGGCTTGGCTTTTGTCGGTCTGGGCTCGCCCGGCGATAGTTCAGTGGCCCTGTTCAATGTCATTTTGCCGCACGTACCCGTCTGGTTTCTGGTGCTTTTGATCCCTCTGGGCCTGTCCTTGGTGATGAGCAGTGCCGATACCGCCATCAGCGCCGTATCCAGCCTGATCGCGGTGGACCTGAGCCGCATCATGCCGCATCGCACTACGGCACAAATGATGAGCCTGTCCCGCTCCCTGATCTGGCTTTGCTCCATTCCCGTGCTGTACGCCTCAGCCCAAGGCTTCAGCGTGCTTTACCTGTTCTTGCTGGCGGATTTGCTCTGCTCGGCTGCCGCCTTCCCTGTCTTCTTTGGTCTGTACAGCCGCCGCTATGATGGCTTTACCGCCACCATCAGCACGATAGGTGGTCTGGTAGCTGGTCTGGCCGTTTTCCCACGTCCTAACGGGCCTATGGATTACTTGCTGGAATCCTTCTTGCTGGCTGCGATTGTGCCGGTCGTCATCAGCGTGTTGATCATGCCTTTGCGCCGTCATCTGCCCAAGTTTGATCTCAGCACGTTGGCATCCTCGACCCGCGTATTGGATTAGTATCCGCAGCGCTTGAATTAATCTCAAAACAAAAACCCCGGTTTGTGTGTCACAAACCGGGGTTTTGTTTTTAGGGACTGGCTGGCGGGGCTTCTGCCTGAGGCTGGGGAGTCTGCACAATGATCTCCACCCGTCGGTTCGTTGCCCGTCCTTGAGAGGTCTCGTTATCTCCCAACGGCCGCGTATCGGCATAACCCACAGCGCTCAAACGCTGGCTGCCCACCCCATTGGCTTCCATATAGCGCACCACACTACCTGCGCGCGCACCCGATAACTCCCAGTTCGAGGGATAGCGATAACTGCGGATCGGCACCGCGTCTGTGTGCCCTTCTATCACAACAGGATGCTGGGATTTTTGCAGCACAGCGGCCAGTTGGCGCAATACCGCCAACCCTTCCAGGCCCAAATCCGCCCCCCCAGATGAAAACAGAATTTCGCTATTGATGCGGAAACTGACGGACTGATCGTTCATGACCACATCAATGTTGTCACCCAAACCAGCCAGATCCAGACCGTGATTGCCCTTCCCTTGCCCCTCACCCAGCCCGGAATCCGGAAACAAGCCCGCGCCAGCAGGCAGTAAACCGGCACCGTCTTTACCCGCTTGCGCCATCATCGTCGCACCGCCCTGCCCCTGTTCTTGAGCCGCTGTTTGCGCACGCTTGCCTGCAAAGGAAAGCATCACAATCATCAGGACCAATAGCAGGGTCATCATATCCAGATAAGTGGTTAGCCAGGCCTCTTCTTCCTCGGGCACGGCCAGCCCTGGATCGTTCCAAGGGCGGCTACGTCGTCGACTGCTGAGGTTATTGGCCAGCTGCTGCTCGATCTTGGCGCCTCGGGCTTGCTCCAGTTCCTTTTGCAAGGCTTTTTGGCGATCGGCCCGCTCTCCCAAGGTCAAGTCCTGCTCCGTGTTCGCCATACGATCAGCCTCGCTCCGGAGCCGGGTCTGCATCGTCATCGCGCCCGCCCCGGTCGTTGATTTCGTCCTGATACTGGGCCATGAAAGAGTTCAGCGTCTCACGCATCAAGGCAGGGCCACGGCGTTGGCTCATCATGGAGACACCTTGCATGATCATGTTCATCAATACGACACGCTGTTCAGTTCGGCGCTCCAGTTTCACGGCAACTGGTTTGAAGAGCAGATTGGAGAGCAAGACACCGTAAAACGTCGTCATCAAGGCCAACGCCATTTGCTGACCGATAGACGTAATATCGCCATCACCCAGCAAGAACATCAGGTTGACCAGACCAATTAAAGTACCCACCATGCCGAAGGCCGGTGCAAAACTGGCCATCAGACGGAACAGCTGGGCCTCAGCATGCTCACGGGCACGCAGACGGCTGATACGCCATTGCAAAAGGTCTTCAATATCTTCTTGGGGAGCCCGGTCAATCACCAGCTGAACGCCTGTTTTCAGAAAGGGGTTCGCGACCTTTTCCAGTGCTTCTTCAACCGCCCGTATATCCCCCATCATCCACAGACGCGAGATATTGATCAGCTCGTCCATATCCTGTTGGGTGTACAGGCGCTCGTTACGCAGCACGGTGCCGATCAAACCAAAGATGCGAACTACTTCACTTAAGGGGTAGCTGATAAAGGTGGCTGCCAAGGTGCCCACCAGCACAACCGCCAGACTGGGCAAGTCCACAAACAGGGCAGGATTTTCTGCCGTAAAAAACAAGATGACGGCAAACAGCAGCACGCTGGCTACGATGCCGATCAGAGTAGAGGGATTCATGCACAAGTCCTGGTTATGGCCCGATGGGCATCAGGACTACATATCGGCAGCAACGCCACTTTCTTTAGGCTTAGACCTTGAGGTGGATCAAGTGCAAACGAAATTAAATCGTTTATGAGCCTATTGCTCTCGTCTTGCTCATCCAAGAGCAAAAAACAGCAGCACGACGTCCCCTATACGACGAAAGGCTAGCGCTGATAATTCACACGAATTGACGCCTGCACCCGTACCGCCTCGGTGCTACCTGCCCAGCTCCAAACCTCATGCTCCAGTACAAAGCCAAAGCGTGCGTCTTGGCCGACAAAGGCCCTCGTGCTTAGCGTCGACCCATTCATATCCACGCAAGCGCCCCCTTGCAGACACAGACGGCTTTTTAGAACGGCCCGTCCATTGTGATGGTAGCTAACGTCCACTTTGCCTATCGTCGTGGCTTGAGCGCGTACCGCCTCCGCTGGCATAAAGCTTTGCTGGGTGCGTGGTGAGCCTGTCGTGATGGCCTGACTAAGCTGTTCACCATCCCAGGCTAACGACGCGGCATATCCCGCCATAGGAACACTGCCTAATGCCATAAAAACGATGAATTGATTTAAAAAACTGTTTATAAAAACAGGTTTTTTATTATTTTTGAATTTCAATAAAGACATAAGCTGTGTTTTTATACAGATAAAAATAAGTTTCTTAATGATACCGTGCAAACATCTTAAATTTTTTTTAACTTTGGGCCGTAAGATACTAATATAAAGAGGATTTTTTCTGGTAGCATAAGCACATAAATTCTACCCGCCCTTCTGTTTCTCGCCCTCCGGGAACTGAAAAATGCCTCAGACCAGAACAAATAAATTCATACATCGTGCGCTATGTGTTTTATTTCTAGCGCCTTTTTCGATTTCCGCCTTCGCGCAGACGTTGGCTTTAGCTGAACCGTCCACACTGGACGAAGATACGGCTGCCATCAGCTATAACGTGCCGCACCTGGTTTTCGAGAAAAACCTGCAGCCTATCAGCTATAGCGAAAACGATAGCCGTCGCGCCCTGAACGCCTTAAAACACGACGCTCTGATCCAGCACGCTGCCCTGCGTTCGGAAATTGCCTTTGTGCAAGATCTGGAATCGTCCACCGTGCTGTACCAGAAGAACAGTGACGCCGTACGCCCCATTGCCTCTATCTCCAAGCTGATGACAGCCTTGGTCGTAGCAGAATCCGGCCTGCCTATGGATGAAGTGCTGGAGATCATCGACGAAGATGTGGACCGCGTCAAACATTCCAGTTCGCGTCTTAGTGTAGGTTCCAAGCTGAACCGGGCCGACATGATGCATCTGGCCTTGATGTCTTCGGAAAACCGCGCTGCCCATGCGCTAGGCCGTAATTACCCCGGTGGCATGCCCGCTTTTGTACGTGCCATGAACGACAAGGCGCGTGCCTTGGGTATGCGCAACACACGCTTTGTAGAGCCTACCGGCCTGTCCAGCGATAACGTGGCCAGCCCCCGCGATCTGGTCAAGCTATTAACGGCCACCAGCCAGCACGCCCGCATTCAGCAATACACCACCAACGATCAATACTCCGTACAACCCGTGCGGGGCCGCCAATTGGTATTCAACAATACCAACCGTTTGGTGAAAAACGCTAACTGGGATATTCAGGTATCCAAAACCGGCTTCATTAACGAGGCGGGTGAATGTCTGGTGATGCTGACCAAGATCGAAGACCGTGAAGTCGCCATTGTATTGTTGAACTCTTCGGGTCGTTATTCCCGTATTGGTGATGCTGTTCGTATCCGCGATCTGGTTGAAAAATCCAATGGTCTGGCGATGCTTTAAGCCTGTTTGCGGCTTCTAAACCATCGCTTCAGTTCAACGCTCTATTCAACGCCCCAAACCTCGGTCATTTGACCCGGTTTTGGGGCGTTTTTACAGCGCTCTGTTTTGCCATGCCCCGCTCGTCTTCCCATCCTTATAAGGAAGCTCCACTCAGTGCCCCAGCTCAAACTGCTTGAAGACTTCGTTACCCTGGCGCGTGCCGGCAGCTTTGTCCGAGCGGCTGAACAACGCCATGTAACGCACCCCGCGTTTGGACGTCGTATTCGTGCTTTGGAAGCCTGGGTGGGAACCCCTTTGGTCGAACGCAGTAGCTTGCCAATCAGCCTGACGCCCGAAGGTCAGGTGTTCTACAACACCGCCAACCAAGTGCTGGAACAGCTTAACCGTGTACGTCGGCAACTACAGGCGTCAGATCAGGACGGGCAAGGTTCTTTGCGTATTGCCACCGGTCGCAGCCTGGCTCGCACCTTGGTTACGGATTGGGTTAGCCGCCTTCAAAAGGGGACTCGAGCGCCCTTGTCTGCCCATGTGCCTATTGATATCAGCACCGGCATGATGGCTGATATGGCCAAGCTGCTGGCACAAGGAAAAACAGACTTTCTGTGCTGCTATGAACACCCGGCCTTGTCGATCGAACTGTTGGCCGAACAAGTAAGCTATATGACCATTGCTACCGACAAGCTGGTGCCCACTTGTCAGCGGCGCAAGAACGGCACACCGCTGTATGAGCTTAATGCTGATAGCGGCCGCAGCATTCCCTTGATTTCCTATTCAGGTGGCTTGGCGATGGCCCGTATTCTGGGCGACAAGCTGCATCACTTTCCCTATCCCTTGGTTAGCACCGTGCGCTGCGACTCTCTGGATACGGCGATGGGCTCGGTATTAAAAGGCATGGGAGTGGCCTGGTTACCCTTGTCCATGATTGCCAATGAATGCCGACGTGGCACCCTGGTTCAACTGGGCAGCAAAGGCGATGAGATTGCCTTTGAAGTTCGTCTGTATCGCCCCCGTGCCCAGTTGTCCGATCTGGCTGAAGCCGTCTGGGCCTTTACCCAACAAGCCCGTTAAACCAGACACAATACCCTCTCATAACTAAGGATAAACAGGCCCGAAGCGTCCACACTGGCCGCTTGCAGGAAACCTATCCAACGAACGGGGAGCACAGTATGTCTTTTTCTTTATCCCAGCGCGGGCTGGTTTTGACAGTTCTAGGCGCCTGTAGCCTGCTGCAGGCCTCGATCAGCCACGCCGACACCTACCCATCACGCAACCTGACTCTGGTCGTGGGCTACCCCGCAGGTGGCAGTGTCGATTTAACCGCCCGCCTTATGGCCGAAGAGCTAAGCAGCCGTTTAGGGCAAAGCGTTGTTGTTGAAAATGCCGGTGGTGCCGGTGGCACAATCGGTGCCCAACGCGTACAGCGTGCGGCAGCAGACGGCTACACCTTATTGCTGGGCTCGACCAACGAGATGATTATCGCCGGCATGATCAATAAGGCCGTGCGTTACGACGGTCAAAAGGACTTCACGCCCATTGGCATGATTGCTTCTCAACCTTTGCTCTTGGCCGCCTCTAAAGAGTCAGGTATTCGCTCCGCGGCGGACTATGCCCAAAAGCTGCGGGCCGCCAAGCCTGAAGCCTTTAGCTTTGGTTCATCGGGAGTAGGCACCACGCTTCACTTAGCCGGTGAAATGGTCAACGCGTCTACCGGCACCACCGCCATGCACGTACCGTATCGAGGCGTGCCACCCCTGGTATCGGACTTGATGAGCGGGCAGCTGGACACAGCCTATCTGGTCTTGTCATCGGGCCTGTCACAAGCCCGAGCCGGTGCCATCGTACCGTTGGGGATCACCGAAACCCATGCGTCCCCCGCCGCCCCAGAAATTCCGCCTTTGGCGGACACTCCCGGCTTTGAGAAAGTAGATATCAACGTCTGGTTTGGTTTGTATGCTCCCAAAGGTCTGCCTGAATCGGTAGCCAACACTCTTCGTCAGGCTCTGGACAGCAGCCTGCAGTCGGCCACTTTGCAGGAAAAGATGCAATCCAATGGCGCAACGCTGTACGCCCCCGGCATGAACGCCACGGAGTTCCAGGCCAAAGAGGTTGAGAAATACGCCCGTCTGGTCGAGCTGGCCAAACTGCAAGCCGAATAAAGCACATTCGCCCTGGCCAGTGGCCGGGGCGATGGAGTCATCACAATGCAATTTTCCCTTTCTTTCCCCGACATCCATCAAGAACGTCAGGGCAATACCGGCGTGCCTGGCGTGTGGTGTCTGGACTCCGGCCACGCAGGCCGCTGCGTCATGATCAGCGCCTTGATACATGGCAATGAGCTGTGCGGAGCCTGGGCCTTGAAAGCGCTGCTGGCCAGTCAATTACAGCCCCGCCGTGGCAAGCTGATTCTGGCCTTTTGCAATCTGGACGCCTTTGATCGTTTTAATCCTGAACAGCACGATGCCAGCCGCTATGTAGACGAGGACATGAACCGCGTCTGGAGCGATCACAAGCTATCCCAGGATCAGACCCAGGAACAGCGCCGCGCCAAGGCTCTTTTGCCTTGGCTGGAACAGGCTGACTGGCTGCTAGACCTGCACTCCATGCACGAGCCTAGCGCTCCCTTATTATTAACGGGCCCTTTGCCACGCAATATCGAGCTGGCTCAAACCTTGGGCGCGCCCGAGCATGTGATTGTGGATACCGGGCACAAAGATGGCGTACGCATGCGGGATTACGGTCGCTTCTCTGACCCTGATGCGCATGAGGCGCGCTCCTTATTGCTGGAGTGCGGCTTTCATGGCGACCCTGACACTCCTGCCATCGCTCTGGATTTAATCGCCCGTTTTCTGCTGGCTTCGGGCATTGTGGATGCAGCAGACCTGCCACAAGACTGGCGTCGGGCTGACCCGGATCAGCAACGCATTTTGCAAGTCACCCATGCCATCGTCGCGCCCTCCATGCAGGTCCGCTTCAGTCAAAACTGGCAGGGTCTGGAAACCTTGCCCGAGGCTGGCACGGCCATTGGCGATGCGGATGGTCAGCCCTTGCTAACTCCCTACGATCATTGCACCTTGGTCATGCCCTCTTTGCGTCAACTGCGTCCCGGTGTCACCGTGGTGCGTTTGGCTCAAGATTATCAATCCCCAAAAACCTAGTTTCGACCCCCGTACAATGACAGCCTTAGCCTTACGCTCTTCTGAGCTGCCACGGCTAAGGCTTGTTTTTGCGATGTAAGCACCGCCGTTCTACTGCCTGCCAGCAAGCCCCCCCTGTCCCCACAAACGCCAAGGCCAAGGCCGCATTCTCAATAGCGAGAAAAAAAACGAAACTTGGCGGTTTATTGGCTACCAAAGCCCTCATTGCCATCCTACAATCGGCAAATGTGCATCGCTTATATCGCCGTCGGAATTAATGCAGATTGGCCGTTGATCATTGCCGCCAATCGCGACGAGTATCATGCCCGCCCCAGCCAACCAGCCCAGCCCTGGCTGGACGAGCCAGAGATTCTGGCTGGCCGGGATCTGCAAGCCGGTGGTACGTGGTTAGGTATGACACAAAGCCGTGGACGGCTGGCCTTACTGACCAACTACCGGGAAGCCCCCGGCAGTAAAAACAGCCAGCAACGCTCTCGCGGTGAGCTCATCCCGCAGTTCTTAATGGATGAGCGCTCCCCACACGATTATCTTGAGCATCTGGCCCAACACGGGGACGACTACGCCGGTTTCAATCTGTTTGTGCTGCAATGGCCCACTGCGGGCCAGCCTTTACGTTTGGGCTATTACAGCAACCGCCATCCCGATGGCCAACCACAGATGCTGGAGCCAGGTGTACATGTATTGAGCAATGCCTGGCTCAATACCCCTTGGCCCAAAAGCCTGTTCCTGAAAGAAACCCTGCAAGCACAAAACTTTGATGGTTCAGCGCAGGCGTTTGAAGGGCTATTCCAGGGCCTGCACAATCAGGAAGTCGCCCCTGACGCAGATTTGCCGCAGACCGGTTTAAGCCTGGAATTCGAGCGTCTCCTAAGCAGCCCCTTTATTGTCAGCCCCGATTACGGCACTCGCTGCACCACCTTGATCGCCATTACGCAGCAAGGGCAAGGATTACTGCGTGAGCGCAGCTTCAATGCCGATGCCCAGATCACCCGCCAGCATGATTGGCCTGTGTCCTGGCCACACTTTCATTCTGACCAAACGAACCCAATCCCTCATAAAAGCAACAGGGCCACGCATGGCCCGCTTAGCCACTCCACTTCAAGCAAGGAAACCTCATGAGTCCTCGTCTTTCATTGATCGGCATTGCCATGTCGCTGGCCTTATTGAGCAGCCCCATGGTGCATTCACAAGAGCTACCGCCCAGTCAGTACTACGGCTCGACCGAATACATCAGCGGCGGGATAGGCAGCGATGAAGCCCAACTGTTCCGTATGGTGCGCAGCACCTTTCCCTTATCCGTGAACTTTTCAGCCAACCAGGGCGAGCGTGTCGGCTATATCTCCGATGTGCAGTTGGTCATCCGTTCCAGCACTGACCAAACCGTGCTGAACAGCCTGATTGACGGCCCTTACTGTCTGATCCGCTTGACGCCCGGTAACTACAAGGTGTTTGCGACGTATCAGGGCCAAACCCAAGAGCGCCAAACCACCATCGTTGAAGGCCAGCCGCGCGAGCTGAACTTTACGTGGAAGTAGGATAGTTGCGTTGATAGGTATCCAGGCCCATGGCCTGGATCTGCTCTTCAATCAAATGCTCGAAAGGCCGTAGCAAAGGGCTGAAATCACGCCCTGGCTCCATGATCTGCATGACACGGACAATGGCCTCCAAGGTAGACACCGCCTGAGGGTCAGGCGCTTTACGCAAGCGATAGCGCGAAACCTCTCCTTCAGGCAGCAGCCATCGCGGCAATTCTTGCAAGGCTGGATTGCTATGCAAAATCAGGCGTGCCTTGCGCCAAGTGCCATCGGGTACCACAATCAAATCCGGCTTTTCGTCTTGGGGCACAGACTCCACCACGTTAGCCTCTGGCCCCGGAAACAAGAGCACAGGCTGACGTGCCTGCGCCAGACGCGCTTCCAGATCCTCAAAATGCTCCCCTACCCATAGCGCCGTTCCTTGCAAGCCCAGGTACGCCAGACGCGCGGTATTGAGCGCATGCCGGGCTTCAGAATGATGCTGCAGGATCAAGACGGGGCAAGCCGCCTCAATGGAAGGAATCAAAGGACACAGACAACGCGCCAAGGGGCGCTGGCACTGTGCACAACGGCCTGGGCGGGAAGAAGAGGGAGAATTCATGCGAGAGCGCCAAACAGAAGGCCACAGTATATAAAAATTCCTCCCCAGAACAGATGCTCTGGTTTGCCGGCAACCGAATTTACTGTATATTTATACAGCAATCAGGAGCAAGCGCATGGCCAACCCACTCCGTTCCCTTTTAGACCTTCACCCATCCCTCTGGACAGGTAAACATTATGCGCATGCCGCAGGCACCTGCTTATCCAGTGGGTTTGCGGCTCTGGATGCCCAGTTACCCGGTGGAGGCTGGCCAATGGGTAGCCTGATCGAGCTTCACGCCCCCCTAAATAGCAGCGCCCTATCTTTATTGCTGCCCGCCTTGAGCACCTTGCAGGCAGAACGTTTGCGCGTCCTGGTGGCACCACCTTATCAGCCCATGCAACAACTCTGGCGTGGTGCTCCCCCTGCACGGCAAAACTCATCCCAAGAAAAGGGTGATTTACCCGCCCGTCTGCTCTGGATACGCAGCCAGCACCTGAACGACACCTTGTGGGCTAGCGCTCAGGCCCTGCGTCATGGTCACTGTGCCGCTGTATTGGCCTGGTTGCCCACTCAGGTTCCCTTGGCGGCCTTACGCCAATTGCAGCTATTGGCCAGCCATAGCGACAGCCTGTTTTTTTGTCTGCGCCCATCGCACAGCCAAGCCAATAGTCCGGCGCCTTTGCGTCTTGAACTACAAACCCGTCAAGACAGCCAAGGGCTAGCTTGGCTGGATGTGCATATCCGCAAACGGCGTGGCCCGCCTTGTCTGGAGAGCATTGCTTTAGCGCTTCACCCCACTTTGATGCCGCCCACGGCCATTCCGTCCCATGTACCTGTGCCTGCAACTGCCCCAGAACCTGTTTACGCCTGAGGTCAACTCCGAGCAGCAGGACAGTATTCAGGCTGTTTTGCTGCGTTACAGCCCTCAGCTGGCACGGGTGCGAACCGATTTATGGGTATTGAATATCAGTGCCAGTATCCGGCTGTTTGGGGGCTTGCGCCGTTTGTCCCAACACATTCGGACTGATCTGCAAACCTTCATCGCTGCGCCCTATCTGGCCTTGGCTCCAACCGCCCGAGCCGCCTGCTTGCTGGCTTTATCCACACGCAAGCAGCGTCGTTGCATACGACGTTTACAGGCCTGTCTAAACCCTTTACCCATACAGGTGTTGGCCCCACCCGCCGACCAGTTACAGTGGCTCCACAGCCTGGGATGCCATACCTTGGGGCAGTTGCATCAGCTACCCCGTGACGGTCTGGCCCAGCGCGGCCTGCGCCCTCTTTTATTGCAACTGGATCAAGCCTACGGCACACAAAACTGGACACTGGATTGGGTTCACGCCGCGCCGCAATTTATGCATCGCCTTGAACTGGATACCCCCTCCAATAATAAAGACACGGTGCTACGAACCTTGAACCGTATGTTGAACAAGCTGGAAGGCTGGTTGAATCAATATCAGCTCGCCTGCGGTCGATTGGAACTGGTGCTGCATACTGAAAGATATAAAGATCACCCCACCGCCACCCATGTAGCGCTGCAAATGGCCCGATCCTGCTGGCGCAGTCAGGATTTCCTACCTGTGTGGCAGGAACAATTCCAACAACTGCAATTACATGCTGCGGTACAAAGTCTGGTGCTGCAGGCTCATCAATTGCACCCGCGCCAAACCCATGCCAGCAGCCTGTTTCCTGATGCACGCCACTGGCAAGAACAAGACCAGCAACTCTTGGAGCGTTTACAGGCCAGATTGGGAGCCGAGCAAATCCTGACACCCTCTGCCCAGGCCAGCCATCTGCCCGAGCAGGCCAATCAATGGCTGCCGCTAAGGAACGATCAGGCCATCTGCTCCTCAGCCCCTGCCTTGCAACGCCCATGCTGGATGCTGGACCCCGCCCAACCCCTTCAGCATGACCACCTATCCCCTTCGCTGGATAATCAACGCCTGCGTCTGATTCAAGGCCCGGAACGCGTACAGACCGCTTGGTGGAGCGGCGCTGGGCATCAGCAGCGGGATTACTTTATTGCCCTATGTCCCCAAGGGCGGCTGTATTGGGTCTACCGAGACTTAAACCAGGAACAGGCCTGGTATCTGCACGGGGTCTTTGGATGAATCCTGGTATAGACCTGCTGTATTCCGAGCTGGACTGCCTGTCCAACTACAGTTTTTTGAACGGTGCTTCCCACCCTGAAGAACTGATCAGCCGTGCGGCGGAACTGGGCTACAAAGCGCTCGCTTTATGTGATTATGCTTCCATGGCAGGCGTAGTACGCGCCTATGCGCAGGCCAAGCTGCACCCGGAGATCCGTTTTCTGGTGGGGAGCCGCTTCCGTTTCACGGGCGCTTGGGGTGCTACAGGCTCACAGAGCGGCAACACCGATACGTGTCCTGATGACGAAACCCTGGCCCACGAACTTCTGATTTTGCCCCGCAATAAGGAAGGCTACGGCAATCTGTGCCAGTTCATCTCGCACTTGCATCAGTCCCTGGATTTGAAGCAGGAAGCCGCAATTGACTGGTCTTTTTTGCACCAAGCCGGGCAAGACCAAGAAGACCAGATACTGCCGGACTGCCTAGTTATTTATAAACCGGCTTATGGATTAAGCCGTACACAAATCCAAATTCAGGCACAGCGTCTGCTGGGCCTGTTTCCCAACCGCCTGTTTTTAGGTCTCAGCCTGCATCGGCGTGATCAAGACCTGCAGCATGTCCGCGCCGTCCGCCTGGCCTCACAGGAGTGTGGTTTACGCTGCGCGGCCTTGGGCGGTGTGCATATGCATGTGCGCTCACGCCAGCCTTTGCACGATACCTTGGCCGCCATACGGCTTAAAACACCGGTGCAAGAGTGTGGCTGGGCCTTGGCCAGCAATGCCGAACATCATCTACGCAGTCGTTTCCAACTGGCTAATCTATACCCGGCTGATCTACGCGAGACCACAGACCAGATTCAACAGCTGTGCCAGTTTTCTTTAAGTGAAATCAAGTACGAATACCCGGTCGAGATTGTTCCGCCCGGCATGAGCGGTATTGAATACCTACGCCAGGAAACTGAGCGCGGTGCACAAGCTCGCTATCCCCAAGGCATCAGCGCTAGTTTGCAGGCTCGTCTGCAAGAAGAACTGAGCCTGATTGAAGACTTGGGCTATGAATCCTATTTCCTGACCCTGCACGACATCGTCAGCTATGCACGTAGTCAGGGAATCCTGTGTCAGGGTCGGGGCTCAGCTGCCAATTCCGCCGTGTGCTATTGCCTGGGTATTACTGAGGTTGATCCTGCCAGCAGCCACACCTTGTTCGCCCGATTTATCAGCCGGGCGCGGGCTGAGCCACCCGATATTGACGTGGACTTCGAGCATCAGCGCCGCGAAGAAGTGATCCAATACATTTATCGCAAATATGGCCGTCAACGGGCAGCCTTAACAGCCGTCATCACCACCTATCGGCGGCGTAGTGCCTTACGAGATACCGGTAAAGCACTGGGCGTTCCCCAGGCCTTGATCGAGGCTTTAATTCAATGCGACCGGGCCTGGCTGAAAGACACCCGTATCCAGGATGAGGTGCTGGCGCGTTTTCCTGAATGCCCCCCCGTGCAAGCTCATCAATGGCTGTCTTTGACTCGCCAGTTAATGGGTTTCCCGCGTCACATGTCCCAGCATCCGGGCGGGTTTGTGATTTCACAAACGCCCTTACACAGGCTGGTGCCCATTCAGAACGCTGCCATGCCAGGGCGCAGTGTTGTGCAATGGGACAAGGACGATCTGGATGTGCTGGGTCTGCTGAAAGTCGATATTCTGGCTTTGGGCATGTTGAGCGCCTTGCGTCGCTGCCTGGACAGTATCAGCCTGCAAAAAGGCAAACCGTTCCGCCTACAGGACATTCCCTTAAAAAGCGCTAAGACCTTTCGCATGATCCGGCGGGCCGACACCGTAGGCGTATTCCAGATCGAGTCCCGGGCCCAGATGAGCATGCTGCCGCGTCTACGCCCCGAGTGTTTCTATGATCTGGTCGTACAAGTAGCCATTGTCCGTCCCGGCCCTATTCAAGGCGGCATGGTGCATCCTTATCTGGAACGCCGTCGCGACCACAGCAAAGTAGACTACCCCGCCCCCGAAATTCGCCATGTGCTGGAACGTACATTAGGTGTGCCTATCTTTCAGGAACAAGCGATGGAGCTGGCGATGGAGGCCGCCGGATTCTCGGCTGACAAGGCCGATGCCCTGCGCCGGGCCATGGCCGCCTGGCGTCGTCGAGGGGGCTTAGGACCTTTCGAGCAAGAGCTGCTGGATGGCATGGACGCAAAGGGCTATGCCCCAGAGTTCGCCCAGCGCTTGTTCGATCAAATCAGCGGTTTTGGGGAGTATGGCTTTCCCGAAAGCCATTCGGCCAGCTTTGCCAAATTGGCCTGGTTCAGCGCCTATTTAAAAGCCCGCTACCCCGATCATTTTCTAGCTGCTTTACTCAACTCCCAACCTATGGGCTTTTATGGCCCCAGCCAATTGGTGCAGGATGCGCGCCGTCACGGTGTAGGGGTCTTTCCCGTTGATGTGCAATACAGCCAGTTTGACAGCCATGTCTGCTCAGAATCGGGCAGCCCCCCCCAGGTACGTCTGGGCCTGCATATGGTCAAAGGTTTAAGTGAGCACGCTGCGCACGCCATTGTGAATTATCGACAAAACCACCTTGGGCAAACGCTGGATCTGGCCTGCTTGCGCCAGGAGCTGGCCCTATCCGCCCACGATCAACAAGCATTGGCACACGCCCACGCCTTGCGCAGCGCCTATCGTCAGCGTCGTCATAGTGTGTGGGATGCAAGACGTCCCAGTCAGCCGGGCTTACTTAGCCACGCGGAAACCCCGGACACCCTACCCACACTAAGGCGTGCCAGTGTGGGGCTGGAAGTGCTTAGCGACTATCAGGCCACGGGGCTAAGCCTGAGCCGTCACCCTTTGGCTTTGCTGCGGGCACAACTGGAACCCATGCGTTTCGCAACCGCAGAACAGCTTAATCACCATTATCCCGACCGGCGTCTGGCGCGGGCTTGTGGATTAGTCACCACCCGCCAACGTCCGGGCACCGCCAAAGGGACTGTTTTTGTGACCTTGGAGGATGAAACCGGCAGTGTGAATGTCATCGTTCGGGAAGAACTGGCGCAGGAGCAATCCAATGCTTTGCTGCAATCGCGCCTGATGGGCGTCTATGGCGTCTGGCAACGTGACGGTGCAGTCTGTCATCTGATTGCACGTCGCCTGGTCACGATGAACCATTTGATTGGTGACTTGGTCACCCGCAGCCGGGATTTTCAATAACAAGCCCCCCTTTCTATTGCCCGTCACAAAATTCTCATTCCGGGTTTTTCCCCTCCCCCTGCCTGCGTTAAACTAGCGCTTTGCCCGTTCAACCAGGAACCACCATGAGTCAAACACTCAAAGCCCGTTTAGCTGAAGATGTCAAAACGGCAATGCGCGCTCGCGACAGCGGCCGCCTGGAGACCTTGCGCTTTTTGCAAGCCGCGATCAAACAGCGCGAAGTGGACGAACGTATCGAGCTGGGCGATGCCGAGGTAAGCAGCATCATCGAAAAGCAGGTGAAACAACGCCGCGAATCCATTCAGGCTTTTGAGTCTGCCGGCCGCACCGAAAGCGCCGACAAAGAAAAATCCGAATTGCAGATTCTGCAAGAATATCTGCCTCAACAAGCAGACAGCGCCGAAGTCGAGCAGGTCATCACTGATGCAATTAGCCAGGCGCAAGCCGATGGCGCTCAAGGCCCCGCCTTGATGGGCAAAGTCATGGGACTGGTTAAAGCCAAACTGGCAGGCCGTGCCGATATGTCCTTGATTTCTGCTCAAGTGAAACAAAAACTGAACCCATGAAGCATTTGCAGGCCGAACTGTCGCAGCCCAAACAGGATTTTTTCGGCACCCATATCCCTCTGATGCAACACCTGGGCCTGCAAACCGTCAGCAGTTCCGAGCAGGAAGTCATCACCTTTCTGCCCTGGCAAGCCTGTAATGCCAACTCCCGTGCCGATGTGCACGGGGGTACCTTGATGGCCATCCTGGACTTCACGCTTAGCGCTGCAGCACGGGCACAACGCCCTGGCTCGGGAATGGCAACCATAGACATGAACTCCCAGTTCCTGCTGCCTGCTCGGGGTGATGTCTGGTTCAAAGCCCAATGCCTGTATCTGGAAGACGAAACAGCTTATTGCGAAGGTGGCGGGTATGACGAGAAAAACCGCTTGCTCGTAAAAGCAGCGGCCACGTTCCGGATTGTGCGCGGCAGCTAAAAGAAAAGCCCGTTTGCTACGGGCTTTTCTTTACTACAAAATCACAGCAGGTCGAAACTAGTGCGCCTGCAAGTCCTCACCCACAGGCTGATCCCATTCAGGATTGGACTTCAAGAACGGATAGTCCGTATAGCCTTTGGGGCCCTGAGTATAAAAAGAGCTGCAATCCCAGCCATTCAAAGGGGCGCGCAACTGCAAGCGCAAGGGCAAATCCGGGTTAGACAAAAAAGCCTTACCGAACGACACGGCGTCTGCCATGCCTTTGGATAAAGTGGTCTGCGCCGTGGGCAAATCAAAA
>SMEP01000025.1_pt1 | contig 40828 bp, 52 predicted proteins | sample 2456231 | NCBI WGS metagenome assembly SMEP01 (sample SAMN10132595, study PRJNA489261) | soil metagenome | isolation source: day1 control-silty clay loam soil ammended with raw manure from dairy cow... | place: USA | collected 2015-05-15
ACGTGGTGGTAGCGACTCTATGGAAAATGGTCAAGTTTTGGCTTGTTCAATGAAAATGCTTAAACCTTTAATGCAAGCAGTTGTTCCTGCTTGGGGTGAGGCAGCAAAATAATCGGGTTTAGATGAATTATATCTAATTTTCAAAAAAGGCATCCTTCGGGATGCCTTTTTTGCAGCAGTGAAATAGTTAACAGGGAGGAGAAGCCTGTTTTTTAACGCACATGAATACGGGAACTATCAAGTGAATTGGCAAAAATTGCCTTTTTATACCAGTCGTTACATTTTATATTCATATTTAAGTCTATGAAATTCATATATAAATCACAAATAAAGCAAATTTATTTGAAAACTTAATGACATTGTTGATTATTCTGCTATAATCTTGCCACGCACTTAATTTTCCGTTCTTTACCTGAACACTATCTTCTAATCATTGTATGCGCGTTCTGTCCATAGAGAGGACATATCCTTCGCGCCCCAATCGCTTAAGCGATTCCTTCAGGTTTGCGGCCGTAATCATATACGTGCGTTATATCCACATCGTCGTTATTCGGATCGCTGCTGAATCCTAACTTTTTCAGCTCTATTTGCTGTGCCGCTTTTTGCCGATGTCCATATTGTAATTTATTTAATGGAGCACCCACTTCAGGGTGAACACTCTCTATGAGCAAAACTTTTGCTGATTTTTCCCTCGACGAATCTCTAACCCAGGCTCTCGATGCTTTAGGCTTTACTACTCCAACTCCTGTACAAGAACAAGCGATTCCAGCTGCACTTGAAGGTAAAGACCTTCTTGTGTCAAGCCAAACAGGTTCTGGTAAAACTGCTGCTTTCTTGCTTCCTACCTTAAATGCGTTGGCAAGCCAAGATACATTAGTACCATTTAAAGACCGTATGAAAGCGGTTACTCAACCGAATATTCTGGTGATTTCACCGACTCGTGAATTGGCACAACAGGTATGTCAAGACGCAATTGCATTTGTACGTCACATGAAAGGTGTTCGTATTGCTGCAATCATGGGCGGTATGCCTTTCGGTAAGCAAATTCAACAGTTAAAAGGCGCGCAAGTTGTTGTTGCAACTCCAGGCCGTCTACTTGACTTGGTGAATCGCCGTCAAATCAAACTTGATAAAGTTGATGCGTTAATCGTCGATGAAGCTGACCGTATGCTTGACCTAGGTTTCTCTGAAGACTTGGAAGCAATTGGTGAGTTGGCTGCAAACCGTAAACAAACTCTAATGTTCTCTGCGACGTTTGCACCACGTATCATTACACTTGCAGAACGCATGATGAATGATCCACTGCGTATTTCGATTGAAACTGGTCACTCTACAAATACTGATATTACTCAGACTTTGCATTGGACTGACGGTTTCGAGCACAAGAAAAAACTGCTTACTCACTGGTTGAACGAAGAAGACGTTGATCAAGCAGTTGTATTTGCGTCAACTCAAGAAGACACAGATATGTTGGCTGAAGAACTTGCTGAAGCAGGCCTATCAGTTGTAGCGCTGCATGGTGCTATGCCACAAACTGTTCGTAACCGTCGTTTACGCAGCATCCGTGAAGGTCGTGCGAAGATCTTGGTTGCAACTGACGTTGCTGCTCGTGGTCTTGACGTACCAACCATTTCACACGTAATTAACTTCGGTCTTCCAATGAAGAACGAAGACTATGTACACCGTATTGGTCGTACAGGTCGTGCCGGTCGTACTGGTAAAGCCATTACACTTGCAACTTACCGTGAGCGTGGCAAAATCCGTGCTTTGGAAGACTTCCTTGATGCGCGTCTAAACGTATCTGAAATCGAAGGTCTTGAGCCATCTCCACCTCCTGCACGTGGTAGCCGTGATGGCGCTGGTCGTGGTCGTGGTCGTGATGGCGGCGGTCGTCGTGATGGCGGTCGTGGTGGTTTTGGCGGTGGTCGTCGTTTTGAAGGCGAAAGCAACTTCAAACGTCGTGAAGGCGGTGATGATCGTCCACGTCGTAGCTTCGATGACAAACCACGTGGCGAACGTCCGGCATTTGGCGAAGATCGTCCACGTCGTGACTTCGGTGATCGTCCAGCGCCACGTCGTGAAGGCGGTTTCGGTGATCGTCCACAACGTTCGTTTGATGACCGTCCAAAGCGTGACTTTGGTGACCGTCCAGCGCCACGTCGTGAAGGTGGTTTTGGCGACCGTCCACAACGTTCGTTTGATGACCGTCCAAAGCGTGACTTCGGTGATCGTCCAGCTCCGCGTCGTGAAGGTGGTTTTGGTGACCGTCCTCGCTCTAATGATGACAACCGTGGCAACCGTGTAGATTACAAGCCAGCTCGTGAAGGCGGTTATGGTGATCGTCCAAAACGTGATTTTGGTGATCGTCCTGCTCCACGTCGTGAAGGTGGTTTCGGTGATCGTCCAGCGCGTTCATTCGGTGATGACCGTCCAAAACGTGATTTCGGTGATCGTCCAGTACGTCGCAACTTTGATGACAAACCACGTGGTGAACGTTCGTTCGGTGGTGAAGATCGTCCACGTCGTAAATTTAACGACTAATAGAGTCGCTAGATGAAGATAAAAAACCGGTAGAAATACCGGTTTTTTATGCATTGAGTTTTTTGCTTTTTAACGTAAAATGTCTACTAATTCATATTTTGTCAGGGTTATGATAATTATTGCCATATATCGCATTGACTTTGATTTTATGTAATATTATCTATTATTTATACAGTGTTTTTAATTAATCAATCTAGTCATTTTAAGCCTAAGTACATATTTTTATTATAAAAAACACGAAATAATCAATTATTGTCATCTTTTTATGATATTCACCCACCTTTTTCAACTGCTAACATTTTGAACTTCGTTCCTTTATAGTATGCATGCTGAAAAAATGTAGGAATAAACTCAGCTATGAAAAATCAAACAGCGCGAGATACTCAGTCTTTGATTGAAGTCAAGAATTTGAGCTTCAAACGAGGCGAGCGCGTGATTTATGACGACGTGAGTTTAAATATTCGTCGTGGGCAGATTACCGCCATTATGGGGCCATCCGGAACTGGTAAAACTACCTTATTAAGATTGATCGGTGGGCAGCTGACGCCTGAGCATGGTCAGGTCTTATTGGATGGCAAAGATATTGCCTCGATGTCACGTTCCGAACTTTTTTCAGCACGTGCACGGATGGGTATGCTATTTCAGAGCGGTGCTTTGTTTACCGATATGAGCGTGTATGAAAATGTCGCGTTTCCAATTCGGGCCCATACCAAACTGCCAGAACATCTAATTAAGGAAATCGTGGCATTGAAACTGGAATCCGTCGGCTTGCGCGGTGCAGAGCAAATGATGCCATCGGAACTGTCTGGTGGTATGAACCGACGTGTGGCTTTAGCCCGGGCGATTGCGCTGGACCCTGAACTGATCATGTACGATGAACCCTTTGCCGGACAAGATCCGATTGTGATGGGGGTGTTGACTCGTTTAATCCGCTCTCTGCGTGAAGCACTGGATCTGACCACGATTATTGTCTCGCATGATGTGACAGAAACCTTATCCATTGCTGATTACATTTATATTGTGGCAGAAGCACCGGCAGAGCTAAAAGTGCATCCTTCAACTTTTGTGCAGCAATTCCTGACGGGTTCGGTGGAAGGTCCAGTCGATTATCAGTTTAGTCACCGGGCTTATTTAAGTGATGAGGTACGTTCATGAATGCAATTGCCGCATTAGGTAGACGCGTTATTGAACGTGTACAGGGGATTGGGGTCGCAACCCTGATGCTGTTGCAGATCTTATTTTCCATGCCGACCTGGCTTGGGCTAAGACTATTTGTTTATCAGATGTATCGGGTCGGGGTATTGTCCCTGCTGATTATTGTGGTTTCTGGTCTGTTTATTGGTGCCGTGCTTGGCTTGCAGATGTTCAGTATTCTGTCGACCTTTGGCAGTGAATCCATGCTTGGTACAGCGGTGGCGTTGACCTTGCTGCGTGAATTAGCACCTGTGGTCGCGGCTTTGCTGTTTGCAGGACGTGCCGGTTCGGCTTTGACCGCAGAAATTGGTCTGATGAAAGCCACTGAACAATTGTCCAGTATGGAAATGATCGGGGTGGATCCCTTAAAACGGGTGATTTCGCCACGTCTCTGGGCGGGGATTTTCAGCTTGCCTATGCTTTCGGTGATCTTTGCCGCAGTCGGAATTATGGGCGGCAAAATGGTCGGTGTAGACTTTTTGGGGGCTGATGAAGGCGCTTATTGGAGCGGCATGGAAAGCAGCGTGCAATTCTATAAAGATGTCTTGAATGGCACTATTATTAAAAGTTTTGTATTCGCATTAATGTGTACCTGGATTGCGGTATATCAAGGCTATGCCTGTGTACCAACATCGGAAGGTATTGCAACTTCTACAACGCGTACAGTCGTCTATTCTTCACTGTGCGTTTTAGGCTTTGATTTTGTGTTGACTGCGGTCATGTTCGGAGGTGTTTAATGAAATCACGTACTAGTGAGCTGGCCGTTGGTGTTTTTGTTATTTTATTTGGTATTGCCTTATTCTTTTTAGCGATGCGTGTCAGTGGTCTGGTCGGCAGCAATATTTCCGACAGCTATAAAATGACGGCAACTTTTGAAAATGTGAATGGCATCAAGCCACGTGCCAAAGTCGCTTTAAGCGGGGTGAAAGTGGGACAGGTCGATGAGATTACCCTGGATCCTGTAACGCGTCTGGCAACCGTACATATGACTTTAGATGGCTCATTGACCTCGTTTAATGCTGAACAATTAAAGCAAGTTCAAGAGGAAGCTCTGGACGAGTTACGCTACAGCTCGGACTATGAAGCAGCGACACCTGCGCAACAAAAAGACATGGAAAAACAACTGTTAGCTAACATGAAATCCATCACCAATATTGATGAAGATGCTTATATTATGGTAGCGACCAATGGCTTATTGGGTGAAAAGTACCTGAAAATTATTCCAGGTGGTGGTCTGAGCTATTTGCAACGCGGCGATCAGATTGCCAATACCCAAGGCACTATGGAAATTGAAGATTTGGTGACGAAATTTATTACCGGTGGTGCTGGCAAATCGTCAGATAGTCAAGAAACTACATCGGAACAGACGACAGTTTCAGAAACAACAGATGCAGAACCTGCATTTGTTGAATAATAGATTGAGGAGAATTCAGTGAAGACTTTAGTAAAACAAACGCTTGCAGTAAGCATTCTTTCAACAATGGTTGCTGGTACAGTGTTTGCTGCACCGTCTGAAGCACCACCTGCTTTTATTAAAAAAGTAGCAGATGGTTTAATTGAGCGCCTCAAAGCTGACAATGCAAAACTGCAATCAAATCCAGCTTTGGTCAAAAGCATTGTGCGCCAGAATCTGGATCCGTATATTGATTCTCAGTCTTTCACACGTATTGTGATGGGCACGTATGCCACGAACCAATATAGTACGGCGGCACAGCGTGCGCAGTTTGAAAAGAATTTCCGTGAAACCTTAATTGAAAACTATGGTTCTGCCTTTGCCAAGTTCAGTAATCAGACTTATAGCGTGCGTCCTTACAAGGCCAGCAACAGCAAAAACCCTGTCGTGACCATCGACTTTAATAACAAGGGCGAGAAAATTCCAGTAGCATTCCAGCTGGTGGACAAGGGTTCACAATGGAAAATCCGCAATATCAACGTATCGGGTATTGACCTGGGTTTGCAGTTCCGTAACCAGTTTGCTGCGACGGTAAAACGTAATGGCGGTAATATTGATAAAGCAATTGCCAACTTTAAACCGGATGCAGAAGCTGCAATCGACAAGAAATAATCAAACAGGTGAGCCGTGATTACATTCAATGATCAGGAACTACAGGTTTCAGGCAAGATTGACTATGACAATGCACAGGACTATTACTTAAATGGTCTGCGTGTGATCCAGTCACAAAGCAAGTTTCCACTTGTGGTTAATCTGGCTGAGCTTGAAAGTGGCAGTACTTTGGCTTTGGCAGTGTTGGTGCGCTGGCTGCGCCAGACTCCTCAGGCTCAAGGGCTACAGTTTAAAGCTGTTCCTGCTAAAATGATGAATATCATTCAGGCCAGCCATTTGCAGGATGATTTAAACATCGTTCAGTAAAAGAAAAGCACCGAAAGGTGCTTTTTTATTGTGATCAAATTTTAAGAAATCATTCAAATCAAATAGATCTAAATATGGATTGCACGTCCTCTCTGCCTCAGGGAGAGAGTTAGAGAGAGGGGTGTAAAAATCCTCCCTAACCATTTTCTTCACTTTTTAAAGAGAAGTTGAAGAGGGATTAAATAAATATGAATTAAATACAGGCATTTCTTGCGCTTCACTTTAATTAAAGAGCAAGTGAGACTTAGAAAGGGATATCTAATAAAAAAACCTCTCCCTGACAGGAAACATCTCTCCCTTTTCAAAAGGGAGGTTAGGAGGGATTCTAGATCCACTTCTTCCATCTAAAGTAAATTAATGGGCCAATCAGGAAGCCAATTAAAATAATACTGACCATGATGAAACTCATGGTGCCTTGTGCAAAGGGCAGCACTTCGGTGTTCATACCGTAAATACTGGCAATCAGCATTGGTGGCGCAAGCATACTCGGCAGAATCGAGAATCGACGAATGGTATCGTTCTGCTCAGTGTTAATGAATCCGGACGTGGTATCGAGCAGGAAACGTACTTTCTGGAACAAGAAAGCATCATGCTCGACCAGCGAGCGCACATCTTCACTCAGTTCTCGAATATCCGCATCATAAATATGACTGCCCAAGGCGCGTGGACGCGACAGGAAGGTCAGGACGCGGCGTAAATCGATTAAACACAGTTGCGCTTTACCCAACATATCTTCAAGTTGCGCCAAGCGGGTAATCATGTCATCCAGATCCAGAATCTGTTCACGATGGCGGTTATTCAACACTTCAGTTGAATATTTCTCTAAATCTTTATGCACATCTTCCAGAATATCGGCCAGCTCATCCAGCTTGGCTTCGAGTAAGCCCAATAAAATCCAGGTCGGATCTTTATAATCGATTTCATAATCATTGCGGCGCGCGCGGGCACGAAAGGCGCGAAAAGCCACCAGTTTTTCACCACGCAAAGTAAACAGACGATCCTTGTGCAGAATGAATGCAACGGTTTGTACTGTTGCCAACATACTGGATTCATCTTCGTGTTCGTTTTCGACCTGATAGTTTTTATTCTTGGTTAAAAAATAGGTGCTGATATGCAAAATACCGTCATCATCACGGTAAAATCGGGCACTCGAGGAAATATCTTCCAGCGATTTTAAGGTCGGTAAATTTTGCTCGTAGGCATCTAAAATCCATTGCTGCTCTTCCTGTGAAGGCGCAATCAGATCAAGCCAGACTAAATCTGGATGCAGGTCGAAATCACCATTAATCGTGATATCTTCTAAGCTACCGCGCTCTGTGGCGTAAAAGGCTTCAAGCATGCTGTCTTTTCTCCCGGGCGCAGTATGTGAATTGGAATGGGTGTATTTTAGACAAGGAATTGAATAAAAACACTGATATTAAGCAGTTATTTTGGTAAAAAGCGCACTTGCCGCGATTTCGTACAATATGGCGTCAATTAGAGGATGAAATGATGAATTCTATCGCAATTTTTTGTGGTTCAGCGCTTGGCTCGGATCCTCTTTATACGCAGGTTGCCGAAAAAGTCGGTCAGACTCTGGCGGCACGACAGCAAACGCTGGTTTATGGAGGAGGTCGTTCTGGCTTAATGGGTATTGTGGCTGATAGTGCCTTGGCGGCGGGCGGTAAGGTGATTGGCGTAATTCCAAGACAGCTGGTCAATCGTGAGCTGGCACATCCACATATTACCGAGCTGTATGTGGTGGATAATATGCATGAGCGTAAAACCCGGATGTCGGAACTGGCTCAGGGATTTATTGCCATTCCCGGTGGTGCAGGAACACTGGAAGAGATTTCTGAACAATGGACTTGGGCACAATTGGGGATTCATCAGAAGCCTTGTGCTTTTCTCAATACCGATGGTTTTTATGATGACCTGATTAAATTCATCCGTATGACCACGGAGAAGGGTTTTACTAAATCACGTTTCACTGAGGCTTTGATTATCAGTGATGATCTGGACGATATTTTGCGCCAATTCGAAAGTTATCAGCCGCCTGAAGCCAAATGGGGTATGGTTGATCAGACCGACCTTGTAAAATAAGTTATCCAGAATACGCAATTGTAGAAAATAAATGAAAGTGATTACGGTGGCTGCAGCCATTATTTTAAATGAAGCGCAGCAACTGCTGGTGGTTCGCAAGCAAGGAACATCCTGCTTTATGCAGGTCGGTGGCAAGCTGGAGCCAAATGAAACCCCGGAAGCCACCATGTTGCGTGAAATTCAGGAAGAAATTGGCACACAAGCCCAGATTCAGCAATTCATTGGCCGTTTTGAAACCCAGACTGCCAATGAACCTGATCATCAACTGGTGAGTTATGTCTATTGGGTAAGGCTCGATCAAGCACCTAAAATTGAAGCAGAAATCGCTGAAATGAAATGGGTTGATCTGGATGAAAACGAGGTGCTACTGGCACCCTTGACCACTGAAATTGTGATTCCTTGGGTGAAGTCACATTTACTCGCCCAAGCTTAAATTTTAGATTTGTGCACCTGCCAGACAGGCTGCATAAATTTTCTGACAGCCTAGCTCTTCAAGTTTTCGAGTGAGCGCTAGAATCGAACTGCCAGTCGTCACTACATCATCAATGATTAGCACGCGTCGGTAACGAATATTAGACGGTGTACTGATCTGAAACTGCGACTGGATATCTTCGATTCTTTCCAGACGGCTTAAGCCTTTTTGTGAATGCTGTTTCAGCCGGCTAACAGGTTGCCAGATGGGAACATTCAATTTTTTCGCCACATGCTTGGCCAGTACCAGAGATTGATTATAACCGCGTTCGGCCAGGCGTTCAGTCGAGATCGGCATCGGGACTATTGCACTGACTTTGGGTAATTCTAAACTCAACAGCGTACCGGCCAGTAAATTTTGCAAATGCAGCTTCTGTTCATATTTAAACAGCTGAATCAACCGATCCATTGGGTAGGCATAATCGCAGGCAATCTGAAACTGCATTTCCTGACGCTGAATGGTTTGATGTATCCACGGCAACTGCTGCCAGCAATCCTGACAGACTGAATAAATGCTCTGATAATCAGTCTGACACAACTGGCAGGGCTGAAGCGTATTCAGCTTGGAGATTCCCTGTGCCAGTAATTTAAACATAGGCATAACGCGGTGCTTCCGGTAGCCAGCGTTGTAATAACGCCTCAGCCTGATCTGGATAATCTTTTAAAATTTGCTGCGCCACATAATGTGCCTGATTGAGCAGGTGATCATCGCGTTCAAGTTTGGCCACGCGGAAATTCATATCGCCGGTTTGTTTAGTCCCCAGTAATTCACCCGGCCCACGCAATTCCAGATCTTTCTCGGCAATCATAAAACCATCATTGGTTTCACGCATGATTCTTAAGCGTTCCTGACCGTTTTGCGATAGTGGATGCTTGTATAGCAGGGCGCAGAAACTGGCTTTGGCACCACGGCCAACCCGACCACGTAGCTGATGTAGCTGTGACAGGCCTAAACGTTCGGCATTTTCAATCACCATAATGGAAGCGTTGGGTACATCGACCCCGACCTCAATTACGGTGGTGGCAATGAGTAGCTGTAATTCATTATTCTTAAATTGCTGCATCACCGCCTGTTTTTCATCGGCTTTCATTTTGCCATGTACCAGACCGATATTCAGCGCAGGAAAGCGTTCCCGAATTTCGGCAAAAGTGGCCTCCGCGGCTTGGGCATCTAAAGTTTCGGATTGCTCCACCAAGGTACAGACCCAATAGGCCTGTTTGCCTTCAGCGCAATTCGTCGCAATACGTTGCAGAACTTGTTCACGCCGATCCAGTGGAATGGTCACCGTTTGAATCGGGGTACGACCCGGTGGCAGCTCGTCAATCACCGAGGTATCCAGATCACCATAAGCCGACATGGCCAAGGTGCGGGGAATCGGGGTTGCGGTCATCACCAGCTGATGCGGGGACATGCCATCCAGGCCTTTATTTCTGAGTGCAAGACGTTGATCGACTCCAAAGCGGTGTTGCTCATCAATAATCACCAGACCGAGTTTGGCAAACTCGACATTCTCCTGAAACAGGGCGTGGGTGCCAATCACCAGATGGGCGCTCCCGTCCCGAATGACCTGTTCCGCTGCGGCGCGGGCTTTGCCTTTTTGCTTGCCGGACAGCCAAGCGATATTAAGACCTAGTGGCTCAAACCAGCGTTTAAAGTTGAGATAATGCTGCTCGGCCAGAATTTCGGTAGGTGCCATCAACGCCACTTGCCAGCTTTCTTCCAGGGCATGACAGGCTGCGACACCGGCCACCAATGTTTTGCCGGCACCGACATCGCCTTGCACCAGACGTAACATTGGTTTATTGGCTTTTAAATCTTGTGCGATTTCTTTGGATACACGTTTTTGCGCACCGGTCATTTCAAAAGCCAGACTGGCCAGAAGCTGTTTGGCATAGGTTTTACTCGGTGCAAATGAAGGGGCTTCAACCTGCTGAATAAAGGCACGCCGGGTCAATAAACTGATCTGATGCGCCACCAGTTCTTCAAAGATCAGGCGTTGCTGTGCGGGATGCGAGCCTTGTGCCAGTTGTAACATATTGGCATTGACTGGCGGATGATGAATATATTCCAGTGCCTGTTTTAACGCATAACCATTGCTAAATTTTGCTGGCAGCAGTTCAGGCAGATGATCGCTATACTGAGCCAAAGCCTGCTGAATATAATCGCGTATTTTTGGCTGGGTCAGACCTTCAGTGGCCGGGTAAATCGCGGTAAGTTGGGTTTGCGGTAGCGGGGTATCTTCAGTAATGACTTGCAGCTCGGGATGATACATTTCCAGACCGCGCGCACCGACCCGGACTTCACCAAAAATTCTTAAACGGTGACCGAGCTTGCAGCGATCGGTGATGCCTTTATAAATATGATAAAAACGCAAAGTGACTTTACCGCAGTCATCATCCAGTAATACAGCCATGGACTTGCGTTTACCCGGCGGGAAATCCACACCTTTGACGATACCTTCGAGCAAATAGCTACGCCCCACGCTCAATTGATTCATGGGAATGATCGTGCTACGGTCTTCATAGTCACGTGGTAGATGAAAAAGCAAATCATCAGTATTGAAGATATTTAATTTTTCAAGTAATGCAGCGGCGGCATTGCCAACGCCTTGTAACTGATGGACTGCAGCCATGTCCCCTCAACCAGATTCGTGATTCGGTGCTCAATGCATATTCTATTTATCGGTTATGGTAAAACATCCCGGCGTGTTGCTAAACAACTATTTGAGCAAGGTCATCAAATTAGCACAATTAGCTCAAGTCCCAAAACAGATTCCTTTGCAACTCATCTGATTCAAGATGTGCATAAACTGAATTTAACGACAGTCACACCGATTGATTGGGTCTATGTATTGCTTAGTCCAAAACAAAGTGCTGTCGATGGTTATCAACAGACCTATCTGGATTCAGTTCAGCCGATTGTCACTGCCTTGAAACAGCATCCAGTGCAGCGGATTGTGGTGGTGTCATCGACACGGGTCTATGGGCAAAATGCTGGAGAAAATATCAATGATGAAACGCCTCTACAGCCCAACGATGTGCAAGGAAAAATCCTGTATCGGATGGAGCAGGCCTATTTAGCGGCTTATCCTGAGCAATGTACAATCATTCGCCCAAGTGGAATTTATGGAACATCGGTAGAGCGCTTACAAAAAATGGCAGTATCTATGACCAGCTATCCAAATCTGCACTGGTCAAACCGGATTCATATCGAAGATTTATCACATTTCTTGTCACAGATGATTCACGTGGAACATCCTGAGTCTTCTTATATTGTGAGCAATAACCAGCCACAGCTTTTACATGAAGTCTTGCAATGGTTTCAGCAGCAGATGGGGCTGCCTGTACTTAAGCTCGAGAGCGAGCAGGTCACCGGTAAAAAGCTCTATGCCACTCGGATGCAAAAAACAGGATTTGAATTAAAGCGTACAGATTGTTTTGAGGATTATTTGGAACTAATGAGGAAAAGTAATCCCTCCTAACCTCCCTTTAAAAAGGGAGGATTAAATTCCCGTTCCTTGTAGGAGAGAGCTGGGGAGAAGGGGAAGGATTTTAAATTCCCCCTCATCCCCCTTATGAAGCAGTGCTTCCCATCTCCTGAAAGGAGAGAGAATAAAAGCTTTACTTCTTTTTGCGCTTGGCACGTTTCTTGGCTTGTTCAGCCGCAACTGCATCAAGTGCTTCTTTGAGTTCTTCATCGGTAAAGGCGGTGATGTGATGCAGCATCTGTAATTTCACTTCATCCAGTACCAGATCTGCATATTGCGCTACGTTGGTCAGCTGCTCATCAAAAACAATGGCATTGTCGTCATTGGTACACAGATAACCTTTTTGGGTTAAGACTTTAATAAAGCTCTGGAACAGGGCTTTGTCGAAGAATTCTGGCGAGTTGAATTCGTATAGAACTGATAAACGCTGACCAACCAGATAGCTCAATTCTTCAACCTGACGGGTCGAAATATTGCCTGAACCACGTTGGGTAATCAGTGCCAAAGTCATGTAATAACGTTCCAGACTTTGAGTCACTGGTGCAGCCAGAACTTCGAGCTGATGATGGACTTCAGTATTGGGTGCCGGAGCAAGCAGATTTTCACCATCTTGCGTGATCAGTTTGGCAGAAATCAAGTTATCAATATGCGCATTGACTTGATCCTGAATCTCATCTTCACGCCATTTTAAAAACAGCTCTGCTTTTAGGAATGGGTACAGGGTGCTGCTGATGTTGACGACATCATCACGGCGAATCGTTCCATTGTGTTCAGCCAGTGCTGCAATCAATGACGGAAGCACAAAGGAATGCACGATATTGTTACGGAAATAAGTCAGCAAAACTGCCTGATTATCTTCAATGGCAATGATATCGCCCAGCACATGTTTTACCCGCTTGATCAGTTTCAGCTTCATTGCATAGGCAATAATTTCTTTGCCTGAAAGCGGTGTAACTTCCATCCGTTCATCATAAGGTAATGCCGCCAGCAGGGTACGATAAGTATCCAGCTGCTTGATACAGATTTCTTCATCCAGCGTATGTTTCGGTGTCGCCAACAGGATCAACGATAATAGCGATACCGGATTGATCACCACTGCACGGTTGATATTTTCCAGAATCGCTTGCGCAGAGCTGTTTACTGCATCAGAAACTGCTTGTGGAATTGGATCATCGTTCTTTTCAATTTTAATATTTTCTGCGCCATGCTGTTTCAGGATGTCATCCAGAAATACCGGCTCACCAAAATTCAGATGCACTTTACCGAAAATGCGTTCAATTTTGCGCAGGGTTTTGACAATACCAAAAATAGATTCGGCTTCTTTCGGCTTGCCGCTCATCTCACCGACATAAGTGCCGCCTTCCATCAGGCGTTCATAACCGATATAGGTCGGTACAAAGACAATTGGTTTGGCTTTGCCGCGTAAATGACCATGCACGGTCATCGCCAGCATCCCAGTTTTAGGTGGTAGCAAACGACCAGTACGTGAACGACCACCTTCGATAAAGTATTCCAGTGGGGTATTGCGTGACAGAACGCTATATAAATATTCTTTAAAGACTGTGGTATAGAGCGCATTGCCACGGAAAGTACGGCGGATAAAGAAGGCACCGCCACCACGTAAAATCTGACCCACAAAAGGCATGTTCAGGTTATCGCCCGCAGCGATATACGGCACCATCAAGCCACGACGATAGATCACATAAGACAATAACAAATAGTCGATGTGACTGCGGTGACATGGGGTATAGACAATCTCATAATCTTTGGCCAGTTCACGCACGGTACTGAAATTATGCACTTCCACGCCGTCATAGAGCTGTGTCCATAAACGGGTCAGGGCTTTATCGGCAAAACGTACAGTCGAATGAGAATAATCGGAAACGATTTCGTTCAGATAACCAATGGCACGACGTTCAGATTCCAGCATCGAGATTTTACTGCGAATACTGTCATTGCGAATCGCAGCCTGTACATCTGGCGATTTGATTAAACCGTGCATGACATTACGGCGATCGGACAGATCCGGCCCGAGAATCACTTCGCGCTGCCCATCCAGATAATCATTTAAAGTGCTAACAATATAAGTCGCTGGTGCTGAATTTGGATGCGTTTTTTTGGCATGCTCAATCATGGCACGTAAAGACTGGGGTTCGTGAAACTCTAAATAAGACTGACGGCCATGCAGACCGATATTGACCAGTTGCTTGACCCGGCTTGGCGTAGACCAGGTATCGGTAAATAGCAGTTTGAACCAGGAATCTTCTTTTTCAGGTTCACGTCCCCAAAGCACCGTGACTGGTACCAATTCCACATCTAGTTCAGGATGTTGTTCCAGGATTTCAATCAGGCGTAACAGGCGCGGCGGAAACGCATGCGGCGGTGAGCTGAGCAGGTTATTTTCATCATGATGCTGTAAAAACAGCAGCGAAGCTTTTTCCTTACTATTGCCCAGTTGCATTGGATCGAGCGCAGCTGGCAACTTTAAACGGCGGGTTTCTGCATCGACGACCAGCGCATTACTACGCGAATGGTTCTGTAAAACGTAGCAGACCAGCTTTCGCGATTCTGTTGCAGTCTGATCAGGTTCAGGTGCTGTCACTTCACTTGGTACTTCCCCAAGAACATGAGGGGTAACCACAAGATCAAGTAGCTTACTTGAAAGCTTGCGATACATTTGACCAAAGCCATTCTTGGACATAGCTGCTCCTAATTTTACTGACCAAAACCACAGGACTTCTGAGGGGATTTATTTTTGCGGGTTTCCAAAGCGAAACCATATATCTTTTTTTAACAACTTCAACAGAAGTGCTCTAATTTTAGCGTGAAAGCAGATGCTTTTCCTAGTCACTTATGACATCAGTATGACAGAACAGTCATGCAATCTTTAGAGTTTCGGTCTGATTTTGTGGCAGAATATTCCAGATTAATTATTTAGATCTGTTTTTCCATTTTTGGGATATCTCCAATATTACGTAGGTTGCTTATGAATGCCTTAACACAGGAACTGGTCGAGCTGCTCAGCTTGGAAAAGTTAGAAGAAAACATTTTTCGGGGAATCAGCCGTAATCTGGTGGGCAAGCGCGTGTTTGGTGGGCAGGTTTTAGGGCAGGCACTCCGCGCTGCGTCTTATACCACAGACCGTCCGGCACACTCGTTACATGCCTATTTTCTGTTTGGTGGAGATGTCAATGCACCGATTATTTATGAAGTGGATCGTATCCGTGACGGCAAGAGCTTTGTCAGCCGTCAAGTACGTGCGATTCAGCATGGTCGCACTATTTTTATGTGTATGGTGTCTTTTGCGCATCAGGAAGAAGGTCTCAATTACCAGATTTCAGAGCCGGAATATCCGCCAGCAGAAAGCCTGAAAAATGAAGCAGAACTGATCAAACAAATGATTGAGTTTATTCCGGAAAATGTCCGTGCGTCCTTCACCCGTGATCGTCATGTCGAGATTCGCCCGATCAATCCGCAAAATCCGTTTCAGCCGCAACCGGAAGCGCCGTCTTATGCGCACTATATCCGCACGCATGACCGAATTGCTGCAGAAGTGGATCAGATTTCTTTGCATCAGGCCATTGCCGCTTTCTATTCAGACTTTACCTTGATGACCACGGCACTGCGTCCACATGGTCTGAGCTATATTTCGCCAAGCCTGCAATGTGCCAGTATTGACCATGCCATGTACTTCCATAAGCCATTTCGTGCCGATGAATGGATGCTATATGACATGGATGCCACCCAGAGCGCCAGCTCACGCGGTCTGAATTTTGGACGGATGTGGCAGAATGGCGAACTGGTCTGTAGTACCACGCAGGAAGGGCTGATCCGCTTACGTGAAATCGAAACCCAATAATTTTTATATTTTTGCTCAAAAAGCCGAATCCCAGATTCGGTTTTTTTGTTTTTAATCCGCAGAACAATCATTATTTGAGATCTTGTTCTAGGCACGCGTTTATAAAATATTACTCGATTCTGTAGAATCGGCATGGCATAGTGCCGCTTAAGATCTATATTAAAATGCATGAAAAGATGAGCTTAAATACGCAAATTTTAATTGCCGCCGTATTGGGGGTGCTGTTTGGATTTTTACTCACAATATTTCCGCAGACCTCATTTTTTGATGTCAGTTTATACGGCATCGGCATCGTCAGCAGTGTTTTTATCGGCTTATTAAAAATGCTGTTGGTTCCGCTAATTTTTACGTCGATTGTGGTCGGGGTATCCAATCTGCAGGCAGGCGGACAACTGAATCGCACCTGGAAAATCACCCTGATGTGCTGTGTGACCACAACGACTTTGGCACTCATTTTAGGTCTGGCCTGTGCACATCTGTTTGATGTCGGCAAGGGTGTCGATGTACTGATGTTCCAGGATGCCATGGCGCAGCATCAGACTCCGGACACCTTAACGCCATCTTCTTTCTTTACCAATTTTATCCAAAATACCCTGATCAATCCGTTTAAGGCATTTTCAGATGGCAATGTCCTGGCAGTGGTGGTCTTTGCCTTGTTTGTCGGTGTGGCACTGGTCGCAGGCGGAGATAAATTCCGTACCGTGCGCAAGTTGAGTCACCAGTTTTTTGAAATCATGATGTTGATGATTGGCTGGGTGATGAAACTGGCACCTTTCGGTATTTTTGCTTTATTGGCCAAGCTGATCGCGACTGAGGATATTTCGGTACTCAGTCGTCTGGCTGAATTTGCGGCCGTGGTCACCGGAACCACCATTTTCCATGGCATCGTGGTATTGCCTTTATTGCTGTGGATTTTTGGCAAGATGGATCCGATCACGTTCTTTAAAGGCACACGCGCTGCTTTAATTACCGCATTTGCCACCAGTTCCAGTTCGGCCACCATGCCACTGTCAATGAAATGTGCGCAGGAAAATCTGGGCGTACGTCCGCATACGGCAGGTTTTGTGATTCCACTGGGAACACAGCTGAATATGGATGGCACAGCACTCTATGAAGCAGCCGCCGCCTTGTTTATTGCCAATTTAATGGGGCTGGATCTGAGTTTAGGGCAACAGCTGGTGGTCTGTGCCACGGCAATGATTGCATCCTTAGGCGCACCTGGGATTCCAAGCGCTGGCATGGTCACCATGATTATGGTGTTGCAATCTGTGGGATTGCCTGCCGAGGCGATTGCGATTTTATTGCCGATCGACCGTTTACTGGATACGGTACGTACCGTGGTGAATGTGCAGGGCGATATGATGATCAGTGTGGTGGTAGACCGGCATACCCGTGAACCTGAAGCGCCGGTTTAATCTTTATCTAAGTCCGGATTCCAGACAATTTCCCAGAGATGACCATTGGGATCCTGAAAATAACCAGCATATCCGCCATAAAAGGTGGTGTGTGCAGCTTTGATAATTTTAGCGCCCGCACGTTCAGCCAGTACCATGATCTGGTCAACCTCTAATGGACTATAGACATTATGTCCCAGCGCCATTTGGGTTGGGCAGATCGGGCTCAATTCAAGACCGGTATCTTGCTGAAGGCTGCGCTGCGGCCATAAGGCAAGCTTAAGACCGGATTGCAGTTGAATAAACGCCACCGCACCATATTCAAATTCCTGCCCCATAATTCCGTCGCTTTTAAAGCCTAAACCCTCACAATAAAATTGCAATGATTGCTCTATGTCCTGAACAGCCAGCGTAATCACAGAGATAGATGGTTTCATAATGGGTTCCTGATCTAAGGCTGATCAAGATTTATTCTAATATGAATCAGGATTTAATCACTAAGTAAACAATGCAGTCTTCATGTAAAAACAGGTAAATCTGATCAATCCGGCGCTGCTATCACTTGACCAGCTTGATATGGTGAAAATCACCTTAGAAAAAAACCTCCGTTATGCGGCATAACGGAGGTTTTTAATTTAAATCAATCAATCAAATATTTTGTCATTTGATTATTCAGCTGAGCGTTTATTCTGGTTTAGCTCATCTGCTGCTTTAAGTTCTGACTGATCCTGCTCAAGTAATTCAAGCGGTTCTTCAGCTTCATTTAAGTCATGCGGTGAAACCTCACCAATAGCAGTTGCATCAGACCCAGAGTCGAGTTCAACTGGTTCATCGAATTGATTTAGATCATGAGCCGATACTTCCGGAATACTGTCCAAATCAAATTGAGTTGATTGATCTAAAGTGAAATTCAGACGGCCGCCCATGACGCTGGCCAGTTCTTCAAGTCCCTCTTTGTTCATGGAGGAGAACAATTGAATCGAGAAGTCCAGTTTCATTTTTTTCAATGCAGCTTTGACTTCCTGAAGCGCTTTAGAGGCAGGGCCACGATTCAGCTTATCTGATTTGGTTAAAAGAACATGCACAAACAAATGACGTGAATAAGCCCATTCCAGCATCATCACATCAAAGTGTTGTAGCGGATGACGAATATCCATCAACAGCACCAAGCCCTGTAAGCTTTTGCGATGAATCAGATAATTTTCCAGTTCTTTTTGCCAAACAATTTTCATCGCCTCTGGTACGGCAGCATAGCCATAGCCTGGTAAATCGACCAGACGCTGATCTGGATTACCCAAGCTAAAAAAGTTAATCATCTGGGTGCGGCCGGGTCTTTTTGATGCACGTGCCAACTGTTTCTGGTTGGTCAGGGCATTAATCGCACTGGATTTACCGGCATTGGAGCGACCGGCAAAAGCAATTTCATAGCCTGTATCTTCTACACAAAGACTGAGTTTTGGTGCACTCATTAAAAATTCGGCTTTGCGTAGCCAGTTGAGTGAGCGCACAGAATATTCAGTAATAGCAGAATCAACTTTTTTCTCGTAGCTGATCTTTTGCTTGGGTGCATGGGCTGTCTTACTGTTTTTGGATTTTCCTCTGCTGTGGTGCATAACTCAACTTCAATAAATGATCTACAAAGAAACATTATAAAGGAAGTCGCACAGGCAAGCGAACTTTGCTTTGCAATGCTATTGCAACTTAATCCATCAGGTTAATTAAACCGATTGGAGAAACAGTACTAAAATGAGATTGGTTAGATGGGGTGAGCACATCGGCCAGGGTATATTGGTTCAGGCTTTGGTAAAACTGTTCCAGCGCATGGTCGAGAATACCTTTTAAACCACAATTGCTACGCAGTACGCAGGGTGGGGTATTACATTCGACAATCACATGATTTTCACCCTGCAAGCTAAGCACGATCTCACCGAGTTTTAGATTTAGTGTAGTAGGATTTAAGCGGATGCCGCCGCCTTTACCGCGTGTGGCAATAATCCAGTCTTGTTTCGACATGAAATGCACAATCTTCATTAAATGATTTTGTGACACATACAAATCTCGCGCAATTTCCGCAATCGTATACGGCGTATCTCGCGGCTGGGAGATGTACATTAAAATACGCAAAGCATAGTCGGTAAATTTGTTTAATTGCATGATCGCACTAATATCTTTAAGAATTAAATAGATAAGGGCTAGTCTAGCATAACCAGACTAGCCCCACCTATTCAGCTTGAAGCGAGGGCTTAGTGGTGAACCCCACCTGTACCAAATGCTTCACTATGAATATTTTCAGCAGGAATACCGCGGGCAACGAGTGCTTTTTGCTGTTCTGCCATAAATGGCATTGGGCCGCAAAGGTAGTAATCGGCATTGACTGGTAACAGCGCTGCATCAACTGTACTCAGATCCAGACGACCTGCTACATCATAATCCTCACCCAGTTTGTCAGCTTGATGTGGAAATTCATAAGCAGTAAGGGTGCTTAAGCGCGGATATTTTGCTTTCAGGTCATGAATATGCTGGTGCATCGCATGAACCTGTTTGCTACGGCAAGCATGGATAAAGGTCACAGGTTGTGGCATATCCAGAGTCACCAGCTGGTTCAGCATCGCGATCATTGGCGTCAGGCCAACACCACCACTGATAAACACATTACGTTTAGCTGGATCGATCAGGTAGAAGTTACCTGTTGGTGCAGATACTTCAATTTCTGAACCTTCCGGCAAACCATGTAGAGTGTTAGACACCCAACCTGCAACTTGATCTGCGCCATTGCCCGGTTCACGTTTAACTGAAATACGCAAATAGTCTGCTTGAGGGCTGGTTGAAAGCGTATATTGACGCGGCTGTTTTAAGCCAAGTTCTTCTACGAATACACGAACTGAAATATATTGACCGGCTTCATATTTCGGTAAATCACCACCATCGACCGGTTGTAGATAGATTGAAGTAATCTCGTCACTTTCCACTACTTTTTGGGCAATTTTGAAATTGCGCCAGCCTAACCAGCTACCTTTGGTTTGCTGATGCTGCTCATAGATCGTTTTTTCAGTGCTGATGAACAAGTCAGCCAATTGACCATAAGCTGTAGCCCAAGCATCAATTAATGGATCTTCCATCGGGATGCTTAATACTTCACTAATAGAATGCAGCAGGTTTTCACCCACAATATTATAGTCTGGCGCTTGAATGTTTAAGCTCACGTGTTTATGCGCGATCAGCTCAACCACAGGTAAAAGTACAGATGGGTCTTCAATATTTTCGGCATAGGCCAATACAGCGCCGGCAAGAGCTTGCGCCTGTGCACCACTGCGTTGGTGACCCATATTAAACGTTTCTTTAAGGGCAGGGTTGTTGCCTAACATGCGGTTATAAAAATAGCCCGTGAGTGCCACACCATTTTCGCGGAGTACAGGCACTGTTGCTTTTACAAGGTCAATTTGCTGCGGAGTCATGTTTGATCTCTCATGGCTGTTTATTTATAAGATGTATTTAAAATACATCTTAAAGCATGCCTTGTAAATACATCTTTTAATAAAACCATAAAAAAATTATGGGATATCTGAATATCCCATAATTTTAAAAATCTTGATAGGAATAAATCGTGCTATTTTCACTGAAAAAGCAGTCATGAAACTCGCGGACAATTCTCCCCGGTATCATCTCCGAGCCTGCGTGCGCAGTTTGATAAATCGATCAGTATCTTTTATGAACTTTTTAGGTTGCCTAAGTCGCGTGTTCTAATTCCTTTTGTTGCTCACCGGTTAGAGGTCACTGTTCCTTGGCTTGCTGTTTTGCAAATTCTGCTTGTTTGGCATTTTTTTTGAGGTTCAGCCACTTGGGTTTTTGCAGCATTTCAAAAGCACTATTCCGATCGACACTCTGTTCATAAATAAGAGTGACTGTTTTTTTAGTTTCAGTTAAACCGACAAGCAGACCATGCCGACTGGTAAGCTGTGAGCATAAGACAATGTCTTGCATGGTATTTGTGGTTTTTTAGTAATACCAAATAGTGTTCACCTAACTTTTCCTATTGTTTATCATTCATTTTTAGGCTTTTTCATGTGTTCTAGGGCGTACTGGATATCTTGAATCAAATCTTGCGGATGTTCCAGTCCGATACAGAAACGAACCAGAAAGCCATGTTTTAAATGTGAATGTTCCAGTACACGCATGTCTTTTAAGTTATAGAGCATGACCAGGCTGACAGGGCCACCCCAGCTAAAGCCGAGCTTAAACAGGTTTAAGCTGTCACAGAAATTGCGAATATCTTGCAGCTTATAAGAATGATCAAAAATCACGCTAACCAGGCCGGCACTTTGACCTGTCTTACAAATATCTTTCCAGTATTGATGTCCAGCGCAATCTGGATCGGCTGGATGTAAAACTTGAACAAGCTCAGTTTGCTGTTTGAGCCACTTCATTAAAGTCAGTGCGCTTTCGGACTGATGCTGATAACGCAGTTGCATCGAAGCCAGACTGCGTTGTACCTGCGCCACATCATCACCAGAAACACTAATGCCCTGAATGGCATGGGTACGGAACAGTTTGTGATGCAGGGTTTTATCTCGTGTAACAACTGAGCCCATCAAGATGTCGCCACCACCGCTTGGATATTTGGTCAGGGCATGAACCGTGATATCGACACTTAAATGCTCTTCGCCAAAATCAAAAGCATTAAAAGCCAGACCTGCGCCCCAGGTATTATCCAGCGCCGTCAAAATATGATGTGCCTGGGCTTTTTTGATTAAACCGACCAGATCTGGAAACTCCAGTGTGACTGAACCGGCCGCTTCCAGCCAAAGCAGTTTTGCTTTTTCACTTGGTGTAAAGGTTTCGACCTCAAGCGGGTTATACACTTTGACCGCAATGCCATAACGCGTTTCCAGATTGCGCAGATGTTCCATGTTTGGGCCATAGATGTTATCGGCAACCCAGACTTCATCACCTTGGCTCAAGAAACAAGAATTCACCAGGTTAATGGCGGATAAACCGCTCGGCGCAAGTAGGCAGTATTCACCCCCTTCAATTTGCGCGATGTTATCGCCTAAGGTGAATGTCGTGGGTGTGCCGTGGGTGCCGTAGCTATAGTCATAAGCATCGGTCCAGTGGCGATTAAATAGCGCATCAGTATTCTCAAAAATAATGGTCGATGCACGAAACAGGGGAGGTTGAACCGTAGAAATGGATTGAGGGGCTTTTCGTGGTGCATGAATCAGGGTGGTTTGAGCGTTTTTTTTCACGTGAATGCCCTTAAATGTAATCAAATATTACCTTAGCTTAAGAGAATCTGTGACTCACTGCCAGTTCGGTTGTGAATTGTTAAAAAAATTGGTCCTTGAAAAAAGTTGGCTTCATTTTTGCAAAACCTAAAACTATCTAGCTAAAAAATAGGTTGAGGAGCATGAAGTCGCATTTAAAAGTGCATTATTTTCAGCATATTGCTGGTGAAGGCTATGGTAGTTGTCATGAGTTTTTAAAGCAGTATCAGGCGTACATTAGTGCGACTGAGTTTTTTGCTTTACCGTTGGATCGTCCTTTAGAGATTGAGGCTTTGCCAAGGGTTGAGGACGTCGATTTACTGATCATCATGGGCGGAACCATGAGTGTCAATGATGAGGCGAATTTCCCTTGGTTAAAGATAGAGAAACGCTGGTTGCGTCGTTATCTGTCACATGGCAAACCGGCAATCGGTTTATGCCTGGGTGGACAATTGATTGCCAATGCATTGGGGGCGGGCGTCAGTCGTAATCCTGAGCAGGAATTGGGCTGGGCCACGGTACACAAGGTAGCCAATCTACCGCAAGAATGTTTTAGCTTACCCGAACAGTTCAATATTCTGCAATGGCATAGTGAAAGCTTTGAAATACCCAAAGGGGCAGTGCATCTGGCAGAAAACCAAGCCTGTCGTAATCAGATGTACCAGTTGGGTAAAAATGTGCTCGGTTTTCAGTTTCATCCAGAGAGTACTCCAGAAATCCTGTCTTTATTTTTGGAAGATGAGGAGCAGCTTGCACAATTTTCAGGAAAATATGTTCAGGATCTCTCTGAATTAAAAAAGACCCATAAAAATAAGTTTGTTGAAGGAAATCAGATATTAAATCGAGCTATAGAATATGTCTTGGCGAAAACTGCCCCGCATTCAGAAAATAAACTCTTGTTTTAGGGGGTAAATTGAAAACTTGGATAAAACCATAAAAGGGATTTGCTTATGCATTAAACAATGGCTATAATAAGCGACCCTTCGATAGGAAGGGGGTTAACTGCGAATAAAGTAGTTAACTATCGTTACAGTCGTGGCATCGATCACGACCTTAGTGATATTTCACTGCTCTTGACACTTACCCGTATTAAAGTGGGGTGAGATGCGTCAGGAGTGATTCTTTATATATTTGGCTTGGAGTTTACTGGTATGTCTAACCAGAGAATTCGTATCCGTCTTAAGTCTTTTGATCATCGCCTGATTGATCAATCTGCTCAAGAAATCGTAGAAACCGCAAAACGTACTGGAGCACAAGTGTGTGGTCCAATTCCAATGCCAACACGCATTGAACGTTTTAACGTTTTAACATCACCACACGTAAACAAAGACGCGCGTGACCAGTACGAAATTCGTACTTACAAGCGTTTGATCGACATCGTTCAACCTACAGACAAAACTGTAGATGCATTGATGAAGTTAGATCTTGCAGCTGGTGTTGATGTTCAGATCGCATTGGGTTAAGGCTTTCGGGTTAATTAACACTCTAAGTTAATTAGGCCGCTTTTTTAGAGGTTTATGCACATGGCTATTGGTTTAGTCGGTCGCAAGTGCGGTATGACACGTATCTTTACAGATGCTGGTGTTTCTGTGCCTGTTACAGTGATTGAGGTTGATCCTAACCGCATCACTCAAATCAAAACGCTTGAAACTGATGGTTATCAAGCGATTCAAATCACTACTGGTGAACGTCGCGAATCTCGCGTAACTAACGCTCAGAAAGGCCACTTCGCGAAAGCAGGTGTTGCAGCTGGTCGTCTAGTTCAAGAATTCCGCGCTACAGAAGCTGATCTTGAAGGTCGTGAAGTTGGTGGTACGCTTACCGTTGAATTGTTCCAGGTTGGTCAAGTTGTTGACGTAACTGGTCAATCTAAAGGTAAAGGTTTCCAAGGTGGTGTTAAGCGTTGGAATTTCCGTACGCAAGATGCAACTCACGGTAACTCGCTTTCTCACCGTGTTTTAGGTTCTACTGGTCAAAACCAGACTCCTGGTCGCGTATTCAAAGGCAAAAAAATGGCTGGCCATTTAGGTGCTGAACGCGTAACTACACAGGGTCTTGAGATCGTTGCTATCGACACAGAACGTTCAGTTCTTGTTGTTAAAGGCGCGGTTCCTGGTGCTACTGGTGGCGACGTAATCGTTCGTCCTACGATCAAGGCCTGAGGGGAAATAACGTGAATTTAAATACTGTTTCCGGCTCTGCTGTTGAATTATCAGAAGTTGCGTTCGGTCGTGAATTTAATGAAGCTCTTGTTCACCAAGTGGTTACAGCTTATTTAGCTGGTGGCCGTCAAGGTTCAAAAGCTCAGAAATCACGTGCAGACGTTTCTGGCGGTGGCCGCAAGCCATTCCGTCAAAAAGGTACTGGCCGTGCTCGTGCTGGTTCTATTCGTAGCCCAATCTGGGTTGGCGGTGGTAAAACTTTTGCTGCTCGTCCACAAGACTGGTCTCAAAAAGTAAACCGTAAAATGTACCGCGGTGCTATGCAATGCATCATGGCTGAACTTGTTCGTCAAGATCGCCTAATTTTAGTTGATGAGTTTGCTGTTGCAGCTCCAAAAACTAAAGAATTGCTTGCAAAGCTTAACGACTTGAATGCAACTCGTGCATTGATCGTTACCGATGCTGTTGATGAGAACTTGTATCTTGCTGCACGCAATATTCCACACGTAGATGTGGTTGATGCTGCTGCAATCGATCCTGTTAGCTTGATTGCGTTCGACAAAGTTGTTATGTCTGTAGCTGCTGCTAAGAAAATTGAGGTAGAACTCGGATGAACAACGAACGTATCTATCAAGTCCTGCAAGGACCTGTATTCTCAGAAAAAGCACAAGTTTTAGGTGAAACTGCTGGTGTTCAAGTGTTTAAAGTTGCTATCAATGCAAACAAGCTTGAAATCAAAAAAGCAGTGGAACAACTCTTTGGTGTAGAAGTTGTTAAAGTTAACACGACTATCACTAAAGGTAAGTCTAAACGCTTTGGTAAAACATTAGGACGTCGTTCTGATGTTAAAAAAGCATACGTCACCCTGAAAGCTGGCCAAGATGTTGAAATGGCTGACTTGGGCGATACCGCTGAAAGCACAGCGGAATAAGGACGAGAATTATGCCTATTCAAAAATGTAAGCCAACGTCTCCAGGACGTCGCTTTGTAGAGAAAGTGGTTCATGATCACCTTCACAAAGGCGCACCGTACTCTCCGTTGGTTGAAGCTAAAAAACGTACTGGCGGCCGTAACAACAACGGTCACATCACGACTCGTCACGTTGGTGGCGGTCATAAGCAGCACTACCGTCTAGTTGACTTTAAGCGTAACAAAGATGGTATTCCTGCAACTGTAGAGCGTATCGAATACGATCCTAACCGTACTGCACACATTGCACTTGTATTGTATGCTGATGGTGAACGTCGTTATATCATCGCTCCTAAAGGCCTTCGCGCTGGCGATAAAGTACAGTCTGGTAACGATGCTCCAATTCGTCCAGGTAACTGCTTGCCGCTTCGCAACATGCCAATCGGTTCTACTCTTCACAACATCGAACTTAAAATCGGTAAAGGCGCGCAGATTGCTCGTTCAGCTGGTACTTCAGTTCAGCTGTTGGGTCGTGACGGTTCTTACGCTATCGTTCGTCTACGTTCAGGCGAGATGCGTAAAATTCACGTTGAATGTCGCGCTGTGTTAGGTGAAGTATCTAACTCGGAAAGCAACCTTCGTTCGCTTGGTAAAGCTGGTGCATCGCGCTGGCGTGGTGTTCGTCCTACCGTTCGTGGTATGGCAATGAACCCGGTTGACCATCCGCACGGTGGTGGTGAAGGGCGTAACAAAGGTATTCAACCTGTAAGCCCATGGGGTCAAAAAGCTAAAGGGTACAAGACACGTACCAATAAGCGTACGACTAAGATGATCATTCGCGACCGTCGCGTTAAGTAACAAGTAAAGGAATCTGACAATGCCTCGTTCTCTGAAAAAAGGCCCATTCGTCGATGCGCACTTGTTCGCTAAGGTTGAAGCGGCTATCGCGGCTAATAACCGTAAGCCGATCAAAACTTGGTCGCGTCGTTCGATGATCCTACCGGATTTTGTTGGTTTAACAATTTCTGTACACAATGGCCGTAACCACGTTCCTGTGATCGTTTCTGAACACATGGTTGGTCACAAGCTTGGTGAATTTGCACCAACTCGTACCTATCGCGGTCACGGTGTTGACAAGAAATCTAAACGTTAATGGGTGCTATGATGGAAGTAACTGCTAAATTACGCGGTGCCGCTATCTCGGCACAAAAAGCTCGTTTGGTTGCAGATCTTATCCGCGGCAAATCTGTTGCGCACGCGCTTAACATCCTTAACTTCAGCAACAAAAAAGCTGCAGTTCTAGTTAAGAAAGCGTTGGAATCTGCGATTGCAAACGCTGAACACAATAACAGTTTAGATGTAGACGACCTTAAAGTTTCTACGATCTACGTTGATGAAGGCATGAGCCTGAAACGTATTATGCCACGTGCTAAAGGCCGTGCAGATCGTATTACTAAGCGTACTTGTCACATCACCGTTAAGGTAGGGGTTTGATATGGGTCAGAAGGTTCATCCAATCGGTATCCGCCTAGGTGTTGTGAAACGTCATAACGCTAACTGGTATGCGAATCCGAAACAATACGCTGAATACTTGCTTAAAGATCTTCAAGTTCGTGAGTTTTTAATCAAAAAACTTAAAAACGCGATGATCAGCAACATTCTTATCGAACGTCCTACAGGCGCTGCTAAAGTAACTATTAGCACTGCGCGTCCTGGTATCGTAATCGGTAAAAAAGGCGAAGATATTGAGAAACTACAACGCGAATTAACATCTATCATGGGTGTTCCTGCGCAAGTAAGTATCAATGAAATTGATCGTCCAGACTTAGACGCGCGTCTAGTTGCTGAAGCAATCGCTTCTCAATTGGAAAAACGTGTAATGTTCCGTCGTGCTATGAAGCGTGCGGTACAAAACACAATGCGTGCTGGTGCTAAAGGTATCAAAGTAGAAGTTTCAGGCCGTTTAGGTGGTGCTGAGATTGCTCGTACTGAGTGGTATCGTGAAGGTCGTGTACCTCTACATACGCTTCGTGCAGATATCGACTATGCGACTATGCGTGCTGAGACTACTTACGGTACGATTGGTGTTAAAGTTTGGATCTTCCGTGGTGAGATCTTGGGCGGCATGAAACAAGTCATGAACCCAGCTCCAGCAGAAGAACGTCCAGCTAAACGCGGTCGTGGTCGTGGTGAAGGTCAAGAGCGTCGTGGTCGTCGCAATGATCGTTCTGCTGAAAAAGGAGAATAATCCATGTTGCAACCTAAGCGTACTAAATTCCGTAAAGTGCAGAAAGGCCGTAACACTGGTCTAGCACACCGCGGTAGCACAGTATCTTTCGGTACTATTGCACTTAAATCAGTTGAACGTGGTCAAATGACTGCGCGTCAAATTGAAGCAGCGCGTCGTACAATTAGCCGTCGTATTAAGCGTGGTGGTAAGATCTTTATCCGTGTATTCCCGGACAAACCGATTACTTCTAAGCCGCTTGAAGTGCGTATGGGTAAAGGTAAAGGTTCTGTGGAATATTGGGTTTGCCAAATCAAACCAGGTAAAGTCTTGTACGAAATTGATGGTGTTAACGAAGAATTGGCTCGCGAAGCGTTTACGCTTGCAGCAGCTAAGCTTCCGTTTAAAACCGCTATCGTGACTCGGACGGTAATGTAATGAAAACTAAAGATCTACGTGAAAAGTCGGTAGAAGAGTTGACAGCTTTGCTTGATGAGCAACAGCTTAACCAATTCCGTCTTCGTATGGCGAAAGCAACTGGTCAATTGGGTAAATCGCATGAAGTTGCACTTACTCGTCAGACGATTGCTCGTATTAAGACCCTCCTTACCGAAAAACAGGGGAACGGACAATGAGTGATAAAACAGTCCGCACGTTAACTGGCAAAGTTGTAAGCGACAAGATGGATAAATCTATCGTTGTTCTTATTGAACGCCAAGTTCAACACCCGTTGTATGGCAAATTAATCCGCCGTTCAACAAAATTACATGCTCATGATGAGAACAACACAGCGAAAGCTGGTGATGTTGTAACCATTAAAGAAAGCCGCCCAATTTCTAAAACTAAGTCTTGGACTCTAGTTGAAGTTGTTGAAGCAGCTGCTGAGTAATTAACGTTCTTGTTGCATCATCGGTCAATTTCGAGTACTCTTTGAGCCTTTCGAAATTTCGACCGGTGTTGCTCGGTTTTGGAGTAGGGCAATGATTCAGACCGAAACTATGCTCGACGTAGCAGACAACAGTGGTGCACGCCGCGTACAATGTATTAAAGTACTTGGTGGCTCGCATCGTCGTTATGCTTCTGTTGGCGACATTATTAAAGTTACTGTAAAAGAAGCAATTCCACGCGCACGTGTTAAAAAAGGTGACGTGATGAATGCAGTTGTGGTTCGTACAAAATTCGGTATCCGTCGTGCAGACGGTTCAGTGATTCGTTTCGACGATAACGCTGCTGTTATTTTGAACACCAACAAAGCGCCGATTGCAACTCGTATTTTCGGACCAGTGACTCGTGAACTTCGTACTGAACAGTTCATGAAAATTATTTCATTGGCTCCTGAAGTTCTATAAGAGGCGATCATGGCTAAGATTAAAAAAGGCGATCAAGTAATTGTGATCGCAGGTAAAGAAAAAGGCAAACAGGGTACTGTTCTGTCTGTTTCTAATGACCGTGTTAAGGTTGAAGGCCTTAACTTGGTGAAGAAGCACCAAAAGCCGAACCGTGCTACAGGCGCTGAAGGTAGCGTTGTAACTCAGGAAGCTTCGCTTCATATTTCAAACGTGGCAGTTTTTAATGCTACAACCCAAAAGGCTGACCGTGTTGGTTACCAAGTGATTGATGGCGTGAAAACTCGCGTATTCAAATCAAATGGTGAATCAGTGGCGGTAGCGAAGTAATAGGTTGATATAGGCCATGGCCAGACTTAAAACACGTTACAATGACGAACTTAAAGCTCAGTTATTAGAGACTTTAGGCGTTAAAAATGTGATGGAAATTCCTCGCATCACTAAAATCACGATCAACATGGGTGTTGGCGCAGCTGCTGCTGACAAAAAACTCCTTGATGGTGCTCTTTCAGATATGCAAGCTATCGCTGGTCAAAAACCAGTACTTACGTTAGCTCGTAAATCAATCGCTGGTTTTAAAATCCGTGATGGTTGGCCGATCGGTTGTAAAGTTACTTTACGCGGCGAACGTATGTACGAATTCTTAGACCGTTTGATCTCGATTGCGATCCCTCGTATCCGTGACTTCCGTGGTTTCTCTGCGAAATCATTCGACGGTCGTGGTAACTACTCAATGGGTCTTAAGGAACAGATCATGTTCCCTGAAATCGATTTTGACAAGATTGATCGTATTCGTGGTATGGACATTACCATTACTACGACTGCTCGCACCGATGACGAAGGCCGTGCGCTTATGCGTGCATTCGGCTTCCCGTTCAAATAAGAGGTCGATATGGCTAAGAAAGGTATGATTAATCGCGAATTGAAACGCGAAGCTACTGTTGCTAAATACGCTGCAAAACGTGCTGAATTAAAAGCTGTTATTGCAAACGTAAATGCATCAGACGAAGAACGTTTCGAAGCGATGATGAAATTGCAAGCATTACCACGTAATGCATCTCCAGTACGTCTACGTAACCGTTGTGGTTTAACTGGTCGTCCGCATGGCTATTTCCGTAAGTTCGGCTTAAGCCGTAACAAATTACGTGAAACAGTAATGCAAGGTGATGTACCTGGCGTTGTTAAGGCAAGCTGGTAAGGAGCACTATAAATGAGTATGCAAGATACCGTTGCCGACATGCTAACACGTGTTCGTAACGCACAAATGGCGAAGAAACAAACTGTTTCTATGCCTAATTCTAAGTTGAAAGTTGCAATTGCTAACTTACTTCAACAAGAAGGTTACATTTCTAACGTAGAAGTTGCGGAAGCTGAAGGCAAACCAACTTTAACAATTACGTTAAAATATTTTGAAGGCAAGCCAGTGATTGACACTGTGAAACGCGTAAGCCGTCCAGGTCTACGTCAGTATCGCGGTAAAGATGCACTTCCAAGCGTTAAGCAAGGTTTAGGTATTGCAATTGTTTCTACAAGCAAAGGCATCATGACTGATCGCGCTGCACGTGCTGCAGGCGTTGGTGGTGAAGTTATTGCTTTTGTTTCTTAATAGGTGATTCCTCATGTCTCGTGTGGCTAAAGCCCCAGTAACTGTACCGAATGGTGTAACAGTTACTCAGAACGGCCGGCAGGTCGAAGTGAAAGGCACTAAAGGTACATTGTCTTTCAACCTGCATGCGCTGGTCGAGCTTAAACAGGAAGACGGTACTCTGGCTATTGCTCCAGTACAAGAGTCGAAAGACGCTTGGATGCAAGCTGGTACTGCTCGCGCTGTGCTTAACAACCTTGTAAAAGGTGTTAGCGAAGGTTTCGAACGTAAGTTACAGCTTATCGGTGTTGGTTATAAAGCTGCGGTTAAAGGTGATGTTGTTCATCTTAACCTTGGTTTCTCTCACCCGATCGATTATGCACTTCCTGCAGGTGTAACTGCTGAAACTCCAACTGCAACTGAAATCGTACTTAAATCTGCTGACAAAGCAGCTTTAGGTCAGGTTGCTGCAGATATCCGTGGTTACCGTCCACCAGAGCCGTATAAAGGCAAAGGTGTTCGTTATTCTGACGAAGTTGTACTTCGTAAAGAAGCTAAGAAGAAATAAGGCGCGAGGTTCTTATGAACGAAAAGAAACAATCCCGTTTGCGTCGTGCGAAAAGCACACGCTTGCACATCCGTGCATTGGGTGCGACTCGTTTGTGTGTAAACCGCACTCCGCGTCACATCTATGCTCAAGTTATCTCTGCAGATGGTGGCAAAGTATTAGCGCAAGCTTCTACTTTAGACGCTACTCTACGTGCAGGTACAACTGGTAACGTTGAAGCAGCTCAAAAAGTAGGTGCTTTAATCGCAGAACGCGCTAAAGCAGCTGGTGTTACTAAAGTTGCATTTGACCGTTCTGGTTTTAAATATCATGGTCGTATCAAAGCCTTGGCTGATGCTGCTCGTGAAAACGGCTTGGAGTTCTAATCATGGCTAAAGTTGAACAAAACGAAGGTCTTGTTGAAAAGCTGGTTGCCGTTGATCGTGTAGCCAAAGTTGTTAAGGGTGGTCGTATCTTCTCTTTCACAGCATTAACTGTTGTGGGTGATGGTAATGGTCGCGTAGGTTTTGGTCGTGGTAAAGCACGTGAAGTTCCAGCTGCTATCTCTAAAGCACTTGAAGCTGCTCGTCGCAACATGATTACTGTTGACCTTGTTGATGGTACGTTACAGCACCCAATTCATGCACGTCATGGCGCTAGTCGCGTATTCATGCAGCCTGCCTCTGAAGGTACAGGCGTAATTGCTGGTGGCGCTATGCGTGCAGTTCTAGAAGCTGTAGGTGTACGTAACGTTTTGACTAAATGCCGTGGTTCTACTAACGCTGCTAACGTAGTTAACGCAACTTTCAACGGTTTGCGTGATATGACTACTCCTGAGAAGGTTGCTGCGAAACGTGGTCTTTCAGTAGAACAAATTCAAGGGTAATCAATCATGAAAACGATTAAAGTTACCCAGACTAAATCTGCATCGCACCGCTTGAAAAATCATAAGCTGAGCCTGCAAGGTTTAGGTCTGCGTCGTATTGGTCATACTGTAGAAGTGCAAGATACGCCTTCTAACCGTGGTATGATCAACCAAGTCTACTATATGGTTAGTGTAGAGGAATAAGCCATGACTCTGCGTTTAAATACAATTGCACCTGCAGAAGGTGCTAAACGTGACAACCTTCGTGTAGGCCGTGGTATCGGTTCTGGCGTTGGTAAGACCGGTGGCCGTGGTGTCAAGGGTCAAAACTCACGTAAGAGCGGTGGTACTCGTCCAGGTTTCGAAGGCGGTCAAACAGCACTTTATCGTCGTTTGCCTAAATTCGGCTTCACTAGCCAATTGGCTTTGAAAACTGCTGAAGTACGTTTATCTGAGCTTGCTAAAGTTGAAGGCGACATCGTGTCTCTAGAAACTTTAAAAGCGGCGAACGTTGTACGTAAAGACATGATCCGTGCTCGTATCGTACTTTCTGGTGAAATTACTCGTGCATTCACTGTTCAAGGTGTTGCATTGACTAAAGGCGCTAAAGCTGCTGTTGAAGCTGCTGGCGGCAAAGTCGAGGAGTAATCCCCAGTGTCTATGACTCCTAGTTCTTCAGGTCATGTCAACATGATGAAAGGCCAACCATTTCATGTGAAATACCGTGAAATTATTCGTCGAATGATGTTTCTCATTGGTGCGTTGTTGGTGTTTCGGCTAGGAGCGCATATTCCAGTACCGGGCATCAATAATGCGGCCCTAGAAAACCTGTTTAATGCAAACCAAGGTACTATCCTTGGTTTGTTTAACATGTTTTCCGGTGGTGCATTAGAACGAATGTCTATTCTTGCTCTTGGGATCATGCCCTACATTTCTGCATCGATTATCGTGCAGCTGATGTCGACAGTGGTTCCTTCGCTGGAAGCTTTGAAAAAAGAAGGCGAGCAAGGCAAACGTAAAATAAATCAATACACACGACAAGGCACATTATTTCTGGCGCTTGTACAAGCGATCGGGATGTGTGCAGGCTTGATCAGTCAGGGGATTACCCTGAATACTGGTTTGGCTTTTTATATTCCTGCAGTAACCTCATTGGTTGCGGGAACCATGTTCTTGATGTGGTTGGGTGAGCAGATTACCGAACGTGGGGTGGGGAATGGTATTTCCATGATCATCTTCGCGGGTATTGTTGCCGGATTGCCTAATTTAATTATGCAATCTTTGTCATCTGTAGATAATGGCCAGACCAGCCTGATTGGCTTGGTAATTTTTGGTCTGTTGTCTCTGGGTGTTTTGGCAGCCATCGTGTTTATCGAGAAAGCGCAGCGTCGTATTCCGGTCAACTATGCTCAAAAACAACAAGGTCGTCGTGTATTTACTGCACAGCAGACACATTTGCCATTGAAAATTAATATGGCGGGTGTGATTCCGGCAATTTTTGCCAGCTCATTGCTGTTGTTCCCTGCGAGCTTAGGCCAGTGGGTGGGTAGTGCAGATCCGAATGCCGGATTTATTCAGCGTAGCCTGCAAGATGTAGCATTGGTATTGTCGCCTGGTCAGCCGTTGTATTTGGTGCTCTTTGGTGCGTTAATTATCTTTTTCTGTTACTTCTATACAGCACTGGTATTTAGTCCTAAAGAAGTGTCAGAGAACTTGAAACGCAGCGGAGCTTATGTGCCTGGTATACGTCCAGGTGAGCAAACTGCTCGTTACTTAGATCATATTCTCAGTCGTTTGACATTTATTGGCGCGATTTACATCACCGTCATTTGTTTGATGCCGATGGTGTTGCAAAGTTCATTTGGTATTCCATTCTATTTGGGTGGTACTTCTTTGCTGATTGTTGTGGTAGTAGTGATGGACTTTATGGCTCAGCTGCAGTCACACCTCACCTCGCACCAGTATGATAATCAAACGTTAATGAGAAAAACGACAGCTCATCCTAAGGGATAAGCGCACTTAGAGGTTTCATCATGAAAGTACAAGCTTCTGTTAAGAAAATTTGTGGTAGCTGTAAAGTTATCCGTCGTAATGGGGTTATCCGCGTAATTTGTAGCGCAGAACCTCGTCATAAGCAGCGTCAAGGTTAATCTGATTAAGACCTGTTGATTTCTGTAGGCGAATTGGGTTATTATCCGCCCCTCAAGATTTTTGTGGGGCGGTTGATTATCTACTGCCTTTTTGGAGAAAATTGAATGGCTCGTATTGCCGGTGTAAACATTCCGGATAACAAGCACGCTGTTATCTCTCTAACGTATATCTTTGGTATTGGTCGCCATACTTCAAAAGCTATTTTAGCTGCTGCGGGTATTGCTCCAACGACTAAGATCCGTGAATTAGATGACGCTCAGCTTGATGCGATTCGTGCAGAAGTTGCTAAGGTTCCGACCGAAGGTGATTTACGTCGCGAAATTTCCATGAACATTAAACGTTTAATGGATTTAGGCTGCTATCGCGGTCTTCGTCATCGTCGCAGCTTGCCTGTCCGCGGTCAACGCACCAAAACTAACGCTCGTACCCGTAAAGGTCCGCGCAAACCTATTAAGAAATAAGATTTCTGGAAGCTAAAAGATGGCTAAAGATACTCGCGCACGCAAGAAGGTCACTCGTACCGTCTCTGAAGGTGTCGCACACATTCACGCTTCTTTTAATAACACCATTGTGACTATTACCGATCGTCAAGGTAATGCACTGGCTTGGGCCACTTCAGGTGGACAAGGCTTCCGTGGATCACGTAAATCAACTCCGTTCGCTGCTCAGGTAGCTGCTGAAGTTGCTGGTAAAGCTGCTTTAGACTACGGTTTGAAAAACTTGGACGTCCTTGTAAAAGGTCCTGGTCCTGGTCGTGAATCTGCGGTTCGTGCTTTAGGTGCAGTGGGTTATAAAATTAACAGCATTACCGATGTGACGCCAATCCCGCACAACGGTTGCCGTCCACCTAAAAAACGTCGCGTGTAAGGAGAAACATTCATGGCTCGTTATATTGGTCCAAAATGCAAACTCTCTCGCCGCGAAGGGACAGACCTGCAACTTAAATCAGGCGTTAAACCGTTTGATGTAAAAACTAAAAAACACGCTAAAGCTCCTGGCCAACATGGTGGAGCTCGTGGCGGTAAACAGTCTGAGTACTCACTACAATTACGTGAAAAACAAAAAGTACGTCGTATGTACGGTGTTTTAGAGCGTCAATTTAGTAACTACTACAAAGAAGCTGCTCGTGTTAAAGGCGCAACTGGTGAAAACTTGTTGAAGCTACTTGAAAGCCGTCTTGATAACGTTGTTTATCGTATGGGTTTCGGTTCTACTCGCGCAGAAGCTCGTCAGTTAGTATCTCACCGCAGCATCACTTTGAATGGCCGTCGTGTTAACATTGCGTCTATCCAAGTTAAAGCGGGTGATGTGATCGCAGTTCACGAAGGCGCTAAACAACAATTACGTATCAAAAACGCAATTGAATTAGCAACTCAACGTGGCATGCCTTCTTGGATGGAAATCGACCATTCTAAATTAGAAGGTACGTTCAAAGCTGCACCGGATCGTTCTGATTTACCTGCTGAAATCAACGAAAGCTTGATTGTAGAATTGTATTCTAAATAATCCTTGAGGAAGCAATATGACGCGTACTGCAAATGAGTTTCTAACTCCGCAAGCGATCAAGGTCGAAGCGGCAAGCGGGACCTCGGCAAAAGTTATTCTAGAACCTTTAGAGCGTGGCTTTGGTCATACTCTGGGTAATGCTTTACGTCGCATCCTTCTTTCTTCTCTACCTGGCGCAGCTGTGGTAGAAGTTGAGATTGAAGGGGTCGAGCACGAGTACAGTACTTTGGAAGGCTTGCAGCAGGACATCGTCGAGCTCTTGCTGAACCTAAAAGGATTGTCGATTAAGCTGTTCGATCAAAATGAAGCATACTTAACATTAGAGAAACAAGGTGCAGGCGACGTAACTGCGGCTGACCTTCGTTTACCTCATAATGTTGAAGTGGTTAACCCTGAACATTTGATCGGTACTTTAAGTGCCTCAGGCTCATTGAAAATGCGTCTGAAAGTTGCTCAAGGTCGTGGCTACGAGACTTCTGATTCACGCTTCCCAGAAGGCGAAACTCGCCCAGTGGGTCGCTTGCAGTTAGATGCTTCTTATAGCCCAATCAAACGTGTGTCTTATACAGTGGAAAACGCTCGTGTAGAACAACGTACTGACCTTGACAAATTGGTCATTGATCTTGAAACCAATGGTACTGTAGATCCTGAAGAAGCAATCCGCAAAGCGGCAACAATCTTGCAACAACAAATTGCAATCTTTGTTGACCTTCAGAAAGATCAAGCACCTGTGGCTCAAGAGCCGCGTGAAGAAGTTGACCCAATCTTGCTTCGCCCAGTAGATGATCTAGAGCTAACTGTTCGTTCTGCTAACTGTTTGAAAGCAGAAAACATTTACTACATTGGTGATCTTGTACAGCGTACTGAAGTTGAGTTGCTTAAAACTCCTAACTTGGGTAAAAAATCGCTTACTGAGATCAAAGATGTTCTGGCTTCTAAAGGCTTACAACTCGGCATGCGTTTAGAGAACTGGCCACCGGCTAGTCTCCGTATGGACGATCGTTTCGCCTATCGTAGCCGTTAATTAAGTAGGACTATCACCATGCGTCATCGTAATAGTGGTGTGAAATTAGGCCGTACAAGCAGCCATCGTAAAGCGATGTTCCAAAACATGGCTAACTCTTTGTTCGAGCACGAGTTGATCAAAACAACTGTGCCTAAAGCGAAAGAGTTACGTCGTGTAGCTGAGCCTTTAATCACTTTAGCTAAAAACGATACAGTAGCAAACCGTCGTTTGGCGTTTGCTCGTACTCGTTCAGCAGCAACTGTTGGTAAATTATTTACCGTTCTTGGCCCTCGTTACAAAGAGCGTAACGGCGGTTATCTACGTGTTCTTAAAGCGGGCTTCCGTGCAGGTGATGCTGCACCGATGGCTTACGTTGAGCTAGTAGATCGCGAAGTTAACTAATTTCGTGAAGAATAACGCAAGTTGTTCGAAAAGGTCGGTTGAATAAACCGGCCTTTTTTAATGTCTGAAATTTATTTTCAGGTATTTGCATCATGCAGAACTAATCTGAATCTGGCCTGAAAAGATAAAAAAATAATGGCTTTTTATCAAACTTGACATTGTGTATTGTCAATTTTGTGATTTAATAAAAACAGATAGTATCGCTTAGGTAAAAGAACAATATGGAAAAGCAAATCGATATTTTAATTGTGGGTGCGGGGATCTCGGGAATTGGTCTGGCAGCGCATCTTTCTAAACATTGTCCGCAGCGCTCATTTGAAATTATTGAGCGACGTGCCAGCATTGGCGGAACCTGGGATTTATTTAAATATCCGGGAATTCGTTCTGATTCGGATATGTCGACCTTTGGTTTTAATTTTAAACCTTGGAAAAAAGCCAGTGTACTTGCCGATGGCGCTTCGATTAAGGGTTATCTGGCCGAAGTAGTAGATGAATTTAATCTGGAATCGAAAATTCATTATCAACACCGTGTGTTAACCGCCAACTATGATTCTATGACCTGTAAATGGTCAGTAGAGATTGAGGATGAACACGGCAAGAAGCAGATCTGGATTGCGAATTTCGTACTGAGTTGTACCGGTTATTACAACTATGACCAAGGTTTTCAGCCCGAGTTTCCAAATCAGGAGGCTTTTAAAGGTCAATTCATTCATCCGCAGCATTGGCCGGAAAATTTAGATTATCAGGGCAAAAAAGTGGTGATCATTGGTAGTGGTGCCACCGCGATTACTTTAGTTCCAGCGATGGTCAAAGGCGGCGCCGGGCATGTGACCATGTTACAGCGTTCTCCGACCTATATCGCTTCAGTGCCCTCTATTGATATGATTTATGCAAAGATGCGGCAGTATCTACCAGAAGATGTGGCCTATAAAATTACCCGTGCCCGGAATATTGGGATGCAGCGCGGAATTTATGCCCTGGCACAAAAACAGCCAAAACTGTTAAAAACGCTGTTACTTAAATCCGTGCAGTTTCAGCTCAAAGGTAAAGTGGATATGAAACACTTTACCCCGAATTATGAGCCGTGGGATCAGCGCCTATGCGTGGTGCCGGATGGTGATCTGTTTAAAATTTTACGTGAAGGGCAGGCATCAGTTGTAACCGATCAGATCGAAAGCTTGACTGAAACCGGCATTCAGCTGAAATCGGGTCAACATCTGGAGGCAGATATTATCGTTTCAGCCACAGGCTTAAATATCCAGATTCTTGGTGGAATTCAGGCGACGATTGATGGTCAACCTGTCGATACCTCACAACATATGCTGTATAGAGGCATCATGGTTAGTGATGTGCCGAATATGGCGCTAATTATTGGTTATATCAATGCCTCTTGGACTTTAAAAGTGGATATTGCCGCTGAGTACATTTGCCGTTTGCTGAACTATATGGATCAGCAGGGCTATGCTGAAGTCATCGCTCAGGGTGATCAGACTGAATTGCTAGAGGATACTGTGATGGGTAGTCTCAGTTCGGGCTATATTGCCCGTGCTGCAGATGTGATGCCAAAACAAGGTAAACATGCACCGTGGAAAGTCAGCAACAATTATCTGGCAGATCGTAAGGAACTCAAACAAGCTTCGTTTGAAGATAGGGTGCTGAAATTTAAAAAAAACAGCAAGGCTCTCAAACATAAACCGCGTCTGGTCTCTTAAAGTCGGATATCGAACTAAAGAAAAAGGAGTCCTGAGTGACTCCTTTTTTATGCGTCCAGTTTACAGTGAACGTGCAATCAGTTCTTTCATGATTTCGTTGGTACCAGCATAAATCCGGTTGGCGCGGTTGTCGATATAGGCCCGGGCAATTGGATATTCCAGCATATAGCCATAACCACCATGCAATTGCAGGCATTCATCTACCACCTTGCTACACATTTCTGAAATCTTGTATTTGGCCGCAGCAGCGGCATCGATGCCTAGTTCTTGCTTGAGTTGCAGCTCCATGCAGCGATCCAGATAAGCGCGACAAAACTCGATTTCGGTACGCATTTCTGCCAGTTTAAAGCGGGTATTCTGAAAATGGCTAATACTCTTGCCAAAGGCCTGACGTTCCTTGGTGTATTTCACTGTATGTGCGAAAGCAGCTTCAGCGCCAGCCTGACACATAATTGCCACAATCAGGCGTTCCCAGGCCAGTTCTTTCATCAACATCATAAAGCCCATGCCTTCCAGACCGAGCAAGTTTTCTTGTGGTACGCGTACATCGTCAAAGAACAGCTCGCAAGTATCCTGGCCTTTCATGCCGATTTTATTCAGCGGTTTAGCTTTGCTAAATCCGGCCCGGTCGGCTTCGACCATAATCAATGAGAGATTGGCCGAGCCTTTGTCACTATGACCGGTCTTGCAGACCACAATCGCCATATCACAGAGATAGCCATTGGTAATAAAGATCTTGGATCCATTAATCACATAGTCATCGCCATCCAGTACCGCAGAGGTACGTACTGCTTGCAGGTCAGAGCCGGTTCCTGGTTCGGTCATGGCAATCGCGGTGACGACTTCCCCGGAAGCCATTTTGGGTAACCACTGCTGTTTTTGAGCATCATTGCCAAAGTTCAGCAGGTAATTGGCGACAATATCTGAATGTAATGAAAACCCCGTGGCTGAATCACCAGCATAAGCCTGTTCTTCAATCAGAATCATGCTATACAGCCGGTCTACCCCAGAGCCGCCATATTGCTCTGGCATGGTGGCGCAGAGTAGTCCCAGTTCACCCGCTTTAGTCCAGAGCTCTCGATCCACATGCTGTTGCTTTTCATAGCGCTCGCTATGCGGAATAACTTCCTTTTCATAAAACTTGCGTACGGTTTGACGAAATGCTTCATGTTCGGCAGTAAAAAGCTGGCGGGGCAGCATCGGGGCAAGCGGGCGAATGGCTGCAGATTGCATCTTGTTATTCCTTATTCTGATCTGTTTGCTTTAAAGTAGGTCAAGCATAGATCAGCAACAATGAGCGGAATGTTCAAATAACTTAAATATGCTGATGCTTTTGGTCATTTGTATGAAATCCCTCGAAATTCAGCGATGGCTTCAGGTAAACTATTCCGGTTTATAACGAATTGGGGAAATTCGATGACTGATGACATCACCTTAGAAGAGCGCAAAGTGATTTATCGCGCGCGTCGTGGCCTAAAAGAGCTGGATGTGTATTTTGATCCCTACGTAAAAAACTACTACTTAACTGCTGATCCATTTGAAAAGCAGATGTTTGCTGAGTTGGTCGATCAGGAAGATCCAGATCTGCTGGACTGGTTTATGGAAGTCTCTGAGCCGCCGCGTCCTGAATTAAAAGATTTGATCAAGAAGCTTAAATTTTACGTCCATGGATAATCGCTGTTTCAAGCTGAAACGCAGTTATTGTGCACTGGCGTTTCAGCTTTTTATTTTTGCACTGTTGATGTACCT
>SMEP01000028.1_pt1 | contig 40202 bp, 36 predicted proteins | sample 2456231 | NCBI WGS metagenome assembly SMEP01 (sample SAMN10132595, study PRJNA489261) | soil metagenome | isolation source: day1 control-silty clay loam soil ammended with raw manure from dairy cow... | place: USA | collected 2015-05-15
CACATAGCTTCCAGTACTATGTAATCGAGGTAAACCCACGTGTATCTCGTTCATCAGCACTTGCATCAAAAGCAACAGGTTACCCAATTGCGAAACTTGCAGCGAAAATTGCAGTAGGCTTAACACTGGATGAAATTAAAAACCCAGTAACAGGTTCAACATTTGCATGCTTCGAGCCAGCACTTGACTACATCGTAGCGAAAATTCCACGCTGGCCGTTCGATAAATTCGAATCAGCAAAACGTAATCTAGGTACACAAATGAAGGCAACAGGTGAAGTAATGGCACTTGGCCGTACATTTGAAGAAGCATTACTAAAAGCAGTACGTTCATTAGAAACAGGTCATGTGCATATCGAAATGAAGCACCCTGAAGAATTAACAGATCAATGGATTGAAAAGCGTATTAAAAAAGCGGGCGATGAGCGTTTATTCTTCATCGGCGAAGCATTACGCCGTGGTGTCACAATCCAAACAATTCACGAATGGTCAGCGATTGACTTATGGTTCTTACACAAATTAGAAAAAATCGTGAAAATGGAAACAACACTTGCTGAAAACAAACACGACAAAGCAGTTTTACGTACAGCAAAACGTTTAGGCTTTGCAGATAAAAAAGTAGCACAGCTTTGGGAAACAACAGAACGAGAAATCTACGCATTCCGTAAAGAAGCCGGCATCGTACCTGTTTATAAAATGGTCGATACATGTGCAGCGGAATTCGAATCAAATACACCATACTTCTACGGTACGTATGAAGATGAAAACGAATCAATTCGCTCTGAAAAAGAATCAGTCATCGTACTTGGTTCAGGCCCAATCCGTATCGGACAAGGCGTTGAGTTTGACTATGCAACAGTACACTCAGTATGGGCAATTCAAGAAGCAGGTTACGAAGCGATCATCATCAACTCAAACCCAGAAACAGTATCAACAGACTTCTCAATTTCAGATAAATTATACTTCGAGCCATTAACAATCGAAGACGTAATGCACATCATTGATCTTGAGCAGCCAAAAGGCGTTGTTGTTCAATTCGGTGGACAAACAGCAATCAACTTAGCAGATAAATTAGAAGCATACGGCGTGAAAATTTTAGGTACATCACTAGAAGATATCGACCGTTCAGAAAACCGTAACAAGTTTGAAGCAGCACTACAAGAGCTAAAAATCCCACAACCACAAGGGGAAACAGCCGTATCAAAAGAAGAAGCATTAGTAATCGGTGAAAAATTAGGCTTCCCAGTACTTGTTCGTCCTTCTTATGTACTTGGTGGACGTGCAATGGAAATCGTTTATAACTTAGACGAGCTTGCACATTATATGGAAAATGCTGTAGAAGCATCACCAGATCATCCGGTATTAGTAGACCGTTATTTAACAGGTCAAGAAATCGAAGTCGATGCGATTTGTGACGGGGAAAACGTGTTAATCCCAGGAATTATGGAGCATGTTGAGCGTGCAGGTGTTCACTCAGGTGACTCAATTTCAGTATACCCACCACAAAAATTAACAGATGCGCAAAAAGACACATTAGTTGACTACACAACGCGTCTTGCAAAAGGCCTTGGCATTATCGGCTTAATGAACATTCAATATGTACTGAGCGAAGGGGAAATTTACGTAATCGAAGTAAACCCACGTTCTTCACGTACAGTACCGTTCTTAAGTAAAATTACGAACATCCCGATGGCAAACATCGCAACAAAAGCGATCCTTGGTCAATCAATCGTAGAGCAAGGTTACCCAACAGGCTTAGCAAAAGAGCAATCAGGTGTATTCGTAAAAGTACCAGTATTCTCATTCGCGAAATTACGCCGCGTAGACATTACATTAGGACCTGAAATGAAATCAACAGGTGAAGTAATGGGGAAAGATGCAACGTACGAAAAAGCATTATATAAAGGCTTCGTCGCTGCCGGTATGGAAATTAAAACACATGGTACAATCCTGTTCACTGTATCTGATAAAGATAAAGAAGAAGCAGTTGTTCTTGCAAAACGCTTCTCAACAGTTGGTTACCGTATCGTAGCAACAGAGGGTACAGCAAAATTATTCGAGGCAAATGGTGTAAAAACAGATGTCGTTGACAAAATCGGCGGTAAAGGTAAAACATTACTGGATATGATTCAAAACGGCGAAGCACAATTTGTTGTCAACACATTAACAAAAGGCAAACAGCCAGCGCGTGACGGCTTCCGTATTCGCCGTGAATCAGTAGAAAATGGCGTACCTTGCTTAACTTCATTAGATACAGCAGAAGCAATGCTACGTGTAATCGAATCGATGACATTTACAGCGGAAGAAATGCCAAAAGCGGAGGTAGTACACTAATATGATGCGTCAAGAGAAAATGACAGTAGTTGCGCAACAACAAATTGCGACGAACATTTTCGAATTGACACTACAAGGACAACTGGTTCAGGACATGACTCCTGGCCAGTTTGTTCATGTAAAAGTGTCAGATACATTCGAGCCATTATTACGTCGTCCAATTAGTATTGCCAATGTAGATAAAGAAAAAAGTGAATTTACGATGATTTATCGTGCGGAAGGGCGCGGCACGAAGTTTTTAGCAACAAATCGTGAAGGCGAAATTGTCGATGTGTTAGGTCCACTAGGGAACGGCTTCCCAGTTGAAGCAGTAAGCCCAGGCGGGACGGCACTTCTAGTAGGTGGTGGGATCGGTGTACCACCATTACATGAGTTATCAAAACAATTAAACGCACGCGGTGTGAAAACAATCCACGTTTTAGGCTTCCAAACTGAGGATGTATGTTTCTATGAGGAACAATTTACAGCACTAGGTGACACATACTACGCAACAGTTGATGGTACAAAAGGAACAAAAGGCTTTGTCACAACAGTATTTGACGAAGTACAACCACAATTTGATGTGTTCTATTCTTGTGGTCCACTACCCATGCTACGTGCACTAGAAAACTACTACCCAGAAAAAGAAGGCTACATGTCGTTTGAAGAACGTATGGGCTGCGGGATTGGCGCTTGTTTCGCATGTGTATGCGATACAACAGACAAAATTGAAAAAGATTATGTAAAAGTGTGCTCAGACGGGCCAGTATTCCCGAAAGGAGTTGTGGCACTATGAGCCGTTTAAACTTACAACTACCAGGATTAGATTTGAAAAATCCAATTATGCCAGCGTCAGGCTGCTTCGGCTTTGGTCGCGAGTATGCACAGCTGTATGATTTATCAAAGCTAGGCGCGATTATGATTAAAGCCACAACAGTGGAAACACGTAAAGGCAATCCAACGCCACGTGTAGCAGAAACTTCAGCAGGCATGCTAAATGCAATCGGCTTACAAAACCCAGGGATTGAAAAAGTAATGGGCGAAGAGTTGAAGTTTTTAGAAGGCTATGATGTGCCAATTATCGCAAACGTTGCCGGAACAGAAGTTGCAGACTACGTAGAAGTAGCCGAGCGTATTTCAAAGGCACCAAACGTAAAAGCGCTTGAATTAAACATTTCTTGCCCGAACGTAAAATGCGGCGGTATTCAATTTGGGACAGACCCAGCAACAGCACAAGAATTAACAGCAGCAGTAAAGGCAGCATCAAGTGTGCCGGTTTATGTGAAATTATCACCAAACGTCACGAATATTGTCGATATTGCCAAAGCAGTTGAAGCAGGTGGCGCGGACGGGATTACAATGATTAACACACTTATTGGAATGCGTCTGGATGAACGTACAGGAAAACCAGTCATTGCCAATGGTACAGGTGGTTTATCCGGTCCAGCTATTAAACCGGTTGCGATTCGCATGGTGTATGACGTATATAAAGCAGTCAATATCCCGATTATCGGTATGGGTGGGATCACATGTGCACAAGACGTGATTGATTTTATGTCTGCGGGTGCATCAGCCGTAGCAGTAGGAACAGCAAACTTTGTCGATCACTTTGTTTGCCCGACGATTATTGAAGAATTACCAGCACTATTAGACACATTAGGTGCGACACATATTTCAGAAATTATCGGAAGGAGCCATCGTTAATGTTGAATACAAAACCGATTATTGCGTTAGATTTTCCTGGTGAGCAGGATGTCCTAAAATTTTTAGGACAGTTTGACGAGAAATTATTCGTTAAAATTGGCATGGAATTATATATGCAGGAAGGTCCGTCAATCGTTTCGAAAGTAAAGGAACAGGGCCACGACATTTTCCTTGATTTAAAATTACATGACATTCCAAATACGGTGAAGTCTGCGATGAAGGGTTTAGCTCGCTTAGGTGTTGACTTAGTCAACGTGCATGCAGCGGGTGGGCGCGCGATGATGGAAGGCGCACTTGAAGGTTTAGAGGCAGGAACAGCAGCAGGTCAAACACGCGCGGCGCTAATCGCGGTAACACAATTAACATCAACAACTGAACAACAAATGCAGCAAGAACAAAAAATCGCGTTAACACTAAATGAATCGGTTTTACATTATGCACAGTTAACGAAACAAGCAAGACTGAATGGTGTTGTGTGCTCAGTACATGAAGCAAATGCCATTCGCGAAGCTTGTGGCGAGGACTTTTTACGCGTCACACCAGGTATCCGTATGCTTGGCGGTGAGGCGCATGACCAAAAACGTATCGCTACTCCAGACGGCGCGAAACAAGACGGCTCATCATTAATCGTAGTAGGCCGTGCCATTACAGGAGCCGAAAATCCAGTTTTAGCTTACAAGCAAGTTTGTCAATTATGGGAGGCAAAATAATATGTCATTACAAAAAGAAATTGCACACGCAATGTTACAAGTGGGTGCTGTTGAACTAAATCCAACGGACCTTTTCACATGGGCTTCAGGTATTAAATCGCCAATTTACTGCGATACACGCCTGACAATTTCGGATCCAACAATCCGTAAACAATTAGCAAACGGCTTAGCGTCATTAATTAAAGAAAACTTTGGAGCTTGTGAAGTTGTGGCGGGTACAGCAACAGCAGGTATCCCACATGCTGCTTGGGTTTCAGATATTTTAGAACTCCCAATGGTATATGTACGTTCAAAAGCAAAAGAACACGGCCGCGGCAACCAAATTGAAGGGAAATACGCTGCAGGCCAAAAAGTAGTTGTCGTAGAAGACATCGTGTCTACAGGTGGTTCTTCGATTACAGCAGTCGAAGCATTACGTGCAGCGGGTTGTGAAGTGTTAGGTGTTGTTTGTGTCTATACGTATAATCTTCCAAAAGCAGAAGATGCGTTTGAAGCAGCTGGTGTAAATTATGTTTCTCTAACAAACTTTGATTATTTAATTGAAGCGGCAAATGAATCGAAGATCAGATTCCTTTCTTAAAAAACTGGCATAAAGATTTAAAAGAAGGTAAATTAAAATAAATAAACATTAAAAATAATCTAAAACGTGCGAATGTATGAAAATACTTCGCACGTTTTTTATTATAGTTATAGAATTCCTTTCTTAAAAAACTGGCAAAAAGTTTAAAAAGAAGGTAAATTAAAATAAATAAATATTAAAAATATTCAAAAACTTGCGAATGAATAAAAAATATACTTTACACGTTTTTATTATAGTTATATAATTCCATTAAGAAATTGCTCAGTTTTTTTAAAACTGAAGTTTAATATAATGTCAAAATTTTAAACTTCCTAAGGGAACTCTAACCTTATGTCATTAAATTTTAAACGTAAAATTAATGATATAAGCCTAATTTTTATCTCAAATTATCGGAAAATTAAAATTTTAAAGAATAGTTTGCTATTGGTAAAAGATAAATGTTAAATTAGAATAGTTAGAAAGTTTAATGATTGACATTAAAAAGGATTTATGGATAATTTATAGTTAGGTACAAAGAATTTACATATTATTCATAATTTTAGCCTTAGACGAGTTTAATTGATAGATAGAGAATAGCTGAGAAAGTTTAACTATTGAAAGGAGCGATTACTTATGTCTACGACGAATGAATTATTAGAAATTAAAAATTTAAGCACGAGTTTCCGAATTAAAGATACGTATTATCGAGCTGTAGACAATGTTTCATTAACGCTTCGCAAAAATGAGATTTTAGCTATCGTAGGAGAATCTGGTTGCGGAAAAAGTACATTAGCAACGTCGATTGTTGGATTACATAATTCAATCACAACAAAGGTTGAAGGCGAAATCATTTACAACAATAAAAACTTAGTTAATTTAACAGATGAACAGTTTAATAAATTACGAGGGAATGACATTGGCTTCATTTTCCAAGATCCGTTATCTGCATTAAACCCATTAATGCGCATTGGTGAGCAAATTGAAGAAGGATTAATTTACCATACAAAATTAACAAAGCAAGAACGTCAAAAACGTGTACTTGAATTGATAGACCAAGTAGGGATTCCGAATGTAGAGCGTGTCGCTCGTCAATTCCCACATCAATTATCAGGTGGTATGCGTCAGCGTGTGATGATCGCGATTGCCCTATCAGGGAAGCCAGCTATCATTATCGCCGATGAGCCAACTACCGCACTTGATGTTACGATTCAAGCGCAAATTTTAGATTTATTAAAATCACTTCAAGATGAAATTCAGTCAGGCATCATTTTAATTACCCATGACTTAGGGGTAGTTGCTGAAATCGCAGATCGTGTTGCAGTAATGTATGCAGGCCAAGTAATCGAGGAAGCAAGTGTAGTCGAGTTATTTAGAAATCCAAAGCACCCTTATACAAGATCATTACTTAAATCGATTCCACAAACAAACAGTGAGAATGAGGAATTAGAAGTGATTCAAGGAATGGTACCATCCTTAATGAATCTGCCGCGTGAAGGCTGCCGCTTCTCTCCACGTATTCCGTGGATTCCAGCATCAGTGCACGAAGCAAGTCCACAACTTCATGAAATTTCACCAGGGCATCTTGTACGCTGTACGTGCTGGAAGGAATTCCATTTTGAGGATGAGGAAGGGAGCGTAAATCCATGAGTTTCTTGCAAATTAAAGATTTAAAAGTTCACTACCCAATCCGCGGTGGCTTCTTTAATACAGTAGTTGACCATGTTTATGCAGTTGACGGCGTAAATATGGAATTTGATCGAGGGAAAACTTACGGTTTAGTAGGAGAATCTGGTTCAGGTAAATCAACGACTGGTAAAGCGATTATCGGCTTAGAAAAAATTACATCTGGTAGTATTATTTATGAGGGCAAAGAAGTATCGAACACACGTCGTAATCGTGATTCAGCTTATAACCGTGACATCCAAATGATTTTCCAAGATTCACATTCAAGTATGAATCCGCGTAAACGCGTGCTTGATATTTTAGCAGAGCCAATTCGTAACTTTCTGAAATTGTCTCCACAAGAAGAGCGCAAACGCCTTAACGAATTACTTGCAATTGTTGGGATGTCTGAGGACGTATTATTAAAATATCCACATGAATTCTCTGGTGGTCAAAAGCAACGTTTAGGGATTGCACGTGCTGTAGCGTGTAACCCAAAAATGATCATTGCCGACGAGCCAGTTTCAGCACTTGATTTATCCGTTCAAGCACAAGTTTTAAACTTTATGAAGGATATTCAAGAACAATATGGAATTAGTTACTTATTCATCTCACACGATTTAGGGGTTGTGCGTCACATGTGTGACCATATCTCAATCATGTATAAAGGGAGATTTGTAGAAACAGGAAAGCGTGAAGATATTTACACGAATCCACAACATATTTATACGAACCGTCTGTTATCTGCGATTCCTGATATTGAGCCAGAAACACGTATTGAACGTAAAGTAGAGCGTCAAAGGGTGGAAGCAAAATATCGCGAAGAACAGCATAAATATTATGACAAGGATGGAAAAGTATATCCTTTAAAAGCTGTATCAGATACGCATCAAGTTGCGATGTCTGAAGACGAAAAGGAGCGTGTATAGTATGTGGAAAACAATCGTCCGCCGTGTGTTAATTATGATTCCGCAGCTATTTATTTTAAGTCTCCTAATTTTTATTTTAGCGAAACAAATGCCTGGGGATCCATTTACAGGTTTAATTACACCGGAAACTGACCCGAACGTAATTGAAGAATTACGTATTAAAGCAGGATTTTATGATCCATGGTACGTACAGTACTATAACTGGGTTGCCAACGCAGCTCAAGGTGATTTAGGTCAATCGTATAGAGCTAAAAAGCCGGTTGCTGATATTATCGGCGACCGCGCAATGAACACGTTTTTACTATCATTTCTAAGTGTAATTTTCTTATATGTATTAGCGATTCCACTAGGGGTGTTAGCAGGGCGTTACCAAGACTCATTCTTGGATAAAAGCATTGCACTTTATAGTTTTATCTCATACGCGATTCCGACGTTCGTATTATCATTAATCTTCCTATACATCTTTGGTTACCGACTCATGTGGTTCCCAACCAGTGGTACGGTAGATATCGGACTCGATCATGGAACCTGGGCATATTATTGGGACAAATTCTATCACTTAATTTTACCAGCAGCAACCTATGCAATCCTTGGTACAACAGGGATTATTCAATATTTACGTACTGAAATTATTGACTCGAAAACGATGGATTATGTAAAAACAGCGCGTAGTAAAGGGATTCCGATGAAGAAAGTGTATTCACGTCATATCTTCCGTAACTCATTATTACCAATTGCAGCGTTTTTAGGTTTTACAATTACAGGATTACTTGGTGGTTCAATCTTCATCGAAAACGTATTCGCATATAACGGTATGGGTAAATTATTTATCGAATCAATTAATGGACGTGACTATAGTGTGATTACTGCTCTCGTTATGTTATATGGCTTCTTAGCATTATTAGGTAGTCTATTATCCGATATTATTTTAAGTATTGTCGATCCGCGAATTCGCATAGACTAATTTATTAATAATGACTAAGGAGAGGTGATTTTAATCATGGAAACTAAAAAAGAACAAGCTGTAGAAAAATTAGAATCTCAAAGCTCTCCACCAACTGGTATTCAGGTGATTTTGCGAGAGTTTAAAAAAGATAAATTAGCACTAGGCTCATTCATATTCATCGTATTATTAATGTTAACGGTATTGGTTTTATCGGTCGTAATTGATCAGGCAACAGTAATGAAAATCCAATTATTAGAGCGTTTCACTGAGCCGGGTGTTCGAGGCTATGTCCTTGGGGCCGATGAAGCTGGACGAGATATGTTCGGTCAGTTAATCATTGGGGCGAAAAACTCGATTGTAATAGCAATCGCCATTACAATTTTGGCAAACCTTGTAGGTATTGCCCTTGGTATTATCATGGGGTACTACGGTGGATTTATCGATAACTTCTTTATGCGTATTATCGATTTCTTCATCACATTACCAACGACAATGATTATCATCGTAGTTGTTACAATCATTCCTTCATACGGAATTATGGATTTAATTTTGATTATCGCAGCATTCCAGTGGATGGGGACGGCCCGACTTGTGCGTTCAAAAGCGCTATCGGAAGCACGTCGCGATTACATAAGCGCCTCGAAAACAATGGGGACAAGTGATTTCGCGATCATGTTTAAAGGATTATTACCAAACTTAAGTTCTCTATTAATCGTTGAAGTGACACTTAGCTTCGCTGGTAACGTAGGGATTGAAACAGGTCTTTCATTCTTAGGTTTTGGTTTACCACCGTCAACACCAAGTTTAGGAACTTTAGTAGCTTATGCCTTGAACCCGATAATTTTATCGAGTAAATGGTGGGTATGGTTACCCGCATCGATCTTAATTTTAGTGATGATGCTTGGTATAAATTATGTCGGTCAAGCGTTACGACGTGCAGCTGACGCAAAACAACGTTTAGGATAAAGGGAGGAAGAAAACTTATGAAGAAAAAGAATGGCTTAATGCTTACAACTGTATTTGCATCTGCGCTAGCACTTGCTGCTTGTGGTGGGGACGAAAAAGAAACAACAACAAACGAAAAACCAGCAGATAACAACACGGACACGAAGACAGAAGATACTAAAACAGATGATGGTGCTTCAACTGCTGACGCTCCAACACTTCCAGATGAAGTGATAAACGACGGCACTGCAATTGCTGGTGGTACATTAAAGTACGCTTTAGTAACAGACACTCCATTCCAAGGGGTCTTGTTGGCAGAGTTATACGAAAATGCATATGACTCAACAATTATGAGTTTCATGTCTAACTCGATTTTCGAAACTGATGGTGACTTCTTAATCACTGACGAAGGTATTGCAAAATTAGATGTTGATGCTGAAAATAACAAAATTACAGTTACAATCCAACATGACGTTAAGTGGTCTGATGGTACGCCATTAACAGCTGACGACGTAATTTATCCATATGAAATTATCGGTCACCCTGATTACACAGGTATCCGTTACGACGGCGATTTCGAAAATATCGTAGGTGCTGCTGAATACAAAGCAGGTACTGCAGATTCAATTTCAGGTATCAAAAAAATCGACGATAAAACTGTAGAAATTTCATTAAAGAAAATTTCTCCAGCGATTTATTCAGCAGGTGAAGGTCTTTGGACTTATGCTGCACCAAAACACTATTTAGAAACAACACCAATTAAAGATTTAATTTCTTCACCTCAAGTACGTAAAGCACCTGTAACATTAGGGGCTTTCAAGCTTGATAAATTGATAGATGGTGAATCTGTACAGTATGTAGCAAATGAAAATTACTGGAAAGGTAAACCAAAATTAGACAAAATTGTGTTGCAAGTTGTACCTCCAACTTCTATTGGTGAAGCATTACGTACAGGTCAATACGACTTAGTATCTTCTTACCCAACTAATCAATATGATGGCGTAAAAGATTTAACGAACTTAACAGTATTAGCTCGTCCAGAGTTAGCTTACTCTTACTTAGGATTCAAGTTAGGTAAATGGGATGATACTGCTAAGAAAAACATTACGGATGAAAACGCAAAAATGAACAACAAACAATTACGTCAAGCAATTGCTTACGCGATTGATGTTGAGCAAGTAACGGAGCGCTTCTACCAAGGCTTACGTTCTCGTGCAACTTCATTAATTCCACCAGCGTTCTCTACATTCCATGACAACACTTTAACTGGTTTCAACTATGATCCAGAAAAAGCGAAAACTTTACTTGATGAAGCGGGCTACAAAGACGTGGATGGCGATGGTATCCGTGAAGATGCAAACGGTGAAAAATTCTCAATCCGCATGGCAAGTATGTCTGGTTCAGATACAGACGAAGCAATTGTAGAATACTACCGTCAAAACTGGAAAGAAGTAGGTTTAGATGTACAATTAACAACTGGCCGTTTAATCGAGTTCAACAGCTTCTACGATAAAGTAAAAGCGGATGATGCAGAAATCGATATGTTCATGGCTGCTTGGGGTACTGGTACAAACCCATCTCCACTTGGTTTATATGGTGAAACAGCTGCATTCAACTACAGCCGTTTCGTAACACCTGAGTTACAAGACTTATTAGCTGCAATCGACTCTACTAAAGCAATCGATGCAGGTTACCGTGCAGATGCATTCCGTAAGTGGGAAGAGTATATGTTTGATAACGCTACAACAATTCCAACATACTTCCGTACAGAAATCATTCCAGTTAACAAACGTGTGAAAAACTACAACGTTTCTTACGGTAGTAACGCTACTGAATTACATGAACTTGAATTAGTTGCTGAAGAGCCATTAAAATAATTCACAGTAATGACAGACTCGTCTAGGACTTTTCCTAGGCGAGTTTTTTTGATGAAAAAAAGGTGAGTTAAAAGTATCATAAACTTTTAACTCACCTTTTCTACTTATAGTTTAAACTTACGTACAAGTTCATTTAAATCCTGCGCGTTGTTACTCAGTTCCAATGAAACATCATTGATTTGTTCCATTGTAGCGGATTGTTGTTCGGTTGCTGCGGCAATCATTTCAAAATCACCAACGGATTGTTTGGAGCCATTTGCCATTTGTGATACAGAAGCTGTTACTTGTTCAGCGCTTGCTGAAATTTCTTCAGAGGCTGCTGAAATTTCTTGCACCTGCTCTACAACATGTCCGATTGCACCGTTGATTGACGTGAATGTGTGTTGTGTATTGTTAATAATATCAACACCTTTTGCGACAGAAGATAATCCTTCATTTACGGCAATTTCTACATTTTTGGTCCCTTGTTGAATTTCCAATGTTAATGCGACAATTTTTTCTGCTGAAAGTTTTGATTGTTCGGCTAACTTTTTGACTTCATCTGCTACAACGGCGAAGCCTTTTCCATGCTCGCCAGCACGTGCTGCCTCGATGGAAGCGTTTAATGCGAGTAAGTTTGTTTGATCTGATAAATCGGTAATGACCTTTGTAATTAAGCTGATTTCTTGCGACTGAACACTTAAAACTTCTGTTACGGACGAAATATTTGAAGTCGATTCATGAATCGTTGTCATTTGATGTTTGGCTTCTGTTAATGTTTCGTTACCGAGACGTGCTTGCTGTTCCATATGGCTTGAGCTTTCAAGTAATACTTGCGCCGATTCTGCAATTTTTTGAATCCCAGATGCGGTTTCTTCCATGGCAGAAGAGCTTTCTCCAGCAGTTGTTGCTGTCATTTGAGCAATTTCGGTTGTAGTGACGACACGCTGTGCAACGTCTTCACTCGTCGCGCGAATTTCTTCGGTGCTCGCGGCTAGTTCCTCAGCTGAAGAGCTTAAATGCTCGGTGTTCGTTTGTATACTACTTAAAACGCCGCGTAGGTTATTTTTCATTTGATTGAATGCGCCTGCTAATTGACCAATTTCATCTTTAGAGTTGTACGAAAAGTCTTCACGTGTTAAATCACCATTCGCAATGTAATCTGCCTCGGTTGTGACACGGCGTAGCGGTCTTGCAATTTTTGTTGTGACGAAAATAGCTAATGCAATAATAATGGCGCAATTTAGCACAATTGCGACCACCGCAAGCATTGTTGAAATTGTAATTGTTCGTTCGGTTCTTTGATCAATTGCATCTAATTTTTGTTGCTGTAATTCTTGAAAGGATACCGTTAAAGCAAAAATTTCAGAATTTGCACTTGAAAACTCGTTATTCAAAATTGCTAGTGCTTGCGTTTCACTGCCAGTATCAAATGCTGTGACAGCTTTATTCGCAGCATCGATGATTACAGTGGATGCCAGTTCTAATTCATTAAGTAACTCAGCTGACTGCGCATCTTGGTTAAACATTGTTAGTTTTTGTACTTCATCTGTTAATAAAGTGTTGTAAGCATTTAGGCGATCAATATTAAAATCAGAAGGGTCTAAAATATAGGCGCGTATAAACATACCTTGAGTAGCAATAGCACGCTGTATTTCTTTTCCGACTTGAATTTGCGCGACACGTTCATCCATCATTTCTTCAACATGGTTATGAATGCGATAAAACTGTTGTAACAATAATGATAAGCAGAGGAAAACAATAATTAATAATAATGCCAAGGATAAATTGAGTTTTTTACTTACAGACATGAAAAACGCCTCCTCTATAATAAGAAACTTTAAGACTATCGATTTATACATCAGTTTAATCAAACAATGTAGCGTGTGCAAATTTTTTTATACCTAAAAATTTTTAATTATCTATTTATTTTAGCTTTTAAGAAAAAATACACATTTTTAACTAGTTTAAGAAGGAATATTCTTTTTTATGTAGAATATTGTTATGTCTGCAAAAATAATAAGTACATATAATTTATTTTGTTTTTGAGGCGTTGCTCTAAATTTTGAGCTCACATCACAAAGGAAATAAAGAGGAGGAAAAGAAATGGACACAACATTACATGCAAGAATTCGTCATAGCGAACTTGAGGGTAAAATCGTATCAGCTGAAACTGCAGCGTCATGGATTCAAGATGGTATGGTTGTCGGAATGAGTGGTTTTACGCGTGCAGGGGATGCCAAAACCGTACCGCTAGCACTCGTTGAAAAAGCAAAAAATGAAAAATTTAAAATTGATGTGTACACAGGTGCGTCATTAGGACCTGAGGTGGATCAATTAATGGCGGAAGCAGGGATTATTCGCAAGCGTGCGCCGTATCAAGGGGATCCAGCAATTCGTAAGTTAATTAATACAGGGGAAATTTTATATTCAGATATGCATTTATCGCATAATGCCGAGCTAATTCGACAAGGTATTATCGGACCGATTGATTTTGCCATTATCGAAGCAACAGCGATTACCGAAGATGGCATGATTATTCCAACAACATCAATCGGAAACTCGCCAATTATTGTACAAATGGCAAAGGAAATTATTATTGAGTTAAATCCAGAGCAACCGAATTTAGAGGGCATTCACGATATTTACTTACCAGGACCACAGGGAGATCGTGAGCCAATTCCGCTACTTACGGCAAGCGACCGCATTGGGACAATCGGCATTCCGGTAGATATCAAAAAAATTAAAGGGATTGTGCATTCTACGATTAAAGATGCACCGTCATTAATCGTGCAGCCGGATGAAGAAACAGAGCAAATCGCACAGCATTTATTAAACTTCCTGCGCGATGAAATCAAAGCAGGACGTCTACCGAAAAATTTATTACCATTGCAATCGGGTGTAGGTTCGGTAGCAAATGCCGTATTAAATGGCTTCATCAATTCTGAATTTGAAGAGCTTGAAATCTATTCAGAAGTATTACAAGATGCCGTATTTAACTTACTAGATGCGAACAAAATTAAAATTGCATCAGGTACATCGATTACATTAAGTGAAGAGTGCGGCAATAAAGTATACGGCAATATCGACGAGTACAAAGATCGTTTAGTATTACGTCCACAAGAAATCTCGAATCACCCAGAAGTCATCCGTCGTATCGGAATTATTGGTATTAACACAGCGCTTGAAGTAGATATTTATGGCAACGTTAACTCAACGCATGTCAACGGTACACATATGATGAATGGTTTAGGTGGTTCAGGAGACTTCACGCGTAATGCACGCATAGGCATTTTCGTAACGAAGTCCTATGCAAAAGGTGGCGATATTTCGTCAATCGTGCCAATGGTTGCGCACCACGACCATACAGAACATGATGTCGATGTCATTGCGACAGAGCAGGGAATTGCTGACTTACGCGGTATGGCACCAAAAGAGCGTGCAAAAGCGATTATCGATAACTGTGTACATCCTGACTATAAAGAAGCACTGTGGGATTACTATAACAGTGCGGTTGAAAAAACAGGCAATGCACATACACCACATGATTTAGAAAAAGCGCTTTCATGGCATGTGAACTTCCAAAAAAATAAAACGATGAAGTTTTAATAAAAAGAGCGCACGCGGGAGTTGATTCTGCGTGCGCTCTTTCTCATTATTTTTTTAACTGCATAATAACGGCTTCATCTGGTGTCACATAGAGTGTCTTTTGTTCAAAGTAAATAACAAAGCCTGGTTTCGCGCCATTTGGCTTTTTTACATGACGAATTTCTGTGTAATCTACGGGTACAGATGCCGATTCACGCGCTTTACTGAAGTAAGCACTTAACATGGCTGCTTCTTTTAAGGTTGTTTCATCTGGGTTTTCAGCATGAATGACAACGTGTGAGCCCGGGATATCTTTTGTATGTAGCCAAATTTCATTACGCTTGCCGATTTTAAATGTTAAATAATCATTTTGCTTATTATTTTTACCGACGGAAATGGCAATCCCTGTTGAAGACATAAAGTTTTCAGGTGTTGGCTTTGTCGGTTTCTTTTTGCGTTTTGACTGACGCAAACGTAGTAAGCCTTGCTCTGCTAATTCCTCGCGAATTTCCTCGATATCAGAAGGAGAAGCTTGCTGCACTTGCTGTGACAGCATCTCTAAATAGTGAATGTCATCACGCGTTTTTTGCTGCTGCTCTTCAATCATGATGAGGGCAGTTTTTGCTTTGTTGTATTTTGTGTAATAGCTTTGTGCATTTTCAATCGGCGATTTGCGTGGGCTAATTGGAATACGCACTTTTTCAGCAGTTTCACTGTAATAGTTTTCAACGTCTACATATTCAGCGCCTTTTGCGAAGTTATATAAATTTGCCATTAATAATTCGCCGTAGAGCTGGAACTGTTCTAAGTTTTGTGCACGTTCGAAATCTTTTTGCAGTTTCTTTTGCTTTAGCTTTAATTTGTTTAGTTCATTTTGTAACCAGCGCTCTAAATCGCCGGCCTGCTGCTTGACACGGTCACGCGCAGCACGTGCGAAAAAGACACGGTCAAGTAGTTCACCTAAAGTGTCATACGTTGTAACAGCACCTTGCAAATGCGTTAGGTTCGTTGGCGAGAAGTAACTTTTGCCTTCTAATTCTACGTATGTTGGCTGCGCAATCGTTACAATTTCATTCATAAATTGACGCGTCGCTGTAACAGTATCTTGCGTCGTTAAACGGTGTAAGAGCTCTGCTGCGTGCAATGGTGAAAAACCAGCAAATTTTCCGATGATGTCTTTTGCTGTTAAATCCTGTGTGAATGCTTGTTTTAGCTCTTCATCGGATAAGCTTGTGAGAGAAGTTTTATCTTGTTTTGGTGGCTCGATATATGCTTGCCCCGGTAACACGGTACGATAACTATTCACTGATGGTGGTAAGTGCTTTAAGCTATCAATGATTTTACCGGTCGCAACGTCAATCAGTAGTAGATTACTATGACGGCCCATAATCTCAATAACAAGCTGACGTTTTACAGGGTCACCAATTTCGTTTGTACTATCAATATCAAATGTAATGACACGTTCAAAGCCTTGCTGTGTAATGCTTGAAATATAGCCGCCATCTATATGCTTGCGCAGAAGCGTACAAAACATCGGTGGATCTGATGGATTTTCAATTGATTGCTCTGTACGATGTACGCGTGAATACGATGGATGAATCGAAAATAAAAGTTTTGTATTTGTACCCGCAGCGCGGATTTGTAGTACGACTTCCAGCGCGTTGGGCTGATAAATTTTTGTAATGCGTCCAGATGTTAAGCCTTGTAGCTCTTTACTCATTGAACGCGTAAATAATCCGTCAAATGCCATAGTTTAGTCCTCTTTCGTTTCATTAAATTCTTTGTCTATCTATCATACCACTTTTTAACCGGTTGGCAGTAGACAAGGGTCGTAAAACGCATTGGAATATAAATTCCCCTTGTTCACAGCTTTTCACTCGCTTTCGTACGAATTGTATTTACTATCGCAATCGATTACGCAAATTTAAATAAACCTATGGTATAATTAATTCAATATGCAAAGAAGGGTGTGACGAACCTTGGTACGTAGTATGACCGGTTTCGGCAGGGGGGTCACAACAACGAAAAACTTCCAACTGACGGTTGAAATTCGTGCTGTGAATCATCGTTTTTTAGAAATGAATACAAAGTTTCCCAAAGAATGGATGGAAGCGGAAGTACTTGCAAAAAAAATGTTGTCGGATACGATTTCTCGTGGGAAAATAGATGTTATCATTTTTCTAAAAGAATTAAAGGATACCGAGCAAACAATTCAAATAAATTGGCCGCTACTAAATGCGTTTTTACAAGCGAAACAAGAGCTAGCACAGTCTGTTTCGATGGAAGATAAATGGACTATGCAAGAAATCGTCAGCCTTGAGCAAGTGCTACAAATCGAAAAGATGGAGCTTGAACAAGCGCAAATTATCGAGGCGGTAAAAAGTGCGTTAGCAGAAGCTATTCAAAATTTAATTGCGATGCGTGAGCGTGAGGGCGAGCAATTACAGCAAGTAATGTTACAATATAAAGCTGAGCTAGAAAAAGAGATTACGCAAATTCGAATTTATGCGCCATTAGCAGTGGACAAGTATCGCGAACGCTTAACAAGTCGTTTACAAGACATTGCAAATGGGCAATTAATAGAAGAGCGAATCTTTACTGAAGTAGCCATTTTCTCTGAGCGTATTGACATTACAGAAGAGCTAGATCGTCTTACGAGTCATTTTAGTCAATTGGTCGAAACATTAAATGAACCAATTGCTATCGGTCGTAAGCTCGACTTTATTATGCAGGAAATGAATCGCGAAATTAATACAATCGGTTCAAAAAATCAGTCAACGGTTTGCTCTGCAGCTGTTGTCCAAGCCAAAACGATTTTAGAAAAAATGCGAGAACAAGTTCAAAATATTGAATAACAAAAGGAGATACATATGCATAAACAACGTGGATTATTAATTGTTTTATCTGGTCCATCAGGCGTTGGTAAAGGGACAGTTCGTAAAGAGCTATTCTCACAGCCTGATACAAATTACGAATATTCGATTTCGATGACGACGCGTAATCCTCGCGAAGGAGAAATAGATGGTGTAGACTATTTCTTTAGAACACGTGAGGAATTCGAAACGTTAATTGAACAAGGAGGCTTGCTTGAGCACGCAGAATTCGTAAGTAACTATTACGGAACACCGCTTGCCTATGTTCAAGAAACGCTAGAAGCGGGTCGTGACGTATTTTTAGAAATCGAGGTGCAAGGTGCAGCTCAAATTCGTGAAAAGGCGCCAGATGCGTTGTTTATCTTTTTAGCCCCACCTAGCATTACCGAGCTTGAGCATCGTTTAGTTGGTCGCGGCACAGAAACAGAAGACGTGATTGCAAAACGTATTGCAACAGCTCGTGAAGAAGTTGAAATGATGTCACTTTACGATTATGTTGTCGAAAATGACCAAGTTCAAAATGCATGTGATAAAATTAATGCAATCATTGTAGCAGAGCACTGCCGTCGTGAACGTGTAGAAAAACGCTACTTGTCAATGTTGAGAGGAGAATAAACCATGTTATACCCATCAGTAGATAAATTAAAAAAGCAAATCGATTCTAAATACTCATTAGTGAGCTTAGCATCAAAACGTGCACGCCAAATGCAAGAAGAGGGCGGCGAAATGCTAGACAAATACGTTTCTTACAAACCAGTAGGAAAAGCGTTAGAAGAAGTGGCTGCAGGTAAGTTACGTAAAGTGAAGCAAGATGCTGCAACAGTTTACGAAGACGAAATTTAATCTAGATAAACATTAGAATATATTGAGTTGAAGCTCCCTTAGAATTTTTCTTTGGGGGCTTATCCTTTGAAAGGACGGTTATGATGATGGAAAAAAACAATGTATTATTGTGTGTTTCAGGGGGCATTGCCGTTTATAAGGCGGTCGCACTTGTAAGTAAATTATCGCAAGCAGGCATGAACGTAAAAGTCATGATGACCGAATCAGCAAGAAAATTCGTGACACCACTTAGCTTTCAAGTGATGTCAAAAAATGATGTGTTTTACGATACATTCGATGAAAAGGATTCAAACGTTATTGCGCACATTGATTTAGCAGATTGGGCGGATTTAGTGATTGTTGCACCAGCGACAGCGAATATGATTGCCAAAATGGCGCACGGAATGGCCGATGATATGGTGACGACAACATTACTTGCGACAACGGCTCCAGTTTGGGTCGCACCCGCGATGAATGTGCATATGTATGAGCACCCCGCGGTTAAGCGCAACATCCAGCAATTACATGAAGATGGACTTCGTTTTATCGAGCCATCAGAAGGTTTTTTAGCATGCGGTTATATTGGTAAAGGTCGTTTAGAGGAACCTGAAAAAATTACCGCGCTTGTTGTGAAGCATTTTAACGAGCGAAGTGAGGCGCAATGAAGTTTGCACAAGTAATCGTTGATGTATCAGCTTACCCGGTAGATCGACCGTTTGATTATGTCATTCCCGAACAGTGGGAAGAGCTCATTGATTGTGGTTGCCGTGTGAAAGTCCCATTTGGCCCGCGTAATGTGCTTGGCTTTGTTGTTGGGATTTCTGAGCAATCGGATGTACCCGTGGAAAAAATAAAGGCCGTTGCGCAAGTGCTCGATATTGAATCGATTTTAACGGCTGAAATGCTCGAGCTTGCAAAATGGCTCAAACATCAAACGATTTGTTATGAAATTGATGCCCTACAAGTCATGCTACCCGGAGCCTTACGTGCGAAGTATGAAAAGTATGCCATATTAATAGGTGAAGCAGCGCAACTAGCACCTGAACTTCAGCCATATTTTGAAAAGGCGACAAAGGTGAATGTTACGCAATTTGAAAAAGCAAATGTATTGAAATCGTTAAAACGAGCGGTAAACGATGGACTTGTCATCATTGAAAATGAAGTAAAGCAAAAGGGTCAAGTAAAGCAAGTACGTAAAGTACAAATCGCCTCACTTGAACAGCTTGAAACCGTGCAACAGCAGATTAAACGAGCACCAAAGCAAATCGCACTCATTGAATGGATGAAGCCTTATGCCGGCGCGATTTTAATGCCAGATGCGATTTGTGAAGCGGTCAATGTGACAAGTGCCGTATTAAAAGGTGTCATTGACAAGGGCGCGGCCGAATACATTCATGAAGAGGTGTATCGTGACCCGTATACAAAAGAAATTGTGCATACCAACAATTTAACATTAACCGATGAGCAGCACGACGCACTGGCTAAAATAAAGCTGGCAATGGATGAACAGCGCCAAGAAACGTTTTTACTACACGGGATTACCGGCAGTGGGAAAACGGAAATTTATTTACAAGCGATTGAGCGTGTGATTGCAGAAAACAAAGAAGCAATTGTGCTTGTTCCGGAAATTTCGCTAACCCCGCAAATGACTGAGCGCTTTAAATCGCGTTTTGGTGATGAAGTAGCGGTCATGCATAGTGGGTTATCTGTCGGTGAAAAATACGATGAATGGCGTAAAATACAACAGGGCAAAGTAAAGGTTGTGGTTGGCGCACGTTCAGCGATTTTTGCACCGTTTAAAAATTTAGGGCTCATCATTTTAGATGAGGAGCATGAATCCACATATAAGCAAGAAGATTCGCCGCGTTACCATGCAAGAGATGTGGCGATTTGGCGCGGTAAGTATTATAATTGTCCGGTCATTTTAGGAAGTGCGACACCAGCACTCGAAACATTCGCTCGTGCAAAAAAAGGTGTGTATACGCTACTCACGTTAAACAACCGTGCAAAAAGCCAAGCGTTGCCGACCGTTCACATTGTCGATATGCGTGAAGAGCTGCAATCAGGAAATCGTTCGATGTTTTCACAACAACTGATGACGGCACTTTTGGAACGATTAGAGCGCGGTGAGCAAGCAGTGCTGTTTTTAAATCGTCGTGGCTATTCATCGTTTGTGCTCTGTCGGGATTGTGGAACGAGCGTACAATGTCCAAACTGTGATATTTCACTCACGTATCACCGCTACCAAGAAAAGCTGAAATGCCACTACTGTGGGCATGAGGAGTATATTCCACAAACGTGCCCAGAATGCCAAAGTGAAAACATCCGCTATTTCGGTACAGGCACACAAAAAGTGGAGGAAGAGATTTTTAAGCTGTTCCCGCAAGCGCGTGTCCTACGAATGGACGTAGATACAACAAGGCAAAAAGGTGCGCATGAAAAAATGCTCGATGCGTTTGGACGTGGGGAAGCGGATATTTTACTTGGTACGCAAATGATCGCAAAGGGCTTAGATTTTCCGAACATTACGCTTGTTGGTGTGCTCAGTGCGGATACGAGTCTACACTTACCAGATTATCGTGCAGCAGAAAAAACATTTCAACTCATGACACAAGTAAGTGGTCGTGCCGGACGTCATGACAAGCCGGGTGAAGTGTTCATTCAAACGTATACACCAGAACATTATGCGATTGAATTATCGAAAGAGCAGCATTACACGCCGTTTTATGAACGCGAAATGCATGCGCGTCACACAGCGGGCTACCCGCCGTATTATTATTTAGCGCTTGTGCAAGTAACGCATGAAGACGTTGTAATGGCGGCAGAGTATGCGGGACGTGTTGCGGAGTATTTACGTTCGAATTTATCGTTTCAGATTTCGGTGATTGGACCAACAACGGCAAGTATTGCTCGTCTCCAAAATAGATATCGCTACCAATGTTTGATAAAATATAAAGTAGAGCCTAATTTAATTCCGGTGCTTTTGCAATTAATTAAATTGTATCGCTCCGAATGGATCAAAAAAGGCATAGTGTTAACAGTTGATTTAGATCCACAAATGATCTAATGGATATAGAAAGAGGTTAAAGGTTATGGCAATTAAAGAAGTTATTAAAAACCCGGCAGACGTGTTGAACCAGCAAACAAAAGAAGTAGAAGTAATCGATGAATCAATCATCGCATTACTAGACGATTTATACGACACAATGGTTGAGCATGACGGTGTAGGGATTGCAGCTCCGCAAATTAACGTAGGCTTACGCGTTGCGATTGTTGAACTTGGTGAAGATATTTTAGAAATGATTAACCCAGTGGTAATCGAAACACGTGGTGAAGAAGAAGACGTAGAAGGCTGCTTAAGCTTCCCAGACCTATTTGGTATGGTCAAACGCCCAACGTATGTGAAAATCGAAGCGGCTGACCGTGAAGGCCAAATTTACGAATTAGAAGCAGAAGATTTCGAAGCACGTTGCATTTTACACGAAATCGACCATTTAGATGGAGTGTTATTTGATTCGAAAATCACACGTGTGTTAACAGAAGCGGAGCTAGAAGAGTTATACGCGGACGCTGAGGAGGAATAATCGATGACAAAAATCGTTTTCATGGGTACACCTGCATTCTCAGCGCCCATTTTACGTATGCTACAACAAGAAGGCTATGATGTCGTAGCGGTTGTCACACAGCCAGATCGTCCAGTGGGTCGTAAAAAAGTGTTAACACCGCCTCCAGTGAAAGCAGAAGCGTTAGCGCTAGGCATTCCGGTTATTCAGCCAGAAAAATTACGTGGCTCTGAAGAATTACAACAAATCATTGCGTTAAATGCAGATTTAATTGTCACAGCAGCATTTGGTCAAATCTTGCCGAAGGAATTACTCGATGCACCGCGTTTAGGCTGCATTAACGTCCATGCTTCGCTGTTACCAGCATACCGCGGCGGCGCGCCAATTCATCAAGCGATTATTGATGGCCAAGCAAAAACTGGTGTGACGATTATGTATATGGCCGAAAAGCTTGATGCTGGGGATATTATTGCACAGCGCGAAATCGCCATTGAAGATACAGACCACACAGGTGGACTATTCGACAAATTAAGCGATGTTGGTCGTGAATTATTAAAAGATACATTGCCATCAATTATTGATGGCACAAACGAGCGTACAGTACAAGACGAGTCGCTTGTCACATATGCCGGCAATATTAGCCGTGAGCAGGAGTTAATTGATTGGAATAAGGATGCACGCACATTATATAATCAAGTGCGCGGCTTACATCCATGGCCAGTTGCCTATACAACATTTGAAGATGCGAACTTCAAAATTTGGTGGGCAAAACCAGGTGAAACATCTACGAATGCTACGCCAGGTGAAGTCGTAAACATCGCAAAAGATTATTTTGAAGTCGCAACAGGTGATGGTTCAACACTCGCATTATACGATGTACAGCCAGCAGGCAAAAAACGTATGACTGCAGAAGAATATTTACGTGGGACGGGCTCGAAATTACAGATTGGGGACCGTTTTCAATGAGCAAGAAAAAGGAAGTAATTTGGGATGGTAACGTACGTGACGCGGCATTAACGATTTTACTTACAGTCGATAAAAGCCAAGCGTACAGTAACTTACTATTACACCAAACGATTGAAAAATATAAAATTGACGCGAAAGACCGTGGTTTATTAACGGAATTAACGTATGGTACACTGCAATATAAATATACGCTAGACTACTATTTAGATCCGTTTATTCGTGGAAAAGTGGATATTTGGGTGCGTTGGCTACTGCGCATGTCGCTCTATCAAATGCATTATTTAACACGTATTCCAGCGCACGCAGCGGTAAATGAAGCAGTAGAAATCGCAAAACGTCGTGGCCATAAAGGGATTGCATCGATGGTGAACGGAATTTTACGTTCAATTTTACGTGAAGGTGTACGTTCGCTTGATTTAATCACCGATGCCAATGAGCGTTTAGCAATCGAAACGAGTCACCCGCAGTGGCTAGTCAATCGCTGGGTGGAAAGCTACGGCTATGACCACACACGTGAAATGTTGTTAGAAAACAATATCGCGCCACTACAAACGGTGCGTGTGAACACGACAAAAGCAACGGTTGAACAAGTGATTACAACGTTAGAGCGTGAAGGGGTAAAAGCACGTCGCAGTGAATTTATGCCACAGTGCTTACATTTAGAAAGTGGACAAGCAGCACGTACAGGCGCGTTCCGTAATGGCTTAATTACGATTCAAGATGAAAGCTCCATGATACCAGCAACGGTGTTAAATCCACAGCCAGGCATGAAAGTGCTTGATATGTGTGCAGCACCAGGCGGGAAAACGACGCATTTAGCTGAAGTCATGAACAATGAAGGCTCGATTTTAGCAACGGACTTACATCCAAAAAAATTAAATTTAATCGAAGAAAATGTCGAGCGCTTAGGGTTATCGATTGTTGAAACCGCACCACTCGATGGACGTAAAGCAGCCGAGCTTTTACAAAAAGAAGGCTATGATGCAATTTTAGTCGATGCACCGTGTTCAGGCTTAGGGGTTATGCGTCGTAAGCCGGATATTAAATATACAAAGCGCGAAGAGGATTTAGAAAGTCTACAAACAATCCAATTAGCTATTTTAGATAACGCAGTACAATTATTAAAAACAGATGGTCGTTTAGTGTACTCAACATGTACAGTTGATCGTCGTGAAAACGAAGGTACGGTACAAGCCTTCTTACAAGCACACCCGGAAATGCAAACGGTGACTTTAGAAAATTTACCAACACAACTAGATGCGAAACAACAAGACGGGATGCTACAAGTATTCCCTCAAGATATTGGCAGTGATGGATTTTTCGTGGCTGCATTCGTAAAAAAAGGAGCGTCCAATTAATATAATGGAGCAAGAACAATTAAAACAATTTGATGACCGTATTCAGGATTTAATGGAAGAAGTGGCAGACAAGCCAGTTCGCCGCGAGAAAAAAGAAAAGCCACAATTAAAACCTTCTATCTACTCATTACGTCTAGATGAAATGAAGGAATGGTTAACAGCGAATGGTGAAAAAGCATTCCGCGCAGCCCAAATTTATGAGTGGTTATATGAAAAGCGTGTCAAAACGTTTGAAGAAATGTCCAACCTATCAAAAGGCTTACGTGATAAGCTAGAAGCAGAATTTGCGTTAACGACACTTTCAACAATTATTAAACAGGAATCAAAAGACGGCACAATTAAGTTTTTATTCCAATTACAAGATGGCTATTCGATCGAAACCGTATTAATGCGTCATGAATATGGAAACTCGATTTGTGTCACAACACAAGTAGGTTGCCGTATCGGCTGTACATTCTGTGCTTCAACATTAGGTGGACTTAAACGTCACTTAATGGCTGGGGAAATCGTTGAGCAAGTAGTAAAAGTACAACAACAGCTTGATGAAACAGAAGAGCGCGTATCATCAATCGTTATTATGGGTATCGGTGAACCATTCGATAACTATGATGCGATGATGAACTTCTTAAAAATTATGAATGACGATAAAGGATTAAACATCGGTGCACGTCATATTACCGTATCTACTTCTGGTATCGTACCGAAAATTTATGAGTTTGCTGACGAAGGTATGCAAATTAACTTTGCGGTTTCACTGCATGCACCAAACCAAGAAGCGCGTCAGAAACTAATGCCGATTGCTAAAGCATATAAATTAGAAGAGCTAATGGACGCAGTAAAATACTATACGACGAAAACAGGTCGCCGTGTGACATTTGAATACGGCTTAATGTCAGGTCAAAATGATACAGAAGAAGTGGCATTAGAATTAGCGCGCTTAATTAAAAACATTAAATGTCACGTCAACTTAATTCCAATCAACTACGTACCAGAGCGCGATTATATTCGTACATCACGTAGTAAAATCTTTGCTTTTGAGAAAACGTTAAAGGAACAAGGCATTAACGTAACAATCCGTCGTGAGCAAGGTGCGGATATCGCAGCAGCTTGTGGCCAGTTACGTGCACAGGAACGATCAGAAGAAACAAAGTAGGTGGACGAGAGTGAACTTTACAGTGGAAAGTGATGTTGGGTTAAAGCGAACAATCAATGAGGATCGGGCGGCGTTTTTTGAACGCCCCGATCGTTTTAAGCTTGCGATTTTAGCAGACGGCATGGGTGGACATAATGCAGGCGACGTAGCGAGTGAAATGGCGGTTAACGAAATGCAAAAGCTTTTCGAACAAGTCGACAGTGCACAATTCGCGACAAAACAAACGCAATTTGAATGGTTGCGTGATGCGGTTTCACATATTAATCAGCAGATTTATAACTATTCCTTAGCACATGAAAATTGCCAGGGCATGGGGACGACAATGATTGCGGTGTTACTTGATCAAAAGGAATGTATTATTAGTCATGTCGGTGATAGTCGTGTATACCATTTTACAAACGAATCCGTAGAGTTAGTAACGAGAGACCATTCATACGTAAATATTTTATTGGAAAATGGAGAAATTAGTGAGGAAGAGGCAAAAAACCATCCGAAGCGCAACTTCATTTTAAAAGCATTAGGTACAGAAATTTCAATTGAGCCAGACTTCTATGAAATGACCTTAAACGATGAGGCACATTTACTCATTTGTTCGGACGGCTTAAGCAATAAGTTAGCGCCTGAGGAAATGACGAAGGTGATTGCGCAACCGATTTCGATTCAAGAAAAAGGAAAACATTTTGTCGCGCTAGCGAATGACCGCGGCGGAGAAGATAATATTTCCCTTATTTTAATGACGACTAAGCAGGAGGTGTAGTCAATGCTAGTAGGAAAACATATTAGTGGCCGTTACAAAATTTTACAAGTAATCGGCGGCGGCGGTATGTCGAATGTGTATTTAGCGCATGACATCATTTTAAACCGTGATGTTGCCGTCAAAATTTTGCGCTATGATTTATCCAATGAAGAAGAATTGCATCGTCGTTTCCAACGTGAAGCATTGTCTGCAACGAGTTTGATGCATCCAAATATCGTCAGCATTTATGATGTTGGGGAAGATGGGGATATGCATTATATCGTCATGGAATACATTAAAGGGAAAACATTGAAACAATACATACAAGAGTTTTCACCTTTATCATCTGCGCGCAGTGTGCACATTATGAAGCAGCTAACGTCAGCACTCGATCATGCGCATGAAAATGGCATCATCCACCGCGACATTAAGCCGCAAAACATTTTAATGGACGAAGAAGGCAATGTGAAAATTACCGATTTCGGGATTGCGACGTCTTTAGGTGCAACAAGCTATACGCAAACAAACTCGGTCATTGGTACGGTACATTACCTGTCACCAGAGCAAGCTCGTGGCGGTCTTGCGACAATGAAGTCTGATATTTATGCATTAGGGATTGTGTTGTACGAATTATTAACAGGCGAATTACCGTTTTCAGGTGAGTCAGCTGTATCGATTGCTCTCAAGCACTTACAAGCTGAAACACCGTCTGTTCGTGAATTTGATGCAACCATTCCGCAAAGTGTGGAAAATATCGTGTTAAAAGCAACGGCAAAAGATGCGAATCATCGCTATGAAAGCGCCCAAGCGATGCAAGATGATTTAGAAACATGCTTATCACTCAATCGGATTCATGAACCAAAGTTCGCACCACCGCTAGATGATGATATGACGAAGCTGATTCCAATTATTAAAGAACCGAAACCCGCGCAGCCAAATGTGAAAAAGCCGTCTACTGGTATAGCGGAGCAAACGGTGTTAATGGAGAAAGCGCATTCTACACCGCCAGCATCGAACCAGCCGGATGGGAAAAAGAAGCCGAAGAAAAAGTGGCCGATCGTTGTTGGAATTTTGTTATTGTTTGCGATTGCTGGGATTGCCGCGGCATTTATGTTAACACCGAATAAATACCCAGTGCCTGACGTAGTAGGGATGCCGCTCGATGAAGCCATTGCTGAAATTGAAAAGGCGGGCTTTGTTGTCGGTAAACAAGAAGAGCGAAATACGGAAGATATGGCGAGTGGACTCGTTTATGATATAACACCGCGTGCCGGACTTGAAAAAGTAAAGGGCACTGAGGTTGACTTAATTGTTAGTATCGGAAAGTTACCTACTGAAATGCCAGATTTTGTTGGAAAGCAATTCAGCCAAGTTGAGCCTGTATTAAGAGGTTATAAAGACTATCGTATTGAAAAAGAGTATAATGATGCGCTAGAGGGCGAAATTATTGACCAAACACCAAAAGCCGGTAACGAAATCATTGCCGAAGACACAGAGCTTGTATTGATAGTAAGTCAAGGCAAGGAAAAAAAGACGGTTAGTAGCTTAATGAATTTTAGTGAGACGCAGCGTAAAGAATACGAGCGGACGTCTGGTTTTAAAATTCATGTAACAGGCAGCAAGTACTCAAGCACGGTGGAAGAAGGCCATGTCATGGAGCAAACGCCAAAATCAGGTACAACACTTGATGCGGGGGCGACAATCAATGTTGTTCTTTCAAAAGGACCAGAAGCGAAACGAGAAAGTGTGTACCGCCAAGAAATCGATATTCCATATGAGCCTTTAGAGGAAGGCATGGAGCAAACGGTATCGATTTATATTCAAGATAAAACACGTACGATGATTGAGCCTGTCGAAACATTTACAATTACAGAAGCAACGAAATATGAAATTTTGCTAACAATTGTTGAAGGCGACAAAGCGGCTTATCAAGTTGTTCGAGATAATATCGTCATTTTAAACGAAACGAAAACGTACGACAGTTTAATACCGTGAGGAGGAATTAGATGGCGCAAGCCCAAATTCGTAAAGCATTAAGTGGTTATTATTATGTTGAAAAAGATGGTGAATTAATTCAATGTCGCGCACGTGGGATTTTCCGAAATCGAGGAGAATCACCACTTGTCGGAGATCTTGTAGAATATTCATATGACGGCCATTCAGATGGCTCGATTGAAGAAATCCTAACGCGTCATAATGCATTAGTTCGCCCACCAATTGCCAATGTCGATCAAGCACTGCTTGTATTTTCGGCAAAGGAACCGGATTTTAATACGATACTACTCGACCGCTTTTTAGTAGTGTTAGAATCATTCCACGTAAAGCCCATTATCATTTTAACGAAGTTAGATTTGATAAGCGAAAAAGAACGTGAGAAGCTGCAAACGTATATTAACGATTACAAAGAAATTGGCTATGACATGATTGAAACGTTTAAAGATGACGAGACATTAATGGATAAAATCGAGCCGATTTTAAAGGGCAAAACATCAGTATTAGCAGGGCAATCAGGTGTTGGGAAATCGACATTACTGAACACGCTTTTACCAGATTTAGATCTAAAAACTGGGATCATTTCAAAAAGCTTAGGGCGCGGGAAGCATACAACGCGTCATGTGGAACTAATTGAAGTTGCGGGTGGATTACTTGCTGACACACCAGGCTTTAGTTCATTTGATTTTGAAACAATCGAAAAAGAAGAGTTAACTGCGTGTCTACCTGAATTTCAACGTATTAGTGAAGACTGTAAATTCCGTGGCTGCCTTCATACGAGGGAGCCAAAATGTGCTGTGAAACAAGCGGTTGAAGCCGGAGAAATCCGCAAGTACCGTTACGAGCACTATGAGCAATTTTTACAAGAAATTATTGATCGAAAGCCGAGGTACTAACCATGATTAAAATTGCACCATCGATTTTAGCAGCAGACTTTGCAAAGCTAGGTCAAGAAGTGAAAGAAGTAGAAGCAGCAGGCGCTGAACTGATCCATATCGACGTAATGGATGGCCATTTCGTACCAAATATTTCATTTGGCGCGATTGCATTAGAAGCAATTCGTCCACTTTCTACATTACCAATGGACGTACATTTAATGATTGAAAATCCAGATCAATACATCGAGCAGTTCGCAAAAGCAGGTGCTGACTATATTACTGTTCATGTGGAAGCGTGCCGTCACTTACACCGTACGATTCAATTAATTCGCTCATACGGCGTAAAACCAGGTGTTGTGTTAAACCCACATACGCCGATTGAATCAATCCAACACGTATTAGAAGACGTGGATATGGTGTTATTTATGACGGTAAACCCAGGCTTCGGTGGACAAAAGTTCATTGAATCGGTTGTGCCAAAAGTAGCGGCATTATCAAAAATTATTAAAGAGCGAGGCCTTGATATCGAAATTGAAATTGATGGCGGTATTAATGCAGAAACAATCGTCCCATGTGCAAAAGCAGGTGCAACGATTTTCGTAGCAGGGTCAGCTATTTACGGTAAAGAAGATCGCGCACAAGCTCTGCAAGAAATTAAACAAGCAGGACTTTCGGCAATCAAGTGATTGTAGCGATTTGCGCAGGCGGCCCCATTCGTGAGGTCGCCTTTTCTTTAAAGCCTGATAAATGGATTGGTGTGGACCGTGGGGCACTGTATTTAATTGACGAAGCGATTATACCGGATGCCATTGTCGGTGATTTTGATTCGGTTACTGCGGAAGAATTTGCGCGAATTTCGAAAGTAGTAGCCCATATCGAGCAATTTCAGGCGGAAAAAGATGAAACAGACACCGATTTAGCATTAGTAAAAGCCCTGGATTACGCACCAACAGAAATTTGGTTGACAGGGGTTACAGGTGGGCGTTTAGATCATTATGAGGCGGTACTGCGTTCTGTGTATGCGTTACAGCAGCAACACCCAGAAGTTACGTTAAAGCTAGTTAATCCTTATAATGAAATCCAGTTTTTACAACCAGGAAAACATGTCTTAACAAAAGATGTGTATTCCTATGTATCGTTTTTTGCCTATGGTCAAACGTTAACAAATGTGACGTTACGCGGTGTAAAATATGAAACGACGAATGAAGTAATCGAACAAGGCACAACACGCTTTACAAGTAATGAAATCCTTTGTGACGGGTCTATTTCTTTTGATGGTGGCATATGTTTAACGATAAAGAGTAGAGATTAAGGAGGAGTTTTCCTGAAGGTGTATACATTTCAATTACCAAAATGGGTGAGTGGGGTGGCAAGGGGTTGTGTGAAGTTATTTCGAAGAGACAAAAAAGAAAAATGATAGCTAGCTACCGTTCACAAATGTGGGCGGTGGCTTTTTTTTTGCAAAATAAAAAAGAGCATCAGCAAAAGCTGATGCTCTTTACGCGATTAAACGCGTTCGATTTTACCTGATTTTAAAGCACGAGCAGAAACCCATACACGTTTTGGCTTACCGTCAACTAAAATACGAACTTTTTGTAGGTTAGCACCCCAAGTACGTTTAGAAGCATTCATAGCGTGTGAACGGTTGTTACCAGCACGAGCTTTACGGCCAGTAATTACGCATTGTTTTGGCATTGTAAAATTCCTCCTTACAGCTGAATCTGAAATCTATATTTCAGTTCGATATTTCACATACCATAATAATTTAACATACCTCCTGAATGAGTGCAAGACATTTTGCACAAGCTTTCAAGAAAAAAACCTTTACACCTATTTTTCATTACAATGATTACATATTTTGCAAAAAGGAAATAGAAGGAGTGATGAAGCGAAGCGTAGGTTTTTGAATAAAAAAATGGATTATTTCACGTAAAACTAGGAGATTAGTTTTGCTTTTATGTTTTGGTAGGTCGAAATTTGTCAAAAAATCAAGTTCGAACTAGACGAATGTGAACGTTTTCTTTTATAATCAACTTTTGTGTAGTACAATATAGATTAGTCAAATAGAGCCAAGGGGGCATACACTATGTCAGTTGAATTAAACAATGAATTCGGCCATATTGATATTTCCAATGATGTCATTGCACAAATTGCTGGTGGAGCGGCAATCGAATGCTACGGAATCGTGGGCATGGCTTCAAAACATCAAGTACGTGATGGTTTAACAGATATTTTACGAAAAGAAAATTTTGCAAAAGGTGTACTAATTCGTCAAGAGGATGAAGACTTACATATTGATATGTACATTATTGTAAGCTACGGTACAAAAATTTCAGAAATCGCATATCAAGTTCAATCGAAAGTAAAATACACAGTAAATAAAACATTGGGCATGAGCGTTAAGTCAGTTAACATTTTTGTTCAAGGCGTTCGTGTAGCGAACGTGTAAGAGGAGGAAATGAATCGGATGAAGTCTTTAGACGGAATTAAATTTGCTGAAATGGTACAAATGGGTGCACACAACCTTTACCAAAACGCAGCATATGTAGATTCACTAAATGTTTTCCCTGTACCAGACGGGGATACAGGGACAAACATGAATTTATCTATGACATCTGGTGCTAACGAAACACAAGCAAATGTGACGGAGCATATTGGGAAAGTAGCACAAAGCTTATCTAAGGGCTTACTTATGGGCGCACGCGGAAATTCGGGTGTAATCTTATCACAATTATTCCGTGGTTTCGGCAAAGCCATTGAAAAAGATACAACAATCGACGCACTTGGTTTAGCAAAAGCATTCCAAGCAGGTGTGGATACAGCATACAAAGCCGTGATGAAGCCAGTAGAAGGTACAATCTTAACGGTAGCACGTGAAGCAGCTGCAAAAATTGTAGAAGTTGCACAAACTGAAGCAAATATGATTACTGTGATGGAAGCATTCATTACAGAAGCAAAAGCGTCACTTGAGCGCACACCGGATCTTTTACCTGTATTAAAAGAAGTAGGCGTTGTAGATAGTGGTGGTCAAGGGTTACTATTCGTGTACGAAGGTTTCCTTGCTTCAATGAAGGGCGAGGCGTTACCAGAGAAAAACGAATCGTCTTTAGATGATTTAATTAATGCAGAACACCACCGTGTCCAAGATTTCATGGATACTTCGGACATCGAGTTCGGCTATTGTACAGAAATCATGGTACGTCTAGAAGACGACAAAGTACCATTTGATGAAGAACAATTCCGCCAAGAGTTAAATCCGATGGGTGACTCATTGTTAGTAATCTCGGATGATGAAGTTGCGAAAGTACATATCCACTCGGAAACTCCAGGTGCCGTACTAGCAGCAGGGCAAAAATATGGTAGCTTAATTAAAATCAAAGTAGATAACATGCGTGAGCAGCATTCTGCGATTGTAGGTGAAGCACCTAAAGCGCCTGCCAAAAAAGCGCAAACAAAAGTACCTTATGCCGTTGTAACAATTGCAATGGGTGAAGGTGTGGCAAACTTATTACGTTCAATCGGTGCTTCTTATGTGATTGAAGGCGGTCAAACAATGAACCCTTCAACAGAAGACATCGTAAAAGCTGTCCAAGAAATTGGTGCAGAACGCGTATTAATTTTACCAAACAACAAAAATATCATTATGGCAGCAGAGCAAGCAGCAGAGCTGTTAGACATCGAAGCTGCGGTTGTACCAACAAAAACGATTCCTCAAGGGATGGCGGCTATTTTAGCATTCAATCCAGAAGAGTCAGTTGATAACAACAAAAACAACATGACAACTGGTTTTGCACACGTAAAAACAGGTCAAGTAACATTCGCTGTTCGTGATACATCGATTGACGGTGTTGAAATTCGTAAAGATGACTACATGGCGTTAGCAGAAGGAAAAATCATTTTATCAACAAAAGAAATGATGGACGCTGCCAAACAAGTGTTAGACAACTTAATGGATGAAGATGCAGAAATCGTAACAGTTATTTACGGTGAAGACGCAACCGTACAACAAGCTGAAGAGTTACAAAGCTTTATTGAACAAAACTATCCAGATGCTGAAGTGGAAATTGTCGAAGGTAAGCAAGCGCTTTATCCATTCATTTTATCTGTAGAATAACTTTTAGCAGTGTGTATTTTATACGCACTGCTTTCATCGTTTTCAAGGATATTATTTGTATTATTCTTAAAACTTTCGACTCTCTTGAAATAAAGGGAGTCGTCTTTTCGTTTTTTACAAGAAATTTGTTAAATGTAGCCAAAATGGTTACACTATTAGTAAATATGAGAATAAAAGAAACAGGAGGGACATCTTATGAAATTTACATCAGTTTTTGACATTATCGGTCCTGTGATGATCGGCCCTTCTTCATCGCATACAGCAGGTGCTGCGCGTATTGGACGTGTGGGACGCGATTTATTTGGTCGTCAGCCGAAATGGGTGAAAATCTATTTATACGGCTCGTTTGCAGAAACGTACCGAGGTCATGGTACCGATGTTGCGATTGTTGGTGGACTACTAGATTATGATACAGATGACGAACGGATTAAAACAGCCTTTGACGAAGCAAAAAAAGCAGGCTTGCAATTTGAGTTTATTCCAGAAACAGCAAACAAAGAACATCCAAATACAGCGCGTCTACTAATGGGTGATGATGAAGGTGAAATGAGCGTTGAAGGAATTTCAATTGGCGGTGGTAAAATTGAAATTAGCGAAGTAAACGGCTTCAAATTGCGTTTAACTGGTGGTATGCCAGCGATTTTAGTTGTTCATGACGACCGTGCAGGCTGTATCGCAAACGTGGCAAACTGTTTAGCGATGCACAATGTCAATATTGGGCATATGGAAGTGTCGCGTATTGAGCGCGGATTAACAGCGCTGATGGTTATTGAAGTGGATCAAAATATTGACGAACGTATTTTAGAGCAAATTTCTTACATCCCACATATTACAAAAGTTTCGAAAATTAATAACTAAGGGGTGAAACGTATGGATGTATTATTTCGTAGTGTTCGAGAGTTAGTGGAACGAGCAGAAACAGAAGGCAAGCTTATTTCGGAATTAATGATTGAACAAGAGATGTTAATTAGTGGCCGTGCACGTGAAGAGATTTTCGCGCAAATGGATCGCAATTTAACGGTCATGGAAGAAGCGGTTGAGCGTGGACTACGCGGTGTGCAATCGGTAACGGGCTTAACGGGTGGCGATGCCGTACTAATACAAAATTATATTGCACAAGGGAAATCACTTGCAGGGGATTTATTGTTAGATGCGGTAAGTAAAGCCGTTGCGACGAATGAAGTAAATGCAGCAATGGGAACGATTTGTGCAACACCAACAGCAGGTTCGGCAGGTGTCGTTCCAGGGACGTTATTTGCGGTGCAAAATAAACTCAATCCAACGCGTGAGCAAATGATTCGTTATTTATTCACATCAGGTGCATTTGGCTTTATCGTAGCAAACAACGCGTCGATTTCAGGTGCTGAAGGTGGCTGTCAGGCGGAAGTGGGCAGTGCATCGGCAATGGCAGCGGCAGCTATCGTCGAAATGGCGGGTGGCTCTCCGCAACAAAGTTCAGAAGCGTTTGCAATTACACTGAAGAACATGCTCGGTCTAGTATGTGATCCAGTAGCGGGGCTTGTAGAAGTACCTTGCGTCAAACGAAACGCGATGGGCGCATCGAACTCAATTGTAGCAGCAGATATGGCATTAGCGGGTGTAACGAGCCGTATTCCGTGTGATGAAGTAATCGGAGCGATGTATCGTATCGGGCAAGCAATGAGCCCAAACTTAAAAGAAACTGCGCGTGGTGGTTTAGCCGCAACACCGACAGGAAAAGCGATTACACATGCGATTTTTGAAGGTGGCAATTTAAAAGAAATTTTAAATTCGCGCACAAATAATTAATAACACGATGAATGTGTCCGACTGTGGATGCATTCATTTTTTAGTTTCTTATAGAACGTATGCACGCATTTTATGCTATGCTACTAATAAACTAGTTTAAGTAAAGGAAGTGTCAGTGAATGATTCATGAACCTGTTTCGAATTTAAAAGGTATCGGTAAGGAAACGGCTGAAAGCTTAGCGAAAATCGGCATCCATACGGTACATGATTTAATTTGGACATTTCCGTATCGTCACGAAGATTTTCGTTTAAAAGATTTAGCGGAGACGCCACACAATGAGCGTGTAACGACTGAAGCACGCGTTGAAAGTGAGCCGACTGCGTTATTTTTAGGGAAAAATAAATCGCGCTTACAATTTACGGCATTAGCGGGCCGTCATTTAATTAAAGTCGTGTTTTTTAACCAAAACTATTTACGCCAAAAAATTTCAACAGGCATGACCATTACGGTGACCGGAAAGTGGGATCGCGGGCGACAAGTACTTGTCGGGAGTTCTGTAACGTTTGGACCAAAAACCGAGCAAGTGGATTTCGAACCGGTGTATAGCTTGAAAGGCGGTTTGCAGCAAAAACGCTTCCGCAAATATATGCGCCAAGCACTTGATACGGTAAAAGAAGAGTTACCGGAAACACTGCCGCACACATTACGTGACAGCTATCAATTGCTCGTGCTGCAAGATGCATTAGAAGGTGTACATTTTCCGCAAGACGCGGAGCACGCAAAACAGGCACGTCGTCGTTTTGTTTATGAAGAATTACTTGAATTCCAGCTGCGTATTCAAGCGCTCAGAAAAGCGAATAAGGAAAATGAAAAAGGGATTTCGATTCGCTATGATTTAGAAAAATTAAAGGCATTTATCGCGACATTACCATATGAATTAACTGGTGCTCAAAAGCGCGTGGTCAATGAAATTTGCAAGGATTTACTGTTACCACAGCGCATGAATCGTTTACTGCAAGGAGACGTTGGTTCGGGGAAAACGGTTGTCGCCGCAATTGGACTTTATGCGGCAGTAACGGCTGGTTACCAAGGGGCTTTAATGGCGCCAACCGAAATTTTAGCAGAGCAGCATGCGGAAAATTTGCATGCATGGTTTGATGTGATTGGCATAAAAGTGGCGTTATTATCCGGTTCGACAAAAGCAAAAGCGCGCCGTGAGTTATTAGCGCAATTAGTGGCTGGAGAGATTGATATTTTAATCGGGACACATGCCCTGATTCAACCCGATGTAGAATTTAAAAATTTAGGCTTTGTCATTACCGATGAGCAGCACCGTTTTGGTGTCGAACAGCGCCGTGTATTGCGCGATAAAGGGGAAAGTCCAGATGTCCTGTTTATGACGGCCACACCGATCCCGCGTACACTTGCGATTACGGTGTTTGGTGAAATGGATGTGTCGATTATTGATGAGTTACCAGCTGGGCGTAAAGTAATTGAAACGCATTGGCTGAAAAAAGAACAACTAAATAGCGTGCTTATGCGCATGGCCAAGGAGCTAGAAGCAGGTCGTCAAGCGTATGTCATTACGCCGTTAATTGAAGAATCCGATAAGCTGGATGTTCAAAACGCGGTCGAGGCATTTGAGCAGCTTAGCATGTATTTTGGTAATCGCTTTAAAGTCGGGCTAATGCACGGGAAGCTGCACCCAGATGAAAAAGATGCGGTGATGCGCGCGTTTAGTGATGGTGACATTCACGTGCTTGTTTCTACAACGGTTGTCGAAGTTGGGGTAAACGTACCGAATGCGACGTTTATGACGATTTATGATGCCGAGCGCTTTGGTCTAGCACAGCTTCACCAATTGCGTGGCCGTGTTGGCCGTGGGGAACATCAATCATACTGTGTATTAATTGCCGACCCGAAAACCGATGAGGGGAAAGAGCGTATGATGAGTATGACCGAAACAAATGACGGCTTCCGTTTAGCAGAAAAGGATTTAGAGCTGCGTGGGTCAGGTGATTTCTTCGGAAAACGTCAAAGTGGGATGCCAGAATTTAAAATGGCGGATTTAGTACATGATTACCGCGCGCTTGAAACAGCACGTCAGGATGCAGCGAAAATGCTTTATGATGAAGCGTTTTGGCAAGAAGCGGAGTACGAGCCGCTACGTGAAAAATTAGCCGCTTCAGGTGTACTTGAAGGGGAACGTATAGACTAAAATAGTACAATTTAACAAGAACGCGACAAAAAAATGTTGCGTTCTTTTTTTGTACACTGTATATTGATATTAGTACCAAGTGCTAATACTAATCTTATAGAAAATTAAAGGCAGGTAACAAATACGTATGAAGCGTTCCAAAAAAGAGCGACAGTCGTTATTGGCTGAAAAAATAACCGACAATCCTTTCGTAACAGATGAACAATTAGCAACGGAATTTAGTGTCAGCGTTCAAACGATTCGTCTGGATCGTATGGAGTTAGCTATTCCGGAATTGCGTGAGCGTATAAAAGATGTTGCTGCGAAAAAATATGATGAAGTAAAATCACTCCCATTAGATGAAGTCATTGGTGAAATTATTGATATCGAGTTAGATAACCGCGCGATTTCAATTTTTGATGTGAGTGAAGAACATGTATTCCAACGTAATGGCATTGCACGAGGGCATCATTTATTCGCGCAAGCCAACTCTTTAGCAGTTGCGGTAATTGATGATGAGCTTGCACTAACAGTCAGATCAAACGTGGCTTTCGTGAAACCTGTAAAAGCGGGGGATCGTGTTGTCACGAAAGCTATTGTAAAGGGCAAACATCCTGAAAAAAATCGTACATTGATTGATGTAACATCAACCGTAGATAACGAAATCGTTTTCAAAGGTGAATTTGAAATGTACCGCACGAAAGGTGAAGAAGCAAAATGAAGTTAGCAGTAGATGGCATGGGTGGAGACAACGCCCCACAAGCAATTGTAGAAGGTGTGTTATTAGCCCTTGACGATTTTCCGAATTTAGAAATTAATTTATATGGTGACGAACCTAAGATGGCGCCGTTTTTAAAGCAGCATAGTCGCTTAACGGTTGTGCATTGTACAGAAGTTGTTGAAGCAGAGGATGATCCTGCGCGCGCAGTTCGCCGTAAAAAGGATTCTTCGATGACGCGTATGTTAGAAGCAGTTGCAGAAGGTAAAGCTGATGCGTGTTTATCTGCTGGGAACACAGGCGCATTAATGGCAGGTGGCTTATTTAAAGTAGGGCGTATTGATGGGGTTTCACGTCCTGCGTTAGCGACAACGTTACCAACAATAAATGGTGATGGCTTCTTAATGCTAGACCTAGGTGCCAATGCCGATGCGAAGCCGGAAAACTTATTACAATATGCGATCATGGGCGATATTTACGTGAAGCAAGTGCGCGGGTTGAAGTCACCTCGTGTTGGATTACTGAATATCGGGACTGAAGATAAAAAAGGGAACGAGTTAACGAAAGCAGCGTTTACGTTATTAAAAGAGGCTGACTTCAATTTTGAAGGTAATGTTGAATCACGTGAACTGTTAAATGGGGTAGCGGATGTCGTTGTGACAGACGGGTTCACAGGCAACATGGTGTTAAAAACAATTGAAGGTACAGCTGGTGTGATTTTCAAAATGTTAAAAGAGACATTGTTTTCAACGACGAAAACGAAACTTGCAGCAGTACTTATTAAAAAGGATTTAAAAGGCATAAAAGATAAAATGGATTATACAGAGTATGGTGGAGCGGCGTTATTCGGTTTAAAAGCACCGGTTATTAAAGCGCACGGCTCGTCAAATCCACGTGCGATTTATAGTGCGATTCGACAAGCGTCCGTAATGGTGGAGCATCAAGTATGCGAAACAATTACAAAGGCGATTGAGCAAATGCCAAAACCAGAATAAAGCTTTTTTCACAAAGGGGATTATCTAAATGACTAAATTAGCGTTTATTTTTCCGGGGCAAGGTTCGCAATCCGTGGGGATGGGTGCGGAGCTTGTAGCAAGCGACGAAAACAGTAAACAATTTTATAATTGTGCAGATGAAGTGTTACAGATACCGTTGTCGGACTATATGTTAAACGGTCCACAGGAAACGTTAACGCTGACCTATCATGCACAGCCAGCACTTTTAACGACAGGCGTTATGATCGCCAATAAGTTAATCGCTGCAGGAATTACACCGCATTATACGGCAGGTCATTCATTAGGGGAATATAGTGCATTGGTGATCTCGGACGTACTAACGTTTGAAGATGCAGTGAAAACAGTTCATAAACGCGGGGTGTATATGGACGAGGCAGTACCAGCAGGTCAAGGGGCAATGGCAGCAATTTTAGCGTTAGACGCTGAAAAGCTAAATGCCGTTTGTGAACAAGTATCTAATACTGGCGAAGTCGTACAAATAGCGAACTTCAACTGTCCAGGCCAAATTGTGATTTCGGGGACGAAACAAGGTGTCGACGAGGCATGTAAATTGGCGAAAGAAGCGGGGGCAAAACGCGCGCTTCCATTAGTCGTAAGTGGACCATTCCATAGTGCATTAATGCAGCAAGCAGCAGATAACTTAGCAACATCAATTAAAACATTAGACGTGCAAGTACCGAAAATTCCGGTAGTTAGTAATGTCACGTCAGAACTTTTAACAACACCAGAAGCAATACAACAAGAAATGGTCGCCCAAGTAACAAGTTCTGTGCAGTGGGAACAAAATGTACAAAAGCTGATTGCAGAGGGTGTTACGGTATTTATCGAATGCGGACCAGGAAAAGTATTGTCGGGGTTAGTTAAGAAAATTGATCG
>SMEP01000051.1_pt1 | contig 39944 bp, 35 predicted proteins | sample 2456231 | NCBI WGS metagenome assembly SMEP01 (sample SAMN10132595, study PRJNA489261) | soil metagenome | isolation source: day1 control-silty clay loam soil ammended with raw manure from dairy cow... | place: USA | collected 2015-05-15
ACAAAACGGAGACGCTAAATGAGTATTCCCTCCTCCTCTGATGACACCTTGCTGGCCACCCAGGCATTCCAGGCATTTCGTCATTTATTGGCCACAGGGCAGGTACGTGCGGGGCAGATGGTATCGATGGCTGAACTCATGAAACTAAGCGACTTTCCCTTGGCTCCTGTGCGCGAGGCCGTCAAACGCGCCGCTGCCGCCGGCCTGGTGTCTATTCTGCCCAAGCGAGGCGTTCTGGTTTTGGAAGCAACAAGCGAAGCCCTGCGGGAATGCTTCCAGCTGCGTTGTGTATTCGATCAGGAGGGAGCCAGAATATTGGCAGGCCGTGCCAAGGAATCGGCACTGGATAGCTTGCGTAGCAAACACGAGAAAATTCTTGAGCAAGCACAAAGCGGCGTCGTAACGACTGCCTTGCAGATTCAGGCCATGGAAGTCGATTGGGCCTTGCATCGCTATCTGGCCCAGGCGCTGCACAACCGCTCGGCCATCACGATTTATGAAGAAAACTGCGATCGCATCAATGTGCTGCAACACTCACGCCGCCCTTTACCCGAACGCATTGTGCCTGCCATGACAGAACATCTGCAGATTCTGGATACGCTTCAGGCTGGCGATCCCGAAGCGGCCATGCACGCAGTCCGCCACCATCTTGCACAGACACTGCGTTGGTGGGGCGCGGCTGACGCTTAACTCACCACGACGGGCTCTTGCTCCAGTTCTACCCCAAAGCGCTCCCGGACTGAAGCCCGAATTGCTTGCGCCAGGCGTGTTATGTCATGCGCGGTTCCGCCACCATGATTAACCAGCACCAAAGCCTGGCGATCATGCACACCTACGGCCCCCTCGCGCTGCCCTTTCCAACCACACTGGTCAATCAACCAAGCAGCCGCCAGTTTGCATTGACCCTGTCCAACCTCGTAAGAAACCAGATTGGGCCATTGCTGCTTCAAGGCATCGCGCTGCTCGGTCTGCACCACCGGGTTCTTAAAGAAACTCCCTGCATTCCCCAAGACCCGAGGGTCAGGCAATTTTTGACGACGAATATCGCAAACCGCCTGGAAAATCGTTTGTGGATCAGGTTCACCTGCCCAATGTGCTTGCTTGTTTAAATCGGGATACTCCAGCACCGGCGTCCACTGACGCGGCAAAGCAAAACGTACCGCCAGAATCAGCCAGCTACCTGCAGGGTCGCGCTTGAAACGGCTGTCTCTATACGCAAAGCCACACTGCGCCGCAGACAGCTCCACTTCTTTGCCTTGCGTAAAGCTCCAGGCCAGCACGCTATGAATGCGCTGCTCCAACTCCAAACCATAAGCCCCAATATTCTGAACGGGCGCCGCGCCCACCGTACCGGGGATTAAACCCAAGTTCTCCAGACCGGGCCAACCCTGATTCAAACAGTGCTGCACAAAGTCATGCCAGCACTCACCAGCCTGCGCTTCCACAATATAGGCATCGTCCTGCTGCGCCACTAAGCGAATGCCTTTGCTTTCAACTTTGATCACCAAAGCGTTGACTTGCTCGGCCAACACGACATTGCTGCCGCCACCCAGCACAAAGATGCGCTCCCCATGTTCAACCAGGGCTTGCAGCGCGGGCAGCTGGGTAACATTGTCATACACCAGCAGATCGCGAGCACGACTGCTTAGGCCCAAGGTATTAAAAGAGCTCAAATCCACATTACGCTGCCTGTTCACGGCCCTGTCCACGATCAAAGAAAGCAATAAGCATAGCTCGGACGGGAGATTTCCCGTGAAAAATTGCAGAATCTATTGACAAGTTCAATGCACCCCATCTATAGTTACGTTCTTGCTTGAAGTCAGCTTCAGTTTCGCAGCACAAGCAGTTTAAAGACAGGCAGGTTTGTTAAGTATTACAGGTTAAAAGCTTCGGCAAAAAACCAAAACCACTTGACAAACAAACACAGCCACTCTAAACTAGCTTTCTTTACTTAGTAAGCAGTAATTACCAAGTAAAATGCTGAGAACGGATTTAAATCTGCTTAAAGCAAACCATCTGCATAGCAGATATGCGGGAGTAGCTCAGTTGGTAGAGCGCAACCTTGCCAAGGTTGAGGTCGCGAGTTCGAGACTCGTCTCCCGCTCCAGATTCCTAAGGGAAGCCCAGGCTTCCCTTTTTAATCGACCACGGCGCAATGGCAGAGTGGTTATGCAGCGGATTGCAAATCCGTCTAGGTCGGTTCGATTCCGGCTTGCGCCTCCAGTAATTCTGGTCACAAGTCGGTAGTGCAGTAAAAAATGCGGGAGTAGCTCAGTTGGTAGAGCGCAACCTTGCCAAGGTTGAGGTCGCGAGTTCGAGACTCGTCTCCCGCTCCAAACTCAAGAAAAGCCCAAACTTCGGTTTGGGCTTTTTGTTTTTCTGCTAAGACAACAAAGCATTCAGTCTATACGCAAAAAACACTAACTACATGAACCTGCCATCCTCAACGCCGACTCGTTGACACCTAAATACCGCCTTGGACATTTTTGCTAGGGTCAGCGTTACTGATTTTACTATCCTCACCTCGTCACACACGATGCCCGAACATGGTAAATTTGCGCCAATCCGTCTTTTGATCGCAGATGCCCTGATCGGCACAGCGTATGCCAACGCTGTTCTGCTCTAGAACATAGATGGCTTCATTTATTCCCGCTTTGACAAGCCGATCCCCCGCAGGGCCGACCCTGGCTCTGCTCACCTATCTTAAGAACCGTATGCCTCGCACCCGACTACGGAGAAACTACAGACTGGGCGCAATTGCTCTGCTTTCCCTGATTTTGAGCGGTTGCGCCGGGGTAAAAATCGCCACCGTCAGCACCGAGGACTACATTGCCCAGCGTCGGGGCGATATCCTGACCACCAACAAGCTCAGCGCCTCTGCGCGCGATACGCTGACCAGCCTGGCCATCGTGCCCGAGCAGTGTTCCAGAAACATTACTCACTGCACCACCAGGCTGACGGACCTGTGGAATATTGATACCGAGCAGCGCATGGCGACACTGGCCGAGATCTGGACGCAGGAAGCCTTGCATTTACAGGGACGACGTCATGCCCGGCCAGACTACTCGGTAGCGCTGTTCGACGCCTACTTGCAAAGCGCCCGCTATGCTTACGCCTACCTGTTCTTCACCGATCGTAGGCCGGGAGATCGGGCCTTTGAGGATCGCCAGACCCAGGTTCGGGACTATTACAACTACTCAGTACAGCAGGCGACCATGCTGCTGTTTGCCAAGTATCGCGACACCCGCTCTACGCCTTTCAGAAAACGATCGAGCTAGGCCCGTGGCAAATCCGAGGCGACTTGTCCCAAGTGCGCAATGACACCATAGGCCAGCCGCGCGAGTTGATTCCGGCCTCCCAGTTGACCTTTCGCGGGCTACGCAGTATTTACCGACGCGATGGCTTTGGGGCCGAGATGGTGGTCGTTAATGAATCAGACGATGTAAAGCCTAACCACTTCCAGGCCACCTACAGCGAACCGCCCTTCCAGGCGGTGACAGGGATTATTACTTTCCCTGGAAACACGCTATCCCAAATTCTGCAAACTCGGGAAGCAACGATTATTGGGTATGACCCCTACCAGCAAACCACCGTCCAATTAAACGACGTCCAAGTGCCTTTAGCGGCCAACTTCACCTCGGCCTATGGCTTGTGGCTGGCACGCTCGGATTTCTCGACCCAGGCTTTGCGCACGGTGCTGGGACGGGATGGCGGTATTGAGGCTCCACACGTATTCCTGCTGCAGCCCTACGATCCAAATCGCCGCGTCATCATCATGCTGCATGGTCTGGCCAGCAGTCCAGAGGCCTGGATTAATGTCGCCAATGAAGTGCTGGGCGATGAGGAGCTACGCAAACGCTATCAGATCTGGCAGGTTTACTACCCAACCAATTTGCCCCTACCCTACAACAATGCCGAGATTCGGAAAGCCTTGACGGCAACCTTCCGGCATTTCGACCCTAACCGCCAGGCCATTGCCTCGAACAATATCGTGGTGATCGGTCATAGCATGGGGGGGGGGTGTTGGGACGTTTGCTGGTGTCCTCGTCGGACAATCTGCTGGAAGATGCCGCCCGGGACCGCTATCAAATGAGCGACGTCAGCATTGCCAGAATGAATCAAGAGTTTGGTAATGTAATGCACTTCTCGCCCCTGCCCGGCGTGACGACGGGCATCTTTATTGCTGCTCCCCACAAGGGCACGCCTTTTGCGGGAAATCAGATTTCACGTTGGGTCGCTGCGTTAATTACGCTGCCGGTCACAGTGGTGAATCAGCTCAATAGACTTAGTCAGGTGGCGGTAGGCAATACACCGGCCCAGAATGAAATGCTGATTCTGCCCAATGGCGTGGAAAGCCTGCGGGACAGTGATCCCTTCATTCAGATCACCTCCAAGATGGCCATCTCCACACAGGTTCGCTATCACAGCATTATTGCCAACGCCACGCCCAATAAGGATTTGCTGTACTCCGACGACGGGCTGGTGCCCTATCAAAGCTCCCATCTGCCAGGGGCGACGTCAGAGCTGGTGATCCCTTTCTCGCACAGTGTGCAGGAAACACCAGAAGCGATTCTAGAGATTAGACGAATTTTGCGGGAGCAGTAGTCGTAGCGATATTAAACACAGACGTCAGCACTACGACGAGCGCTCGCGATAGTACGCTTGCGGTTGCTAGTGAGGCTTCAAGGTCTTATCGTAAATCCAGCCCCCGCCCAGCGCCTTGTACAAATCCACCCTATTCTGTAACTGGCTTTCACGCACGGCAATGACCTGGTTTTCTGCGTCGTACAAATTACGCTGCGCATCCAGCTGCTCAAGATAAGAGGCATACCCGGCTTCATAGCGGTTACGGGCATGTTCCAGCGAGCGCTTTAACACGTCACGCCGGGCCGTGACATGACGCTGCTCTTGAGCCAGACGGTCCTGGCCTGCCAAGGCATTTTCTACTTCCGAGAACGCCGTCAGAACCACACCCCGATAGACGAGTGCGGCCTCATCACGCTGTGCGGTTGCGGAATCGAACTGGGCCTGCAATCGGCCACGATCAAAAATGGGGGCCAGAATACTGCCGCCCAGACTCCAGACTTTGGTGGGGTCATAGCTCAACGCACTGACATACAAGGCCCCTGCCCGTGCAGACAAGGAAACCTGTGGCAAAAAAGCTGCCCGGCTGGCGGCCATGCTGGCATCCTTGGAGGCCAAATGCCGCTCAGCGCGTGCAATATCAGGCCGACGACGCAATAGCTCAGAAGGCAAACCTGCACCGGCTGCGGGCAACGTCAGAGCGGACAGCGAAGCCGTGGAGTTTTGTTCATACACTGCGGGCAACTCCCCAGACAACAGGCGCAACGCGTTATAGTGCCGGCTGATTGCCAGCTCCAGCTGCGGAATATGCTGCCCCACCGCTTCAAGTTCGGACTGCGCCTGAGTCAATTCCAGCTGCGAGATATAGCCCGCATCAAACTTGTCCTGAGCCAAACGCAGTGCCTGCTTGCGAGACACAGAAGTGGCCTGAGCCTGCTGCAGTTGTTCTTCCAAACCCAGCAAAGCGATATAGGTGCGAGCAGTTTCTGCGGCCACCGTCAGAGCAATAGCGTCATAGTCAGCCTGAGTCGCCGAGAGCGTCCACTCGGCCGCCTTAGCCTGTGAGCTCAGGCGCCCCCATAGATCCAGCTCCCAGTTCAACTGCACAGCAGGCTGCACAGCGCGACTGATGGCCATCCCGCTGGGTCCAAGTGCTCGTTCGGCTCGCCCTCCCGCATCAATAGATAAAGACGGGCCAAGCGATGAGCCTGCCAAGCCCACCTCTGCCCGTGCCCTCTCAATGCGAGTCGCTGCAGTCAAGATATCGTTATTGCGTGCCAGCGCCGCCTCTACTGCAGTACTCAAACCCGGATCTCCAAAGGCTCTCCACCAGGCCGAGTCCAAAGTCGTACTTTCAGAGGTCGCACCAATCCATCCTTGCGGTGCCTCTACCTGCGCCAATGTTGGCGCCCCCTTATAGGCTGGCATACAGCCCGAGAGTAAAACCGCACAACTTAACAACGCTATGCCATAGGCGCGGGCAGCGGTTGTCATTATGTGCGCCCCTTATCTTGTTTGGCCCCGATATCCACTTTGGCGATCACCGACATGCCGGGGCGTAGGCGCTCTATGCCTGGCTGACCAGCATCAATCGCAATACGGACTGGCAAGCGCTGCACCACTTTGGTGAAGTTGCCACTGGCATTGTCTGCCCGCAATACCGAGAACTCGGAACCGGTGGCTGGTGCAATTCGTTCCACATGCCCCTGGAACTCCAAGCCATCCAAGCCGTCAACCGTAAAGCGAGCATGCTGACCCACATAAACCCCGGCCGTCTGGGTTTCCTTGAAGTTCGCCACCACCCAACGCGTGTCGGGAACCAGAAATAACAACTGCGATCCCGCCGTCACATACTGCCCCTGACGGACTGAAGCTTCGCTAAGCTGCCCATCGGCCGGAGCCGTCACCACGGTGTTATCCATATCGATACGGGCCAGACCCAATGCGGCTTCAGCAGATTTGGCCTTGGCCTGCAACGCAGCTCGGGAAACATCGGTAGATTTGATGTTCTCTTCAGCTATCGCAATATTGGCTTTAGCTTGCAGCACGTTGCCACGTCCAAGCTCGGCGGTGGCAATGGCTTGGTCACGTTCACGCACAGAAATTGAACCCTTATTGGCCAGTTCCTTGGCACGAATCCGATCCGCCTCGGCGCGACGGGCCTCTGCCTGGGCAGACACCAGGGCGGCCTTGCGAGCATCCCGACTGGCTCGGTTTTGAGCTTGGGTCTGATCCAGATTGGCCAGCTCAGCCATGGCAGCATCCAGCTGTGCCTGAGCCTGCTTCAATTTCTCTTTATAAATACGATCATCAATGCGCACTAGAGGCTGCCCAGACTTTACGCGCCCGAAATCCTGCACCAGCACCTCGGACACATAGCCGCTCACCTGTGGGGCCAGCACCGTCATTTGCCCACGCACATAGGCGTTGTCTGTGGTGACACGGGTAGTTTTGAATGGCCCCAGATTCCAGGCCCACAAAATCAGCAGCATGCCACCCAGCAATACAAAAGCCATCACAATAACGCTGCGCTTGCTGGGCTTGATGACCTTGGGTGGTAGAGCCGGCTCTGTGGCCGGCCCCCGTTTTCCATCGTTATCTGAGTCTGTCGGTGCGGCAAGCTCACTACGGGGGTCTTGATTTTCAGATGAAGTGTCTTGACTCATAATACGGACTAGTTTGAAGAGTTCTGAGAAGTCCCTGACACGGCGGACTTCACCCGTCGGGACTGGATAATGGGCCCTGCCGCCAGCAGGATGGGCCAAAGTAAAAAAAAGGTGGCCAGCATGCCTATCAACAAGAACACATCGTTATAGGCGCGGACATTGGCCTCTCGTCTGGCGATCTGCGCCAACTGGGCGGTGCCTGTCGCCGCTTTGAGCATGGGGTCGGTCACGACCGCGCCCACTGCGTGTTGCTGCTGTTTCAAGCGGTTCGCGACCAGAGGCTCGGCAGCATTGATGTGGCTGACGATGGCTACATAGTGATGCTGCTGGCGCTGCTGCTCAAAGGTGCTCAACGTGGCCGTCCCCATCAGCCCCCCGAGAGTCTGGGTAACGTTAAGCAGCACAATAAACGTCACAATATGGTCAGGGCCGAACTTGAAGGCCTGCTTGAAGCCAATCATGACCAAAGGGCCCATAAACATGCCTGCCCCAATAGACAACATAAACTGGCTGTAGAAAAAATCGTGTGGACGATCCAGGCTGGTACGCCCAAAGTCCATAAAGCTCGATAGGCCAATCAACAAGATGGCCGCAAACACCTGCACCAGAATCGTTCTGGGCCCGAAAGTCACCGCGCTAAGCACAATGCCGCAGACAATGCCAGCAAACACAAGCCAGAACAAAGGCTGCATCTGCTCCGAGCCCATGCCCAGGCTACGTAGCATATTGACCATGCCGTAATTCTGCTCGGTCGTGATGAAACGCAAAATCATGGCGCCTACGGCAAAGTAAATAGTCGAGCCTTGCACCAGCCAGCGCACCTTCACCAGCGGATTCACACGGTGATATTCGATAAAGACACAGAGGGTAAACAGGAACAAGGAGCCCATCGCCATCCAGGCCAGCCCGGTATCGTTAAACCACCAGCGGATATAGCCTTGCGTTAAAAACGCGATCAACAAACCGGCTGCCGGAGCGAACAAGGCAAAGGCGAGGAAATCCAGTTTTTCAAAAGCCTTGATCTGATACCCGGGGGGTAACTTCAACAGCACCACCGCGGCAAAGGCACACAAGGCCATGCCCGCCTCAAAGCTGTACAGCCCATGCCAATTCCCCAACTCAATTAAAGAGGGAGACAGCACCCAAGCCAGCGGTGTAGCCATTTGCGTAATACTGACACCCAGCACCAACGCCTTGCCCAGCAAGCGTTTTGGAAACGCCTGCAACATATACAACACGCCCAACGTACTGGCGGCAGCCCCCGAGAAGCCACTGGCGCCACGCAACAGAATCAGCGACCCGGCACTATCAATAGACAGGTGCAGCAGGGCCAGAACGGCATAGAGGCCCAAGCCAATCTCGGCGAACAAGCGCATGCCATATTGCTGGCGAAACTTGAACACCAGCAGATTGGCCGTGACATTGACCATCGCATAAGCAGCAGGTAGCCAGGCAACCTCCGACGGTGTCAGGCCCAGCTCGCCTTGCAAGGTCGGCAAGTTCACCGACACCAGGGCATTGCCCAAACCGCCTGTCAAACCAACCAGAATCGCAACCAGACCATAGGCCACGCGTATGGGGGACTCATGATGGGGGGCGGACGGCGAACCAGGCATGAAAGGTTTTTCATGCTCCTCCCACTCAGGGTGCGGCTTCAGGTATGGGCTCACTCAGGCTCCCATTCCGGAGCCACGGCGTCGGCCTGCGTCAGTACTCCCTCGCAAAGGAATTTCAGCGAGCGTTTCACAAACAACAGCCTTTCCTTGTCTGTACGCCCCCGCAAGCTGGCAGCCAGCATGCCAATCAACAAGGGAATATCCGTGGGCAGCAAAGCCGGGTTGCACTGACCGGCGGCCTGCCCCAACTCCAGCGGCTTACGGGCCAGTTCCACCATGCGCGCCCGGACAGCCACAATAGCCGGATGGCCGGGATCAATAGCCCGCCAATAATCCGACATAGGGGCCGACTCCAGGGCAAAACCGGCGAGCACCTGCATCAGGATCTTGAAGTCCTGCTCATTGCCTTTGCGCTGGTTTACAAAGCGCTCTTCGATCCGATCTGCGGCGCGTACCAGCAAGGCTTCCATCAAGGCCGCACGGTCAGGGAAATTTCTATAAAGGGTGGCTCGCCCAACACCGGCTTGCAGTACAACCTGGTCCAAAGGAGCTGTCACTCCATGCTGGCTAAATACCGCGTTAGCCGCATCCAGCAATAGTTCCCGGCGCTCCAGGGCATCTGAACGATTCGGTAAATTCCGATTTTTCATTCCGAAATTATACGGACAGTTTTGTCCGCTTAAAAAGGGTCGGAATTAAGAATCTGGCTGAAAACGATATTCCATACATGAAATAAAACCCGGGAAAGCGCGTCGAAACAGGCTTGAACCCTCTGTCGCCTCCTGTCCCCAAAAAGACAAAAAATGTACACCCACATAAAAAAAGGGCACCACTGCAACCAGTAGCACCCTGCTCTCTCTACACCACACCGAGCGAACTCTTAGCCCAGTTTGGAACCACTCAGGCCTTCTTTGCTGTGTTTTTTCAACCAGCTATCATGCAACCACTTTTCGGTTTGCCTATGCCCCGGAAAAGTGATCCAGGTAATGTCACGCTCAAACACCATAGGCTGCTCATCCGGGCCCACAATCACCCAGAACCACAGACGGTCTTCTAAATTACGGGCCTTTACCTTCATGCCCGTCAAGGTAACTGTTTCCATACGGCCATTACGTTCCACGCGAATAGGCTCGTCATGCGTATCAATCCAATGAATCTCCATACGAGGCAACAAGTCAGGGGCGTATTGCTGCAAGAAAGTGCGCGCAATCTCTTCGCTACGCTGACTGTCTGGCAAAGGACGATCGACCAGATCCAGAGAGATATTGGCAAAGCCCTTGATGCGGCCGGACTCAGAAATCACCGAACTGAAGTGCTCGCCTTCCAAACCCGCACTGCGGCCATCCTTGCGCTCATAGCGCGTCAACACAACGGCTTCGCCATCAGCACTGACCTGACGACTCATAACCTGAGCATGGGTTTTCGGAACAAAAGCATCGATAGAAGGATTAACAAGCGTGCTCACGGCATTCTCCGTAATAGAAGGGACATTCTGTTGCGCCTGGGCAGGAAAAACCCAGGCCGTTTGCATCACCAAGGCGGCGATTAAAGATGAAAAAGGAAGATGAACTCGCATAAGGCGGACTCCTAGTAAGAGGAAGCATCGTGCTAAAGAAAACGAAACTGATGAACGTGTTCCATGGGGCTGCTTTGAGGAAAGCAGCTGAGTTTGGTGTCTGGTGAATCACGTCCCCAAGCTCCGCAAAGCCAATAGGTATCCAAAGCTAGCGCACCCGCTGTACCGCTTCAGGTTGTGTCTGGATATAGTTCAGAGCGCATAAACCGATCACAATCAAGCTGAAGTGCACCATCTGTATAGGCCCTTGTTTCAGCCAATACCCAAGCCACAAACCGCCGCAGATGAAAAACAACCACAGCAACACAAACAGGCTCAACGCCAGCACCGCGCGATTGCGGGCACGCAAAAGAACACATTGTTTTTGCACCCAAAAAGCTTTTGCATAAGAGAAAGCCGCCCACCAAAGAAAGAGGGCGCAAATCAGTTGCACAGCAGCCACCCAATACAAAACAGCCGGAACCCAGTCAGCCGGCCAAGCCCGCCATAACAGCCCTGCGCCCAACACCTCCTCAGCCATCACCAAATCCATAGAAAGCGTGTGGCTCAGCAATAAGCGATTGGTCCCTGGGTCCGTTACGTTATTGATAACGGCAATCGACAACCACATCGCCAGCCCGCCAAGAACAAGCAAACGACTAAAAGCAATAAGACGTATCGACACAACCCTTACCTCAAGACAATGAATACTGGTTCAAGATGGGCCAGCCGCGTTGCTGTGCTATGTCCATCAAATCCTGGTTGCCTGCAATAACACTCGGAAAACCGACAAGATCCAGCATGGGCAGATCAGAAATGTGATCACCGTACCCATAGCAATCAGCAGTACATCCTTGTTGATGTTCCAGAAACTGTTGAACAGCTAGCCTTTTGCCATCCCCAATTGTTTGTGTCCCCAAGATTTCACCGGTGCACTTGCCCGCCACAACCTCTAACTGGTTAGCCAATACATAATGCACGTCCAGCTCGCGAGCCAAGGGTTGCAGAATGTCGTAACTGGAACCAGACACAAACACAGGCTGAACCCCGTTGCGCTGATGTGCTCGCAAGGCCTGGACAGCAGGCTGAATATAGTAATTTTCCTGTTGCCGTACTTGCTGATGCCAGTCCAATATCGCCGCCTGCACATCGGCCTGCCGGCAGCCCTTGAACACATGCCAGAACAATCGGTTAATGTCGACCCTGCGTATGCCATCCGCAATTTGCTCTTGCATGATCCGATCTGCTTGTTGACTTGCAGCCGTACTGCCCGCTTGCCCGAGCGTTCTGCACCAGTAATAATTGCGAAAACTGAACATGCTTTTGATGCTGATGAGAGTTTCATCGACATCAAAAAATGCGAATTGAATTGTTCCCATCCCCTACCTTTCTATAGGTTCGACCAGGACACCTTCCTGGTCGAATAACGTTCAAAAAACTGCGATCGCTTTACAACAACGCTTGCTCAGGGCAAGGGGTCGTAAGCTGATTCGCAAGAAAGGCGGAGACATCAGCCGTGACATTGTTCTCAGAGGTCAGCAGGCGCAGCTCGCTCACATACTGCTGAACAGCACTGGCTGCCAATTTGTTTTCTCGTTGGGTAATCAAAACATCATCAAAGACAGTGAACTTAACCTCCATACCGGCCACTACTTCACCGCCCTGATAAATGTTCATGTCAGCATGAAACGCAATCCGATCTGCCTTGAGCTTTTTCTGCTCCAGGATGTGATAACGGATTTGAGCAGGTAAAGGAAACGCAAATGCCTGAAACCGCATCGTCATCGTATTGATCACAAAGTACCGCTTGGGTGCCTTGTAGTCATCCAAACAGAACTGCTCAGTCACCGCCAAAAACATCTGACGGCACGCCTCAGTTAGCACCATTCCCTGCACATGCTGTCCAGTCAGGTGATCCAGCATCAACTCATTCTCATCATCGAGCATCAAGTCCGCAATAAAGCCACCGTCTTGCGCAACTTCAGGTGCAGAAATCAGCGTATTTTCTGGCTGATGCTTATGCACCAAGGGCTGGGCAGCCAGGCGCTTCCCTCGCCATGCATGCCAATGCTTGAATTCCTGAAGCAGGCCTTTATTGATACCAACAAACCAGGCATGACTAACTTGTTCCTGACTCAAACCCTGGCCTGCGATTAACTGCCGACCAGCCAGCGGGCCACGTTCAGGGGACTCTTCATGCAACATGCTCATCAGACTCTCATACAGCAATAAATTTTCATTCTGAGCAAAGCGGTTAAAAGCCTTCGGAACAACAATAAGTACTTCCATTTTTCTACTCTCCCTTAAAAATCCTTGACGCTGATGTTCTGCAAAGGCACCCACTCGCTGAATCCCTCTCGTCCTGCAGCAGCTTGTTTTTCTTATTGTTTATTGACGAACCCCTCACTGCGTTTCAATCCGCTAAGGGCATAGATCGCGCACCCGGCAAGCAGACCAGCCAGCAACAAATACGTATCTTCCAGCCGCATGACGACGGTCTGTTGTGCCAACCACGGTCCAAGGCTTGCACCCATAAACAGCACAAAGGTATACAGCGATACCGCCAAGCCGCGCACTGACGGGTCACTAACCCCGGCCACTCGGGCGATCAGGCTCGGTACGCTGATGCCGATGCCAGCCACAAAAATGAAGCTGGCCACCAGCAAGCCCAGAGGATGAGCTTGTCCAGCCATCGCACTTAGGGCCAAACCTGTGGCTGCACAGACCAGGCCAGCACTCAGCACTGGCTGAGGCCCCAGCTTGGGCATAACAAGCGCCACCAATAAAGGCATCAAAAAGGCGGGGGCAACCACTACGCGCGTCATCATGGGCGACAGACCCAGCTGCACAAACTGCGTTCCAAGCTTGCTGTCGAGCGTCATATAAAAGGCAACAAAACACAGCAGCAGAAAAAAGGCAGGAACATAGACACGCAACAATCTTGGATCTGCCAACAAGCGACCCACCGATTGGTAATTACGTAGGAAACCCTGCAGGCCTTGCGACGTAACCATGTCGGCAGGCCTGCGCCACAGCTGCCATGCGGTCAGCATAAAAACACTACTCAAGGGCAAGAAGGCAACACCCAAGCCCCACCGTGCCGCAACCAATCCACCATAAATTTGCCCCAGCAAACCTGCAGAAAGAAAGGCGGTGCTCATCCAGGCCACACTCCAGACTCGTTGCCTGGGACTGCCTCGCTCTGCCAGATAAGCGATCGCAACCGGGGGAAAGGAGGACGCCGCCAAGCCCTGGCACATACGGCCGACAACCATGGCAACAGGAGACTGGACCACGGCTAGCAAGACCGTAATCCCAGCCAAAGCCAGTAGGCCGCCGATCATGACTTTGCAACGCCCCAAACGATCGGACAGCGGACCAAAAATCAAGAAACCCAAGGCGTAGGCAAAGCCAAAGCTGCTCACCATGCCAGTCGCACCCAAGCCGTAGGATTGCTCCAGACCCGCAAGCACAGGCAATGGCAAATAAAGCAAGGAAACAACCGACAAGGCGCACACCACCATCAGTGCACGCAGACCGGTACCAACTGAATCACATTGATATGCGGATACTTTCATCATTAATGTTCCTGGCTGTTATACAGTAAGCTACATATTTATTTAAAAAAAACGACAGACAACTATCCGCCGTTTGCCTTAGGTAATACACCTTCTTGCTTGAGCTTGAACATAAGTTTGACCAACGTATCCCGCTCTGCCTCATCAAAATGACTCATCAGTTTGGCGACCCAGACGTAGTGGGCTGGCAAGGCTTTGCCGAGGACCTGCGCGCCGTGCTCTGTCAGTCTAACCACCCAAGCACGGCGATCTTGCGGATGCTGCTCACGTTCGCAAAGGCCCGCCGCCTCCATGCGATCAATGATGCGTGTCATGGTCTGCGAAGTCACAGAGACACCATCGGCCAGAACACCAATGCTCAAACCATCCGGATTGCGCTTGAGCAAGATAAGAACGAAGAACTGCGTTTGCGACAGGCCGGAAGTACGGTCAAGGTTGGCTTCAAAAGCAGACAACATCTCACTGGTGGCAGAAGCCCAGATGAGCCAAGTCTGCAACCCGTCTACATCGGGGTTTTGGTACTCGGCTCCCAGCTTTACCAGCGTGTCGTGGCTCGGAAGGTCCTTAAGTTCAAACATCACGTTGCCAAATAGTATCGTTGGCAGAAATGTAGCTGACTACCTATATGTAGGTCAAGGGCGTCCCCTCGCTGACCGCAGCTCAGCGAGTTAGAACAGTGTCTGGGCCACCATCAGTATTGCGCCCGCAAAGACAACATCACATTCTGCGGTGCCCCGTACCAGCCCTGGTTATAAAAACCGATCTGCGAGTAGTATTTTTTGTCGAACAGATTGTTCACGTTCAGCGTAGCGGACATGCGCTTGTTGAAGTCATAGCGCGCCATCAGGTTGACGATGGCATAGCTGCCCTGCTTCACCTTGACGACTTTGCGGCCGGGGGCGGTCGCGTCCTGGTACATGCGGTTTTGCCAGTCGACACCCCCGCCAACCGTCAGCCCTTGCCAATCGCCCTGCAAGCGATAAGTGGTGTAGAGCTTGAACAAAGTACGCGGCTTGCTGGTATTGATAGGTTTGCCCTGTGCATCCTTGGCCGTAAAGGTAGTCAAGCTGCTGGCGATGTTCCAGCCCGGCATGACTTCGCCACCCAGTTCCAGCTCAATCCCCTCTACTTTGGCACCCGAAACCGGACGATAAGCCGGGGTATTGGGTGGCGCGCCGATCACATTATTGCCGGTCGCTTCAGCCAGATTGTCCTGTCGAGTCTGGAATACGGACATGGCACCGTTCAGGCGGCCATCCAGCCAGGCGGCTTTCAGCCCAAGTTCGTAGCTTTTGCCGGTAATCGGTGCCAGGATCTCGCCTTGCTCGTTACGGGTGTTTTGCGGTTTGAATATCTCCGTATAACTGGCGTACGCCGTATAGGTATCGTCAAAATCATAAATCAGGCCAGCGTAAGGGATAAATTCATTCCGGTGACGATACTGGCGTTTGGCACCAAAGTAAGTCTGATCGGTTTCCCAAGTGCTCAAGCGCCCGCCCACCATCAAGCGCAAATTATCCATCAGGGCGAAACGACCCACGGCATAGGCACCGGATTGCTTATTATCCATATCATCAGCCTGGGCAGGATCGCCCGACCAGGTCGGCTCGGGCACGCGACCTGGCTGATAGAAACTACCCGCATCCGGCAAAGGCGCCATGGCACGATACTGCGGGAAGGATACGCGGTCCTGGGACATCATCCAGCCCACAGAGAACTCATGCTCCTTACCGAACAACTCGAAGGGGCCGGACAAGGAAGCGTTGAGTGCCTTGCGACGCACATCCCCCTTGTAATAGGAATAGGAGTTGGAGGTACCCAAGCCGGTTTCCCGACTCGGATAGCCGCCCCGGAAAATCTGCTTCATGGAAGCATCGGTATGCGACTGGTTATAGGTCAGGCGCAGCTTCAGGTCATTGGCGAACTGATGGCTCACATCCAAAAAGCCAGTGGTGGTGTCATTCTCGATCCGCGACCAGTCCGTATTGTTGGAAATGGAGCGCTTGAAATCCGTACGCGAGCCGTCGCTGTAAAACAGCGGAAAGCCACTGCCAAAGCCATTGTTCGAGCTGGACTGATAGGCCACCCCGCCAGTCAGTTCCATGCCAGGAATCAGATCGGCCGTAATCACGCCATACAAGGTACGCGTCTTCGTATCCTGTAAATCGGTGTAGCTATTGGCCTTGCCATAGGCGCCCACAATACGTCCGCGAATACGGCCATCCTTGGTAAGAGGCGTAGAAACATCGGCATAGCCCCGTGCAAAGTCCCAGCTACCTACATCCACGCCTGCCGATGCGGCAAAGTCGCGTAACGGACGTTTGCGTACATAGTTGACTGAAGCGGAAGGGCTGCCTGCCCCAGTCATCAAGCCGGTAGCACCGCGCACCACTTCTACCCGATCAAACACCACCAGATCCAGATTGCTTTCACCGAAAGCCCAAGGTGAGAGCACCGGCTGAGTCCAGCCATCGAACTGGTAATTATCTATGCCAAATCCACGTGCGGAGAAAGAATATCGGTTGGTATCACTGCGCGTCACGGAAATACCCGGTGCGCTTTGCAAGGCATCGGCCGTCGTCTGCATCCCCCGGTCTTCCATCATCTGGCGGGTCACCACACTGACCGATTGCGGCGTTTCCCGAATCGACAAAGACAGCCCGGTTGCCGTGCTCATTGCCTTGGTAGTGTAGGACTTGCTGGTTTCTGTCACACCCGGATCTCTACTGCCTTTGACCGTAATCGTAGACAGCTCCACGGGGGATTGATCAGGAGCCTTGTCCTGCGCCCAGACGGGGCTGCCAGCAGCCGCCAGCAACATGGTGGACCGGGTAAGAGGAGTCAGCAAACGTACTCGCAAGCGAGCAGAGCTGGAAAAAACGGCAGACATGAAAGTAGATCTCAATAGAGGCTTTAGATGCGAATAATTATCATCTACATGCTTCGTAGCGATGTATTCATAAACGCAAAAACTCTATGCCAAACATCAGTCCTGTCTGTGACACGCCCAGGGTCTGCTGCACGCTTTGTGGCGGCATATTGAATCCCTGTCCCAGGGCGCTGAATGCAGGTAAATAAGCGTCGGGGAATGCGCAATGCCTAAAGAGCTTGGGGGAATGGCGGAGCTGGCCCAGGTCCTAGTTCAACTCGCTGGGCGAAATACCATAGCGCTCACGGAATGCCGTGGCGAAGTTGGTGGCATGGCGATAACCCACAAAATGGGCCGCCTGCTGCACGCTCCAGCCCTGAGCCAGATACTCTCGCGCCAGTTCCAGCCTGCGTTCACGCAACCAGCCAAATACCGAGCGTTGATACACCGCCTGAAACTTCACCCGCAAGGTGCTGGGGCTCATGCAGGCCAGCTTGGCCAGGTCTGCCAAGGTGTGATCCTCGCCGGGCGAATGATAGAGACGCTCCCTGATACGCTCCAACAATTGCCGGTCGCGTGTGGAGACGGGGGAATCCTTTTCTGTTTCTCGAGCCAGACCATCCAGCGCATGGGCCAGCACTTGCAAGCTGACACCCTCCAGCAGCAGATTGTGCAAGGCGCCTTGCCAAGGGCTGTCTATCAATTGGTCGATCGCCGTCAACAAATGCGGCGGCACCGCCCAGCGTTGCAGGCGTACCTGCGACGAACCCATGGCCTTGGCCAGCATCTCGCCCAAAGGCGAATCGGCCAGACTGTCAGGCGTATTTACGGTGATATTAAGCCCCCGCAGGCGCTGCCCGGCGGGGTGGGTTCCTGTCATGGTCACGGCGTCCGAATGTGCAATCGTGGCACCACTTTGAGCCATCATGCTGACGGTGTTCTGGCTGGCAAGCTGTGTCTGTGCCCGGCCCTGCAACATGACAATGGCCGAGAACTGCGGTGCCGCCAGAGAAGTCGCCTTGTACTGGTGGTGAGTGATAATGTCTGAAAGCACCATCTTCATGCCAGGCCGAACCTCGTACTCCTGCACTCGTCCTTCGGCAATACAGACCTGCTCCATGTCCTGCTTCGGACCAGTGTAATCAGGCAAGTAATAACGGAAACCCGTCGGACTACCGAGTCGGTCAAAGTCCGATACCGTATATCTGATCATAGGAAGATGGAAAGGAAACTGCCCAAGCCAAGCCCGCAGATAATTCTCTTTAATAAAGCGGAGGATGGCGACAATGGGGGAAATAGGCAATTGAGAATAGCACACATTCTCAATTATATGCCGGCTTTATATTTCTACCTTGGCAATCAACGGCGTCTACGCTGTCAGGATAGACTGGCAGGCAAGCCTGTCTATCTATACTGAGCCATCATGAAATTTATGCTCCATGCAATTGCAGCTCTCTTCTTTTGGTGGCTATTCTACGAGCGCTACTTCCGATACCGGAACTGCATCCAAGCCGCTTCTTCAAGCTGCTATGGGCCCGAGGGCACCAACCTGATCAATGGGGGAGCAGCATGGTCTGTCCCCGCTCTGCTCTTTAGCGGCATGGCGGCTTACCAGCTGTATAAATTGATTCGTCACTATAGAAGCCATAGAGTGTAATAATAATCATTAGCAACTTACTCTATCGCTCCAGACTTTGATAATGACCTCTCTACCCCGCCTTCTGATCAGTGCCGCCACGCTCTGCCTGACTTTCACCTCTCCCGCCCAAGCCCAACAAAGCCCACGCCCTTGGAACCAGTCAGTGGGTACCACCATCATGGACCAAGCCCAAAGCCTTTATCGTTTTGAAAAGCTAATCATGGCCTCGGAAGACGGCAAGCGGCATTACAAGATCCAGATAGGTACGCCAAACCGCCCCGCGCCTGCGCGCGGATATCCGGTGATTTATATGGTGGACGGCAATGCAGCCATGGCCAGCATCGATATGGATGATCTGAAAGCTATTAATGCCCTGTCTGCCCCGGTTCTGGTTGCCATTGGCTATGACACGGAAGCCCGCCACGATGTCATTGCCCGCTCCTTTGACTACACGCCTCCTATTATGGAAAACGGTGTTAGCAAGCCAGTGGAAGTGCGAGGGCGTTTAGGCGGCGGCGCGGATATCTTTCTGGACTACATCGAAACGCATATTAAGCCTGCCGTAGAAGAGCGCGAGCCTATTGATCGCTCGCGCCAGACGCTGTGGGGCCATTCATACGGCGGCTTGTTCACTTTGCACACTTTGTTCACCCACCCGGATCTGTACCAGCGCTATGTCGCAGGCGATCCGTCCCTGTGGTGGCATGACGGCATTCTGGTCAAAACTGCCCAGGCGTTTGACACCTCACTGGCGAAAGACAAGCAAGTCGCCATCATGGTCGGTGGTCAACGCCGCAATACATCCATGAGTAATATGGCGGCTCAATGGTCTGCACAAGACATGGCCACGCATTTGCAAGATGCCGGTGTAAAAATCAGCTATGAAAACTTTGCTGAACTGAACCACGGGCAGATGCTGGCGGCCTCTTTGAAACCAGCACTAAGAATGGCCGCTCAATAGCGATACCCACCTTGGACATCACCACTGAGCAGGATCAGCGTCCTGTCCTCAAGGGCGCTGGCTCACGCCAATAAAGCCGCCATCCGGCAACGTCAAGACATTGAAAGGCGCGGGCTCAATCACCGCCCCCTTAGCGTGAATGCCATCAATAATGGCACCCATATCGTCCATCACTAACCCGGGTGTAAAAGCCGTCGCCTTCTCCCATTTCCTCTCCGCTGTCTGTATAAATACAGCACCATTGTTCATGGGATTGTTGACCGACAGGACAATCACTTCTTCTCCTGCTTCACCCGGCAACAAATCAGCAAATACCAGCAAGCAACCGGCATGCTCACCGGGGGTTCGAGTCTCGCAAGCCTTGGCCAGATAAGCGATATCCCAGCCTGGATAGGTTTCGATAAAGGACTGACGTAAAGGATGATCTGCCGGAGAACTAGGCAAGGAAACCAACAGCATCTGTCGTGCCTTGTCCTCACCCATATCCCAGACCTCCAGATCCTGGCCTGATACAGCCTCTTCAGATCCTTCTTCTGACTTTCCGACCAACAAGTTCTTCTCGAGAACATAGTCCACGGCCTTCTGTCCCGGTAGCCCCCAATACAGTCCCATTTCAGTATCTGGGAAGTTGTCAGCGCTCAGCGTACCGGCCTCAAGCCGAGCCACTTGCGAGGCCGCAGAAATTGCTTCGGGAGAGCCGATGCGAAGCAGCCAAATAATTGCCAGCACAATCAAGACCAGAGCCATCCCCACATTGGAGCGACGCACTCGCGCCATCCAGTTTTGAGAATGACACGCAGCCCAGAAGTAGCTCAAACCATAGCCGGCCGCGACCAGCGCTGCCGTCGTTGCCAGAACACGACTTGGGGTCCAGCCGTATTGAGCAACCCGCGCCCACACCGCCCACAAGGCAACGCCCGCCAGCACAGGCATGACAAAGCCCAGCAAACGGGCCGAAGCGCACAACAAAGGCGTTGGGCTGGCATTCATGTCCTCGTCCGCCACGACAGAGGACACCAGGGTCGACGCTCCCAGAACTGCCGCCACGCACAAGGCAGACAGCGGCAAGCCCTCACCCGTACGCCAAGGCAAGGCCACGATAAACACCACCATCACCACCAGCAAGACGGGGGTCAGCAAACGCAGCAACTTCAGCAACAGGATCGGGGACAAATAACCTCCGTCCGAGTCCGAAGCAACCGCCAAGCCCGCCCCCACCAAAGCACCGGAAACCACGGCCGCAACGGTAGGCTCCAGCAGCACATCCTCCAGAAGGGTAATGCCAACAAAGCTGAGCAGAAGATGGCAAGCCATCAGCACACCCCAAGCCAGGCCGCAGAAAAACAGCGCCACCGCCCAGGAACACACCATGGACCAACTAAGCTCGAACAAACGACGGTAATCAGCCCAGTCGCGTGGTCGCTCTACCAGAATGGCAAGAAACGGCAGGGTAATGGTCGCCAACAGCCCCATTGCCACCCACATCTGCGGTGCCCGCCAAAAAAGGGCAACCTCTGCATACCCACCCTGCGCCTGCAAGATCAGCGCCGCACTGGCCACACCCAAACCCAGGGACACCAGCAAGGCTTTGCGCACAGGTACGTGCATCAGCAGGGTGAAAGCCGCCACGCCAAAAAGCCCCACAGCGAGCAGCAAGGAAACCCAAAGATACTCGCCAGACTCAGGTGCCATCATCAAATTGCTGAAGGCCACCCATTCAAGCAGGCCCAGCAAGGCCCCGGCCAAACACAAGGTCAGCGTCCGCCGGTTCTGTAAGGAAGAAAGTGAGATCGCAATCATGGTGAGTAAAAAGCAGTCAATTCAACAATGACAGCATATGGATGAGCACCATTGCTGACGGCGTCAGTACATAGAGGGAAAGCCCAGGCTATGCCCTGCAAAACTCGGCTAGTTTAGTACGGCGAAGAGCCCACTCTCTGTCCCAGACAGAACCGCTCTTGTAAGCAGAAGTTAGACCTGAAATATGGATTGCTTACACGCTACCTGAAACGACCAACACCCCGATCCGTTCGGCCAGATCCAACACGGCATCGTAGTTTTCCGGATCTTCGCTCAAGCTGTGCGATGGACCTGGGGCTATCAAAGCACTATTGGCAATGCGATCCCCAAAGAGCATCATGGCCCGTGCCGAATCGTCCTGCCGGGATACCCAGCACAAGCCTTGAGCCTGCGGACATTGCAGATAAATCGCAGCAGCCCACTGGCGCGTTGCCGGATATTGATCTTTTTCGGTATCGATCAGCTGCTTGCGTGTCACACCCAGTTTCCTTAGCGGGACACTGGCCAGATCCACCAGAACCAACGGTGCATTCAACAGCACCGTGGAATGCACTTGCCCCAGCAGCTTTTTCTTGTCATAGCTTTTAAAGCCAGCGGTGTGCGGCACGTCATGAAAGACGGTTTCCATCATGGCGCAATCGCGACTGGTGCCGCCATACAAGGTGGGAATGGCCTTGCCTTTCTCATCCTGAATCGGGCTGAAACGCGCATTGCCCTGCGTACCGGGGTTGAACTGGGTCGCCAAATATTTATCTTGATGAACGCGATGCAGTCGTTTCCCTTTGGGCCATTCAATCAAGGTCAGGCGTAGCTCGCCGCCCGGAGCGGGGATTCCCGTTCCCCCCTCCTGCGGAATGTGCTTTTTATCAGCAGCAGGCAAGGCTGGCTTAGCCATGAGCCACAGCTTGCACTTCGTCTTGAGCTGCGGCGATGAGCTTTTCCGGCGCAGAAATCAACAAGTCCTGCGGTCGCTTACCACCCAAAAAGCTGTTACTGGACATGAACCAGTAAGCCATGCCCCAGCTGTCCTTATGTCCAGACAGAATTTCGACAAGCTGTGCCAAGGGTTTGACAGGGCGAAAGCTGGTTTCCGGATCCAGGCCGTAGCCGGGGAAATAATCCACACCACCATGATTGATGGCAAAAATCTGCCCCTGTTTCTTCCACTTGTTGGGCTGGGCACTAGGATTGCGCGTGCTTAGCCCTGCCAGCTGTGCCACTTCCGCAGCACTAAGCCAGTCCCCACTTTCCAGCACCGCCTTACGGGCCTGTACCAGCATGACCGCTTCTTTCAGCAGGCGGGGCGATGGCGGCATACGGGGTACCAGCACTTTGGCCAGACGCTCCAGCGACTCCTTATCCTGAGGCTCCTGCAAGACCTCGAACATGGTCGAGGCCACATGGGTGAAGTTCTCTGCCAAAGCCTTGAACACAGCGGGCGTGATGTGATCGAAAGCCAGCACCAGAACCTGCTCGGCCTGCGAACGGCCCAGGCGTGCCTTAACCTCTTTGGGCGTACCCACCAGGGCCGAGACACTGGGACTACTTACCAGGACGCTCATGGATCGTCTCCTTAAAGGTTATTACAGATACCTAATAATAACATAACCCTGATAACCCAAAAACAGGCTATGTATGATCCAGGGAAGACGTCCGCGAGAAGCCGCGGAGCCGCAAGCCTTCCGCTTTTTGTTCAAGCGCTATCCACCCCCGCCCCACTAAAAAAGAAAAACGCAGAACGCTTGCCAGTCCGGCCAACAATCGCTCTGCCCACCGTCCTTGCCCTGCAAGTCTCACCACCTTTTAGATCAAAAAAGCCTGAGTCGGCACAGCACCAGACACAGGCAAAGATTTCCGCTGTGAGCGGTTTATCAGAGCGCAGCGCTGTAAATCGCGAGAGTATCTTCTTCAGTCACGTCGCGAGGGTTATTGCCCAGCAGACGGGTTTGCTTCATAGCTTCTTGAGCCATGCGGCGCAGGTCGCTCTCCTTGATACCCACTTCACGTAGCTGACGCTCGAGCCGGTATCAATGGCAATCTGTTCCATGAAGTTAATCAAGGCTGCAGTCTTGGACGTGTCGTCGCCCTGATTGCCGGGCATTAGCACGTCAGCCAGTTCGACATACAGCGGAGCGGCAGCCGCTGCATTGAAACGCAGAACGTGTGGCAGAACCAGGGAATTTGACAAGCCATGCGGCACGTGAAAAATCCCGCCAATCGGGTAAGCCAGTGCGTGTACAGCACCCACAGGAGCATTCGCAAAGGCTTGCTTGGCCAGACGGCCAGCAGTTTGGCTACGTCCATAGACGACCCGCCCCCCAAGCCAACGACGAGTTCCGTCTTGGCCTGGCGGGCGAGATCAAGCGAGCCGCTTTCGTGCAAGAAACGGTCGGTTACCAGACAAACGCGCGCTTCGAGGACTTGCCCAACCAGGCCAACACAATCGCCAATGCGCATAGTCCGGCTGCAAGCAGGAAGGTGATGGAAAAGGCGGTACTAATCGCCTGCACGGAGCTATCCGCCACCGCCTGACCACCCAATAAAGAGGAAAATAACAGGGGAAGTAAAGAAGCCCCCGCCATAAAGCCCAAATTGCGCGACAGGCCCAGCAAACCCGACAGCAGTCCCTTATTTTCTTCAGCGGCCTGAGCCATGACAGCCGTGTTATTAGCAGCCATAAATAACTGGAACCCAGGTGTGATCAAAACCAGCGCGATGACATAACCTGCCACCCCCATAAAGTGGGGAAAAATGGCAAAGCAGCACAGACCAATACCCGACAGCAGCAAACCTAGCATCAGGGTTCGATGTACCCCAAAACGATCCGTAATACGCCCCGCAGGGACCCCGGACAAGGCAGCAGCCAACGGCCCCATCGCCATCACCATGCCGGTTTCGGCGTCTTTCAAACCCAGCCCAAAAAATAGAAAAAAAGGTCCGACCACCAAGGTAGACATCATGATGGCGCCTACCAGCAGATTCATGCTGAGCGAGCTCACCAGCGCTCGCTCTCCCAACAAAGCGACAGGCACCAAAGGGCGAGCCACCTGCCGTTCTATTCGGATCAACATCCACAGCGACATTACACCCGGAATCAGCCACATCCAGGGCTGGATGGCCTGCCCCACCTTGCCGCCAGTGGCCAGTAAAGAGAAACACAGCAAAGTGATGGACAGCCAGACACTGCCTGCCCAATCCATGCTTTGAGCAGGGCCGCCAGTTGCTTTTGCCTTGGGAATACCGCGTAAGGCCAATACCCATAGCCCCAACCCAGCCAGTCCCAGCAAGACAAAGGCAGCACGCCAACCCAGGGCACCGATTAACACTCCTCCCAAGGACGGCCCCAGAGCTGTACCTATGGCGGACATGGTTCCCATCAAGCCCATGACCGTTCCCAGTCGTGCTTTAGGCACCAAACCTTTCGCCATCGAAAGAGGCAATGACATCAGAATGGCCGCTGCCAATCCCTGCAGCGCACGGGCCGCAATCAGCCACCTCAGGCCTGGAGCCCATGCACACAGTGCCGAGGCCAAGGTGAACAACGCCAAACCCGCCAACAAGACACGCCTATGTCCATATAAGTCGCCCAGACGACCCGCTAGAACAATTGTGACCGTCACCGCCAGCAAATACGCCAGCACAACCCACTGCACCTGCTGGACACCCGCTGAAAATACCCGGCTCAGGGTGGGCAAGGCCACCGTGACAATGCTGGTCCCCAAAGAGGCCAACAAAATAGAACCAGCCAAAGCAAGCAACAAACCCGTGCTGCCCGTCGATATCGTCTGTTTTTTCATGTCTAACTTCTTGTTGTCAGAGGGGTGATCACCTACTATGCAACTTAAAGCCAACTTGAGGTCAAGCATGAAACTCATTGATATTGGGGCCCTGTCCAAAACCAGTGGGGTCAGCACCTCCACGCTGCGCTACTACGAGGAGATTGGCTTGATCCAGTCGCCGGCTCGCAACGGCCTGCGCCGCCAATACCGCGAAGACACCCTGGTGCAGCTAGCGGTGATCTCCTTAGGCAAAGCGGCGGGGTTCTCGCTGGAGGACATCGGCAAAATGTTCGATAAAGACACACATTCCGATCTCCCCCGCCCCACTTTGCAGCAACGCGCAGACGAAATTGATCGCCAGGTTCGCCGTATGAAAACACTAAGCCATATGCTGCGCCATGTTGCCCAATGCCAGGCCCCCTCGCACATGGAATGCGAGCGTTTTCGTAAACTACTGCGTGTGGCCTGCCCCGCCATCCCGGCTGTCCCCAACGCGGTCCCAGACTCCGAATAGCAGGCCCCTACGGCGTTAAAAACCACAGCACGGCCCCTGTCCAGTCCTGCGCCCAGCTACAATAGCCATTCTCTCTATTTCAGGCAGTTTTTGTGAGCTCCCCCATCGTGCCCTCTACTTCTTTCAGTACCCTCCCCCTGCTTCCTGCCTTGCTCGAAACCCTGGATAGCCTGGGCTTTGAAAAGATGACGGCCATTCAGGAGCAAAGCCTGCCATTGATTCTGCAGGGCCGCGACCTGATTGCTCAGGCCAAGACCGGCAGTGGCAAGACCGCCGCCTTTGGTCTGGGACTGTTGCAAACCCTGAATCCCGGCAAGCTCGCCCCCCAGGCACTGGTAATTTGCCCGACTCGCGAGCTGGCTGACCAAGTCACCACCGAGTTGCGCCGCCTGGCTCGCCAAATTCCCAATGTGCGCATGCTGACCTTGTGTGGCGGCGTGCCATCGCGCCCGCAAACCGAAGCCCTGCGCAACGGCGCCCATGTCGTCGTTGGCACACCTGGGCGTATTCAGGATCATTTGGAACGTGGCAATCTGGACTTGGCCGCATTGAAAACACTGGTGCTGGACGAAGCCGATCGCATGGTGGACATGGGCTTTCATGACGACATTGTGGCGATTGCGTCGCACTGCCCTCAGCGCCGCCAAACCTTGTTGTTCTCGGCCACTTACCCAGAGAACATCCGCAAGCTCAGCGCCCGCTTTTTGAACCGGCCTGCTGAAGTCAAAGTGGAAGCCCAGCACGACTCCAGCCAGATCGAGCAGATCTTTTACGAGGTACATCCCGAACAACGCGTATCCGCGGTGGTTACGCTGCTGGAGCATTTCCGCCCCGCCTCTACCTTGGTGTTCTGCAATACCAAAATACGTTGTCAGGAAGTGGTGGAAGAATTGCAGTCCGAAGGCATCAAAGCCCTGGCCCTGACCGGCGACCTGGAACAGCGTGATCGCGATGAAACCCTGGTGCAGTTTTCCAACCAAAGCTGTGCTGTGCTGGTGGCCACCGATGTCGCCTCCCGAGGCCTGGATATTCAGAATCTGGAAGCCGTCATTAATGCGGACGTCACCAAAGATACGGAAGTCCATATTCACCGTGCCACCGCGATCGAGCAGTACCAAGGCAGCACCCTGAAATGGGGTAATTTGAAAGCCTTGCGTGCCCAATCCAAAGAACCGCTGCTAGCCCCCATGATGACGCTAGAGATTCAGGGCGGTAAAAAGGACAAGCTGCGCCCCGGCGATCTGCTGGGTGCCCTGACCCGCGATGCAGGCCTGAAAGGTGATCAAGTCGGCAAGATTGCCATTACTGACGCCCGCTCCTACGTGGCGCTGGATCGTCGGATTGCCCGCCAATACTTTGACCGTATTGCCGGCACCAACATCAAAGGCCGTCTCTTTCGCATGCGCTTTGTGGAAGACAAATAAAGCCACGGCACCCGGTACATAGGCAGCCATAAGAACGGCTCACTGCCAGGCTGTTCTTATGTGCTGGCGGGATACAATGGCCGCCCCTTCTTGGCAGTGTTTTTCTATAGGGCAGGCTTTTCCCTGCGGCTAGCTAGACAACAAGTTGCCAGGCTCTGAACGGACACAAAAAAGATGGACACAGTCATACTTCTTCTGATCGCCGCCATTGCTCTGCACTTTGTGCGGGCACGGTATCAGCGCGGGCGCATTATCCTGTTGGGCCGCCACTTGAGCAGCTTCCAGCTGGAGCGCCATATGGAAACGCTGACTAACGGCTATACCCGCGCCATTGGAGAGCAGGACTCGGCACGTCAGTTGCAAGTACTGGAGATGTTTTCCCAGACTGAGCACGCAGTAGCTACCCAGATCCAGTCGCTGGCGGATCTGCTGCAAAAAGAACCTGCCGAACAAACCCGTGTCGGCATGCTGCCTTTCTGCGTACCCTATGCCGAGCGTTTTCTCCCAGCCATGACGCGCGACTTTCGCCAGCTCTTGCAAATTCATGCGGCCGGGCTACGTCATGTCGTGGACAACTCCGAGCAACGGGACCTTAAAAGCCGGGCTTTTCATTTATCGGCCGAGCTGTATCTGTTTCAACACAGCTGCCACTGGTTCTGCAAGTCTCGCACGGTGGCTGATGCTCGTTTGCTGGCGCGCCACAAAGTCACGCACCAGAAAGTACTGGAGTCCGTATCTGCCCAGACCCGCAACGCCTATTTACGCTGGCAACAGAAACCTGAACAGAAATAGAAAGCGGAGCCAACAGGCTCCATTTTTTTATTCCTTTCCCTCCGGGGTGCACTATCACGGGCATGCGAAAAACAGACACTCAGGGATAGGAAAAGCCGCCTGGCTCGAACCGACAGCCGCTGGAAAACCCTAGTATTTTTCCCAGGGCAGATTTTGTAGATTAAATAAGCAGACATCTTCGTCTGCCAAAACAGATGCATGCGCTGCCAAAGTTGCCAGCGACATGCAGGCAATAAAGCCTCATTCCCTTTCACAAAGGGGTGGGGCTTTTTTTGTGCGCGTCGTTTGTGCATGCCTGTTTTGACCACCACAAGGAGAAGACAAATGACGGTAAGTGTAAAAGACGCCTTGGCCGCAAAAGGGATACATCCCAGCCCCCAGCATCTGGAGAAACTGGAGGCCAAATGGCGCTCAATCCAGGCCATGAAAGGCAATCTGGATGGCATCGCCCTTGACGATGCAGACGTAGCAATCAAACACCTGGCTGGAGGCGACCACCATGAATAAAGAACTGCTTGAACTGAGCGTGATTGATCTGGCAGAGAAGTTGCGCAGCAAAGCCGTCTCCCCGGTCGAGGTCACCGACAACCTGCTAAGCTACATCGAGCAGTCCAACAAACTGACCAACGCCTATATTTCGATAACGGCCGAAGGAGCTCGCAAAAGCGCCAAACAAGCCGAGCAGGACATCATGGACGGTAAGTACAAAGGCGTCTTTCACGGCGTGCCTCTGGCACTGAAAGACAATATTTACTTTGCGAACGAGGTCACCACCATGGCCTCCAAAATTCACAAAGACTTTGTCTCTAAAGACGATGCCACCGTGGCCACCAAGCTGCGCGATGCCGGGGTGATCTTCACCGGCAAGCTGAACATGCACGAATACGCCTGGGGCATCGACAATAACAACCCGCACTTTGGTGCCGTCCACAACCCCTGGAATGCCGACCGTGTGCCCGGAGGCTCCAGCGGTGGATCAGGTGCCGCCGTGGCCTCCCACAGCTCCTACAACACCCTGGGTACTGATACCGCCGGGTCCATCCGTATCCCATCGGCCGCTTGCGGTATCGTCGGCCTGAAACCCACACACGGCCGCGTCAGCAAATTCGGCGTCTACCCCTTGGCCTGGACGCTGGATCACGTCGGCCCCATGTCTAAAACCGTGGCAGATGCTGCCGCCATGCTGGAAGTGATCGCCGGTTTTGACCCCCGCGACCCCACCTGCGCCAACGTGCCCGTCGGCTCCTACCTGAGCGCCCTGAACGGCAACGTCAAAGGACTGCGCATCGGCATCATCGAAGACTACTTCTTCAACAACGTGGACTCAGGAATCGAAAAAGTCATCCGCGACCGTTTGACCGACCTGGAAAAACAAGGAGCCACCATCGTCCCCTTGAAAGTGCCCGCATTGCGCCACTCCGAATGGGCCGAACTGGCTGTCAGCCTGACCGAAGCCGCGACCATCCACCACCAGGACCTGATCAAACGCCCCGACGATTTTGGTGGCGACATCCGCTTCCTGTTTGAACTGGGCGAACTGTTCAGCGGTATCGACTACCTGCAAGCCCAACAAGTACGCCGTGCCCTGAAGCAGCAATTCACCGCCACCTTCAAAGACGTAGACGTCATCATCGCCCCCACCCTGCCTTGCCAGGTTCCAAACATCGGCACCGATACGGTCAACATCAACGGCAAAACCCTGGACTTCATCGACGAAGGTATCCGTTTTACCGGCCCCAGCAACCTGACCGGTCTGCCGGCCGTCACGGTGCCCGCAGGAATCTCCAACGGTATGCCGGTAGGCCTGCAAATCATCGGCCCCGCCTTTGAGGAAGCACGCATCCTGAATGTAGCCTACGCCGTGGAATCGATGAAACCCCTGGCAGGACACCGACCTGTTCTGAAGCCTTAAGCCGTACCCGACCCCGCCAGTATGCATAGACGGGCGGGGCTGGTTTTTTATGTTCAGCTACAAGCCGGAGTCCGCACTCTGGCTTGTTTCACATCCGTGCCCCCCCATGGCTAGTCATACAAATCCCCTCTCTCTCCCATTGGCCAAGCCCCTCAGGCACGAATATCCAGACAAGCAAACACTTCGGGCGTCAAATGCGCCACATTCAAGCGAGTCCTGCCCTTGAAATCTTTGCTGACAGCAAAGGAGTCCCCCGGCATCAGCAAAATCTCCTTGTGCTCCAACCGCTGAATGTAGTCTGTCAGATCTGGTAAGTCCGGATGTCCAATCCACAAGAACATCCCTCCTTGCGCCTGCACATCAAACTCCCAGCCATATTCCCTTAACACCTTTTGCGCCATTTGCTGATGCGTCATCAACTGGCGCTGAATCGCCTGCGTGTGTTTGGCATAGGTTCCATCGGCCAGAATTGTATTCACGAAACGCTCGCAAAATCCCGGCACTGCCACACTGGTCAACAGCTTCAAGTGGATCAAGGATTCCATCAATTTCGGTCCGCAAGCCAAGTACCCGATCCGCAAGGAGGCCGACAAGGACTTGGAAAAACTGCCTATATACACAACGTGATCGAAGTCATCCAGGCCGGCAAAGGTCTGTCTCCCTCCAGGCAGGAAATCCCCGTAAACATCATCTTCAACAATCAGAAAGTCGTGTTCCACCGCGCGTTTGACCACTGCAAATGCAATCTTGGGACTTAAACCCGCCCCGGTCGGATTATGAAAAGTACTATTACAGAAAAAAGCGCGCACCTTGTATGTCCGCAAAATCTGATCCAACGCCACCACATCCGGCCCATCCGCTAAACGCGGCACCCCAATGGGCACCCCGCCGCATAGACGAATCAGCTTGATCAGATTGCTGCTGCATGGTTCATCCACCAATACATAATCACCCTGGCGAATCCAGACTCGCGAGATCAGATCCAGCGCTTGCGTCGCTCCCAACGTCGTCAAAATCTGCTGGGGAGAGACCTCGATCAGGGTAGATTGGCGCAGCAAGCGGGACAACTGCTTACGCAAGGGTAGATAACCCTGGATATCGCCATACTCCACCAAAGCACTGCGCCCGGATCGCGCCGTCTTGCGTATCGCCTTGGCCAAGGCATCCGTATCACGCCAGGGCATGGGCAGCCAGCCACATCCCAGCTTGCACTGCTCAGGCTTGGCCTGCAGCAGCTTGAGCAAAGGGTCCATAGGTGCTTCCGACGGCAAAATGGGCAGGTTCTCATTCAATGCGCTCCACCGGGCCACAAAATAACCACGCCCTTGCTGAGCCTCCAGCATCCCCTCGCCTACCAGACGGGTATAGGCGCTGACCACGTTGTGATGACTCAATCCCTCCTTGGACATCATCTTTCGAATCGAAGGGAACTGCTGCCCCACCGCCCATTCGCCCTTGAGTATGCCGGCCTTCAAATGCTCATAAAAACCCATGCCCGCGTGCCCTTACGACTGTTAGAAGAAAATTACAAACAGTTTTCAGAATACTACACCGACTGTTCGAGACTTATGCCTTATATCAATACAGAATCACAATAATTTGACACGGGACAAAATCCAAACCAAAACAATGACAAAGTGGAGAGAACGGAGACAATGGAACAGCACAATTGCCGTACGTTAAGTAACCACATACAGGCCTATGCCACTGCCGCCTTATTGGAATGCGCCAGCCAAGACGACTATCCCCAACTGGCCAAAGCAAACATTCTGGAACTGACCTCCCCCAAGATAGAAGAAGACCTACTAGCCTTTTCATCTAAAGATCCGGCCTCCCAATTTGATCCCGTTTTTATCTTGAAGCACTACACCTCGTTCAGCGCAGTGCTGCATTACCGACTGGCCAACTGGATCTTCAAGAATCGCAGTATTCCCTGCCTGCGCCGCATTGATTCACATCTGCCCGGTGCCTTGTCCCGACGCGGAAAACTGCTGTCTGGCGCTGAAATCCATTACCGCAGCCACATTGGTCGGCGCTTCGTTCTGGATCACGGCATGGGCACCGTTGTTGGCGAGACCTGCACGATTGGCGACGATTGCTACGTGCTGGGTGGTGTCATCCTGGGGGCTAGAGGCATCAGTGGCAACCCGTCCGAACCCCGGCATCCCATTATTGGCAACCGCGTCCAGATCGGCGCTGCTTCCTGCATTTTGGGACGGGTTTGTATTGGAGATGACGTCTTCATCGGCCCCAACTGCATTATCTCCAAAGACGTTCCTGCTAAATCCAAGGTAACCATCATTACCTCGGTGCAAGTTATTCATCCTGAAAAAATAAGTGGAGAGGCGCATGCCTGATAGCCCGCGTTCGACCAAGAAACTGTATTACCAAGACCCATTGCTGCAAACCTGCCCGGCAATCGTCACCGTTGTGGGCCACGATTACCTGGAGCTGGACCAGACAGTGGCTTACCCCGAAGGCGGCGGCCAGGAGTCCGACCAAGGCTGGATTGATACCGTGGACGGCACGCTGGCTTTTGTACAGGCAACACTGGTGGGCGGCGATCCAATCACTCTGGATGGCTTTAAAGGCGGCTCCTCCGGTGGCGTGATCCAGCACGTTCTGGATGAGGCTGGCCACGCCTGGCTGGCCCAAGTAAAGGTCGGGGATACAGTCCGAGTCCGCATCAATATAGAGCGCCGTCAGAAGCTGAGCCTGTCACACAGTGCTAGCCACTTTCTCTACGCGGCGGTGCTGCACTTCAGGCCCGAACTGGAAGAGGCCACGATTGGCTGTCACATCAAGGAGTCGGGTGCGCGTTTCGACTTCCTCGCCAGCCCAAGCTTCAGCCCAGACGAGGTCAAAAAAATCGAAGCGCACAGCAACCACCTGATCAGCCTGAACCACCCCATTGAAATTCAGCCACATCCTTTGAACGAGGAAGCCCGCTCTTGGATGTATCAGGGCATCGCCATTCCTTGCGGCGGGACCCATTTAGCTACCCCTGCCGACATACAGTCCATCAAGGTGTCCCGCAAGAACATCGGCAAAGACAAAGAGCGTCTTAGCTGCACGTTTGAACACTGCATTATCGACACTGATACCTATCACAACGTAACACCATGACAGCCACCCGCCTTCCTTTCAAAACTTACCTCTACTTTCTAGCACAATCCATCAACCTGACAACCGCTGTCATGTCCGTCACCATGGCGGCTTTGGTGGGCGGCAGCCTAGCCCCCGAACCTTGGCTATCAACAGTTCCCTACGGGTTTCAGTTTTTGTTTGTGATGCTATTTACCCTGCCCGCCTCCAGGCTGATGGCCGCCATAGGCAGGAAAAAATCTTTCCTGCTTGCCACCTTGCCCTTGGCCTGCTCAGGTGTAGTGGGATATTTGGCTATCGAGATGAAGCAGTTTTCCTGGCTGGTTGCCTCGCACGCCTTGCTGGGGATTTATATCGCCTTTGCCAACTTTAATCGCTTTGCCGCAACCGACGGTCTAAGCACAACGCTGAAACCCCGTGCCATCTCCCTGGTCGTGGCCGGTGGCGTGCTTGCCGCCCTGTTCGGCCCTTTATTGATCCGTGGTCTGAAAACCAGCAGCTTTGCCCAGGAATTTGCAGCCTGCTACGCCGCCTTCACCGTATTGGCCGTCATCTCGTTGATCCTGAACCTGTTCATCAAGGATGTAAAACCAGCCCAAAATATGACTCTTAAGAAAGTGAGTCGAGCACAGACGCTGGGACTGCTGCGGCACAACAAGGCGCTGACTGTCGCCATCTGCATTGCAGCCATAGGCTATGGAATCATGAATCTTTTGATGATTCAGGCGTCCATGCATATGTCCCACCTCCATATGCACTTCTCGGATATCAGCACGGCCATTCAATGGCACGTGCTCGCCATGTTTGCCCCCTCTTTCTTCACCGGTATTTTGATTCAGAAGTTTGGCCTGAAAGCTATCGCCATCAGCGGCATCTTGCTTCTGCTGCTCAGCAGCGTCGTCAATATTGTGGCCCATAGCTATACCGCTTTGAGTATTTCCTTGTTGATTTTAGGGCTGGGCTGGAACTTCACCTATGTAGGCGGTAGTGCCCTGCTGACTGATAGCCTGGAAGGCAAGCCGTACTCTCTGGAAGTACAGGGCTTGAATGACTTGGGAGTATCTATCTTTGCCACTCTGGGCGCCTTTGCTCCTGCCGTTCTGTTCAGCTTCATGGGCTGGAACGGTACCAACATCCTGTCCGGCCTAATTTGCTTGGTGCTACTGGTGTTTTCTCTGGTCTATATCAAGTCGCCGCGAGCCATCTATCAAGAGAGCCTTTCATGACCCGTCTGATTCATGCACCCGGCCAATTGGTTATCAAAGCAGAAATGGATAATCCGGGCGGCAGCCACAAGTACCGCGCCGCCAAATACATTATTGAAAAAGCCATTGCCGCCGGATCTATCATCCCCGGTAGAACCACAATCATTGAAAAAACCGGCGGCAACTTTGGCTTTGGATTACTGTCCATCTGCAAGCAACACAATCTGCAACTGGATCTGGCGGTGGGTCTGTCTTTCAGTCAAAGAAAGCGCGACTTGCTGGAATTTATGGGGGCCCGACTAATAGGAAAAAATCTTTTGCAGGCCGGGTCTAGCCCCAAAGAAGTCGTGCACCACTTTCTCGACAATCAGCAGCAGTTGGACAAACACTATTTCTATACTGACCAGTTCGATAACCATCACGGTTTGGAAGCGCATCGCTTTGAGACGGGCCTGGAGCTGGCCAGCCAGCTAAGACGCAAGGGTATCAAAAAAGACATTGTGTTTGTGGCCTGCGCCGGCACGGGTGCCAGCTTTACCGGCATCTCCCAAGGACTGGCCGATGCGGGCTTTCAGGCGCGATCCATTCTAGTGGAACCATCGGGCTGCAACATGCAAAACGAGATTTACGCCGAACATCGGTTAGAAGGTGCTTCCGTTGGTGTGAAAGCACCCTTTGTAGATTGGTCTTTGGTCCATGAAATGCACACAATTGATCTAAAAGCGGCACTGCAAGCGCAACGCTGGCTCTTTCTACATACGGGTGTATTGGTAGGCAATAGCAGCGCAGCCTGCATTGCAATCGCACGAAACCTAAGTAACAAGAGCGCATTTCGCAGACTGCCTATGGTGACTATCGCCTACGACTCAGGTCTTTGGTACGAGGATGCCGCTCAAAGCGTCAGCCTGGACGATGCCGGTCAGGATTAACACGATTGACCACTGTAGTGCAGCATTGTCGCCATCTGCCGCCCGCCTGCTCAATTTTACTGACCACGGCCTGAACAGCATCGGCCTGCATATCGGACACCACCACGGGCCACTCGTGGTGGCCAGCAACAGTTAAGGCTTGGGCTTGGGTTTGCGCTGGCTACGCTTAGGCGCTGTGCTGCTGGACGCCACAGGTTTGCCCGCCGCTGCCTTGACTGGAAAGGCCGGTGACGCAGGGACCGAGGATCTGGCCGCTGTAGACGCGGATGTGCGCTTGTTTGCTGCGCTAACGGATTTAGCAGGTGCAGCCACTGGCTTGGCCGGAGTTCCAGTTATAGGCTCAGCAACCGCACTTTGCTCCTGCTGACGAGCCGCAGACTCAAACAGTCCCAACACTTCTTCCGAAGCCTGAACCACAGCCTCCGAGGCGGCATCCTGCTCATCAATCGCGCTGATCAATTTCTTGATCAAGGACGCGACCAAGCGGATCTCCCCTGGCGTGTGCTCGCTCAGCAAGTGCGGAATTGCTTCCACGGCCTTATGCCCATGGTGTGCCAGAACCAAGGCCTGTTCACGGATCGCCGCACGCATTTTTTCAATATCAACGCTACCGGTGTCGTACTGCTCACGTAAACGCATGGCGGCATGGTGATAGCGTTCGTCCAGACTATTGCGCTGTTTGGCAATATGGAACAAGCCGCGCAAAGCCGCTTCCAGTAAACCGCCCTCATTCAGCAAACCATCCAGCCTATGCATTTGTGCACGCACAAAGGCCAGATGCTCCGGCGAGTTACCTGGATGCGGACGAGCTGAAGTGGATTCGCCGGGCGCATGACCGGCCAGGGCCAGCATCAAGGGCGAGCCATAAACCATGTCGAACCAGACTTGATAAATGCTGTCGCGGCGGTCACGGTAATTGTTCAACACCCGTTCCATGGCATGGGAGTAATTCTCTTGCGCTTCCAGCAACGGGTTATCCGCCGCTACCGGATGCCGCTGCTCCGCAATACGGTCGGCGCACTGATGAGTCATAGCGGCCCAAGGGTGAGCACTGGTCCAGGACTCATAGGACAGGCGCATCGGATGCAAGGCTTCCAGCAAGGCAGCGGTATACGGCGTGGAAAAGACTTTTACCCACGGTTGCAGCGTGCTTTTATAAAAAGCCAGATTGATTTCCGACAGGCGTGCAGCAGCCGCAAACCGTCGATCCGACTCCGGGTCGGGCTGCACAATCTCAGCAATTTCGCTGAGATTGCTTTGGCGCACCGACATCAAATAGGGATCGTTCAACAAGGTATCATCATCGGGCGTTTCCTCAACGGTTGCCCGGTATATGCCTGCTGGCAACAGATCAATCTGATCAATGGTGCTGGCGAATTTACGATGCTCTTTGCTACCCACACTGCCCGACACAAAAATACCCAAATGCCCAATCCGATCATGGGTAGTGTAGACAATGGTCTGGTCGTGACTGCGTACATCATCGTCATCCAGGTATAGATCGGTAATCCAACCCAAGGCCTGTGCGGGCGGCGTGATGTTGTCTCCAAATGAGCTAAATACCACGATGGGCGAACGTATATTGCGCAGATCAATACGGATGCCGTCCGAGGTCATCAGTTGCGCAGTGGAAAGCTTGTTGCCAATGAACAAGTTATCCACGATGTACTGCATTTCCACATCGTTCAGAAACACATAGCCACCCCAGTATTTCTCAAATCCAATATAGCGTTCGGCCTCGGTATCTGCCTTGGCGTACACGTTGTACTGTTTGGACCACAAGGTATTGGCAGGATCCAGATTTTCGAAATTTTTGACCAGCCAGGCACCATCAAAACGGCCATTACCCAGGTCGCTGGTCATCGCCGTCAACCAGCTGCCCCCCAGCAGACCACCGGCATAGCGCATTGGATTATTACCGGCCCAATAGGATACCGGGGCACCCGCCAGAATCAGCGGGCCAAATAACTCAGGCCACACGGCGGCAGACATCATCACCTGCCAACCCGCTTGACAATTACCGATTACAGCAGGCTTACCCTGGCTTTCCGGATGCAACTCTGCAGCCTTTCGAACAAACGCCGCATGAGCGTGCATCACATCTTCAACTGTCTGGCCGGGCACAGGGTCAGGCAAGAAACCGACAAAGTAACAGGGGTGCCCCGCTTGCAACGCAGCCCCAATTTCACTGTCAGACTTAAAGCCCCCAATACCCGGGCCATGACCGGCACGGGGATCGACCACCAGAAAGGGGCGCTTGCTGAGATCGGTAGGCTGATCTTCCGGTGCCAGAATACGCACCATCAGATAGTTAACCGGTCGGGGAAGAGTCAGACCCGACATGACCAGCTCAGCCGGGAAGTTGAGCACATTCGGCACCTCTACCTTACGCTGGGCCTGATACTGATCCCCGACCTGCCGTTCGATATCGGCATACAGAATGGTGCGCTGCCAAGCGTCCACAAAGTACGAGGAGACGGTCTGCCCCAGGCTCCAGGGATTCATCGTCCAGGGGGACCAAGCCGCGCTGTCTTCACGAGACGTATCTGCCATCATCTTCTCCCTTCAATCTGCTAGTTATTCAAGCGGACTCAATGGCAATGGCCACGCCTTGACCGCCCCCGATGCACAAGGTTGCCAAGCCTTTTTTCGCACCACGGCGACGCAGCTCATGAACCAGCGTCACCAGCACGCGCGCACCGGACGCACCAATGGGGTGGCCCAACGCAATCGCACCGCCATTGACGTTGACCTTGCCCATGTCCCACTGCAAGTCGTGAGCAACAGCCAGCGATTGCGCTGCAAAGGCTTCGTTGGCTTCGATCAGATCCAACTGGTCGATCTCCCAGCCCACTTTCTGCAAGACTTTGCGGCTGGCCGACACAGGACCAATACCCATGATGGCGGGGTCTACACCCGTGCTGGCCCAACCACGAATCCATGCCAATACAGGCAGGTCCAACTCCTTGACCTTATCGGCACTGGCCAGCAAGAGCACGGCTGCGCCGTCGTTGATGGTGGACGCATTGCCCGCCGTTACCGTACCGTCTTTTTTGAAGGCAGGACGCAGCTTGCCCAGGGATTCCAAGGTGGTTTGCGCACGCGGCTGCTCATCGTTTTCAACGCGAACGGGATCGCCCTTACGCTGGGGAACGTCGATAGCGGTGATCTCATCCTTGAATCGCCCCGCTTCCATTGCCGCCACGGCCCTGCGTTGGGACTCCACCGCAAACGCGTCTTGCTGTTCGCGGCTGATGCCATAACGCTCGGCCAGGTTTTCAGCGGTGATGCCCATATGGTAGTTATGGAAGGCATCCGTCAAACCGTCACGCAGCAAAGTGTCGTCCATGGTGGCGTGGCCCAGGCCCAAGCCCGTACGCGCTTTATGCACCACAAACGGTGCCAGGCTCATGCTTTCTTGACCACCGGCTACTACCAGATCCGCATCCCCCAAAGCAATCGCTTGAGCGCCCAGATGCACCGCCTTCAAGCCGGAACCGCACAGCTTGTTCAGGGACATGGCAGGGACTTCATAAGGCAGACCGGCATTGACTGCCGCCTGTCTAGCCGGGTTCTGCCCGGCGCCTGCTGTCAGAATCTGACCCAGAATAACCTCATCAATCTGCTCGGCGGCCACGCCTGTGCTCTGGAGCACAGCACGAATCAGTTGTGCGCTCAAGTCGTGGGCGGGTACCGTGGACAGCCCCCCTTGAAAGCGTCCGATGGGGGTACGAGTCGCAGCAACAATAGCGATATCTTTGTGCATATCCATTCCTTTCATTAGTCGCAGGCCCGACAAGCGGGCCGATACGGGTAGCAGCCGATCAAAATCGGGCTTAGTACATATGCTGGCCGCCATTCATGGCGACATTACTACCTGTCATAAACCCAGCAGCTTCACTGGCAATAAACGTGACCAAGGCGGCAATTTCCTCGGGTTTGCCCAAACGGCCCACCGGGATGCCCGCGATAATGTTGTTACGCACCTCGTCAGGCACCGCCATGACCATTTGGGTGGCCAGATAACCAGGGGAGATCGTGTTTACCGTCACCCCCTTGCGTGCTACTTCCTGGGCCAGGGCCTTGGTAAAACCGTGCATTCCGGCCTTGGCGGCCGAGTAGTTGGTTTGTCCAAACTGCCCCTTGCTACCGTTGATGGACGAAATGTTGATCACTCGGCCCCAGGTACGTTCCAACATGCCGTCAATAAAGGGCTTGGTCACGTTAAACACCGAGTCCAGATTGACGCGTAGGACATCATCCCACTTGTCCTTACTAAGCTTGCGAAAGGTGCCGTCACGCGTAATACCGGCGTTATTGATCAGGATATCGACTTGCAAGCCATCCTTCTCAATCGCCTGCGCCATGTGCTGGCACGACTCATAGTCGGCGACATCCACGTGATAGCCGTGAAACATATAGCCTGCGTCGGCCTGCTCTTTAAGCCAAACCTGGGCATCCGCCTCGCTACGCGAATGCGTCACCAAAACTTGATGCCCTGCATCCTGCAAGGCACGGGCGATCTCTTGACCCAGACCGCCCATACCACCTGTCACCAACGCCGTGCGTTTAACCGTAGACATACCGCTTATGCTCCCTTTTTAGTGTCAGAGACGCCGGCAGCATTTGCCCAAGGTGCGCCCCATTGCTTGAAAATATCCATAATCGGCACGGCGGCGCTGGTGTTGCTTGCAACGCCAATGACCGACTTCTGCCAGGCTTCCAGCGCTGCTTGCAAACCGGTGGTGAACTCGGCCTGGTTCTGAATAGCCAACTGATTGATGGTCTGGCTATCGTTGGCCCCGTGCTGGAACAAACGCCAGAAGGTGTCGGCTGGCAAGGTTGCCAAAGACTGCCAATTGCCCGTTTTCAGCAAGCCTTCAATTTCAGCCGTGGTTTGCTCCATACTTCTCATACTGCTTTTCTGTACAGACTCCAGCCAGCGATGACCACCTTCCTGCAGCAGGCGAGTGATACGCAGTTGCAATTCAACATTGGCCTTGTACAGATCCAGGG
>SMEP01000259.1_pt1 | contig 39570 bp, 39 predicted proteins | sample 2456231 | NCBI WGS metagenome assembly SMEP01 (sample SAMN10132595, study PRJNA489261) | soil metagenome | isolation source: day1 control-silty clay loam soil ammended with raw manure from dairy cow... | place: USA | collected 2015-05-15
TGTTGCCGCACTCTTTACCATCATGACCAAAGTCGGGATCTATGCGATTTTGCGAATCAATGGAACTGTTTTTGATGATGAGTATAGCCATCAGATTCTAATGAACTGTCTACTGGTGATTGGTCTGATTACTTCAGTTTATGGTGTCATTTGTGCGATTGGTACAGAACGCCTGCGCCGTTTTGTCGGCTTTATGGTGCTGTCTTCAGTCGGTACGATTCTGGTGGCCATTGGCATGAATACGACGGCAGCCTGGGCCGGCGCCCTATACTATATGGTACACAGTACCCTGATTGCTGCGGCATTTTATATCCTGTCTGGCTGGATTACCTCACAGCGCGGTGAGTTCAAAGATCATTTTAAAATCGCACCGCTGATGAAACAGAACAAGCTGGTTTCGATTGTCTATTTCATCATTGCCTTGATGATGGCCGGTCTGCCACCGTTCAGCGGCTTCTTTGGCAAAGTCTTTATTTTGCAGGCTTCTGCCAATTCAGAGCATCAGATGATCATTATCCTGACCATTCTGCTGGTGAGTTTCCTCAGTATTCTGGCTTTTACTCGAGTCGGCTTTATGCTGTTCTGGCGCTCGACCAAACCTGAAGATGATTTGAATTCTGACGATTTCCACAAATATGAAGCTTTACCCAGTAAGGCACCTGCACGTAATGATCACACGATCTATTTGCTACTTGCCGGCTTAACAGCTTATGTTGTATTTGCTGGACCGATCTATCAATATAACTATCAGACGGCAGAACAGATTAAAAACAATCCGGTCTATGAAGCTGCCCTGTTAAAACGTGATGCAGAAGGTCAATTTATTAGTGTGCAACCCTTTGATCCAAGTTATTTGCCAGAAACCAAATATGGTGGCGAGGTGGTGGATCCAAATGCACATCTGATTCCTTATATGATTTCAGAAGCCACTTTGGAAGGTGAAAATATTTCTGAATTCAAACAACGTCAGATTGACCAGCAGCATATTGAACAAACCCAACATGATGATAATCAACTTAAACCGGCGGAGGGACCTTAATGGCTGAATCATTCCTGCAACGTTGGTTCCCGCACCCGTTGGTTTCTGTAATCGTGGGACTCAGCTGGACTTTACTGTCACATAGCACAGAAGCCGGAACCTTGCTGGTGGCCCTGCTTCTGGCGATTGTCATTCCCAAAATGGTCGCGCCGTTTATTGACTATACCCCGAATATCCAGTGGCGGCCTGCGCTGCGTCTGTTCTTTGTCGTGGTCTGGGACATTGTGGTGGCCAATCTTAAAGTTGCAAAACTGGTCTTGGGGCCGACCAAAAACCTACATCCCAAATGGTTCCGTGTGCCTCTGGAAACCGAGCATGAAGAAGTCAACACCTTACTGGCCATGATTATTACCACTACACCGGGCACAGTCACTGCCGGTATTGATCAGGATCGTGGTGATATTCTGGTGCATGCTTTAAGCACGGATGATGAAGCAGCTGAAATCGAGCTGATCAAACAACGTTATGAACAGCCCTTGCTTAAAATTTTCAGCGCACAGACAGGAGAAAAAATATGACGATTCTGCCTTATGCATTAATGATTTGCCTGGGTGCAGTCACTGTCTCGATGTTACTCTGCCTGATCCGACTCATTACCGGCCCTTCTATCGTTGACCGCCTCCTGGCACTCGATACCCTGTTCCTGAATGCCACCTGTCTGATTGTCATTTTGGGAATTTACTGGAGCAGCACTTTTCTGTTTGAAGAGGCTTTACTGGTGGCGATGCTCGGCTTTGTCTCTACAGCAGCCTTGGCGCGTTATTTCACCACTGGCCATGTCATCGACTAGGAGTTTTTAAATGCCGTTAATTTTAGAAATACTAGTTTCGATTTTTTTATTGATTGGTGCTTTCTTCATGCTGGTCGGTGGGATCGGGATGGTGCGCCTGCCCGATCTGTTTATGCGGCTGCATGCACCGACCAAATCCAGTACCTTGGGCTTGGGCAGTTTTCTGATTGCCGCGATTATTTTTTCTGCCATGTACGGCCGTTTCGGTTTTGCTGAAGTGCTGATTACCCTGTTTGCTTTTATCACTGCACCCGTATCGGCCAATCTGATGGCGCAGGCAGCATTGCATTTACGTTTACGCTCGCTAAGTGGTGAGGCTCCAGAAACACTGGAGCGTCCCCTGCCTTGGCAACGTTCACGTCGCCGTGCTTTTTATGAGAAAAAAATGAATCATAAAAATGATGATCTCACTTGATTTGGACTATTTTTAGATAGGTCGATTCACTTCTAATGTTTAAAGTTTCAATAAAGCCAGCTATAAAAAAGCCACCCGAAGGTGGCTTTTTTATTGTCCTAAGACTTATTCATCATCTTTTTTTGCTTCAGCTTCAGGTAAATCCTTCACAGCTTCAGCAATTAGACCAAACATATAGTTACCATAGGCATTGGTCTTGTCGTAATGGAAACGTAGACGAGGTGTAATACGGGTTTTGATACGACGGCTCAGTTCGTGACGCAGGAAACCAGAGGCTTTGTTTAACACCTCTAAAGTTTCTTTATTCGCCGCTTCACTTTGTTCATCGCCCAGCTCACGTCCCATAACAGTGACATAAACTTCCGCATATCCCAAGTCCGGGCTCACCTTCACGGCAGAGATGGTCACCAGACCACCTAAGCGTGGATCTTTCAGCTCCTGACGGATCAGTTCTGACAACTCGCGTTGTACTGTATCCGCCATACGCTTCAGACGTTGACTACCCGCCATTAAAGACTCCGTTTAATCAGTTGAACATCGTACACTTCGATCTTATCCAGTGCTTTGATGTCTTTATAACCTTTCACCGCAAGACCACATTCCATACCGGCACGAACTTCTTCAACCACTTCTTTATAGCGACGAAGAGATTCAAGCTCGCCCTGGAATACCACCACGTCATCACGGAGTACGCGAATCGGTTTGTTACGATGCAATACGCCTTCAAGAACCATACAGCCCGCAGCCGCACCGAATTTACTTGAGTGGAATACTTCACGTACTTGTGCAACACCCAGAATCGTTTCACGATGTTCAGGTGCCAGCTTACCGCTCATTGCTGCTTTCACATCATCAATCAATTGATAGATAATTGAGTAGTAACGAATGTCGATGCTGTCTGCATCGGCTTTTTGACGCGCAGTGTTGTCCGCACGAACGTTAAAGCCAAGTAGAACTGCTTCTGAAGATTCAGCCAGTGTTACGTCAGACTCGGTGATTGCACCAACGCCCGAACCAATAATACGTACTTTCACTTCATCCGTTGCAAGTTCAGCAAGTGCAACATGCAAGGCTTCCAGTGTACCGCGTACGTCAGTTTTCAGCACCACGTTCACGATAGGCACATCTTTCTTGCCCATAGACGCCATGATGTTTTCAAGACGCATTGCAGATTGACGCTCAAGACGTTTTTGACGTTCACGATCCATACGTGCATCGGCAACTTCACGTGCTTTTTTCTCATCGCTAACAACAAGAACTTCGTCACCTGCCATTGGCGCTTCTGGAAGACCCAAAATTTCCACTGGAATTGAAGGACCTGCAGATTTGATACGCTGACCATTTTCATCGGTCATTGCACGAACGCGACCATAAGATGAACCAGCAAGAACCAGGTCACCCACTTTCAAGGTACCGTTTTGAACCAGAATAGACGTGACCGCACCACGGCTGTTGTCTACACGTGCTTCAATCACCACACCTTGTGCAGCACCTTCTTCCGATGCTTTCAATTCAAGCAATTCAGCCTGGATCGAAATCAGGTCTAGAAGTTCATCGATACCTTGACCAGAATGCGCCGAAACCATGGCAACCGGTACATCACCGCCCCATTGTTCAGGTACGATCTGTTTGGTGGTCAATTCGTTCAATACGCGATCTGGATCAGCAGATTCTTTATCCATCTTGTTGATTGCAACAATGATTGGTGTACCTGCAGCACGTGCATGGTCGATTGCTTCTGCAGTTTGTGGCATAACACCATCATCTGCTGCAACAACCAGTACCACGATATCCGTTGCTTTGGCACCACGTGAACGCATTGCAGTAAACGCTGCGTGTCCCGGAGTATCAAGGAAGGTAATAATACCTTTGTCGGTTGTAACGTGGTAAGCACCGATATGCTGGGTAATACCGCCTGCTTCGCCTTGCGCCACTTTGGCACGGCGGATACGGTCAAGAAGCGATGTTTTACCATGGTCAACATGGCCCATGATGGTAACCACTGGTGCGCGCGTTGTTTGTGCACCACGTGCTTCTTCAGCTGCTTCAAGCAAGTTATCTTCAGCTTGCGTATCAGAAACCAATACCGGGTTATGACCCATTTCTTCTACGATTAACGCTGCAATTTCCTGATCAATGGCTTGGTTCTGAGTAACCAGCTCACCCATTTTCATGAGAGATTTAATAACTTCACGAACCTTGATCGCCATTTTCGCAGCCAGGTCAGCCACAACAATGGTTTCACCAATTTCAACATCGTAAACCTGTTTCTTCACAGGTTTTTCGAAGCCGTGCTTGTTGCCCTGGCTGGTTTTCAAACCGCGTTTAGGCTGTTTGCTGAAGCTCTGCTCTTCCTGACCACGACGTCCACCTTTTTTCGGTGCACGTGCAGCTGGGGTATTGGTACCACGTTTGATCTCGCGGTCTTCTTTGGCAAATGAGTCTTCATATGCCTGACCTACCAGACCGGCAGCAAGCGGAGAATCATCTACGACACGAATCGTTGCTGTTGTATCTTCAGCGGTGTACTTAGACGCCATCTGACGCATTTGTTCAAGCGTACGTTGCTGCGCTTCTTCAGCCGCTTTACGACGTGCTGCTTCTTCAGTCGCTTTTAATTGCGCTGCCTGAGCTTCACGTGCTTTTTTCTGTTCAGCCGTTTCAGTTTGTTTAACAACCTGTTTTACAATCGGCTTGTTGGTCGATTTGCGTTTTACCACGACTGCCGCTTTAGAAACTTCTTGCTTGTCGCTGGTTTGTTTTGCAGCAGCACGCATCGCTTCTAGAGCTTTACTCGCGTTATTTACGCCAGTTTTCGGAGCTTCAGCAGAAGAAGCAGCTTGTGCTGTATTCTGCTCAGGCGCAGCTTTGGCCTGTTGTTCAGCCTTGGCTTTCGCCAATGCTTCTGCTTTGATCTGTTCTGGATCAGGCTTAACAAATGTATGCTTCTTGCGAACTTCTACATTAATCGTTTTCGCCTTACCTGAAGTACTCGCAACTTTTGCAGTACTGGTTGTTTTACGTTTCAACGTGATTTGCCCTGCTTGGCTTTCTGAACCTTGTGATTTCTTCACATGGCTCATCAAGCTATCTTGTTGTTCGGTGGTAATAATATCGTCAGCTTTACGCTGTGGTAAACCTGCCTCACGAACCTGCTCTAGGAGCTTCTCAACTGGACGACCCACGCTGAGGGCTAACTCTTTAATCGACTTGTCCGTCATATACTACCTCCTAGTTAAACCATGATTCGCGCGCTTTCATAATGAGTTGACCGGCTTTCTCAGCACCCAAACCTTCAATATCTTCGATATCGTCGGTCGCCTGATCTGCCAAATCGTCAACTGTTACCACACCACGAGCTGCTAGAGCTTGCGCGATCTCTGCTGTCATGCCTTCCATTGCAACAAGTTCTTCACTTGGCGCTTGTATATTCTCTTGCTGTTGTAATGCATCAGCAAGTGCAATTTCTTTCGCACGGCTTTGCAATAATTCAACCAGTTCAGCATCAAGTTCGATTTCATCAAACGTTTCTGCAGGGACATAAGCAATTTCTTCAAGCGAGGTGAAGCCCATTTCTACCAGTGCCATCGCCAAATCTTCCGCGATATCCAGACGTGTTACAAACATGTCCAGATACTGTTGCGCTTCGTTTTGTTGACGGGCGTAGTATTCCTCTTCCAGCATCATGTCCAGCTTGTAGCCAGTCAATTCTGATGCCAGACGAACGTTCTGACCTTGTGAACCAATCGCACGAGCCAATTGATCACTCGTTGCAAAGATGATGTCTGCAGTACGGGCATCTTCATCGATGACAATACTCGATACATCTGCTGGTTCCAGTGCGCTGGCGATGTACTGGGCAGGGTCGTCAGACCATACCACGACATCGATACGCTCACCGTTCAATTCTTGTTGAACAGCCTGGATACGTGTACCACGCATACCAATACATGCACCAACCGGATCAATACGGTGATCATTTGTTTTTACTGCAATTTTAGCACGCACGCCTGGTTGACGAGCTGCTGCTTTAATTTCAATAATTTCTTCAGAAATCTCAGGGATCTCTTTCTTCATCAATGCGATCAGCATATCCGGCTTGGCACGTGACAACTGGAGTTGCGCACCACGACCTTCACGGTTCACATTGAACAGAATCGCATTCATACGTTGCTTCGGACGAAGAATTTCTTTCGGAATCATTTCTTCACGTGCAAGGTATGCTTCAGCATTATCACCCAAGTCAATGATAAAACCATCTTTGGTTTGTTTCTTCACTTCACCATAGATCAGCTCGCCGACTTTAGATTCGTAAGCATCGGCCACAAGTGCGCGTTCTGCTTCACGGATCTTCTGTACAATCACTTGCTTGGCAATTTGTGCTGCAATACGACCGAAATCAATCGATTCTACTTCGAGTTCACGAATATCACCAATTGACCATTGTGCAGGATCAAGATCAGAAATCGCATCCTGACACGCTGGCATTTCATGATCTTCGTCAGCGACTACTTCCCACTGACGAAAAGTACGGTAGTCACCTGTTTTGCGATCAATTTCCACACGTAAACGTGCTTCTTCAGAGCGAGTTCCTTCGTAGAATTTTTTCTTGGTCGCCGCAACTAAAGCTTGCTCAAGCGCTTCGAAAATTGCTTCACGAGGTACACCCTTTTCGTTACTAACCGTTTCAACGACGGTCAGAATTTCACGTGCCATACGTCACCTATTCGTTAAATTTTTATTTATTCAATTAATCTTGGAAGACCAAATTTGCTTTATCGATATTGTGACTGTCGATCTCCAATACCTGTTGCTTTTCTACTTCAACTTGAATCATTTCATTGTCTAGGTCGACTGCAACCAGTTTGGCCTGGAATTTACGACGGTTATCTACTGCACTAATCAGACGTAATGCTACGCTATGACCAATATAGCCTGACATCTGTTCGAGCTGGAAGAATGGACGATCCCAGCCTGGAGAAGACACTTCAAGTGAATATTCACCCGAGATCGGATCATGAACATCCAGCATGGCGCCGACTTGCTGCGTTACACGCACACAATCCTGAACACCAATACCACGCCCCTGTTCCTCTTCACCGTCTTCATTAACGGCCGGTTCAGCGCTTGCATCGACCGGTTTGTCGATGTAGATACGTAATAACGAACGTTTACCCTGTGGCAGGAACTCAATCCCCCAAAGGTTTACATTACAGGCTTCAACTGCCGGTGCAATCAAGTCCTGAAGTGCTTGAGTTTTATTTGATAGCTTCATTTACTCTCGTCATCTGGTGCGATTTTATGATCTATTTGACCACTACAAACCAATACAAACTATAGTAGTAGTGAAACATGGAGACGTGACCAAATAATGTCGACACTACACGATAGCCAATAAAAAAGGGCGTAAATCGCCCCAATTAAGCACAATAGCGATTTTTTTCAAATCCCACTGTGCAAAAAGGCCCACCTTGTTGTGAGCCTCTTTTTAGAAACTTGGTAGCGGGAGCTGGATTTGAACCAACGACCTTCGGGTTATGAGCCCGACGAGCTACCAGACTGCTCCATCCCGCATCAACGTGCAAAAATTATATACAAAAGATGAGAGCTTTTCAATCAAAACTGCATCATTCTGCATATTTGTCATCTGTGACTGAAAAAATGGTAGTGGGTGCTGGATGTAAACCAACAACCTTCGCCAGTTTATAGAGAGTTGAGCCCGACAAGCAATCAACTAAATCCATAAATAACGTTTACCAAACCATTTAAATGGTAGCGGGAGCTGGATTTGAACCAACGACCTTCGCTAGATTATAGAGAGTTGAGCCCGACAAGCAATCAACTAAATCTATAAATAACGTTTACCAAACTATTTAAATGGTAGCGGGAGCTGGATTTGAACCAACGACCTTCGGGTTATGAGCCCGACGAGCTACCAGACTGCTCCATCCCGCATCAGCGTACAAATAACATTCAGCTTAAAAAAACTTAAACTGCTTTTAAAGTTTGCATCTTTAAAAGATTGGTAGCGGGAGCTGGATTTGAACCAACGACCTTCGGGTTATGAGCCCGACGAGCTACCAGACTGCTCCATCCCGCAACGGATTGATTGGTAGCGGGAGCTGGATTTGAACCAACGACCTTCGGGTTATGAGCCCGACGAGCTACCAGACTGCTCCATCCCGCATCAACAGAAGTTTTTTCAGCTGCATACACCAACTTAAATTTCTGGATTATAAGTTGGTGCGGAAGGGGGGACTTGAACCCCCACGCCCGAAAGCACTACCACCTCAAGGTAGCGTGTCTACCAATTCCACCACCACCGCAGCTGTGACGCATTCTAGTCGCATCACTGGAAAAAAGAAAGGACTAATTAAAACTATTCGGTCGTTTCTGGTGCAGTTGGTGAAGTTTCATTCGATTGCACAGGCATGGTCGGCGCAGATTGAACCGTTCCCAAACTATAGGCATTTGTGCTGTCTTTCTTGGCCAAAACAGCCAGAGTCAAACTGGTCACAAAAAATAGCGCCGTTAAAATGGCAGTCAAACGGGTCATAAAATTGCCGGAACCCGATGCCCCGAATACTGTCGCCGCACCACCGCCACCGAAAGAGGCACCAGCATCTGCACCTTTACCATGCTGAACCAAAATCAAGACAATCATCAAAACAGCTAAGATAATATGTACTACCAGCACAAAAGTTTGCATGCTGAACTCCTAATTATTGTGTATTTGCAAATGCGTGAGCAATTTTATGGAACGACTCAGCATTGAGTGATGCACCACCGACCAGTGCTCCATTGATATCCGGGCAGGCTGCTAACTCTACTGCATTTTCCGGCTTGACACTACCACCATATAAAATCGCCATGGTTGCACCATAGCCGGTGATCTGGCTCAAACCTTGACGGATTTGTGCATGCATGGCTTGTGCATCTTCAGGAGAGGCGGTTTTACCGGTACCAATTGCCCAGATCGGCTCATAAGCAATCACGATATTTTTCCATTGCTCAGCGTCCACTACCGCTGCAATATCACAAATCTGTTGCAATACGACCGCTTCAGCCTGCCCTGCTTCACGTTGTTCCAGGCTTTCACCCACGCAGTAAATCACCGTTAAACCGGCAGTTAATGCATGCTTGATTTTGGCATTCAGAACTTCTGCGTTTTCTGCGAAAACTTCACGACGCTCAGAATGACCAATCAGTACATAATGAATCTGGCTGTCTTGCAATAATTCAGCGCTCACTTCACCGGTATAAGCACCCGTTCCTGAAATACGTGAAACATCTTGTGCTACAGTGTAAACAGGACGAGTCGCAGATGACAGTTCCGTCTGAATCTGGGTCAAGGCAAGGGCAATCGGGGCTACACCGATATGACATTTATCTGCGGCGATTGGTGCAGTTTCCAGTAAATTTTTAATACCGTGCACCAGTGTTAATGCATCTGCCTGCAGCGGATTCATTTTCCAGTTACCTATTACCCAAGGGGTAATCGTCGAAACTGACATAATTAACCTATTTTATTTACATATTTCGAATTGGGCACATTCTACACGGAATTGGAAAATTTAAAGAATAGTTTTCTTATCACTTATTCTAGGTTTAGACTATTCAAAATGGTTGTTTTTTGTTATCACTTAAAAAAATGGGAACTTCTTCTAACCAGTTCAAAGTTTTACTGGATATGAGGAAGGTAGCAGCACTCTTAGCTATGGTATTTTTACGTAACAAACGTATAATTTTAATATAGCAATTAAAAAAATTTGATTTATAGGCATTTATAGCATGACAGCATTACAGGGGTCGCCAAGATTTACCGGATTTATTCGTCGTTTGGTCGAGGAAGGCGTCATCTCGGCTGAAGATATGCGCAGTGCTTTGGCACATGCCAAGCAAGAAAAAATAGATATTGTGGCGGAGCTGATTAACCAGCAACAGCTCTCCCCAACCGTTATTGCTGAAACGATTTCAGTCGAATTTGGTGAGCCGCTGTTTGATATCAGTGCCTATGATCCTGCGCAAATTTTGCGGGATATCATTGATGAGAAGCTGATTACCAAGCATCGCATCCTGCCAATTTTTAAAAATTCCAGTATTTTATATATTGCCATCAGTAATCCGACCAATATTGAAGCGATTGATGCCGTTCGCTTTTCAACCAAGCTCAATATTGAAACCATTATTGTTGAACACAATAAACTGGAAAAACTGATCGAGCAGAATTTTACCGAAGAAAGCACTTTTGAGTTTGATGAAGACTTTGATCTGGATGTAGATTTCGATTCATCTGATCCGAGTAAAGAAGAAGATGAAAAAGACAAAGGTGAAGAAGAAGCACCGATTGTCAAATATATCAATAAATTATTAATCGATGCGATTCGTATGGGTGCTTCGGATCTGCATTTTGAACCTTATGAAAAAATCTACCGGGTTCGTTATCGGGTCGATGGGGTATTACGCCAAATTGCAACACCGCCGCTGCAGTTGGCAACCCGCCTGTCTTCACGTTTAAAAGTCATGTCGCAAATGGACATTTCTGAAAAACGTGTTCCTCAGGATGGCCGTATCAAGCTGAAACTCTCAAAGAACAAAGCCATTGATTTCCGTGTCAACTCATTACCGACCCTGTTTGGCGAAAAACTGGTACTGCGTATTCTAGATCCATCTAGCGCGATGCTGGGGATCGATGCACTCGGTTATGAACCGGAACAAAAAGAACTGTTTATGCAGGCGCTGGATAAACCGCAAGGCATGCTGCTGATTACCGGGCCAACGGGTTCTGGTAAAACGGTTTCACTTTATACCGGTTTGAACATCCTGAATCGTGAAGATACCAATATTTCCACCGCGGAAGATCCGGTCGAGATCAACCTGCAAGGAATTAACCAGGTCAACGTCAACAATAAAGTCGGCCTGACCTTCTCTGCTGCCTTGAAGTCATTCTTACGCCAAGATCCAGATATCGTGATGGTCGGTGAGATCCGGGATCTGGAAACTGCAGAAATTGCCATTAAAGCGGCACAGACCGGTCATATGGTGATGTCAACGCTGCATACCAACAGTGCGCCTGAGACCCTGACCCGTTTGCGCAATATGGGCGTGCCGTCTTTTAATATTGCCACTTCAGTGAATCTGGTCATTGCACAACGACTGGCACGTCGCCTGTGTTCACAATGTAAAAAACCTGCCGACATTCCACAGCAGAGTTTATTGGAAATGGGTTTTACCGAAGCAGATCTCCAGCAACCAGAGTTCCAGATCTATGAGCCGGTAGGTTGCAATGAATGTCGCGAAGGCTATAAGGGTCGTGTAGGTGTTTATGAAGTCATGAAAGTGACGCCTGAAATTTCTAGAATTATTATGGAAGATGGCAATGCACTTGAAATTGCCGATGCTTCTGCCCGTGCAGGTTTTAACAATTTACGCCGATCAGGTTTAATCAAGGTGATGCAGGGGGTGACTTCTTTACAGGAAGTCAATCGTGTCACCAGCGAATGATCGTGCGCTGATCTAAAATAAGGATAAAGGTATGGCAGCAGTAAAGAAAGGCCAGATGATGCCGATCTTCAGCTATGAAGGAATTGATCGTAAAGGGGCAAAGATCAAGGGGGAATTGCCGGCGCGCAACATGGCACTGGCCAAAGTGACGCTCAGAAAACAGGGCATCAGCATCAAGACCATTCGGGAAAAGAAAAAAAACATTCTCGAAGGCTTAATGAAAAAACGTGTCAGCACACTGGATATTACGATTTTTACTCGACAGCTCGCGACCATGATGAAAGCCGGCGTACCTTTAGTACAAGGCTTTGAAATTGTTGCAGAGGGTCTGGAGAATCCAGCCATGCGTGAAGTCGTTCTGGGGATTAAAGGTGAGGTGGAAGGTGGTAATACCTTTGCCGGTGCACTGCGTAAATACCCGCAATACTTCGATAAACTATTTTGTTCACTGGTCGAATCGGGTGAACAATCCGGTGCGCTAGAAACCATGCTGGATCGGGTCGCGATCTACAAGGAAAAAAGTGAACTGCTCAAGCAAAAAATTAAAAAAGCCATGAAGTACCCGGCTGCGGTGGTCGTGGTCGCGCTGATTGTCACGATTATTCTAATGGTAAAAGTGGTCCCGGTTTTCCAGGATTTATTCTCTTCATTTGGTGCTGACTTACCGGCTTTTACCAAAATGGTAGTCAATATGTCGGAATGGATGCAAAAATATTGGTTCCTGCTCATTATTGCCATTGGGGCCATCATTACGGCTTTTCTGGAAGCAAAAAAACGCAGTAAAAAATTCCGCGATTTTCTGGATAAAGCAGCACTTAAAGCACCGATTTTCGGTGATCTGGTGTATAAAGCGATTATTGCCCGTTATAGCCGTACCTTGGCCACCACTTTTGCAGCCGGTGTACCCTTGATTGATGCACTGGAATCCACTGCTGGCGCAACCAATAACGTGGTGTATGAAGATGCCGTCATGAAAATCCGCGAAGATGTTGCCACTGGTCAGCAATTACAGTTTGCCATGCGGGTGACCAACAAGTTTCCATCTATGGCCGTGCAAATGGTCGCCATTGGTGAGGAATCCGGTGCGTTAGATGCCATGCTGGATAAAGTTGCTACCCATTATGAAAATGAAGTCGACAATGCCGTAGACGGTCTCACTTCCATGATGGAGCCCTTGATCATGGCTGTTCTCGGTGTACTTGTCGGTGGTCTGGTGATTGCCATGTACCTTCCAATCTTCCAAATGGGTTCTGTGGTTTAATGCAAGATCTTATTCAATATTTCATTCAAAACCCAACAGCGCTGTATAGCGCAGTTGGGCTTTTTAGTCTCTGCATTGGTAGTTTCTTAAATGTGGTGATTTATCGCACTCCCAAGATGATGGAGCAGGAATGGCGTACCGATTGCCAAATGTTCCTGCATCCGGAACAGCCAATTATTGATGAGACCAAATTAAGTTTAAGCAAACCCGATTCGACTTGCCCCAAATGTCATCAGCCAATCCGCTGGTACCAGAATATTCCCGTCATCAGCTGGCTGGTCTTGCGCGGCAAGTGCGGCAACTGTCAAAATCCCATCAGTATCCGCTATCCATTTATTGAGCTTCTGACCGCGGCCTGTGCGCTGATGGTGGTGGCTGTTTTTGGTCCGACTGTCCAGATGTTATTTGGCCTGATTCTGACTTATGTCTTAATTGCACTGACCTTTATTGATTTTGACACCCAGTTATTGCCGGACCGTTATACCCTACCCCTGGCCGCGCTGGGTCTGGGCGTCAATAGTTATGCCCTCTATACCTCACCGAGTTCTGCCATCTGGGGCTATATCATTGGCTTCCTGTGTTTGTGGGTGGTGTATTATGTCTTTAAAATTGTCACTGGCAAGGAAGGTATGGGCTATGGCGATTTTAAATTGCTTGCCGCCTTGGGTGCCTGGATGGGGCCTTTGCTATTACCATTAATTGTGCTCCTTTCTTCTTTAGTGGGTGCGATTATCGGGATTATCCTGCTGAAAGTCCGTAAGGAAAATCAGCCTTTTGCCTTTGGTCCCTATATCGCGATTGCCGGCTGGATTGCTTTTCTGTGGGGCGAGCAGATTATGAAAGTGTATTTAGGTCAATAAAGTGAAATTTATACTCGGATTAACCGGCGGGATTGGTAGTGGCAAGTCTGCGGCCAGTCAATGGTTTGAAGCACAAGGCATTGTCGTTGTGGATGCCGATGTGGTGGCGCGTGAAGTGGTCGAGATTGGCCAGCCTGCACTCGCCCAGATTCAGCAGGCTTTTGGGGATTGGGTACTGCTTGAAGATGGTTCACTGAATCGTCGTGCCTTGCGCGAATATATTTTCCAGTCTCCTGAAGCACGTAAAACCCTGGAAAATATTACTCATCCAGCAATTCGCACTTCGATTATTCAGCAGTTAGATGCTGCGCAAAGTTCCTATGCCATTCTGGTTTCACCGCTCCTGTTTGAGACCAATCAACATGAGCTCACTCAGCATCGCTTACTGATTGATGCCACAATCGAATTGCAAATTGAACGTGCCTCACAACGTGATGGTCAAAATATTGAGCAAATCCGAAACATTATTGCCGCACAAATGTCACGTGAACAGAAACAGGCCATGGCTGATGATATTGTGCTGAATGATGGTCATCTGGATCATCTTTATGCCCATCTCCGCCCATTGCATGAAAAATATTTAAACATGGCAGCTGCCTGAGGTATAAAAAAAGCAGTCCGATTAAGACTGCTTTTTCTGTGCTGCAAGTTGTGCTTCTAAACTATCTTTACGGCCAATCCAGCGCCAAGGCTGTAAGGCCCCAATTGCCATCCCCACCAAGCCACAGATCATCGCCAGGCTCAGCGCTTCATTTAATAAAGGCACCGCCAGAATCGCAGCAATAAATGGTGCAAGATTGGTAATGCTACCGGCTTTAAATGCACCGAGACGCTTGATTGCTTCGACATAGCTTAAAGTGGCAATAATTACCACAAAAACCCCATGAAAGATGGTTTGAAACAATAAGTGCTGGGGTTCTGGCACACTCAAATTTTTGGGTAAAAACAGCAGATAAACAGGTACGTAAACCACTGCTGACCAGATCGCGACACCGCTCATTGCCTGCCATGCAGTTAACTGATATTTCCGCAATAACACGGTAAAAATTGCCCAGAGTATTGCACTGATAAAAAATAGCCCATCCCCTGCCCCGAATGCCACTCCGGTTTCCTGATACATCAACAGACTCATGATACAGAGCACCGCAATCATAATAATCAGGCTGGCCCAGGTATGCTTATCAAAAGCCTGCCCCATCAGGAAAAAAGCCATGATGGCAGTACAAATCGGAATACAGCCATTCAAGAAAATCGCGGCATGGGCGGTAGGCGCATAATGAAAGGCGCTATAGGCAAACAGACAGTAAATTACTCCGCCAATCATGGCCAGAATAAAGGGTTCTTTTTTCAGTAAAAAAGCCGCCTCCTTGCGATAGAGCAAGATCGGCATCAGAATCAGAAAAGCCAGAGAAAACCGCAGAGCCACGATATCCCAGGCACTGATGTTCCAAAGCGCATTCAGACGGGCGGTTAAAGTAAAACCGCCCCAGATACACATAGTCGTCAGTAGAAAGACATAGCCCTGTGTACGATCTGACAATGCCATCATCAATTACAGGTTACGCTGGCGGCAAGCTTCATACAGTGCCATACCTGTTGCAACACTGACATTCAGGCTTTGCAGATTACCCGCCATCGGGATATACACCGTCTGATCGCATTGGCTTTGTGTAATTGGACGTAGACCGGTATCTTCCGCACCCATCACCACACAGACACCAGTACCGGTGAAATCAAACTCCTGAATCGGCAGCGCTTTTTCATCCAGCATGGTACCGACGACTCGCACATTAAAGTCTTCTTTGATTTGCCCCAAGGTACGCGCCAGATTAGTCACCTGAATAAATTTGACTTTGTCAGCACCACCGGCAGCCACTTTACGTGCAGTCGGAGTCAAGCTTGCAGAACGATCACGTGGTGCAATCACCGCCTCAACACCCATCGCAGCGGCGGTACGCACACATGCTCCGAGGTTGTGTGGATCGGTAATATGATCAAGGGCCAATAACAAGGCTTGCGGATTTGCGCTCAATAATGTCTCAAGATCTTTTTCATTCAAGACCGGATGGGCACGAACGGCTGCTACAACACCCTGATGAAAGGGTTGACCGGCCAATTTTTCCAGTTTGTCACGGCTGGCTTGCTGCACACTGATGCCAAACGGTTCAGCCAGTTCCAGTACACGTTTTAAACGCTGATCATCGCGTCCTTTGAGAGTGAATAATGTCAAGACACGTTCAGGCTCAAGCTCTAACAATGACTCCACTGAATGTACGCCATAAAAATATTCAGGTTTTGCCATGAACGACCTCTAAATTAAATTTATATATAAAAGAAAAATCCCGTAAAGCTGACTTCACAGGATTTCTATAGAATGATTAGTTTAACCGATTCGCACTGAAATTTCTTGCCCGGTTTGCACTGATCTTGCGCTGTACTTAACCTTCAAAATGGCAGACATAGTCCAGCACATCATCGGTTTCGATTTTAAAACGGCTATTACCCGGCACATAGAAGGACTGGCCTGCACGGAACAGCTCACTTTCTTCGCTATCTCCGATCTGAACACGACATTCACCTGAAACAATTTCCATGCGCTCAGGCACATGCGTTTCAAAGGTTAAGGCATTTTCTGATGGTAAAATGACCCCCAAAGTCTTTTTGGTGCCATCTTCAAATTGAACAATATGGCTGATACATAAACCGCCGAAATATACATTTGATTTTTTAAGTACAGATACATGATCAAACTGAGCTGACATGCGATTTCTCCAGATAAAGCATTTTGTAATATTTTGATTGCTGTAGTTTAAATGTGCACTCTCAACTAATCAATCGAAGTTTGTCGGCAGCGGTGAAATATTCTATCTCGCCTGAATGCCTGTTGCGAAAGGGGTATTCTGGCCGCTTGTTTACTGGCTTGATGGTATATTCAGCCCGCCAGATTTGGTTTCTAGCTTAAACTTTGACAATGTCAAAACTATGAAAACAAGCAGTGAATTTGCCGGCTTTTGAGTCAGCTTCTTTCGAAAATACAGTGAAATAAGCATATATGAATCGCTAAAATTTAAGATAGAATGAAATTGATTCATCCTGATTTATAATCACAGCCGTGTTGTGACCCCAATCCAACATCAGGCTATTTCACTCAAACTTTTCGCAGCCCGGATGCGTTTATGCTGACACATTTAACTCTGATCAATTTTGCTTTAGCTGAGCACCTTGCTATTGATATTGATAAAGGTTTTAACGTTTTAACCGGTGAAACCGGTGCAGGTAAATCCCTCTTGTTAGATGCCTTGTCTGCCTGTCTGGGTGAGCGAACCGATACCAATTATGTGCGTTATGGTTCCGAAAAAGCCGATGTGACTGCAAGCTTTAGCTATCAGGAACATAGTCCTGAAGCCGCGTGGTTAAAAGAACATGAGCTGGATGATGAATCAGGTGAAATCCATTTACGCCGGGTAATTTTTGCCACCGGTCGCAGCAAAGCCTGGATCAATGGACGACCGAGCAGCCTGTCCGAACTAAAAGAAATTGGACGTTTACTGGTTCAACTCTATAGCCAGCACAGTCAGCAACAACTACTCGAACCCCCTTATCCGAAGCATTGGCTGGATCGTTATTATCATTTTTATGCGCCGGCGCAAGCGGTACGGGATGCTTACAGTACCTGGCAGAAAAATATCCGCCAGCATCAGGCAGCACTGGATGCACAAGCCACCCGTAAACAGCGTATCGAAACCCTTGAGCTGCAACTGGAAGAACTGGAAGACATCGTTCAGACTGATTATCAGGAGATTGAGCAGGAATTTGACCGGCTTTCCCATCATGAAGCGATCATGCAGGATTGTGTCTATAGCCTGAATGTACTCGATGAGGCTGAACAGAACATGACCCAGGAACTCGCATCAATTATGCGTCGGGTCGAATCGCATGCCGGTCGTAGTGAGCAGCTTTCCGGAATTTATAATTCCTTATTAAATGCACAAAGCGAACTTGAAGATGCTGCGGCGAATTTACGTCAGTTTATGGATCGTCAGAGTTTTGACCCGGAACGCATGGAAGAACTGAATTCAACTTTAGAGGTTTTCCACCGTCTGGCTCGTAAATATCGTACTCAACCGGAATTGCTCAAGGCAGAATATGAAACCTGGCAAACCGAATTAGAACAGCTGCATCAACTGGAAGACCCGGAAACACTGGCTGAACAGGTTGCAGTCTCTTATCAGGATTTTCTGGAGAAAGCCCAACATCTGGATCAGATTCGCCGTGAAGCCGCAGCACCTCTGGCCAAGCAGCTCACAGAACAGGTTAAACAACTGGCACTACCAGAAGCCCATTTCGAGTTTAAGTTTGAAGCTTTGGAACAGCCATCGAGTGAAGGCCTCAGCTTTATTCAACTCCTATTTACTGCCAATAAAGGCATTCCGGCACAACCCCTGGCTCGCGTGGCATCAGGTGGTGAGCTGTCGCGTATTGCACTGGTGATGCAGGTCATGAATGCAGAAAAAACCGAAGCCGAAGTACTGGTCTTTGACGAAATTGATGTCGGGATCAGTGGCGGTACAGCAGAGATTGTCGGGCGTTTATTGGCAGGTTTGGCCCAACATGTGCAGATTCTGTGTATTACCCATCAGGCACAAGTGGCCGCACAATCCGATCAGCATTTACTCGTGAAAAAGCAGCAAACCGACCCGGCCAGCAGCACCATTCTGAGTTTGCAAGAAGATGCACGTATTGATGAACTCGCGCGCATGACCGGTGGTGTTGAAATCAGTGAAACGACTTTACAACATGCCCGTCAGTTACGTCAGTTGAAATTTCAGCAGGTTTAAATATCACAATCCAGACAAATAAAAGTTGGTAAATCCATAAAGCTCGAGTAACGTAGCGGTTAGGATCATACGATTTCTTTGCGAAGAAATTGATTTTAAGGAGAACTGCTCAGGTGACCAAACAGTTTCTGACACATCGTTGTCTGATTGCGCCGCCACATGCGGATGATGATTTTTTTGCCCAGACGGTGATCTATCTGGCTCGCCATGATGAAGATGGTGCACAAGGCATCATCATCAATCGCCCTGCCGGTATTCAAATTAAAGAATTGCTGAATGATCTTGATATTGAAGCAGACAATGTCAATCCGCATGAAGTCTTGCAAGGTGGCCCTTTACGCCCTGAGGCCGGCTTTGTGCTGCATACCGGTCAGCCGACCTGGCATTCCTCTATTGCGGTGGGTGAAAATGTCTGTATCACCACCTCCAAAGATATTCTGGATGCAATTGCGCATAATGAAGGTGTGGGTCGCTATCAGATCGCACTCGGCTATGCCAGTTGGGGCAAACACCAGCTAGAACAGGAAATTGCCCGTGGTGACTGGCTGATTTGTGATTCTGATATGGATCTGATTTTTAACTTACCTTATAACGACCGTTGGGATGCTGCCTATAAAAAGATGGGCGTCGACCGCAACTGGTTATCTTCCGAGATTGGACATGCCTGATGTAAACACGCCACAAACCATTATGGCGTTTGATTTTGGTACACAAAAAATGGGAATGTCTGTTGGACAACGGTATTCCGAACTGGGATGAACTGCTCAAAATAGTAAAAAGCCATCAACCGAATCTATTTCTGGTCGGTTTGCCACTGAATATGGATGATAGTGAATCGGAGCTTTCGACACGGGCACGTAAATTTGCGCGCCGTTTACGGCACCAGACCAATATTGCAACCTTGATGGTGGATGAGCGTCTGACCACCCGTGAAGCACGCGATGAGCTGGATCATTATCAGGCGCAAGGTCGCGGCAAGAAACTTTCTGCTGATAGTATCGCCGCAGCCTTATTGATTGAAAGTTGGTATCGCCATCCTGCCGGAATCACCCCTTAAACTGCTGATAAAATTTTAAAATCAGCATCCTTTGGGATGCTTTTTTATGCCTAAAAACATGATTTAAGGGTAAAAATAACGAAAGGTCAGATTAATTCTGGGTGTCAAAACTTTGCTGCTTTTACCAATGCTGTGTTTCCAGTACTGCTGGGTCTGGCCGCGCATTACAATCAGTTGGCCACTGTGTAACAGCAACTCGACTTTATCCCCGTGGGTTTTATGTTTAAAACTCATTTTACGGGTCGCGCCCAGACTCAGAGAAGCAATGACATTTTCCCGAGAACTTCCTGTATATAAGGCAGGCTCATCATCGCTATGCCAGCCCAAGCCTTGTGAACCATCTTCATATAAATTGGCCAGACAGGAATTAAAGGGATGACCCACCAGCTGTTCAATATGCTGCTTTAAACGCAATAATCCCGGGGTCCACAACTGAGCTTGCTTGAGCGTCCCCGAATAGCGATATTGATAGTGCGCATCGCCATACCAGACCACCTTGCGTGCTGTGACATAGTGCTTGCCGAACAACCGTACTTCATCATGTTGCCAGGCCAACTGGCTCAGAAAATACTGCAAATACTGCTGGCTTTGTGCCTGCTCCAGAATCAGACCATAGTCCTCCACCACCCCATCAAAGGGTAAGATATTCGTTTCAGGTTGGGGCGCAAATAAATCTAAAGTCATCTCAATTAGACCGAGTATCTTACTGAAAATACTGACATTGACTTTGAAAAAGTACAACCGGATTTCACAAATGACTACAAGATTTGCTCTTGTGACTTGTCCTGTTCCTGCCTAAACTGAATTTAACTTTCACAATAAAAATAATCCTTTATGAACTTATGGCAGCTGTTTCAGAAACTTCGTCCTTTTGTTCAGCCCTATCGGGTGCTGGTCATTGCCACGCTGATTTTGACCCTGATCGGTTCCTTTACCGCACAGGTCAATGCGCTGACCCTGCAATATGCAGTCGATAGTATCAATGCGCTGCTGGAACAAGGTCAGGGACTGGAGCAAGGCTGGCATATTCTGATTACGATTTCAGCGATCTTGCTCGGTAAAGAGATTATCAATGCCTTTGTCCAGTTCGGCCAGAAGTTCTATGGAGAAAAGCTACGGATTTTTGTTTCTCAGGATCTGGCCCAAGGAATTATTGAAAAATTCTTAAAATATCGTCTGGAATTTTTTAATCAGGAAAATAATCAGGCCGGAAAATTACAGACCCGAATTGATCGTGGTATCGGCTCACTGACCCGTCTGGTACAGATCTTCTTTATTGATATTTTACCGTTATTTACCAGCGCAATTGTGGCTTTGGGCCTGATGTACTATGCCAATATGTATGTTGGTCTGGTGGCCACCGCCATTGTCCCAATCTATTTCTGGCTGACCTATAAACAGGCACAAAAGCTCGGTGGTTGGCGCCGCAGTTTAAGAGATGGCCGCGAGAAAAAGAGTCAGGGTATTCTCAGTATTATTAATTCAATTACCGTGATCAAATCCTTTAACCGGGAAGCGATTGAGTCGGAAAAGCAGTTAGGATTGCAACGCGAACTGACCGACAACCAGATGAAAACCCGCCAGACCAGTTTCCTGTTTGATGGTCTGAAAACGTTCCTGGAACAGATCGGCATTGTGCTGATTATTATTCTGACCTCTTATTTTGTGCTGGATGGCCAGATGAGTATCGGCATGATCATGTTTCATGTGCTGCTGTTTAATAATGTCTCCGCCCCGATTCGCTCACTGCACCGGATTTATGATGAAGTGAATGATGCCATGATCTATTCAGAAAGCTTCTTTAAGATTCTGGAAGCGGATCAGGAAATTGAACAAAGTGGTCAACAAAAACCGCAAGTGACTGGTAAATTTGAACTGACTGGGGTGAATTTTTATTATCCGAATGGCCATCATGCCCTGAAAGATATTGAGATGGAAATTCGTCCGAATAAGATCACGGCTTTGGTCGGCTTATCCGGTGCGGGGAAATCTACCCTGATCAGCCTGCTGGATAAATTTTATGAGCCGCAACAAGGCCAGATTAAACTGGATGGCATTGACCTGAAAGACTATGACACCCAATTTTTGCGTGATCATATTGGTCTGGTGTTGCAGAAAAATCATATTTTTCAAGGCACCATTTTTGAGAATATCCGTTATGGCAAAACTACAGCTTCAATGGACGATGTCATTGAGGCGGCAGAAAAAGCCTCGATTCATGCGCAGATTTTACAGTTACCGGATGGCTATGATAGTGATGCCCTCATGCTGTCTGGCGGACAGCAGCAACGCATTGCCTTGGCGCGGATGTTCCTGAAAAATCCACCGATTATTTTTCTGGATGAACCGACGGCGAGTCTGGATGCCATCGCCACCGAACAGATCAAGCAAAGTCTGGATCAAATCAAGCAAGGCCGTACCGTGATCATCATTTCACATAGCCTGTCGCAAATTATTGACGCGGATTATACCTATGTGATGAAAGAGGGAAGGATTGCCGAACATGGTGAGCACGCTCAGCTTTATCATCAGCAAGGCGTGTATAAGGAAATTTTTGATGCCATGGCCAAGAGCCTGAATATTGAAAAAATCGCCAAGACTTTTGAGGATGATGCCGAGGAAGAAACGAGATAATTGTTTTTAACGCTGAACTTTTTGCTCAATTTCTTCGACGCTGGTATGACGTACGTCAAAACCTTTGACCATATAGATCACCTGTTCAGAAATATTCCGGGCATGGTCGCCAATTCTTTCGAGTGAACGAAGCACCCATAGCACATTGATAACACGACTAATATGTCGCGGATCTTCAATCATATAGGTCATGAGAGTACGCGTTGCTGACTGGTATTCACGGTCGATATCCGCATCTGCCAACATCACTTTCAAGGCCTGATCTACATCCAGACGTGCAAAAGCATCCAGTGCATCATGAATCATCACCCGAACCTGGTTGCCAATATGCCGGGTTTCCATATAACCGCGCGGCGAGCTACCCTCTTCGCTCAGGCTTTGTGCAATCCGGCCTATTTTAGACGCTTCATCACCAATACGCTCAAGATCGGTATTGGCCTTGGACATGGCAAGTACCATCCGTAAATCAATCGCAGCAGGATGACGGCGTGCCAGAATCAGGGTCAGTGCTTCATCAATGTCTCTTTCCATCTGATTGACAACATTGTCCTGAAACTGCACATCAATCGCCATGGCGACATCGGTATCCAGTAAGGCATGAATGGCGTTGGCCACCTGCTGTTCCACCAGTCCGCCCATGGTCATGAATTTGGTATTGACGTCCTGCAACTCTTCATTAAATTGCGAAGAAATGTGATGACTTAACACAGGATTATTTGGACACAAGGAAGTCTACTCCTGAAACGGCATATAGCGATGATCAATAATAAAGCACATTAAAGCATATTTATGATGAAAGTTTGATGACAATCGTAGCGTCATCTGGGCTGAGGTGAATCATATTCGATCAGCCAGGCATTCAGCTCTGCCAGCTCCTTTTCGGTCAGCTGCCCGACTGAAGCCTGTAACTGGAGTACATGCAGCAGATAATCATATTTGGCATTCAGATAATCCGTTTTGGCAGAAAAAGCATTGCGCTGGGCCAGCAACACATCGACCATGGTCTTTAAGCCCTCCTGATATTGGGCTCTGGAGGCTTGTGAAACCATTTCCGAAGATTCCATCGCCGCTTTACGCGCATTCAGTTTGGCCTGATCGGTTTCTACCTGCATGAAGGACTGCTTCACATCGGTATTGGCTTTGCGGATCGCAGCGTCTAATTGGGCTGCACTTTTTTGTACATTGACCCCAGCCTGACGAATACTTTTCTGGGTACGGCCACCACTAAATAGGTTCCAGTTGACTTCCACCCCAATCTGGTCGAAATCACCATTGCTGGACATAATCGTTTCTGGTGTCTGTTTCAGATAGCCATAGGTGCCGACCGCTTCAACCTGCGGATAGAGGGCGGCCTGCTCAACCCGCTTGGCATCTTCAGAATAGCGTTTTTGCAGACGGGCTTGCAGAATGTTCAGATTCTGGCTTTGTGCCAAATCTGTCCAGGACTGCATGTCACTTGGAATCGGTTTCTGAAACTGGAAGTCATTGCGTAATACCGCCAGATTTTCTCGGTAAGGCCCGATCAGCTGAGCCAGTTGCTCCTGAGCTAGAATCAGCTGAACTTGGGTCGAAATCCGGTTGGCTTGGGCACTTTGATACTGGGCATTGGCTTCACTGACCTCACTACGTGCCACCAGACCTTCTTTTAGTTTGGCATTCATCATGCGCAGCTGCTCAGATAGAGCCTGTTCTTCCTGCAAATATGCCGTGGTCAAAGACTGCTGACGCAAGACATTAAAATAGGCTTCTGCCACCTGTAAAATATGCTGCTGTTTTTGCAGACGTAAGTTGACTTCGCTGAGTTCGACCGAAGTTTTGACCTGTTTATAGCCCTGCCAGGCATCCCAGCGGAATAAAGGCTGGCGTGCAGTTAAAGCCAGCTGGCGGGTGGTATTACTGGAAGTAATGAAATTAGAAAACTGTGGATCGGCAGGTGCATCAACAGACTGGTTTTTACGGGTGATATTTCCTGAAAGGCTCACGGTCGGCAGTAAATTTCCGCTGGCAATCCCCAGATTGAGCTGATCGGCCTGATATTGCAACAGATTCGCTTGCCAGTTCGGATCGTTTTGCTGGGCGCGCGCATAGGCTTGTTGCAAATCCAGGGCAAAAATCGCCGGACTACTGCACAATAAACCGGCCATGACACTGAGTTTTAGTTTCATTTTATAGTGTTAACCCCTAACAGCCATTCAGATCAAAAATTCTGGCGCTTTAAGCTAAGCCATACTAAAGAGATTTTTTGCATTTTTGCGTATGATTTTTATTAACTTTTTAATATAACTCTCGGGTTTTATCCACGATTAATTCAATTTTCAAGATCTATACCCGCAATGTAACAAAGCAATTCACAATACTAAACATAGTATTTTTATTTGATCTATACAATATATCTCCCAGCAAGGCCGTTATTTTCTGAATTCACCTATACAGAGTCCTGAAACATAGTGTTAATGCCATTCCCGTCGATATTCAAAGCCTGTCTAATTTCCGGCAGTCTGCTGTTTCTGGCAGGCTGTCAGCAGCCGTCAGAACCACAGATCCAGGTTGAACAGACTGAGACCAATCAGAAGCAAAGTCCAGTCAATGACTTTAGCCTGATGTGCAAGAATATTGAAAAAAATATGTCCCAGATTAATGACCAGCGCACCACTTTTGCGCTGGAACAGGTTAATCAGGATCTTAAAGTGTGTCTGCCCCTGATGGAATTGGCGGAGCAGAAGCATCTGATGCTGCGTTCTACTGAAATGTATCAGCGCTTTTTAGCCGTCGACCGTACCGAGTTCCAGCAACGCGCCTTTGAACAGTATGCGCTGGAAATGGCCCAGCATCCGACCATTCAGCAAGCCCATTTTCAGCAGCTCACCTCACGTGACCAGTACCTGTTAAAACACAAAGGTCAGGCTTATGTCGAACTGCTGGATCTTGGCGATGGCAACTTACATTATCGTCGTAGTCCGGAATATCTGGCCCGCATTTTTGCGCCTTATTTACCCGACGCTGAAAAAGCCTTTATTGAACATCTGGCTGAACAGAATATGCAGCCGGTACTGGTGGAAAAACGCCTGCAAATTGAAGCAGCTGACATTGCAGCCCGCAGTCTGCTTTGGGAAGATTATCTCAAGACCTATCCTGAGAGCAGCTATAAGCGGGATGCCGAATACCTGCTGAAACAATATACCTATTTTTTGTTTAGAGGCACCGAAGCATCTCCCGTTTCTGAGGATTATCGTGACCGTTATGCAGTCGATACCAGTCATCTGGAAACCATTATTGGTCTATCCAGCGGTCAGAAATCAACGCTTTCGACCCAGGCTCGCCAATTTCTGGAGTTTCTGGACATGAATCCGCAACAGCGCCAGCAAGCCTTGCCTGCCGACTATCGAAACCGTTCGGATGCTGAACAGATTCTGTATTATGCCAAGATCAGCCCACCCTCACAAAAATATGATAAAGACTGTTTTATGGATGCATTCTGTATCTAGCTAGAAATATTTGGCTTGAGTCCAGCTTCCCCTGCCTGAAGAGATCATCGCTAAAGTTGAGAGATTTAGACCTGTTTATTCGGCATAAACTGAGCTAAGCTTTAGCCTCGCTTGACGGAGCGCGAGTAATCCCTCGCTGAGATCATGTGATTCCTTTTATCTTTATCAGGAATTGAGCATGGGTACCGTTGAACCTGATCAGGTTAATACCTGCGTAGGAATCAAGCCAGCTAAAAACCCAGCCCCTGCTTTATCTGCTCAGGATAAATCTGCCCGCGTTTTTGGTCGTGCTTGATTCGTTGATGTCATTCATAAGGATCATAGCCATGAACCAGTTAACGAATCTTTCTTCTGAAACTTCTCTCTCCGCTCATGAACAGGAAGCACGTGATTTAACGCGCATTCTACCCGCTTCACGTAAAGTCTATCTGCCAGGCTCGCGTCCTGATATTCAGGTACCGATGCGGGAAATTTCCCTCAGTGAAACCCCGACCGGCTTGGGCGGTGAATATAATCCGCCCTTGATGGTTTATGACACGTCTGGTGTCTATACCGACCCCAATGTGACGATTGACCTGAATAAAGGCCTGCCCAATATCCGTGACAGCTGGATTGAACAGCGTAACGATACGGAAATGCTGGACGATTTAAGCTCTGAATTTGGCCGACAACGTTTACGTGATATCCGTACTGCGGCCATCCGTTTCGCGCATATTCAAAAACCGCGCAAAGCCAAACGCGGCCAGAACATCACCCAGATGCACTATGCCAAACAAGGCATGATTACGCCAGAAATGGAATATATCGCCATTCGTGAAAACCTGCGTCAACTGGAGGGTGTCGATATGCGCCAGCATCCGGGACAAAATTTCGGCGCTAAAAACCTGACTGAAATCACCCCGGAGTTTGTACGGCAGGAAGTCGCTGCCGGCCGCGCGATTATTCCGGCCAATATCAATCATCCGGAACTGGAACCGATGATCATCGGACGCAATTTTCTGGTGAAAATCAATGCCAATATTGGTAACTCGGCTTTGGGTTCTTCGATTGAAGAAGAAGTCTCGAAAATGACCTGGGCGACACGCTGGGGCGCAGATACCATTATGGATCTCTCAACCGGGCAGAACATCCATGAAACCCGGGAATGGATTATCCGCAATTCTCCCGTGCCAATTGGCACCGTACCGATCTATCAGGCCTTGGAAAAAGTCAACGGCGTAGCCGAAGACCTGACTTGGGAAATCTTTAAAGATACCCTGATTGAACAGGCGGAACAGGGCGTGGATTATTTCACCATTCATGCCGGTGTGCTTTTAAGATATGTACCGCTCACGGCCAACCGTCTGACCGGCATTGTTTCGCGTGGCGGTTCGATCATGGCACAGTGGTGTCTGGCGCATCATCAGGAAAACTTTCTCTACACCCATTTCGATGACATCTGCGAAATTATGAAAGCCTACGATGTGTCTTTCAGCCTCGGCGATGGCCTGCGTCCGGGCTGTGTGCAAGATGCCAATGACGAAGCGCAATTTGCTGAACTGAGAACCTTGGGTGAACTGACCCATCGTGCCTGGGAACATGATGTACAGGTAATGATTGAAGGTCCGGGGCATGTCCCAATGCACATGATCAAGGAAAATATGGACCTGCAACTGGAAGTCTGTAAAGAAGCGCCCTTCTATACCCTTGGGCCTTTAACTACGGATATCGCCCCGGGTTATGACCATATTACTTCAGCCATTGGTGCTGCGATGATTGGCTGGTATGGCACTGCCATGCTGTGCTATGTCACCCCGAAAGAGCATCTGGGTTTGCCGAATAAGAAAGATGTCAAAGACGGCATTATTACCTACAAGATTGCAGCACATGCAGCCGATCTGGCCAAAGGGCATCCAGGCGCACAGGCCCGGGACAATGCGCTGTCCAAGGCACGTTTTGAATTCCGCTGGGAAGACCAGTTTAATTTGAGTCTGGATCCGGATACAGCCCGCAGCATGCATGATGAAACCATGCCCAAAGCAGCCCATAAATCTGCACATTTCTGTTCCATGTGTGGACCGAAGTTCTGTTCAATGAAGATTAGCCAGAATGTTCGAGACTATGCCAATCAGCAGGCCAAGCCTGATCAGCCGGCAAGCTCTCAGGCCGAAATTGAAGCAGGTATGGATCAGATGAAAGCCAGCTTCCATAAGTCTGGCCAAAATCTGTACCACAAACTATAAAACTTTAAAAAAAACAGTTGTCTTCAAAAAAAACTCAGATAGGATGAAAATAAATCAATTCATTCTATCTGAGCATATGAATATTATTAAACAGGCCTCTTATAATAAAAAAGACTTTCGCATAGAGGCACGTGAGTTTTTGTACCGGGGATTTATTCAGGTGGAAAAAGTCAGCCTGCGACACCGTTTATTCCAGCAGGACAGCTCGACGCCTATTTTGCAACGTGAGCTGATTCACCGGCCAGAAGCAGCGGGTGTGCTGCTCTATAACCATCAACAGCAGAAATTCGGCCTGATTGAACAGTTCCGGATTGGCGGACTGGACGATGTCGATTCACCGTGGCAACTCGAAGTGATTGCTGGCGTTCTGGATGGCGATGAAGCGCCTGAACAGTGTATCCGCCGGGAAGCACTCGAGGAATCAGGCTGTAGCTTGAATCAGTTACAGCATATTTTCAGCTTCTATCCTTCAGCGGGCGCTTGTTCCGAGCTGTTTCATCTATATGTCGCCGAAACTGAACTGCCTGAACATGGCGGGATTTTTGGCATGCCGGATGAAGGTGAAAATATCCAGCTGCATATTCTGGATTATGCAGATATTTCCGCACTACTCAGCAATGGGCGCTTAAGGAATGCACCGGTCATTATGGCCTTGCAATGGTTGCAACAACATATTCATACTGCAGGAATATGTCTAAGGGGAAAGACATGAGTTTTCAGCAGTCAAGCACAGACACGCAGCCGGATTGGACCATTATCCAGATTTCTGATACCCATTTGATGGATCGGGAAGAGCTGGAATTTGCCCGGATGAATCCCGAGCAGAGTTTTCATGAGGTGATGCAGCAGATTCAGCAGCGCTTTCGCAAAATGGATGCGCTGATTCATACCGGTGATCTGGCCCAGGTGCCGGTGGAACGAACTTATCAGCGTTATTTAGACTTTATCCAGTCCTTAAACGTGCCGCATTATCAGATTCCGGGTAATCATGATGACACCCGGATCTTTCCGTTTCATCAGAATGCCAATCAGGTACATGCGATTCATTTTGGTAGCTGGACCATGATTTTGTTGAATAGTGCGGTTCAAGGCAAGGTTGATGGCTGGGTGGAACAAGCTCAGCTTGATCAATTGAACCAATTATTGCTTGAGTTTAAGCATCAGCATGTCATCATCGCTTGTCATCATCACCCTTTTGCGATGAAATCGCACTGGATTGACCAGCACCGGCTTAAAAATGCCGAAGATCTGAAAGATGTCCTGGCACGGCACCAGAATATAAAGTTGGTCTTGTTTGGTCATGTGCATCAGGATTCCTGTAATGAATGGCATGGTATCTATTTTTTATCCACGCCATCGACCAGTGTGCAGTTCAAACCTAAAAGCCAGGATTTCGCGCTAGATCAGGCGGCGCCCGGTTATCGTGTATTACATTTGCAACAAAATGGTGAGTTTGATACCTATATTGAACGGGTGGCATTGAATCAGCAAAATATTAATACTGAAATTTCAGGTTATTAACTTTTCAATTTGTTTTTTTTGCATTACTTTATTGCAACCAAAGGAAATGTGATATGCATAGTCCAGACATCAAAGACTATCAATAAGCATAAAAAGTCTATATGATGACGGCCCCCACAGGAGGATAATCCTTCTACAGGGTGGATAAAAATTGCATATCACCATATTTTTTGCGTAGCAATCATACGCATATGATGAGGAATGCCCTAAATGGCGAATGACAACCAAAATCAAGTCTTAGACAATCAAAACTGACGGTGGTTCTACTGCTAGCTTATTTGGTATTGAACCTTATCAACCTAAAAAAAATGAAGAATACATGTCTGAAGGTCAGCTTCAGCATTTCCGCCAAATTTTGCTGGCCTGGAAAGCCGAGTTGATGTCAGAAGTGGATCGTACGCTGAATACGATGCAAGATGAGAATACTGCCCTGCCTGATGTCAACGATCGTGCCACTCAGGAAGAAGAATTTGCAATTGAGCTGCGTACCCGTGACCGTGAACGTAAACTGATCCGTAAAATCGAACAGTCAATCGAAGCGATCCAGAATGATGACTATGGTTTCTGTGAAACTTGTGGCATCGAAATTGGTTTGCGTCGTTTAGAAGCTCGTCCAACGGCTACTTTATGTATTGACTGCAAAACCCTGGCGGAAATCAAAGAGAAGCAAAATAACGGTTAATGATGCTGTTGAATAATCCTCCCCTAACCCCTCCTTTAAAAAAGGAGGGGGACAATAGGATGGCTTATGTGGGTCGGTTCGCGCCATCGCCAACCGGCCCTTTGCATTTTGGCTCCCTCATTACCGCAGTTGCCAGTTATTGCGATGCCAAAGCCAACCACGGCACATGGCTGGTTCGGGTGGAAGATACCGATATTCCGCGTATTTATCCGGGCAGTGAAGAGCATATTTTGCGTGCCATGGACGCCTTTCAGCTTGAGCCAGACGGCGAAATCATTTTCCAGAAAGACCGTTTAGATATTTATGCAGATGTGATCGAACAATTACGTCAGCAGGGTCTGGTTTATGCCTGTCAATGTACCCGTAAAATGCTCGGTTCCAATCATATCTATCAGGATACCTGCCGTGACCTAGCTCTGGCATTCGACAATCAAGCGATCCGTTTAAAAGTCGAAGATATCGAAATCTGTTTTGAAGATCAATTACAAGGTCGACACTGCTCAAAGCTGAAGAAAGATCTGGGAGACTTTGTCTTAAAACGTCGTGACGGGATTATTAATTATCAGCTGGCGGTAGTGGTCGATGACTATCTGCAAGGCATGACCCATGTGGTACGTGGTGCTGACCTGCTGGACAATACCGAACGGCAAATCTATCTGGGGCAGTTGCTCGGTTATCCGCGTCTGAATTATATGCATCTACCCCTGGCGATGAATGATCAGGGACAAAAACTCTCAAAACAGAATCTGGCCCAAGCACTGGATTTAAGTCAGGCCCCACAACTCTTAAAACAGGCACTTAATGCTTTGCATCAGGCTGAAGTTGATCTGGATACGCCACAACGCATGCTGCAACAGGCGGTTGCGCAATGGAACATTGAACGGATTCCACATACAACAGCGCTACAAGGTTGTTATCAATAAAAACCTGTTTTGGCTTAAGCTAGAATTCTAGAATTAAAATCAGAGAGGAAAAGCAGATGTTTTTTATTTTTGGATTCGGCCCTAAAACCAAAACTATTGAAAAGAGCCAGTTCCTGTGTCCAGTCTGCCGAACCCGTACAGGCTATGAGCTGAAACAGCAACGTCATTATTTTTCTTTGTTTTTTATTCCATTGATTCCACTTTCCAAGCCTAAAACTGCTTTTGTGACCTGTTCCAATTGCGGAACTGCAATGCCGAGCACAGTGCTTGACCATGCTCAGCCGGAGCCCGGGTCCAACTCCAATCTAGAAGCTTGATTCTTCCCGGCTTGGATTGACCTGCCGAGTGGTCGAATCAATTTTCAGCACTAAACTGATCATCACCGCACAGATAATCAATGATGAACCCCCATAACTAATAAATGGCAGGGTCAAACCTTTGGTCGGTAACACGCCCATATTCATACCGGCATTCACCAGAATCTGTAACAGGAAAATGATACAGATCCCATAGGCCAGATAGCCGGCGCGTAGATATTGATGTTGCAAGGCACGATGTCCGATCCGGATACAGCAGACCAGCATGGTAAAAGACAGGATCAGGATGGTCGCAATACCTAAAAAGCCAAATTCCTCACCTAAAATCGCCAGCATAAAATCAGTATGCGCTTCAGGCAGATAAGACATTTTCTGAATGCTGTGCCCCAATCCAACCCCGGCCCACTCACCACGGCCGAAGGCCATTAGTGCATTCGAGAGCTGATAACCGCTACCCAGTGGATCTTCCCATGGATTTGAAAAAGACATCAAACGCTGCAAGCGATAAGGCTCTAATAAAATCGCTGCGGCAAATGCACCGACCAAGGTCATAAAGGCCACACCAAACTGAATCCACGGCGCACCCGCGAGGAAAAACACGCCAAGCATGGTCAAGGTAATTACTACGGTTGCCCCCAAGTCCGGCTCAAGAATAATCAAACCGACGGTCACACCCATAATCGCACTTAAACGAACCAAACCTTTAATATTGTTCCGGACTTCTTCCGCACGGCGTACCACATAGTCCGCGGTAAAAATCGCCATCATCACTTTCGCCACTTCCGAGGCCTGCAAGGTAAATCCGGCCACCCGAATCCAGCGCTTGGAACCATTGACCTCAGTCCCGACCACCAGCACGGCCACCAACAGTACAATGGTAATAATCCACAAAAAGAAGGTGTTATTAAACCAGACCTTTAAGGGAATTTTATAGGTTAGATAGGCGGCTACTGCTGCCACAAAAATCGAAATGCCATGGCGGCTAATATAATGAAAGGCATTTTCATGCATACGTTCAGCATAAGGCATCGAGGCCGATGCCACCATGATCGAACCAATACACAGTAAAGCCAATACACAGAAAATTAGTACATTCCGTGGATTTAGCTCAGCGGGGAGCTTGGGTACCCACTGGCTATAAAATTGGTTTAATTTATTGATCGTAGTCTGAGCAAACCCAGCCATATCACGAATCCTTGTTATTCTTAATTGAGTTCATTCACATACGCAACAAACTTGCGACCACGCTCAGGATAACCCGAGAACATATCAAAACTTGCGCATGCAGGAGACAATAGCACGACATCATCTGCCTGGGTGTGCTTTTGGCAGATTTCTACGGCCTGCTGCAAACTCTCTGCATGAACCAGCTCAGTCGTGCCCCTAATCGCTGCTTCGATGATCGGACGGTCTTCACCAATCAGCACTGCAATCTTGGCATATTTACTCAATGATTCACGCAAAGCCTTAAAGTCCTGTCCTTTGCCCTGTCCACCGAGAATAATCGCAACTTTGCCACCTTGGGCTTCAATCGCCATACCGAGACCATCGAGAGCCGCCAAGGTTGCACCGATGTTGGTGCCTTTGGAGTCGTTATAATAACGTACGCCCTGCACTGCTTTGACAAATTCGCAGCGATGTTCCAGACCTTTGAAGGTTTTTAAAGTGTTTAGCATGCTGTCCAATGGCAAACCAATCGCTTCACCGAGTGCCAGACAAGCCAGGGCATTGGCAACATTATGCGTGCCCTGCATATACATCTCGGTACTTTTTAACAGACGTTCACGACCACGCGCCAACCAGATGCCACCATCGGTATCTTTAAGAATCCCGTACTGGTTCATATCGGGTGCATTCAGGCCAAAACTTTGCATCGGCGTCACATCTGGCACCAAAGGACGGGTCAAAGAATCATCCCGGTTATACACCACTTTTTTCACACCCTGAAAAATCCGGTGCTTGGCGGTGTGATAGCCCATCATATCGCCATGCCGATCCAGATGATCTTCACTCATGTTCAGTACCACCGCCACTTCAGCCGCCAGATTTGAAGTAGTTTCCAGCTGAAAACTGGATAATTCTAAGATATATAACTCAGGATCATCTTTGGTTAAATCCAGTGCAGGACGTCCCAGATTGCCACCGACCGCGACTTTTTTGCCAGCATCGGCTGCCATTAAGCCAATCAAAGTGGTCACTGTACTTTTGGCATTGGAACCGGTAATCGCGACAATGGGCTTATCCGTAGCACGGCGTAAAATCTGGATTTCACTCACCACAGGAATACCCTGCGCCATCGCCGCCTGAATTTCTGGCAATTTTGGATCCAGTCCCGGACTGATCACGATTTCTTCTGCAGACAGCAACAGCTCGGCATCAAACTGGCCGAAACTGGTCTGGACTTCGGCCGGAATCTGGTCATGTCCCGGAGGGATGGCTCTAGAATCCGTTACTGCAACGCGGTAGCCCTGGTCATGTAAGAAATTGACTGCTGCAACACCTGATATTCCGAGTCCTGCAACGACTTTTAACCCACCACGTTGTATTAACATTTTCGCCCCATATTTTGGTCTATTTTGAAACTGACGAAATGGTAGCACTTTGCTGTTTTGAATGCCTTTTCTGATTGAGCTTTCTGCATATTTTTTTGTGTCCATGCGTAAAAAAACCGTCATGCTCATGACGGTTTTTAAAATTACAGCCAAAAAGGAACTTATTTCCATTTGACCGCTTGCTGGGCCGGCTTTTCCTGTGCACTTTGCTCCGACACCGGACAGGCACAGTTGCCACCACAGCCTGCAGCCATACCCGGTTGCAGCCATTTGGCCAGACGCGTCCAGCCTTTTGCTGCGCAGGCATCAGACAGCTTCTGGAAGACTGAGTGAGAGGTGTTCGGAAACACCTTTTTAAATACCACCAGCGCACTCCACAGCACCAGTGCCGCCACAATCAGAATTTCAATCATCTCAATCTCCCATGCATATACTCAGGCAAGCTCAACGGGCCGAGGCCAACCTGAGATTAGCCCAAATAATATGAAGCAATTTGATAAGTCAGGAATGACATGAAATATGCCAAGCCAAACAGGTAAACCGTCATGATACTGACCGTTTTCCAGGAACCAGTTTCACGTTTGACTGTCGCCAAAGTTGCCAGACAATGCGGTGCATAAATAAACCACACCAGTAAAGACAGACCTGTCGCCACTGACCAGCCCAGATCACCACCACTACTGATGAGTGAAGAGAGACCTTCGGACATTGCATCGTCATCTACGGCAGACAGTGCATAGACAGTGCCCAATGCAGCAACCACCACTTCACGTGCTGCCATGGCTGGAATCAAGGCAATACAGATCTGCCAGTTAAAACCGAGCGGTGCAAAGATTGGCTGCATCAGATGACCGAGCATACCTGCCAGTGAATAATCAATCGCCGGCAAAGTCGCACCTTCTGGGGGTTGCGGGAAGGTACACAGGAACCAGAGTACAATCGATAAGGCAAAGATGATACCGCCGACCCGCTTCAAGAAGATTTTGCCGCGATCCAGCAAGCCGATCCAGACGTTTTTCAGATCCGGGAAACGGTAGCTTGGCAGCTCCATCAACAGCATGTGCTGGGATTTATCTTTATGGAAAAATTTCAGTACAAAAGACACCGCCAGAGCACTGACAATACCCGCCATATACAGGCCAAATAACACCAGACCTTGCAGGTTCATAAAACCCCAGACAGTTTGCTGTGGAATGAAAGCTGCAATCAGCAAGGCATATACCGGCAAACGTGCTGAACAGGTCATCAGCGGTGCCACAAAAATCGTGGTTAAACGATCTCGCGGATCACTGATGGTACGCGATGCCATGATGCCCGGAATGGCACAGGCAAAGCTGGACAATAACGGAATAAAGGCACGGCCTGACAGGCCCGCTTTAAACATCAGCTTATCGAGCAAGAAGGCTGCTCGTGGTAAATAACCTGATTCTTCCAAGACTAGAATAAAGAAGAACAGAATCAGAATCTGTGGCAGGAATACCACCACCCCGCCGGCACCAGCAATAATCCCGTCCACCACCAGACTATTCAGTAAAGGATGAGCAATATATTCACCGAGGAATTCACCGAGCCAACCAAAGAAGGTTTCGATGCCATCCATAAACGGCGCAGCCCAGGCAAATACCGCTTGGAAAATCACGAACATCATTACAGCCAGGCTGAGTAGACCCAGTACCGGATGTAAAAAAATCCTGTCGAGAAAATCAGTACGTTTGTCTTCCTGATCGACGAAATTGACCACGTCGTTCAGAATGACTTCTACCTGCTGATGCGGGTCACCCTTTAAGCCACTCAGTTCAGTCTGCGGTACCGAGAATTTTCCCTGATCCAGGGCATTCTTCAGGTTTTCAATCCCTGAACTGCGTACCGCTACAGTTTCCACCACGGGCACGCCGAGACGTTCAGACAGCTTCTGGGTATTGATTTGCATCCCACGACGGCGTGCTTCATCCATCATGTTGAGTACAACCAGAATCGGACGACCCAAAGCAATCATTTCTAGGACCAGACCCAGATGCAGTTTCAGGTTAGTGGCATCTACTACACATAAGAATGCATCCTGCTGCTGTTCTTCTGCGATTTTACCTTGCACCACATTACGGGTGATTTCTTCATCCGGACTGGTCGCATCCAGACTATAAGTTCCTGGCAAATCCAGTACCCGCACCGCTTTGCCTGAAGCAAGCTGAAACGTACCGACTTTACGTTCAACCGTGACCCCCGCATAGTTACCAACTTTTTGGCGTGTTCCGGTTAAATGGTTGAATAATGAAGTTTTACCGCAATTAGGGTTACCGACAAGGGCAATACGTAATGTATCACTCATGCCGACACCGCCTGTTCGATTTCAATTTTGGCTGCTTCTGATTTACGCAAAGCAAAACGGGTAAATCCAACTTGAATCAAAATGGGATCTCCACCAAAAATACCTTTCGTAATCACCTGTACCTTCGTACCCGGCACAAAGCCTAGAGTTTCCAAACGACTCGCGACGACATCGTGTAGAGCACTTTCACCATCAGTTGTTCGACTCACTTTTCGAATGATGGCAATTTGTTTTGCTTTTAAATCAGACAAACGCACCGTGAAATTCCTGAACTATTTTGTACAGTATACAAACAAATGAGAATAATTAACAAATAAGATTGATTACATGCTGAATTAGTTTTTATATCACATCGACAGTCTGGTGAAATTAAACTACAGTGGAGAATACCTATTAAATTCATCGCTTTTTCAGATCAGATCCTTGCACCCTATGCTGAATAAAAAACCCCGTATTCCCGCCCCGGTTCAAATTCCTGAAGCCTTGAGCTATTTACAGGGTTTTCGTGATTATCTGATTGCGCAAACGGTCAGTCCACACACCCGAAATGCCTATTTATCTGATTTGCTGCAATGTGCAGAATGTCTGAGCAAGCCTTTGCCAGAATGGACCCATGACGATATTTCCGATGTATTGATTGCACTGACCAAACAGCAAAAAAGCCCACGCTCAATTGCCCGCTGTCTGTCAGCCTTGCGTTCATTTTATAAATTTCTGCGTGAACAGAAGCTGCGTAGTGATAATCCGGTGGCAGCGCATAAAACCCCGAAGCTTGGCCGTGCCTTGCCCAAAGATTTGTCTGAAGCCGATGTTGAGGCCTTGATTGATGCCCCCGATATCAATACTGCTTTAGGCCTGCGTGACCGTGCCATGTTTGAAGTGCTGTATGCCTGCGGTTTACGTGTCACTGAACTGATTAACTTGCGTCTGGAACTGATTAACTTAAAACAGGGCTATTTACGCATCGTCGGTAAAGGCAATAAAGAACGTCTGGTACCGATGGGACACATGGCCTGTGAATGGGTGGAAAAATATCTGAATGAAGCCCGTCCACAACTGTATAAGACCTCAACCGATTATCTGTTTTTGACTCAGCATGGCGGCATCATGAGCCGGCAAAATTTCTGGTATGCGATTAAACGCTATGCTTTACAGGCCGGGATTGCATCCGAGCTGTCACCGCACACCTTGCGGCATGCCTTTGCGACGCATCTGCTCAATCATGGCGCAGATTTACGTGTGGTACAGATGCTGCTTGGACATAGTGACCTGTCGACCACCCAGATTTATACCCATGTCGCGCAAGTGCGGATGCAGCAGCTGCATGCAGCGCATCATCCACGGGCTTAAAACATCTACATATGGAATAAACTGAGAAGTTTGACGTGTTTGTATTTTTTTTTGTTATGCTAATGCTCTGTTTTTAGTCCAAGAAGAAAAGGGTTATTTATGACATTTGCCCGCTCAAAAGTTTTTATGGCTTGTACACTTGCTGCTGGTTTGGGGCTTAGCGCATGTTCCAATTCCGATAACAACACTAAAAAGCAAGATACACTGACTGCAAGTGCACCAGCAACGGGAGAAGCCTCTACCCTGACCGAACGCAATGCACAACAGCGTCTGGTCTCTACCTTGGAAAAGCATTTCAAAACTGCGGGGATCAGTGCCAAAATTATCGATATTAAAACCACCGAAGTACCGAACCTGTTCTGGGTCAGTCTGGAAGGTATGTCTGCGGTCTATGTCACCAGCGATGGTAAATACCTGATTCAGGGCGACGTGATCCGACTCGGTGATAAACAGCTGCATAATGTCAGTGAAAACCTGCAAGCCGGAATCAACAACAAACTCTTTGCCGAACTGAAAGCAGAAGATCTGCTGATCTATCCGGCCAAAGGCAAGGCCAAGCATGTGGTCTATGTCTTTACCGATGTCAGCTGTCCGTATTGCCATAAATTCCATGAACAAATGGATGAAATGAATAGTAAAGGTATTGAGGTTCGTTATATCGCCTGGCCGCGTGGTGAACAGCATATGCCGGCCATGGAAGCAATCTGGTGTAGTGCTGACCGTCATAGTGCTTTTGATCAGGCCATTGCCGGCGCACAGATTAGTGCAGAGAAATGTGAAAATCCTGTTCAAGATCAATATCACATGGGCCTGAATATGGGCGTCAATGGCACCCCTGCCATTTATAGTTCGGAAGGGGTTTACCTCGGCGGATATCTGTCTAGCGCTGAATTATTGAAGCGACTTAAATAACTCATTTTAATACGTTATTTAACTTTATTTTATACATAAAGATATTCTGAAATGACCCTAGAGTCATGGCGTTTTTTTAGCTATGATCTAGGTTCTCGTAAAAAACTGTTTATTTGGAGTGTGACGTGAAACCAGTTCGTCTGGCTATCCTCGGTCTTGGTACTGTAGGTGGTGGTGCCTTGAAACTATTAAAAGAAAATGCTGCTGAGATTAAACGTCGCACCGGTCGTGAAATTGAAATTACCTATGTAGGCACCCGTCGTCCACGTCCTGATCTGGACCTACCTGCATCAGTGAAACAAAGTGCAGACTTGATGGACATCGTGCGTCAACCTGACGTAGACGTGGTGGTCGAAGTCATGGGCGGGATTCATCCTGCTTTTGAAATTATTATGGAAGCCATGAAACATGGCAAGCATATTGTCACTGCCAACAAGGCGCTATTGGCTGAACATGGGAATGAGCTGTTTAAAGCGGCTGAAGACAATGCCGTGCAGATTGCCTATGAAGCGGCAGTGGCTGGCGGTATTCCCATTATTAAAGTGATTCGTGAAGGTCTGGCGGCCAACAAGATTGAATGGCTGGCGGGCATCATCAATGGTACGGGTAACTTCATTCTCAGCGAAATGCGTGAAAAAGGCCGAAGCCGATCCAACCTTTGACGTGGAAGGTATTGATGCTGCACATAAGCTGACCATTCTGGCTTCATGTGCCTTTGGTATTCCGCTACAGTTTGACAAAGTCTTTACTGAAGGTATTGGCAAAGTCACTGCACAAGATGTGAAATATGCAGAAGACCTCGGTTTCCGTATCAAGCACCTGGGGATTGCACGCCGTACCGATGCCGGAATTGAGCTACGTGTTCATCCAACCCTGATTCCT
>SMEP01000031.1_pt1 | contig 39054 bp, 36 predicted proteins | sample 2456231 | NCBI WGS metagenome assembly SMEP01 (sample SAMN10132595, study PRJNA489261) | soil metagenome | isolation source: day1 control-silty clay loam soil ammended with raw manure from dairy cow... | place: USA | collected 2015-05-15
AGACTCGCGGCCATATTGCACCATGCCGTCCATGCGGCGCTTGCGCCATTGCGAGAACAGCAACCCCAACAAGCCTCGGCTATAAGGCTCAGTGCCCAGCAAACCAAAGGTCAGTCCGGCATCGCGCTCGAACAACTGGCTGCACATGGCTCCGAAGGCATCGCCATCGCCCGCTTGCAAGCCGTTAATGCGCTGAATCGAATCGCCCACATCATGGCGCAGGGCCAGACCTTTGCCATCGCTGCCGACCACGCCGGTGGTGTAGCCGTTTTCCAGAAACTCGACACCTTCCGCCGCCAGATCATCTTTCAGGCGCGCGTAGGCAGCACCGGAAGTAAACAAGGGATACCAGGACGACAGCAGTTCGTGGGTAAAGCCTGGAAAAAGCTCCTCGGTACGGATGCAGCCACCCGCACGATCATTACGCTCCAGCACCAGGACTTGCTTGCCCTTTTGCGCCAGCAAGGCCGCACACACCAAGGAGTTAATGCCACTGCCCACCACAATGACGGCATATGACTTTTTATTTGTTGAATCTGTCATCCCACACCTTTTTTAAAATTGCCCTGAACGGGGTCAGGGCTTGTGAACACGCAGTCAGACATCGGTGTTAACAAGCCCTGAGCATCTTTTACCGCACTTTTCTATTTATGAGCCAGACGACTGCGCCTGCCAGCGTTCAAACCAGTGACGGGGCGATTTGCCTTGTTCGGGCCCCAAAATGGAAAAGCCACCATCCACAGGCAGATCAATTCCTGTCATCCAGGACGCTGCACCCGACACAGCAAACAACACCACTTGGGCCACTTCCTCGCCCGAGCCCACACGCCCTAAAGGATGAACTTGAGCGCCCACCTGATTGGCCAGCTCGCGCGAGCCACCGCTCATACGTTTGACCGAGGGCGACCAGGTCCAGGCAGGCGAGACCGTCAGCACGCGGATACCGGAAGGAGCCAGTTCCACCGCCAGACTCTTGGTGAACTGCAAGATCGCTGCTTTGGAGGCCGGGTACAAAGCACGCCCGGCGACACCGAATTTACCGCCCGTACTGCCCATATTGATGATGACCCCGCCCTGCCCCATATGCGGCGTGGCTTTCTGGGCCAGAATCGCGCTGGAGATCAGGTTCACATCCAGCGTCTGATGCCAAAGCTCGCGACTGGAGGCCAAGCCCTCATCCCCGTAAGAACAGGCATTATTGACCACAATGTCAATACGGCCGGTCTGTGCCAGAGCCGCCTGCACACAGGCCTCCAGCTGCGCATCGTCACAAATATTGGCGGCCAGAAACTGGGCCTTGCCTACAGCCTGCAAACGCGCCTCGGTACGCTGGCCTTCTTCCTGGCTGCGGCCCACAATCAGCACCCACGCACCGGCCGCGCACAAAGCCAGGGCGATATCTGCTCCCAGCCCTTGCGTTGACCCGGTCACGATGGCGACCTTACCCTGTAAATTCACCTTCATGTCCTGCTGCATGTGCTTCTCCTACTGTGCTTGTGGCGCGCCAAAAACGGTCGCCCAGTCTTCGTCCCGGTCGATATGAGCGATCAGGCTCATGCTTGCCAGGGAGGCCTCATGGGTGGCGGGCGGTGCGCCGCAGGCGCTGGCCACCACAGCCACTTCATAGCCCATATCCACCGCATGACGCACCGTGCTTTCAACCACGGAATGGGTGGCCACGCCAGCAATGACCAGACGCTCTACACCCAGACGACGCACCACCGGCTCCAGCGCCGAACCAAAAAAGGCATTGATGCGAGTGTGATGGACTTCAAACTCGTCGGGCAAGGGAGCCAGCCCCTCAAAGAACTGGGCCCCCCAACTGCCGGTCTGCATGGCGCCGATACGCTTTACATTGTGCAAAATCGGGGCGTTACACAGCAGATCGGCGTAGTCAGGCCGGTAGCCCACCCGCACATGCACAATAGGCACGCCCTGTGCGCGGGCCTGCGCCAACAAACGGCCTGCAGATTCGATCAGAGCCTGACGTTGGGGGCTATTGGCCTCAACCCCCACACGAATAAGGCCATCAGCATGCAAAACATCGTTTTGATAATGCAGGGCCAGCAAGGCGGTGTGATGGGCGACCGACATTAGATGTACACCTGAATCGCGCCGTGAACCGCGTCCCTATCCACCAGATTGACCTGCTTCATGCGCAGTTTCCAGCCACCGCCTTCTTGCGCTTGCAGCTTGTGAATCAGGCTGCCTACACGGTAGACCGGGTCTTTACCGCGCCATTCCATGGCGTGGAAGCTGGAGCGCACGACCAAGTAACCTTCAGGGTCCGTACCATCGATCATCAGATTACCCAGCACGCGGCCCGACTGGGTAATCGGCTGCTGGGACCAGTTGCGGTGGTTTTCCAGGCGGCGGATACGCAGCTCACGCAGCAGCTTATTTTCCCAGCACAGGGAAATGTGCTCGTAAGGGCTGTCCTGATCGTAGCTATGCGGAATCCAGTACATGCCTTCCTCGGTCCACAGGTCCAGCCACTCTTGCCAGCGGCGCTCGTCAAGCAGACGAGCCTCGTGGTAGATGAACTGCTCCACCTCGCGAATGGCCTCCAGGCTCAGGTTCACGGGCGTGACCTGATCCACACTTACATCAAAATCAATATCAAACAACATAAGAATTCTCCTTGGCTCGGACAACAGCCCGCTTAAGCGTGTGTGGCTGGGGCGATAGGCTCGCCTGAAGCCGAACGCACGGTAGCCTTGCCGCTTTCTTCGCCCTGTGCAGGCGCGTCGTACAAGCTGGTGGTCATGAAATGCTTCCAGGCACGGAACTGATTGCGCATCGGCAATTCACTGGTGCCGTTGGTGGCAACCATGCCGCCTTCGATCGGCTTGTCGGTCCCGTTGTAGCGGTGCATGCTGATCCACTCACCGCCATTGGTCTGGTTGCCTTCCTGGCAACGGCCATAGACTTCGATATCGTCCGGCATCACGTTGGACGAGGGCGAGTTGATCAGGTTGGCGTACATCAAGCCCCGCTTGTAAATATCGTCAGGTGCGCCTTTCAGGCGGAACAACTGAATCTCCACATGAGTACGGTCTACCGCGACGGGGCGGATCACGCGGAACTGCTGGAACACGGTATGTGGCGAGCCGCTACCGTAAATAATGCTGTTATGACGGTTCTCGCCCAGAACGCTCAGGGCTTTTTCTTCGCCATAGGCTTCTTTCAGCGTTTCGTAGTGCGCCTTGGTAATGGGGTCGGTTTCAATGGCACCAGGATTGAAGATGCCTTCCATATAGCCGTGGCCGTTATCAAAAGCGTACAGATCCAGCTTTTCCCAGAAACCGTAGGGCTCGCCATTACCGTCCATGATGTGCAGTTCCAGCGGCATGGAGCCATAATCTTCTGCCTGTTCACGGGCAGCCACGTAAGACGATTCATGCGTTACGTTGGCATGCATGGTGTCGTGCAGGTTCTCGTAGAACACCTTCCAGTTGGAGGGCTGCCAAACCTTGAAGCTGCCACCGGCCACTTCCACTTCACCCACGGGCGAGCGGTCGCACAGATTGTCGATAGAGGTAATGATGGGGCCCAAAAACTCGTGCAGATCCGGGCCGTGAGCGCTTTGACAGGCAAACACAAAACCACGATAGCTTTCAACACGAGCCACACGGCGCATAGAGAAGTCCGGGTGCTTAGGATCAAAGCAGGTGTTTTCCAGGCCATTTTTCATGGGGGCGGCCAGGTGCTGCCCATCCAGCTTGAACGTCCAGGCGTGGTAAGGACAGCGGAAAAATTTCCCAGCATTGCCACACCCATCGGCCACCACTTTGGCCCCCTTGTGCGGGCAACGGTTGTAGAGCACATACACCTTCTTGTCGCTGCCGCGCACCATGATGACGTCCTGCCCACCCAGCAAGGTGGTGTGGTAGTCGCCCGGATTAGGCACCTGGCTATCATGACCGATGTAGATCCAGGCACGGCCATAAATGCGTTCCATCTCCAGACGGAAGATCTCAGGGTCGGTATAGACCGATTTATGTACGCTGTCTCCCCGCACCAGTGCGGACAGCTGTTCGTTGCTATAGCTCATCATTAGCTCCTTGCTGCCGGATGCTGTGCGCATCCTCTTTATTACTTTTCCATCTTGCACTGCGGTGCAAAATGATCCTGGAACTGCTCAAATACGGTGGACACGATCTTGTTGCTCATCTGCCCCTTTTCATTCAGGGCCACTTCGCGCATGTAGTAGGTTTGCACCGGGTACTGGTTGTTGTTAAAGGCAAAGGCTCCACGCACGGACTCGAACGGCGCACTGCGCAAGGCCTTACGCAAGGCGTCGCGATCAGTCGCCGCCTTGGGGTCGGCTTTCAAGGCGCCATCCAGCAACAAGGCAGCGTCGTAGCCCTGGGATGCGTACATGGAAGGCAGACGGCCGTAGGTCTTCTCAAAATCCGCGACAAAACGCTTGTTGACCGCGTTATCCAGATCCGGCGACCACTGCGCGGCGTTGGCCATGCCCTTCATGGACTCGCCAATGGCGGCAATGGTGTCCTGGTCGGCCGAGAATCCGGGGGTGTACACCGCCAACTGCGAGGATAGGCCCGAGTTAATCAGCTGCTTGATAAAGGACACACCCATGCCACCGGGCAGAAAGAAGAACACCGCATCCGCACCCGAAGCACGCATCTGTGCCAGCTCGGCGGCGTAATCCATCTGGCCGACCTTCACATACACTTCGTCGGCAATCTCGCCCTTGAACAGTCGCTTGAAGCCTTCAATGGACTCACGGCCACCGGGGTAGTTAGGGGCAATCAAATAAACTTTCTTGTGCGCCTGATCCGTGACGTACTTGCCCATGGCAGCTGGAATATCTTCGTTTTGCCAAGACACGCTGAAGAAATTGGGGTGACAACGCTCGCCCGCGTAATCGGCCGGGCCGGTATTGGCCGAAATGTAGACGGTGTCGCTGTTCAAAATTGTGGGCATCACGGGCAGCAACACGTTGGAGAAGGCCATACCGGTGATGACATCCACCTTGTCACGCTTGACCAGACGGTCCACGGCCTGACGGCCTTCCATCGGTTTTTGCTGGTCGTCCAGCACCGTCAAGGCTACATCTACCCCACCTAGCTTGCCGCCCGAATGGTTCAGGCCCAGCTCGAAACCATCACGGATTTCAGCGCCAATGGCGGCGCCTGGACCGGACAAGGTAGTCAACAGACCCACCTTGAACACTTCCTGACTGGACGCGGGGCTACAGGCCAAGGCCAACGCCAGCGTGCTCATACAAAATGCGAATTGTTTTTTCATGATCGTCTCCGTCCTCTGTCTTTCAAAAAAACTGGACTTGTAGCCTGCTCTGGACCACCCCCACTCCGCTGGAAGCTGTAAATCACAGGTGCCCGTCTCTAAATGGGCATTTATCCTGCAGGCCAGAATATATGGGCCCCAAGGACTACGTGAATACATCAATTCCCAGTCGTATCCCAATCTGCTAAGGTGCCGGGGACAGGATACTGCTTTAGGTTTGAAATACATTAGACCGGCTCGGAACGGGCGGCTATCCAGATACGGCAAGCCTTATCCCTAACCGGCAATAATTTGGAGACACCTCATGCAAGCGTGGTTTATGTCAGGGCTGGCCCCCTTGCAACACAGCGCGCCGCGCTTTGAATCGCGCTGCCCGGATCAGACGCGCAGCGAGACCGCCGGGGTTTTGACCGAACACCGTTTGACCTGGAATGACGGACCAGTCGACGCGTCCCTACGCTACGCCAGCAGCCACAGCTTTTCTTTTGTTTTGCTGAAATATGGCGCAGCGGTGCAGGTGTCGCCCGGCATTCTGGAAGACTTTTTGCTGTTTCAGGTGCCGATACAAGGACGATCCTGTATCCGGGTTGGTCGGGAGTACGTCCAGGCCAACCCGAAAATTGCCAGTGTGATCTCCCCTTCCCTGCAGGTAGAACTGGATTGGGAACAAGGCTGTGAGCAGTTTTTAGTGAAAATCCCGCGCCACAGGCTAGAAGAAGTGGGTCGTCAAACGCTGGGACTGACACTGGATCGGCCGATTGAATTCGCAGCCGCTATGTCCTTGGATTCACCGCATGGTTGTGCCTGGCAACATCAAATTGGCAGTTTGCTGGCCTATGGTGCCCATTTACCACCTGAAATGGATCAGTGGTCGCGTCAGGCCGAAGATAATTTGTTGATGCATCTGTTCCATACCCAGCCGGGCAATTACAGCCAGCAACTGCAACAAAGCGTGCGCCCCGCCCATTCGCGCCGGGTACAAAGAGCCGAGGATTTCATGCGGGCCCATCTGGATGAGGCCCTGACCTTGGAGCAGATTGCGACCGCGGCCTGTGCCAGCGTGCGCAGTCTGACCTTGGCGTTCCGTACGGAACGGGGGCTAAGCCCCATGCAGCTTTTAAAGCAGATTCGTTTGGAAGCGGCCCAGCAGGCGATTCGGCACGCTGTGCCCGGCACCCAAGTCAGCGAGGTTGCCTTGCGCTGCGGGTTCAACCATTTCGGCCGCTTCTGTGCAGACTACAAGTCCCGCTTCGGGCGACTGCCCTCGCAGGACTTGCGTATCGTGGATTAATCCTTCAAGGCTTTGCCAGGAACCCACAAACGGCCATCAAACAAGCGACGGGCCGTGCGGTAGAAAGAACCGGCTTTGGCAAACCATTGGCCGTCTTTCTTTTCCACTTCCGCGCCTACGGTCAGCACGCCAGAAGGCATGCCCAAACGCAGCGGACCGTGGGGGGCGACCGAGTCCGACAGGCACTGGGATGGCAGGCTACCCGTCAAACGAGCGGCCACCGCCGTACACAGCGAGATAGTCAGCGGCAAGGCACGATGCGGTTGGCCGTTGGAGATCACACGAGCGACCAGATCAATATCCTTGGCAGGGACCACATCACCCGACAAGGTGGGATTGTCCTGCGCAGGAGACACGATGCAGACAAAGGGCACAATACGAATCTGGCGCGCCGCTTCTACATCAGGAGCAATGCCCATGCGTACCGAGGCTTGAACACGAATCGCGTCCAGACGCTCCAGCACCTCAGGGTGGGCTTCCAACCAATCGGGGAGCTCCAGCCCCGTCAGGCCCACGTCGGCAGCGCGTACAAACACAGCGGCATTGGCAGCATCCACCAAAGACACTTCAATGCGGCCTACACCGGGCACGTCCAGCCACTCACTCAACGCACCGCTGGGCAACAAGGAACCAGTGGAGGCGCCACCGGGTTCCACAAAGTCCAGGCGGATAGGCGAACCCGTACCACCCACACCAGGAATGGACAGATCACCGTCATAACGGGGTTGGCCGTTTTCCACGGTGAAGTGGGCGTGAATAATTTTGTTGGTATTGGTGTTCAGGATGCGCACACAAGCGTCGCCATCCTTCACCTGGACCAGACCCTGTTCCACCGCATAGGGGCCCACGGCCGAACTCATATTGCCGCAGTTACCGCGATAGTCTACTTTCTCTTCTTTGATGGCGACCTGTGCAAAGGTGTAGTCCACATCGGCGTCCGGATGGCTGGACGGGCCGATAATACAAACCTTGGACAAGGACGAAACACCACCACCCATACCGTCCAGTTGACGACCATAGGGATCCGGCGTACCCATCGCCGCCGAAAACAAGGGCGTCCAATCATCCCGTTCAGCCGGTAGGTCCGCAATATTCAGCATCAAGGCTTTACTGGTGCCACCCCGCATGAACACGGCGGGAAGAGATTTTTGTTTCATCACATTATTCCTGGTTCTTGGCTTGCGCCATTAAAGAAAACTGCGCCGTCTCCTCCATGGGATCGGCGTGAGAGACAATCGGTTCACTAAGAGGTTTGAATCGGGGTGTACTTTGCTGTTGTCGCTGCAGTTGCTGCACTTTTTCCTCGCTGGCATTGCCCAAATGGCGGGCCAGTAGCGCAGAAGCCTGGGCGCGCTCACCTTTTTCCAGTAAATCCAGAATCGCCAGATGTTCCAGACATTGGCGACGGATACGTTCCCGATCCAGCGTTTCCTGATATTCCAGTAAGCGCCGCAGCTGGTTCTGGCGCGTGACTGTCTGGGCAATAAAACGGTTGCCCGACAAAGAGGCCAAGGCCTCATGAAAAGTGGCATTGGCCTGGTACATTTCCGCGTGCCCGGCATGACGCCAGCCTCCGTCAGCCAAGGCTTGTTGTTGCAAACGCACCCGGCGCAGAACGGTGGAATCAATGGCGAAATCGGGTAACAGCATGGCGGCCGGTTCCAGCATCTGGCGTAAGGTGTAACTTTCTTCGCAAGCCTGGGGACCATCGATCATGGGCAGAAAAGACCAACCTTTGCTGGCACGTTGTTCCATCCAGCCTTCATTGGCTGCACGGGCCAGAACCCGGCGCACACGCTCCCGCGTCAAACTGTAACGCCGCATGGCGTCGTTTTCCGACAAAGTGTCGCCCCAAATGCCTGACAGCTTGTCACGCGCCAGTTGCAGATAAATCTGATCGTCCTGACTAGTGCCCAGCTCTTCTTCAATAACCCCTAATTGATCCACTCCTTTCAGCAGGAACAGGCCACGTCGAGGTGGCTGCGCACCCACAATACCTTTTTCCGCCAGATACGCCAGTGCACCCCGTATGGGCGAGCGTGACGCGCCCAGCGCTTGGGCCAGCGATTGTTCCGTCAAATGATGCCCGGCCTGCAAATGCCCTGCTCGCACGTAATCCAGCAGGCGATGTGCCAAGGTGACATGCAAAGAATTGGATTGGCTTTTCATGCCGACATTCCTAAAAATCGAAGCGATCTTGGATCGTTTTATTGTATTATATACAAACAAAATACAATTTAATTGTTTTATCAAGGCTCCAGACGCATAATTTTATGGATTATTCTCGCTAAGGTCGGCGCCCCTTCCCAGCTTCTTTATTACGGATGAATCGTTTGCCATGTCTCAGTCTCTTGCCCTAGAAACGCTCTCCCTGAACGGACGTTCCATGCGTTACGTTCCTATCGCAGACATACCCGGTCTTGAAACCCTGCCGTATTCGCTGCGTGTTCTGCTGGAAAACCTCTGTCGTCAAAAGGCCATGCGTCAGGCTGATGTGGATCAGGAAATTGATTCCCTGCTTAAGCGTAAGGTGGGCGACGGCATTACGTTTTATCCTGCCCGCGTCTTTGGTCAAGACATTCTGGGTCTGGTGATGCTGCTGGACATGGCCGCCCTGCGCGAAGGCGTGCAAGCCGCCGGTGGAGACGCTAGCCGTGTGCGCCCACAAGTGCCTATCGACGTGATTATTGACCACTCTTTGCAGGTGGACAGCTGGGCCAACCCGAAAGCCGCCGACGTTAACCTGGCGCGCGAATACCAACGTAATGGCGAACGTTTTGCCTTCTTGCGCTGGTGTTCCAGCAATTTTGATGGCGTGAAAGTTGTGCCGCCCGGCAAAGGCATCATGCACCAATTGCACATTGAGCATATTGGTCAGGTGGTCTGGACCGAAGAAGGCAAGGACGTGGACCTGATCTACCCCGACAGCTGTGTGGGCACCGACAGCCACACACCGATGGTCAACGGCCTGGGCATTCTGGGCTGGGGGGTAGGCGGTATCGAGGCCGAAGCGGTGATGGTGGGCCTGCCCGTCGCCATCGCCCTTCCTGCCGTGGTCGGCATCGAGCTGACCGGCAAGCTGAATGACGGCGTACTGCCTACTGACTTGGTCTTGGTCATTACCCAAAAACTGCGCGAAATGGGCGTGGTCGGCAAGTTTGTAGAGTTCTTCGGCCCCAGCGTGGACGAGCTGTCTCTGGGTGACCGCGGCATGATCGCTAATATGGCCCCCGAATACGGCGCCACTGCCGTGTTCTTCCCCATCGACGATGCCGCCCTGCACTACATGCACATGACAGGCCGTCCGCAAGAGCAGATTGATCTGGTCGAGCACTACAGCAAGGTTCAAAAGCTGTGGCGCGACCCTGCTGCTCCCGCGCCTGTGTACGACACGGTACTGAAGCTGGATCTGAGCAGCATCAAGCCCAGCCTGGCTGGCCCCAGCAATCCTGAAGATCATCTGGATCTGGATACCGCCGCCCAATCCTTCCCTGCCCATCATCAAAAAATTGCTGGCCGTCCTTACGACCCGCAACGTGCCGTACCCGTCGAAGGCGAGGACTTTGTGCTGAATGATGGCGACGTCGTTATTGCCGCCATTACTTCCTGTACCAACACCGCTAACCCTGCCAATATGATGGCTGCTGGTCTGCTGGCGCGGAATGCCGTGGCTCGTGGCCTGCGCAGCAAGCCTTGGGTCAAGACTTCGCTGGTGCCGGGCAGCCAGGTCACCGCTGACGTGCTGGAACGCGCCCAACTACAAGACGATCTGGACGTCTTGGGTTTCAACATCGCCGGTTTTGGTTGCACCACGTGTAATGGTGGTTCGGGCCCCTTGCCTGCCAATATCGTCAACGCTATCGAGTCGGAAAAACTGATTGCCACCGCCGTCTTGTCGGGCAACCGCAACTTTGAAGGCCGTATCCACGCCAATGTACGTGCGGCTTACTTGGCCTCCCCGGCTCTGGTCGTGGCCTACGCCTTAGCGGGCAACCTGAATGTGGACCTGACCCGCGACTCGCTAGGCAAGGATCAGGACGGCAAGGATGTGTACTTAAGCGACATCTGGCCCAAATCGGCTGAAGTCCAAACGGCCATCCACGGCGCTTACGAGCGTGACCTGTTCATCGAACGTTATGCCGAGCTATACGACGGCGGCGAACCTTGGGATGCGCTGGCCCGCGAAAGCAATGGCGGCCACTACCCATGGGAAGCCGATAGCACCTACATCCGTAAACCGCCTTACTTTGATGGCTTGCAGCGCGAACCTGCCCCTGTGACCAACCTGCGCGGCATGCGTCCACTGGCCATTTTGGGTGACTCCATCACCACCGATCACATCTCGCCATCGGGTTCGATCAGCCTGGGTACGCCTGCGGCCGACTTCCTGCTGTCCAAGGGTGTAGAACAGAAAGACTTCAACAACTACACCACCCGCCGCGCCAACCACGAAGTAGTCAAACGTGCGACCTTCGCCAACATCCGTCTGCGCAACAAGATTGTTCCCGGCGTGGAAGGCGGTGTCACCAAAGTGATGCCTGAAGGCGAAGTGATGCGTATTTTTGAAGCGGCCCAGGTTTATCAGGAACGTCAGGTTCCCCTGCTGGTTATTGCCGGCAAGAACTACGGTTGCGGCTCCTCGCGTGACTCGGCGGCCAAAGGCCCGGCTCTGCTGGGCGTGAAGGCTGTGGTGGCCGAAGGCTTTGAGCGCATTCACCGCACCAATCTGGTCGGTATGGGTGTGCTGCCCCTGCAATTCCAAGACGGCGTCAATGCCGACACGCTGGGTCTGGATGGCACGGAAACCTTTGGGGTAAATGGCCTGGAAGAAAACCTAGGTGTACGCTCGCAGGCCGAACTGGTCATCCAGCGTTTGGATGGCAGCACGCAGTCTGTACCCGTCATCGTACGTCTGGATACGGTCGAGGACATGGAGTACTGGCGTCATGGCGGCATCTTGCCCCGCGTCTGGCGCTCCTATCTGGAGAACTAAGCCTGTACAGGCTTAGTTCATTCCGCTAGCTAGCCGCTGTAAACGCCAGGGTTCATGCCCTGGCGTTCTTGTTTGGCCAGGCGCAGCCAATGCTCGATCCGACCTAAAGCGTAGTGCGCACTTTGTTGACGAATCTGCTCACGGGTACCCGCAAACACAATGATTTCGGTATAGATTACCAAGGGATCGAACCTATCTTGCGGCTTGAACAGCCAGGCAAAACATTGTGTTCCGGCCGGAATTTGCGGCTCGGCAATATCATCGGCTACGCCTGTATTCGCAATGATCAGATTGGCTGGAGTCAGTTCGGCTGCCCCCTTGGCCATTGCCCTGGCTACGGCCTCACTGCATAAATTATTTTCCGCCAGCACCCTTTGCTCCACGCCCAGGCAGCGGTACTTGGCCTGCGGTGAATACGTCACAAAAGCACAATCCAGCACAGCGGCAGCGCCCTCCTGATCAGCCAGGGTAGAGGCAATCAAACCCGCCGTACATGATTCGGCCGTTGCCAGCGTCAGTTTGGCCTCGCTCATGGTCTTAACCAAGCTAGCCAGATCCACATCATTCATGACAGACCCTCCTTATTGATAAAACAAGGACGGTTTATTCAAGCATAAAGAAATACGACGGGAAACCAGATTGGGGGTTCTCTCACCATCTGCAACATGCGCTTACGCAGCTCTGGGCGCATCCGGTTCAGTCCCCAAACAAGCTGGACATATCCGTTGCCTCCAGGCCCAGATTGTTGGCCAGCGCATCAAAGCAACGCAAGGCGGCTTCTATATCTTGTTCGGCAATGCCCTTAAACAAAGGGGCGCGAGACTGGCGCAACAATTCCAATAACCGCTCGTGAAAGTCACGCCCTTTTTCTGTCAGGGACAACAAACGCGCCCGCTTGTCTTGCTCGTCAGGCAGGCGTTCCAGCAAGCCACCGGATTCCAGCTGATCGATCAGACGCACCAAGGTTGGCCCTTCCAGGCGCATCATGCGCGCCAATTGCCCCTGCCGTATGGGTTCACCCAACTGCGCCAGATAACGGATAGGTAAGATGGTGGCTTCGGAGACGCCATAACGCACCAAAGTCTGATCCAATTCACGACGATACAGACGTGCCAGCACAATCATGGACAAGCCAAACCGTTCATAAAGTTGGTGATTCATCAGGAGGTCTCCACAGCACGAGGCATCGCATTAGGCGGGTAAGCATAAACCAAAACGGCTTGCGCTCCCTGCAAGGACTGCGCCACATCCAGAATCGCCTGTGCCAGAACCGTATCGGCACAAGACTGGCTGATGCGCTGCAATTGCTGGGCCAGTTCCTGCGGCTGGTGCTCAAACCCTTCCAGCAATTCGCAGACTAAACGTACACAAGCCTGCTGCTCCGATCCACGTTTCACCAAACGCTTCAAAGCCACCACGCCATGTCCCAGATTGATGAGCGACAACAGCCCTTGGGGCGTTTGCTCCCCCATCCAATGCAGCAGACGCACCCATTGCCGGGCGACACGTCCACGCCATACCCGGAACAAGCGTGGGCGAGAGCGGCGTATCAAGGGATAAATCTCGCGCACCACACGCCGCACCAAAGCCTGCCCACGCGGATGAGTGCGCCGTGGCAGTAGAAAGAAAGCGCTGCAAACTACTGCTGAACCTGCCAGTAAAGGCAGAGACTGCTTCATGATGATGGGCCAGCTGACCGCCGCCATACCCGCCTGACTGGCCAATTGAAAACACATATTGGCATCCAGCGCCCAGGCCGACGTCGGTCGGTTAGCGCGCAACAAACCACCAATCACCAAAAATGGCAGCACGGAGGCGATGACCTGCCAATCTGTCACTAGATCCCCCTGGATCACGTAACGATAAAAACTGGCCACCAGTACCCCCACTGCGATGCCGGTAAACATGGTTCGACTCATCAATTGTGGCCGCGGCATGGAACCCAGGATGATGGAGAAGGTACACACGCCGATTGCCATCAGCTCCAGCGCCGGACTAGCTAAAGCGTAGGCAATGCCGCCTGCACTAAAGGCCGCCAAGCCGCTGATCAGGCCGGTCCGTGTTGCCAATGGCCAATCAACAGAAATAGCCGGAATGGTCAGAAAACGATGGCGGCCACGTCGGGCGGGCGCACGGGCCGCAAACAAACCCTCTTCTGCTCTTTGAATTTGCCCCATGGCACGGCGCAAACGCGCCAGGCTGATTTGCCCCTCTTGTCGAACAGCAACTTTTCTTAGCACCCTTAAGGGCTGGCCGTCTTGCAGGCGCTGGGCTTGTTCCAGCACTGCTCGCTCATAGTCTGCTGCAGGCGCCAGCCCCCTTTCTCTTTGGCGCACAATCACTTCGCTGGCGGCCAGAAGTTCGATCACTGCATACAAAAACGCATCTACATAGGGCAAGCGGCGATAGGCGTCCCAAGAACCCGCGGCCAGAAGGCGGGCCTGCGAGTCCAAATCTACGATTTCCTGTCGAATCCGACGAAATAAAGCTAGATCTGGCTGGTCGTAAGATGGCCCCAAGGCCTGCGCGGCCAGACCTAAGGCATCAGCCGCCAGAACCCGCACCCGTTCGTAATAATGCTTGCGCTGACTGCGCGGTGTGGTCCGGGAGCACAGCAAGGTCGTGACCAAGACCCCGATCAAGGTGCACTCCACCCGCGACAAAGCCAGATCCAAAGACGCATCCGGAGTCAACACAGAAGGCAAGACCACGACGCCTATCGTAATTCCCGCCAGCATGGGCAAATAGGACAAGGCACCGCGAAACACATGCGTCAACGCTGAGGCCACACCCACTACCAAGGCCATCCCCAGCAATTGCAGATAAGGGTTGGGCAGATGCAAAAAAGCCAAACCCAGCCCTGCTCCCACTAGAGTCCCCAGGATTCGCCACAAGGCCCGCTCGTACACCAAACCTCGATAGGCCTGGGACAGCACCCACACGGGCATTGCCGCCCAAAACGGATTATCAACAGAAAGCAAAACCGCAATGCTGAAAGACAGCCACGCCGCTAAGGCCAAATTCAGGCCATGTAACAGCGCAGGCCGATCCAACTGGATCAAACGAGCAAAAGCAGACATAAGGGAAAGGAAACAGAATAGAGGCTAAAACATGATTATATAGATAGCTTACCTATCTATCCAATTACAGGCAGCTTAATGTCATTTTTGCCGCAGCCTGAGGCGAGCCCGCTCTATTCGTGTGCTTCAAGAAAAAAACGGCCTGAATGCTGCGTCGCAGCAGGATCACCGCTTTCTACCTATCTTGAATAGTTAAACAATCCAAGCCTGATTCATGCTTGTCGAGTTACAGAACCTTTCATTGTTAGTTTTCATAAACTATCCGCCACCAAGCATGGTCAAACCGTACGGCCCCGTTCTATGATGTTGGCATCCTGATGGGCGGGTACCCGAAATCCTGCTCCATCACCCCGTTTTCTTGGCAGGAGTCATTATGCAAAAGTGGCTGACACGCTACACCGCCTTCTACATCATCATCGGCCTGACCGCCCTTTTCTTGCTGCTCTCTCTATTTAGAAGCGCAAGCTGGCTATGGCTGGCGATACCGGGGTTGGCCCTGTGCGTGCAAGGCCTGGTGGACATCACCCAGACTCGACACGCCATTCGCCGGAACTACCCCGTTATCGGTAATCTGCGCTTTATTTTCGAGGCCATCCGCCCCGAAATCCGCCAGTACTTTCTGGAAAGCGACGCACAGCAACTGCCCTTCTCGCGGGCTGATCGCTCTTTGGTTTACCAGCGAGCCAAGCAACAAATCGACAAGCAACCTTTTGGTACCCATCAAGAGGTCTATAACAATGGCTACGAGTGGATCAACCACTCCATGACGCCTACCCATATCAAGAACTCACAGTTCCGCATTGATGTGGGCGGGCCGGACTGTACCCAGCCTTATTCCCTGTCGGTATTGAACATTTCAGCCATGAGTTTTGGGGCGCTGTCGGCCAACGCCGTGCTGGCCCTGAACAAGGGCGCCAAAATGGGTAATTTTGCGCATGACACCGGCGAAGGCGGCATCAGCACCTATCACCTGCGCCACGGTGGGGATCTGATTTGGAATATCGGCTCGGGTTACTTTGGTTGCCGCGATGAACACGGCAACTTTTCGCCTGAACGTTTTGCCGAGCGTGCGACCCAGGATCACGTCAAGATGATTGAAATCAAGCTGTCGCAAGGGGCCAAACCCGGCCACGGCGGCATCTTGCCCGGCACCAAGGTTTCAGCAGAAATTGCCCTGGCACGGGGGGTGCCCGAGGGTGTGGACTGTAACTCGCCCCCTAGCCATAGCGCTTTTCGCACACCGGTTGAATTGCTGGAATTCGTGGCCAAACTGCGCACCTTGTCCGGCGGCAAACCCGTGGGTTTCAAGCTCTGTATTGGCCATGCCTGGGAATGGTTTGCCATTGCCAAGGCCATGCTGAAAACCGGCATCACCCCCGACTTTATTGTGATTGATGGCGCGGAAGGCGGCACCGGTGCCGCTCCGGTCGAATTCATCGATCACGTGGGCACACCCTTGCGCGAAGCGCTGCGTTTGGTACACAACACGCTGGTGGGTATTGGCTTGCGCGAGCAAATCCGTCTGGGCGCATCAGGCAAGATCATCAGTGCCTTTGATATGGCCCGCATCATGGCCCTGGGTGCGGACTGGTGTAATAGCGCCCGCGGCTTCATGTTCGCCGTAGGCTGCTTGCAAGCCCAAGCCTGTCATACCGACAAATGCCCGACCGGCGTTGCGACTCAAGACCCGCAGCGTCAAAAAGCACTGGTGGTGGACGACAAGTCCTTACGGGTGGCCAGCTTCCATGGCAATACCTTGAAAGCGCTGGCTGAGTTGCTGGGTGCGGCCGGTCTGGAACACCCTGACCAACTCCGCCCTCACCATATTGCCCGCCGCATCAGCAACGGCGAAGTGCGTGTGATGTCGGCCCTGTTCCCCGATCTGAAAAAAGGCGAGCTGCTGCGCGGTCACTATAGGCAAACTATTTTCCGCGTAGGCTGGCCTATGGCTAATCCCGATTCTTTTGAGCCGGCTTACAGCCTGAGCAAAGCGTTGTCGCACTTGAATGACGAAGCCGAACCTGACGATATTCTAAAAAAACAGGACGCTGCAGACACGGCAGGCCAAGCACTGGCCTAACGCCTGCAACAGGCGGCAGCTTCCTTAGCGGGACTGCCGCACTGTCCCTATACCCGCATCCATTTCTCCATAGACTTCCACCCCGGAAGGCCGGCTCCAACTACTGTCGGCGGATCGGTCCGGTGTTGAACAAGCTGCCAGCCCCAACACAATGGTCAAGGCACTCAGCACCCCATAAATCTGTCGCATATCAAGCTCCTTGATGATAGGCGTTCACTGTGCCACAGAATCTGGGCAAACAGATTTCCATCTGTACTAGAATGCTCTGATCATGATCAGGCACTGCGCATCCCCCTTCTCAGGTACACGCAGCCGGTTTTTACTGGTGCTGGCCCTATGCGCCCTGCTGATCCGTGGCCTGATCCCCAATGGCTACATGCCCAGCGCCAACCCGGACAATGCCGCGGCCCTGAGCCTGTGCGTACAAGGTGATCCTTTCCTGGCGCAATGGAGCGGTCAGCTACCCGGCCCCGAACATGATGAGCAACACAGCCTGCACGCCGCCTGTTTGTTTGCGCAGGCCCAGGCTCAAAAGGCCCTGAACGATGAGCCCAGCCCTGCCTGGACGCCCAGCCCAGCCCCCATTCATACTTGGAGCAGCGTCCAACTGGCAGCTGCCCCCCTGCTTCCCCTGACCGGCCCGCCATTAAGTGCCCGTGGTCCGCCGGCCTCCCTGCTTGCCTGACCCGTTCCGGCCGCCACGCGCTGCCACTTTACCTTGTCAATTAGCAGGATATTTTTATGAACGTCCCCTTCTCTCGCCGCCAGCTTTTGCTTGCTATGCTGGCAACCCCTTTGGTCCTGACCGCTTGCGGCGACAAGGCCCCCAAGCAGCCCGCTTTTCGCAACCTGGAAGGCGTGGACATGAGCAGTGCCGACTTTGCCAAGGATTTCAGCTTGCTGGATACCGAAGGGCAACGTCGCACCATGGCCGACTACCGCGGCAAGATCGTATTGATCTTTTTTGGCTTTACGCAATGCCCCGACGTCTGCCCGACAGCCTTGATGCGTGCCGTCGAGATCAAGGAACAATTGGGTGCGGACGGAGACAAACTACAAGTCCTGTTTATCTCCATTGACCCGGAGCGCGACACGCCGGAACTGCTGCGCGTTTATATGCAGGCCTTTGACCCGAACTTCGTGGCCCTGCGTCCCACTGAAGAAGAACTGGCCAAAACGGCCAGTGACTTCAAAGTCTTCTACCAAAAGGTTCCTACCGGCTCCAGCTACACCATGGACCACAGCGCCTTGACCTATGTGTACGACACCCAAGGCAAGCTGCAGATCGCCCTGCGTCACACGCAAACGGCTGAAGAGGCCGTGGCTGATATCCGCCAAGTGCTGGCTTTGAGCAAGTGAACCCCAACAGGATTACCGACATGAAACGTACTATTGTTAGCTCCCTTTTTTCCCTGGCCGCAATGCTGAGCCTGCCCACCCTAGCCCAGGCCGAAGTCACCGTAAACGATCCCTGGGTACGTGCCACGGTACCCGGCCAACAGGCCACGGGTGCCTTCATGGTGCTGCACTCCACGGACAATGCCCAATTACTGGGTGCCAGCAGCTCCTTGAGCAAGCAGGTGGAAGTACATGAAATGGCCATGGAAAATGACGTCATGCGCATGCGACAGGTCGAAAAAATCGAGCTCCCTGCTGGCAAGGCCGTAGAACTGAAACCCGGCGGCTATCACATCATGATCTTGGGCCTGGACAAGCAAGTTGAAACGGGCAGTTCGGTGGACATCACCCTGCACATTCAGAACGCTGCTGGCCAGAAAGAAGAAGTGAACGTGACTGCCCCGGTGCGTGCTCTGAACAGCAAGCCAGGTCAAGCTCACAAAGGCGGTCACGGCCACTAAGAGAGCGCGATTCGCCCTTTGCAAGCCGCCTGTTTACAGGGTTTGAAAAGGGCTGTTTCAGATTTGCGGGTTTTCCATTATTGGCTGGATTTGATTAGCTAACGTACAGTGGAATCACTGACATAGTGTCAGTAAGCTGTCTGAAACGCAGCTTTCCCAAACTGCCATCATGGCAGTTCAGCGCCGCTAAAGCGGCCATATAGGCCCTACCGCAACGGTAGGGCCTTCGCGTTTCTGGCCCTTCCATTTTCATGAAAAAAGAGCCCTTGCCCCTGCATACCGCTAGGTCCTTGCACAGGTCTGGAGTACAGTTAAGACCGTAGCGTCGGTTTAACCTTGCAAGGAGTACAGAGATGGCTTTAAGTCCACATGACAACAATCGCTCTGAGTTGCTACGTCAACTGCCCCTGAAACCCGGGTGGTTCATTGGTCTGGGCATTGCCTTGATCATTTTGGGCCTGATTGCCCTGGCCTATGTTGTTGGGGCCACGGTTGCCAGCGTGGTGTACGTGGGTATTTTGATGAGCATCGGCGGCGTGCTGCATCTGGCTCATGCCTGGAGCGCCAAAGGCTGGCGTGGCTTTCTGTTCTGGAGCCTGAGCGGCATCTTGTATCTGGTCGCTGGTCTGATTGCCATCAGCAACCCCTTGGTAGGCGCCACGGTACTGACCTTGGTTTTTGGCGCTTTCCTGATTGCCTCGGGTGCGTTCCGGCTGTGGATCTGGTTCCAGAACCGCGCTCAAGCTGGGGGCGGCTGGATCGCTTTTTCCGGCCTCATCACCCTGGCAGCCGGCTTGATTATTGCCGCTGGCTGGCCGGGCAATAGCGTGTGGATTCTGGGCCTAATTCTAGGTATTGATTTGCTGACACAAGGTTGGGCTAGCCTGCTGATTGGCATGGCAATCAAACGTACACAGAGTTAAACCATCGGCAAGAATCAGATCACTGCTTATTGAGCAGTTGGATCCTTGCTTAATAAATCACTAACAATGACTCCATAAACAATGCCCGACCAGAACTTGATTCTGGTCGGGCATTGTTTTGTTTTTAGCAAAGGCCTGGAAAATCCAAGCACAGCTCTCTAGCTCTCTAGCTCTGTGCTCAGGACTAGTCTCAGGCCGCCAAGTCTGGCAAAGCCACATCACGCCCTCTTAACCAAGGCTGATGCGTGTGGGCCAGCATCTGCGCATCACCGGGACTATCGCCATACGCCATGTCCAACTCTACCGGTTTATCTCCCAGCCAAGCCTGCAGACGATTCACTTTTTCCTGCCCCCAGCAATTGGCACTGGCCATGCCCACGCAACCTTTCTGCTCGTCAAAAGCCAGCTCGGTCGCCAACACCTGAACCATGCCCTGAGCTTGTGCCCAAGGCTGCAAATAAATAGACGGTGAGGCACTGACCAAGACCACGGTGTCGCCGCGCTCTCGGTGTAGACGAACGCGCTCCATCATTTCAGGGCGCACAATCTGCGGCACGTAATCCCGCACATAGGTATCGGCCAACGCCTGGATTTGGGCACGACTCAGTCCACCCAAGGCACTTCGCAGAAAACGATGCTTGATCGCCTGACGACGTTGCGGACCACGATCCCAATACAGCACACGGGGCACGCACACTAAATAGGCACGAATACAGACCGGCCAGCCTCGCATGCGACGTATAAAGTCCTGCAAGCTGTCTCGGTCTGTAATCGTGCCATCAAAATCAAATGCGACCAGCACACACGCCCCTTTCGGTTTGAAGAAAAGGGCTAGTGTAAAGGGGAAAACCAGCCCCTCCCAAGTCCCACTTTATAAAGCCCAGCCACCCAGGTAGAAAACGGCCAAGGCAAGGGCGATCAAAACCGTACCCACATTCAAGCGGCGTAATTCACCGGCGAACAGACGGCCCAAGACCAGGGTGCAAAAGCCCAGCATAATGCCCGTCACGATATTGACGGTCAGTACGATGAACACCGCGCAGACCAAACCGGCCATGGTGTCGATGGTGTCTTCCGTATTCAGATGACGTACCCCACCAAGCATCAACAGCCCAACATACATCAGCGCGGGGGCGGTAGCATAGGAAGGCACCAGACCTGCCAAGGGCGAGAAGAAGATCAGCAGCAAAAAGCCCAAACCGACTACAACAGCGGTCAAGCCCGTACGCCCACCTGCGGCGGTGCCTGCAGCCGACTCAATATAGGCAGCGGCTGGGGACGCACCCAGGCTGGCCGATACTAAAGAGCTGAGCGAATCCGTCGTCAAGGCGCGACTGCCGTTAATAATCTGCCCATCCTTATCCAGTTGCCCGGCATTACCCGCTACAGCACGAATGGTACCGGTAGCATCAAAGACCGCCGTCATCACCAAGGCCAGAACGCTGGGCAAGACCACGGCATTCAAGGCCCCACCAATATCCATGGCACCGATCAAGGAGTGTTCACCACCAAACTGCGGGCTAGCCGTCAACCCCGTGTAGTGCACATTGGGATCAAACAGGAGGCCAAAAATAGACAAGCCCACGATAACCAGCAAAATACTGCCTGTAATACGCCGACGTTCCAGACCAAAAATAGCCGCCAGACCCAGCACAGTCAGCCATACCGGCATCGAAGTGATGTCGCCCAAAGCAAGCGGCAGACCCGCTCCCGTATTGCGTGTCACCAGCCCCACTTCGTTGGAAGCAATCATCAGCAAGAACAGGCCAATTCCTATGCCTGTGCCATGAGCAATACCCAAAGGCAAATTACGTAAAATCCAGGTGCGAATACCGGTGGCGGAAATCAGGGTAAAGATCAGCCCCATCAGAAATACCGCGCCCAAGGCGACCGCCGGACTTAACTGCTGCCCCAGCACCAGATCAAAAGCCATAAATGCTGTCAAGGAAAGCGCACAGCCCACGGCAATGGGAAGATTGGCCCAGAAGCCCATCAACAAAGAACCCAGGCCACTGGTTAGACACACGGCAATAAACACTGCAGAGGTATCAAAGCCTGCCTTACCCAGCATGCTCGGTACCACAAAGACCGAATACACCATCGCCAGAAACGTCGTCAGCCCGGCCAGGATCTCCTGGCGCAAGGAGCTGCCGCGCTCCGTATAAGCAAAATGTCTTTCCAGCCAGTTGCCTGCAACCGGCTGGACCAGGGCCTCCTGCCCTGGCCGCAATGCGGATTCTTGCTCAGCCATACGTCATGCTCCTTTATCAGTATTGTGATGTCTGAAACGGTGCGTTGCCGTCATCAGGAATCAGTAATGGACAGACCCAGCCCCAAACGGGGCAAGGTATTTCTCACAAGCTGAATCAAAAGTCTGCACGGAGCAAAGACGCGTCTTGCCCTGCCCGAAAATTAGGCATAAATAGGCAGAAAGAAGAAGGTGTACGGGGGTGTCTCCGACCGAACCGAGGCCTTTGCGGCGCTTCTTTTGATCCCGATAATGGGAAGTGAGGCTCATTCTACGAGCCGTCAAAGCCGGGAAAATCACCTCTGGGTAATGAGGGTTATCAATCGCCTGGGTGACGGGAGGCAGGCACGTAGGCCTCACCAATAAACTGCTGGCGCAGTTCTTGCCACTGAGTTTGCATGGCCTGGGTCTGCTCATCATCGGGACGCAGACGCGCTGGCTCCAGCTTCATCAAAGCCAGCCCATATTTAGCGGCAGACAACTCCTGGGCGACGCTGGCTGACTGCTGCACAGCCTGGGCCGGACGCTCCTGCCACAACGCTCCTAAGCCCATCAAGCCTGCAGAAGCCTTGGACAAACGCTGACGCACCGAGCCGGCGATACTAACCGGCCACACCTGGGTAAACATCACGTACATAACAACATTGCCCAGCAAAATACCTAAAACACGATCACGGGCCGAGTCCAGATCAAAACTGGGGCCAAAGCCCTGCAAAGTCACCAGATAAAAGGCAAAGGCAATTTGAATACCGGCATACGAAATACGTTCAGGCCCATAAAAGACCCAGGCACCCAATAAAGACACCAGGAACACCACCGCCATCAACGCACCAATATCCAGCAGATACGGCATCACAAACAGGATGGTTAAAAAGCCTAAGGCCGCCCCCAACAAACAGCCCACAATTCGCAATGCCAGCTTATGTACCGTTTCCCCGGTCGAGCCCAAGGCGGCAACATAGCAGGTGATCATGGCGGTATGAATGCCTTGCCAGTCGGCTGCACTGTAGATCAAATAACAGAGAACTGCGGCGGCTGTCGCCTTCAAGGCATGGTGCTGATACACAGGATTGCGCCAGGCATCCGGCACCATAAAAGAATCATGCTCAGGCTCTGCACGACCAATAGACACCGCACCCGACAATGCCAACAACGCATCGCGCAAATCCTGCTCGGCCAAAGAGCTGGAAGAAGGTAATTCTGGCAGATCATTCATCTGCGGCAAGCGGCCTTGCTCGATCTCTTGGGCACAGCGTTCACACAGCTGCGCAAAAGCGGTGGCCTGGTCATTGTCCAGATGCTGATCGCGCAAAACAGCCACCGCCAGCAAAGCGCGATAGCTATTCAAAATAGTCTGATCCAATTCGGCCTGGCTTTGTGCTGGCAGCAGATGAAAGAGTCGTATCCAACCCAAACGTTTTTGCTGGGCACTGACACCCAAAGCCAGTTCATCCCATAAGTCCTGCGTGTCAGCCTGCCCCATCAAACCCTGAGCCGCCAGCCGCAAACGCGCGGCTAATTCGCGCCGTAAAACCTTGTGCGGATATAGACCAAAACAGAGATTAAAAATCAGCACTAAACCCATGGGGGCGCATGTCATCAACCAGGCATAAAGCACGGCGCGGGTAGCGATTTCACCAAAGGGCACATACCCCAGCAAGGTCAACACAAAGGCGATGACCAAGGCAATAATGCCGCCCAAGGGACCCAGCTTGCTGGCCACCCCTAAAAAAAGCAGCACAAAAGAAGTGAGCACCATGGCCAGCAAACGCCAGGCAGGATACTGAATCGTGACTTGAATCAGTGGCACCATCAAGAGCACCACAATTGACACCAGCACCACCAAGGCCAGTGCCAGGACCGAGCTTTCACCCGCGTCGGACTTCATCACAAAAAAAATGACGAAGCAGCTGACGGCGGACTCGGGAATCCCGTAGTTCATGGCCAGCAAGACCATCAAGGCGCACAGCGCCGCGACGCGCCAGCTTAGCGCCAGACGACCAGGGGTGGGCTGCAAGTCTTGCCAGACAAGCTGCACCAAACTCGACAAGCCGGTCTTAGCAGTCGCCATCGCGATGAATAATGGTGGTCGCTGAGGCACCCATGCGCATCAAGTCCGCGGGTGGGGCATCCAGTCGGATACGGACGGGAAAGCGTTGTGCTACCCGCACCCAGTTCAGGGACTTCTGAATATAGGGCAGGCTACGCGGCAGATTGATCTGCTCCTGGCTGCTGACCCCCCAACCTATTTCCTCCACCTTGCCTAAGAGCTTACGCGATGGGTCCGACAGAACATAGACCGTGGCGCAGGTACCGGGCTTGATCTCTTTCAGATCGGTTTCGCGGTACATCCCGGTGACATACCAGGAGTCCGTATCCAGCAACGTAAAGACGGATATGCCGGGCATCAAGTGCTCGCCCGAACCTGTACGCAAACCCACAATGCGGCCATTGTGCGGTGCCTTGACCTGGGTATGTTCCAAGTCGCGCTGGGCCATGGCCAGACCGGCCTGACGCGCCTGCACCATCGCCTCTTCGGCCTGCGTATTACCCACCAAAGCCTGGGCTGCACCGGATTGCTCCGTGGCCTGCTTCAAGGTGACTTGGGCATCGCGCAACAAGGTATTGGCTTCATCCAATTGTTGTTGGGAGACATAACCTTTGGCCGCCAAGTTTGCCAAGCGGCGCTGGCTTTGGGTAGCCATCGTCAAATTGGTTTTGGCGCGAGTGATCTGGTCGTCGGCAATAACCGCGTTATGCCCCTCTGCCCGCACGGCCCGCTGCTTCATGTCCAGCGTAGCCTGTGCCAACGCCAGCTCAGCTTGAGCCTGCTCCAAACGCAGCTGATAAAAAACCGGATCCACGGTAAAGAGCAATTCATCGCGGTTGACGAACTGGCCGTCGCGCACCACCATGCGCTCGATCTGCCCGGGCAGGGAGCTGGAGATATGCACCACATCCGCACCGATCACAGCATCTTCAGACAAAGGGTTATTGGCTGAACGCTGCAAGTACCACCAGGCCAGGGCAATGGCGGCCACAACGATCAGCACGCTCAACAGGCGGGCAAGGCCTTTGCGGGGGGAGGATTTCTGTGCCTGGGTCATGGCTCAGTTACTCGAAGAAAAGAAGAAGTGCGGCAAACGTCAGTGCCAGCGTCAAGCAGGCATAGACAGGCAGGCGCATGGGCAGGGCATCGTCCACACCGGCACGAATCAGCCCCCAACGGATCAGTAAAGTCAGCAGCAAAGCACCCAGCACGCAGACCAGCCAAGCGGGGAAATACGAACCCGCCATATAGACCGAAGGCGCAAAGGAGCATCCCCCCAACAAGGGCAAACCTGCCAGACAGGCTATAAGCGCACGCATGCGTGGCATCTCCCGGATTATTTTTAATGCGATCCGTGCATTCTGCCCCGGTCGATGCGAGGAATTGTACCTGAGCCCTTTCCAACACATCCCATTTATTCCCGCAGATAGGGCATCTGGGTAGCTATCATTTTTACGCGTATAGTGACAAACAACTTTCTGATAGGGTCTTAATGACAGCAATCATTTACACAGAGTTGCCATGGACGACGTAAACCTTACTTTAAGCATGTTGGCTGCGGTTTTAATCAGCAACAGCCTGGTAAAGATAATACCTATTGCCATCCCTGCCCCTCTAGTACAGATTCTGCTCGGCTTTCTGATTGCGGGTTGGTTCAATCATGGGATGACCCTTAATCCGGATCTGTTCTTTTATCTGTTTCTGCCGCCCTTACTCTTTCTGGACGGCTGGCGCATTTCCAAAGAAAGTTTAATTCGGGATCGGATCGGCATTCTGGTTCTGGCTTTTATCCTGGTGTTTTTAACGGTGTTCGGATTAGGTCACGTCCTGCATTGGTTAATTCCTGCCATGCCTTTGCCCGTGGCCTTTGCACTGGCTGCCATTGTTTCGCCCACTGACCCGGTAGCTGTTTCAGCCATTACCCGCCGCGTGCCTCTTCCCCCACGGCTGCAGGCCTTGCTGGAAGGCGAATCACTATTCAATGACGCCAGCGGTTTGGTCGCGTTTCGGCTTGCTGTCGCGCTGGCTCTAGGCGGCTCTTTTTCCGTCACATCGGCCAGCCAGAACTTCCTGTGGTTAACTCTGGCCGGTTTAGCCGTGGGCGTCATGACGACACGCGCCCTGCTGTTGCTGCGCAATCTCTTTGTACGCCGCTGGGGTGAAGAGCCAGGGGCAGAAATCCTGTTCAGCCTGCTGCTGCCCTTTGCTTCCTATTTTCTGGCCGAGCAATTGGAGGCCTCGGGCATTCTGGCCGCTGTCGCTGCGGGCGTCACCATGAGCTATGCCGAGCTCTCGGGCAATGCACTGGCCGCCACCCGTATGCAGCGCAAGACCGTCTGGGACACCGTGCAACTTAGCTTGAATGGCATCATGTTCGTCCTGCTGGGCGAACAACTGCCCGCCATCTTTCGCGGAGCGATAGAGGTCGTTCAGGAAACCGGCCACCACAATCCGGCCTGGCTGCTCGTCTATGCAGTAGCCATGTGTACAACACTGATTCTGCTACGCTTTCTTTGCGTTTACGCTTACCTGTGGCTGCGGCGCGGCCTGTCTCTGCTGGGCTTGCGCCATGATGACGAAACCGCACAAGCCAACCCACGCTTGGTGCTGGTGCTGTCCATTGCAGGGGTACGAGGTGCAGTCACCTTGGCCGGCGTCATGACCTTGCCACTGACCCTGGCCGATGGCAGCCCTTTTCCTGCACGCGACCTGGCCATTTTCCTGGCCTCGGTTGTCATCATCGTCTCCCTGCTGACGGCTAGCCTAGCCTTGCCGCCGCTGATGAAACGCGTGTCCTTCCCTGCCCTGCGTCGCCGTCAGGATCAGGAGGAACGGGCCGAGCAGGCAGTGCGTTATGCCAGCGCCCAATCCGTAGCACAGACGCTTAACGAGCTAATAACACACAATCCCGAGTCTTCAGGCGCTCGTTACACTGCCATGGCCGATCGTGTTCTGAGCAATCTTGCCCACAGCCCTGACGGGGACGGAGTAGATCAGGACCTAGCAGAACAAGCACAGGAAAAAAACATGCAGATCCAAGCTATCCACGCAGCGCGTGAGGCCGTTTACACTCTAGCTCGTACACACCAGATATCCGATGAAATCGCTCGCGAAAGGGTCCGTTTGCTAGACCTGATCGAATTGCGTATGTCTTAAGTCCGCCCTCCTTTCATCTATCCTTGATTTTTCAGGACGCCATGCAGACTTACTCTTACCTGGGCCAATCCCCCGCCCTGCGCCAGCAACGCCAGGCTTACCGCCACGGTTTACCGGCCTGCGTCTGTGCTCATCCTTCCATTCCTTTCATTCACAGGCGCTTGAGCGCGGCAGCCAGCTTCGCTCCAAACGCAGCCCCGGCAGGTGCAGCCTTTCAATCCAGTAATGCTTTGGATCAAAAGCCCTTGGCGTTGGCACCCCAATTAATTCTGAGTAACCTGCGCCTATTTGATGGTCAGACGCTGGAATTACAAAAAGGCTTGGCAGTACAGATAGATCAAGGCCGCATTACGGCAGTGATGCCCGTCGCTGAAATCCCGGCCGACGCCACCGTTATGGACTGCCACAACAAAGTCCTGATGCCCGGCCTGATCGACGCGCACTGGCATAGTCTGTTGTGCGCAGTGGATCAGATGACCGCCATGATGGCGGACCCCGCAGACCTGCACTTAATTGCCAGCAAAGAAGCCGAGCGCACCTTGCTGCGCGGCTTTACCACGGTGCGCGATGCCGGTGGCCCCAGCTTCTCCCTGAAACGCGGTATTGATATGGGCTTGCTACACGGCCCACGCATCTACCCCAGCGGGGCCATGATTGCGCAAACGGGTGGTCATGCCGATTTTCGGATGCGCTACGAAGTGCCCCGTGCCGACGGCGAACTAAGCCATACCGAACGTGCTGGCGTCACCTGCATTGCCGATGGTGCCGATCAGGTCCTGCGCCGGGTACGTGAACAGCTCATGCTAGGTGCCAGTCAGATCAAGCTGATGGCCGGGGGCGGGGTCACGTCCTTGTACGACCCGCTGGAAGGCCTGCAATTTAGCGATGCCGAGTTGCGCGCTGCGGTCGGTGCCGCCAACGACTGGGGTACCTACGTGATGGTGCACGTTTACTGCGCACGTGGCATCCAGCGCGCCATCAAGGCAGGTGTGAAATCCATCGAACACGGACAACTTGCCGACGAAGAAACCGCCCGCATGATGGCAGGTGAAGGCGTGTGGTGGAGCCTGCAGCCCTTTCTGGCCGATGAAGACGCCAACGTTCAACACGACCCACGCAGCAAGGCCAAACAGCAGCAAGTCGCCATCGGAACCGTGCGCGCTTACGAGCTGGCAGATAAATACCAGATCCAGACAGCCTGGGGCACGGACATTCTATTCACCCCGGCTCATCTGCCCCACCATGGCCGTATGCTGTCCAAGCTGACGCGCTTTTACCAGCCGCTCAAGGTGCTGAAAATGGCCACCGGTGACAACGGTCGGCTGCTACAAATGTCCGGTATGCGTCAACCGTATGAAGGCGAGCTTGGCGTCATCCGCCCCGGCGCCTTGGCTGACTTGCTTCTGGTTGATGGCGAACCAGAACAAAGCCTGGATTTTCTGGAGCAGCCCGACCAGAACCTGCTGCTGATCATCAAAGACGGCAAAATTTACAAGAACGCCTTGCCTGCCTAAAAACTCAGCCACCATCAAGGAATGCTCATGACCAATGAAGTGATGCAGTTATTCAAGCTGGTCGGCCTGGGGCTGGCATTTTTGCTCCCCCTGGCCAACCCGCTGACCTCCATGGTGATGTACCTATCTTTAGGCGAGTCCCTTAGCGCCCAAGAGAAAAAGCAGCAACTGCGCCAGGCTACCCTGTATGTGATCGCTGCCTTACTGATCACCTACTACGCTGGCTTGTGGATTACCTCGGCACTGGGCATCTCCATGGTGGATATGCGAATTGCTGGCGGGCTGATCGTGGCCTACATCGGCTTTCGCATGCTGTTCCCACCTGACGTCGCCGAAGTCGTCTCCAAAGCGGCCGATCAAAACACGGCTGCCCATAACAACATCGCCTTTGTGCCGCTAACCTTGCCCTCTACCGTCGGCCCCGGCACCATGGCCCTGGTGATCAGTGCCTCCTCCAAAATGACGACCATGCGTGCGCACTATGCTGAATGGGTGCTGATGGCCGTCCCTGTCATTTTGGCCTTGCTGATCGGTTTGATTTTTTTCATCTGCCTGCGCTCATCGCTCAGCATCGTGCGTGTAATCGGTCATAACGGCGTCGATGCCATCTCGCGCATCATGGGATTTTTACTGGTTTGCATGGCCGTACAGCTCGTCCTGGAAGGCGGACAGCAGTATGCTGCTACGCTGCTGACTCACACTGCCGCGCACTAAATTTATGTCTATGTCTTGCTTGCCTGTCCTGCGTTTCTCCTTGGCCGTGGCCGCCGCTCTTGCGCTGGCCGCCTGTGGGACGCCCAATCGTCATCAGTCCCTGGCGCAGGCCATGCCCGAACAAGATGCAATCGAGCCACCCCAACTGAGCTTGGCAGAGGTCCAAGGCCCCGATCAGAACCAAGCTTTCCCCAGCATCCAGGCCGATCACGAGTACAGCCTGCCTGAACTGATCGATCTGGCCCAACGCCTGAACCCCAGCACCCGTATCGCCTGGGGCGAAGCACAACAAGCCGCAGAAGCTGCCGGCATGATTCAAAGTGCCTATCTGCCGCTGATCTCTGCCAGCATCGTAGGTGGCTACATGCGTAGCGACCGGGACGACAGCGTAAACATTCTGGGCAGAGACATCGATGTGGATTACGACACCCATTTAAGTGGGGCTGTCCCCTCTCTGACCCTGAAATGGCTGCTATTTGACTTTGGTAAGCGGGCGGCCTTGCAAGAAGCTGCCGACAAACTGGCCATGGCCAGCCGCATCACCTTCAGCGGCGTGCATCAAGCCGTGATTGCGGAAGTCTCTATCAACTACTTCAACTACAACTCGGCCCGGCAACGAGAACAAATCTCGGCCCTGGGCCTGAGAAATGCCACCCTGATTGAAGACATTGCCCTGGAGCGACAGCGCAACGGCTTGGGCACGAGTATTGAAGTAGCCCAGGCACGGCAACTGAAAGCCCAAGCCCGTCTGCACCACGTCAACACGCGCACCCTAGCCCGCCAGTCTTACCAAACTTTATTGGGCGCCATCGGCCTGTCTCCCGACACCCAGCTACAAGTAGCTGACAGCGCATCCCGCTCCCTGCCCGAAGATCTGGATATCCCTGGCAACGACACCCTGAAAAAGGCCATTGCCCAGCGCGCCGACGTACAGGCTCTGCAAGCTGCCCATCAGGCCAGTCTGGCGGGGATCAATTCAGCCGAAGCCAGCTTCATGCCCAAGCTTGCCCTGATGGGATTCATGTCCAAACGTCTGGGATCCTTAAGCGTGGGCAGCCTGCCTGACATCAGCCCGCAATCCTCTTCCCGTGGAGCCGTGCTGGCCTTAAACATCCCGCTCTACGACGCGGGGCTACGCAATAAGCAGGTGCGCGAGGCCCAGCTACGCGCCGACACCGCCCGCGAGCGAGTCGCCAAAACCGAGCAGGATGCCTACAAACAGATGATCATCGCTGCCGAGGCGCTTCGTGCAGCACTGGAATCCCATCACGCGGCATCCAGCCTGGTCGAAGCCGCACAGATCACCTACCAAGGTGCACTAGAATCCTACAAAGAAGGGCTGACCGGCATGACCTTGCTGACCGAAGCCCACAGCGGATTACTGGGCGCACAAGAAGCACAAACCATGGCCCATACGGCAGGACTGGTCGGTTCGGTTAATTTGGCCTTTGCCATGGGTGAACTGAACCAAGCACCTAAACAGCCTTAGTCGGCAGATAGCATCAAGCCAAAACGATCACGGCGCTACAAACTCAGCAACGGGGGCCGAGCTCTTTTCAAAAGGCTCGATAGGTTGTGCCTTAATCGCACACCCCCTGTCCTTGGACAAAACCAGCAAATGGTTATGTCGCTGCCGCAAGGCATTCACCTCCACCTGCTCAGCCTGGCTCAAATCCATAAAAAACAAGGGCACCAAAAAGAAGATTCCGGTCACGCCCAAAGCCACATTCTTGCCAGCCTTATGCGTATCGGGAATCAAACGCCGAATCTCACCCTCAACAAAACGTAGATCATGCTCTAAGGCCGCACACGACTTGGAGTCATCGCCATATTGCTGAATCGGCACCGGATTAGCCGAGCGCCCTGCACAGCCAGCCAACAAAGCCAATACCACCGCAGCCGCCACAACATTTTTCATTACTCATACCCTTGCTTAAAGTCAGGCCCGGATTACAGCAAGCAAGGGTTTAGCAAAGCGTTTAATCTTGTCTCTCAAAATACCGGACTCCATTGATCCCCCCTGGCAGGAACGTTTTTTAAACCTTTGTTGAGAACCTGAGTCATGTACGGGGCAGTCCCAAAAACGTGCCTTTCCCCACAGAACTCCAGGGCTGAGGTTTAGTTCTGATATGGGCTGGCGACGAAGATCTGCATCAGGGCAAAAAAAATCCCAAAAAAAAGGGGGCCCTTCGTCAAGGCCCCCTCCTCTTGAGCAAACTAAACCGCTCAGCAAAGCTTACTGCTGTTCAATCGCATTCAAGGCATTTTCCAAACGCTCTACCGAACGCTCTAGATTATTCAGCTTATCCAAGCCAAACAAACCAATCCGGAACGTCTTGAAATCTGCCGGTTCATCACACTGCAAGGGCACTCCTGACGCCGCCTGCAAGCCCGCTTTGGCAAACTTCGCAGCCGAATGAATCCCCTCATCCGTTGTGTAGCAAACCACCACACCCGGTGCTTCAAAACCCGGTGCGGCCACACTCCGGAAACCGTGCTCGCTTAACAAGGCACGCACCTTGCGCCCCAACTCCAGCTGGCGATTGCGGATCCAGTCAAAGCCCAGCGCTTCGGTTTCTGCCATCGCTTCCTGCAAGACCTTCAACGAATCCGTAGGCAAAGTTGCATGGTAGGCATGGGCACCATTCTCGTAGGTTTCCATAATCTGCAACCACTTGCGCAGATCGCAGGCAAAGCTGGTGCTGGTTGTGGTTTCAATATGCTGACGAGCACGCTCGCTTAACATCACCAAGCCGCAACATGCCGAGCCCGTCCAGCCTTTTTGCGGAGCGCTGATCAGTACATCCACACCCACCGCCTTCATATCCACCCAAACCGTGCCCGAGGCAATGCAGTCCAGCACAAACAGACCGCCCACCGCGTGAACTGCATCCGCCACCTGACGCATATAGTCATCGGGCAACATAATTCCGGACGCTGTTTCCACATGCGGGGCAAACACCAAAGCCGGTTTTTCAGCCTGAATCGCTGCGACCACTTCTTCGACAGGAGCCGGAGCAAAAGCCGCCTGTTTGCCCTCTTCGATCGGGCGGGCCTTCAGAACCGTGGTGCTGGCAGGAATAGAACCCATGTCAAAAATCTGCGACCAGCGGTAGCTGAACCAGCCGTTGCGGATCACCATGCACTTGCGATCCGTCGCAAACTGACGGGCCACTGCTTCCATACCAAACGAACCACTACCGGGCACCACAATCGCCGAATGCGCCTGATAAACCTGCTTCAAAGTACGGGAGATTTCGCGCATCACCTCCTGGAAAGTCTTGGACATATGGTTCAAGGCACGGTCGGTGTAGACCACCGAATATTCAAGCAGGCCGTCCGGATCAACGGGAGTGCTGGTTTGAGACATGAAAACCTCGAAATTCAGAGAGAGAAGATATAAAGATCGGTGGATTTTAGACCAAGCTACGGGCAGCTTGACCACAAGACCGTGCGGGTGTTCGCTCCCGGGTGGTCTGGCCCCTCAACAATGTATTCAACAAGAAGTACTACACCTGCCAGTTCCGCAGTACGGAGCGGGAAGTCATGCTGAACATGAACCTGTATTGGTAATGATATTGGACATGAAGCGATCTTGCTTCTTCTGAGTGAGTGTAGTGGTAGGCGGCGTCTTTCTTGACTCGGACTGCTGCTCTGAGTACCGTGATGAGCACGTTTCACCTCGTCTAGGTTTCGTCATCATGCAGGTAGCACACTTCAGCCAGAACACCCTGGGGCGCGATATTGCCGTAGGCGATATTCACGGTTGTTTCACCAAGCTGAAAGCGTCGTTGAAGCGGATTCGTTTTGATCCTTGCAAGGACCGCCTTTTTTCGGTGGGCGATCTGGTGGATCGTGGGCCTGAATCCCATCATGTTTTGCAGTGGCTGGATCTGCCCTGGTTTCATGCGATTTGTGGCAATCATGAAGAACTGACCTGGCGGCGGGCAATCGGGCAGCCTATTCAAGAGGTCGACCATCGGGTGCACGGTGGACTTTGGCTGGACGACTGTACCTTCGACGAACAACAACTTATTGCCCAACGTCTACAAGCCCTGCCTTTGGCGATGGAAATTGAAACGCCTCTAGGTTTGGTCGGCATGGTACATGCCGACTTTCCTTACGACGATTGGCAGCACATTCATTCCGATCGCTTCGATGCTCATGACCGCCATGTATGCATGTGGTCCAGAGATCGCTACGTTACTGGCTACGATGGCATGGTCAGCAATATTCGGGCTTTGGTACATGGGCATCAAACGACACACAAGATGCGGCAACTGGGGAACGTGTTTTTCATCGATACCGGGGGGTGGCTGGATGATCGACACTTCACTCTGCTGGATTTGAAGCGTTTGGTGGTTTTGTAGATTAGGACTGTGGATAGTTACGTAGAGATACGGGGGCTTTGCAAAAGTAAGTCTCTGGGAAAGCGCCAGTTTGGTCTCTGTGAGGATGATGGGGCGGTTTAGAGTACTGGCCGCAGGCGTGAGCTGAGTCGGGGGTACAAGCATCCTGCTGTTTGAGCACGACGTTTATGGTTTGTCCGATGGACAAACCATCGTGCGAGTTCAGGATGCGCCCCGATTTAGTTCTCGACAAGGGGACCGGTGCGCAGCGCCGGCCAGTGCTCAGCCCTGACACCCTCACAGAGACCAAACTGGCGCTCAGCGATTGTTTGCAGAGAAAATTCTTCTGTGATGCTGATGCTACTAACTAGGCTAGCTCTCAACCGCTTATAAGCCTGTCCTGACGCAAACATTGACACAAATAAGGGCTCCACATTCGCACCAGCTTTAACACTCGCAATCACATTGGCATTGGCCCATCATCTCCAGGTTTCAACCTTAATTGGTGCACTTAGCACTCATCGGCTTACCTTTCCTTCGCTACAAAGCAGCTCCACTCTCACAAGCAGAGCCCTGCACACCGCGCTGAACTACAGCCCAATAGATATCTGCATACTTGATTGCAAAAACCAGACTATGAGCGGCTCCCCCCTACCAAGCAACGACTAACAACTAACTAGGTCATCGCTTCACTAAAAAAAAGCAACGACCTCCTCCAATCTGTGCATAAAAAATGCGCAGCAGCAGCAGCAGCAGTACATACAGTCCCCAAAGAACCAAAACAAGCAGACAGCAAAAAAAGCTTGCATCATACCTGTAGTCATTGTGAGCCGGTCTGGGCCGGGGTGCTGTCCTCTGGGCGGTTCAGGCTTCTTGCCGCAGGCGGGCTTGCTATTCGGGGAGCAAGCACCCTGCTGTTTGAGCACGACGCTTATAGTTTGTCCGGGGGACAAACTATCGTGCGAGTTCAGGGTGCGCCCGACTAGCAAGCCTGACCAGGGCACCGGTGCACAGCACCGGCAAGGGGCCAGCCCGGAGGACAGCACCCCGGCCCAGACCGGCATGTTCACGAGACACTATCTAAACCTGCGGCCCCTCCCTCACCCTTGCCCCATCTCTCCAATGGCAACGGCCATCACTGCGACTGACAACAACAACAACAACATAAAAAGTCAAAACAAAACCGCCCCAGTTCCCAAAAGAAACTGAGGCGATCTCATCTTCAAACAAACAGCAAAACAGCTAAGGGCTTACTTCTCCACACCCCCCCCCCACAATGACGCCGTTCACATCCTTACCGTAATAGCTTTCTTCACCATCGTGGAACTCCACCCGAGCTTCCTCAACCGTGCCCTTCTGACGCGCATCCTTAGGACGCTCATGACTGTTGATATAAGCCGCCACATCCCACGCATCCTGATCCGACAAAGAAAACGGCTTACCCAAAGGCATATTGGCCTTGATGAAACCCGCTGCCGTATCAATACGGGCCATGCCAGCCCCCCAGTTGTAGGAATTAGCACCCCACAACGGCGGGAACACAACATCACTTTCCGCGTCCTTCTGCCCCTGGCCATCCACTGCATGACAGAGCACACAATTGTTGGTGTAAACCTCTTTACCGCGTACAAGGTCATAACCCAGCTCCGTCTTCTTGACCTTGGGGAAACCTGCACCCGGCAACTTCTGCCCCGTCGGCGCACCATCTGACATCCAGTACATATACGTCATCAAATCACGATATACATCGCTGCCTGCCGGAGGAGCAATGCCCGAAGACGATGCCTGCGCATTCATGGAAAAAGTAAAACAGCCAATAATGCGATCTTCCAGCGTGCTGATCGCCTTGGTCTTGGCGCGATACGCCGGGTAGCTGACATAAGCCCCCCACATAGGAGCAGAGTGCTCACGACGACCACCATCCAAGTGACAGTTCACACACGCCAAGGTATTGCCCACATGATCCGACACCGTGGTCGACGTTTCCATAAAGATCGTTTGACCCCGACGAATCGCCTCACCATAGGGCGTATCCGGAATGCTGCTCTCTGGTGGCGGCACAAAATAACCATCCGCCCCCACAGGCACACCCGCTGCAACCGCCTTCTTGTCCTTGCTCTGAACCTTACGGTCTGCTTCCATTGCCTCGCGACTGTAAGCAGCAGTACCGATCTGCGTCGTCGCCTGATCGGACGAACCCAACGAGAAGGACAACCAACCCTTGGCATTCAAACCATAACCAATAGCAAAAAGCAGCACACCAATACCGGCCCCCCAGGCCAGTCTGCGCCCACCCGACATAGCGGGCTTGCTGCGACCATTTTTTTGAGTGTCTTTCATAGGAAGCTCTCTGTTCTGATCTTATTTCGCCTGCTTGCCATGAGCTGGCAGCGAGGCGGCGTAGTAGGAAACCGCATACAAGTCCTCGTAGGACAAGCGCGTAGCGATGTCATCCATCAGGCCTTGCGGTGAGTTGTGGCGATGCCCCCCCTTCCAGGCCGACAGTTGGCTAAACAAGTACTCCGCCTGCTGGGCGGCTAAAGGTGGAAAAGACGTACCGACACCCTCGCCTTGACTGCCGTGGCAGCTGATACATGCGGGCACGTTCTGCTTCCAATCCCCTTTATGAAACAGCACCTCTCCACGGGCCAGATTCGCTTCCGAACTGGGCACATTGACGGCGGGTACGGGCAGCTTGGCGTAATAAGCTGCCAGCTCTTTCATATCGTTGGCTTGCAAACCACGAGACACGTATTGCATGGACTCGTTCAGACGCGTGCCTTTGGCGAAGTCTTCCAACTGCTTGAGCAAGTACGCCTCAGGCATACCGGCCAGGCGGGGTGTGATGCCCACGCCTTCACCCACTTCACCGTGACAGGAAGCACAGCTCCAGACACTGCCCTGGCCCGAATGCACCAGCACAGGAGCATCGTTCAGGGCAGGGATGGCAGGCACCAGGGAAGTCCCACCCGCATTGACGTTGACGATAGCAGCGGTAGGCTCATCCGGTGCCGCATGCGGGGCCAGATCGTGCAAATACAAACCTACCCCTGCCAAGGCCAAAGCCACCAACACCGCCAGCAGGAAAATCGGAATGGGACGCGGCGGCTCCCAAGGCTCGAAAGTAGGGTCAATGTTCTCGACCAAAGGCGAACTAGAATCTTTTTCCATTGTCATGACTTGTCCTATTTAGCGCCCGAATCCGTCAAGGCCTCTGTGGGGCGACGATCGTAGCCACGGTCACGTTTATCAAGTTCCTGAGCGCTGGTTGCATAAGTGCGATCCAAGGCCAGCAAGTACTCCACCAAATCCAGGGCTTCCTTGCGGGCAACCACATGTTTGCCTGCAGGCTGCAGAGACTCTGGCAAACGCACCACCACATCGCCCTCGGCAATCTGGTCTTTCAACTCGAACATATAGGGATAGGACGGCATCAAGCTCCAGTCAAAAATGGCGCGGGGCTGATACAGATGGGTCAAATGCCAATCACGACTTTTCATCCGCGCACCGACATTGAACAAGTCAGGGCCGGTACGCATGGTGCCCAGCAAATGGGGTGAATCGTAAAAGTAATCGCCCGGAGTGGACGCACGGCCCCAGCCACGCGCCGTATCAAACAGGGTTTGACCGGTAGAGCGGGGCTGTTGGCTGTGACAGTTGCTCCGGCGGTTCCGACGTACGCAATTGCCAGGCTGGCAAAATCACCAGCATCAAGGTCGCCAGCAGCAGCACGCCAATGGCCCCGATTAATAAAGGTAAGAGTCGATTCATGACGCATCTGCCCGAGCAAGTGTAGGAGTCGCAGTAATGGCGGATTCTTTACGCAGCAAGAGCAAGGCAAAGTGAGCCGCAAAGACAAAGTGGCCCAAAGTCATCATGGTGCCGCCAATGGAGCGGGCTTCCAGATAGGGAACCATCTTGCGAGTGATCTCGCCAAAACTTGAACCCGGATCCATCAAGCCCATACCCTGCACCACACCGGCAATGCTCAAGGCCAACACGTAGATCGTGAAGCCAGCCGTCACCAGCCAGAAGTGGGTTTTGATCAGGGCCGGGAAGGGCCAACGACGTCCCAATATGTGCGGCATCATGTAGTACAGCGTGCCAAACATCACCATGGACACAAAACCGTAAGCACCCAAGTGGGCGTGGCCCACGGTGTAATGGGTAAAGTGCGTCACCGAGTTCACCGAACGGAGCGCTTCCAGCGAGCCCTGGAAGGATGACAGCGTGTACATCAGCGCCCCAATCCAGACGAACCGCAGCGCCATGGACTGTTTGAAGGCCCACAGATTCTGCGCAACCGTTACGTGCTGGTTAATAGCGACAGCAATCACCGGCACAAACATCATGATGCTATGCACCACGGACAAGGTAACCGCCCAGGTAGGAACCGGCCCCCCCATCAAATGGTGAATACCGACCTGACTGTAGAACAGCGCCAGACTCCAAAAACCCAGTAAGGACACGTTGTAGGAATACACCGGCTTGCCAATGATTTTCGGGATGATGTAGTAGGCCGCACCGACCCCCATCGGGGTCAGCCACAAACCCAGCACGTTATGGGCAAACCACCAATTCACGGTGGCTTGCTGGGCACCAATGTGCAGGCCAGGAATGTTGGACACCAGGAACAAGAAAGGAAACCACACCATGCCGGCCAGGAAGTACCAACCCGACACATAGATATGACGCGACTTGCGGTTGGCGGCGGTCTCAATCGCGGGCCAAGCCAGGAAAAAGCCCCCCACTGCCAACATAATGTCGATCTGCCAAGGGAACTCCAGCCACTCGATCCCATCGGACCAGCCGTTGGCGACGGCAATCGTGCCGCACAAGACCCCTAGCGTCCAGAGCGCAGCACCAACGTACACCATATTGGGGCGTCGTAAGGGCGTATGGAAAATACGCGGCAACAACCACAAGGCCACGCCGATCCCGGTTACCGACAGCCAGCCGTAAGCCACGATGTTCAGGTGCAAAGTACGCGCACGACCAAAGGTCACTTGCGCCACATCGGCCAGCCAATCAGGCCAGTGCAGTTTCAACGAAGCCATCACGCCGAACACCGAACCGATCAGCAGCCAGGTAATCCCGACCGTAACCAGTAGCAAAACCGGGCCGCGACCACTGCGGTCAATGCCTGCACGCAAAACGTCAAAATGGTGTGTCTGTGCCTCGTTCTCCCCCCCAAAAGAAGCACTATCGTCAGGCTGGCCAAGCTCACCTTTCATGAAGATGGTCTCAGCTTCGTTTTTGCCCACGAAAATCAGCTTATTTGCCACGGCCCAGACAAGAATGCCCAGTGCCACCAAAGAGGCGACAAAACTGGTCGCCAGTAATATTCCTAATATAGGAGTCATGTGAGTAAGTGCCCGATATCTGTCATGCGGCTAAGCCTAAAGAAACGTCATTGCCCAAGCCGGTTTTATTAAAAAAGTAAGTACCGAGGTAAAAATGCAATGCAATCTACATCACAGTAGAGGATCAGGATTAAGGGCAAATTAAGAGAACTTTCCCTCT
>SMEP01000065.1_pt1 | contig 38308 bp, 40 predicted proteins | sample 2456231 | NCBI WGS metagenome assembly SMEP01 (sample SAMN10132595, study PRJNA489261) | soil metagenome | isolation source: day1 control-silty clay loam soil ammended with raw manure from dairy cow... | place: USA | collected 2015-05-15
CAAATAAAGCAGCTTCATTCACTAGGTTGGCCAATTGCGCACCCGAGAAGCCCGGTGTACCACGTGCAAGTACTTTAACATCGACCCCTGTGACTGAAGGCAATTTTTTCAAATGCACATTCAGGATTTGTTCACGACCCTTAATGTCTGGCAAACCAACCACAACTTGACGGTCAAAACGGCCTGGACGAAGTAATGCTTTATCCAGTACATCTGCACGGTTGGTTGCAGCAATCACGATAATGCCTTCATTGCCTTCAAAGCCGTCCATTTCCACCAGCATCTGGTTCAGCGTCTGCTCACGTTCATCGTGACCACCACCCGTACCTGAACCACGGTGACGACCGACTGCATCAATCTCATCAATAAAGATGATACATGGTGCATGACGTTTTGCCTGTTCGAACATGTCACGCACACGCGATGCACCAACACCCACAAACATTTCCACGAAGTCAGAACCTGAAATACTAAAGAATGGCACTTTAGCTTCACCGGCAATGGCTTTGGCAAGCAAGGTTTTACCTGTACCTGGAGGACCGACCATCAAAACACCACGTGGAATACTTGCACCGAGACGTTTAAATTTGGTTGGGTCTTTCAGGAAGTCGACAATTTCAACCACTTCTTGCTTGGCTTCATCACAACCGGCAACATCGACGAAAGTGACTTTAATCTGGTCTTCAGACAACATTTTGGCTTTAGACTTACCAAAACTCATTGGGCCGTTTTTACCACCTGCACCGCCACCCATGTTGCGCATAAAGAACATGAATAACAAAATGATTAAAAGCACAGGGAAACTTGCAATAAGCAACTGCATGAGCAAGCCTTGACGTTGTGGTGCTTCACCTTCGACCACAACATTATTTTTAATGAGGCTTGGCATCAGCTCAGGATCCTGAACTGCCGGACGAATACTTTCAAACTCTGAACCGTTTGATTTTTCGCCACGAATTCTTTCGCCGTCAATAACAACTTGTTTAATTTGGCCAGCATTGACCGCGGCAACAAACTCTGAGTAGTTCATTGTAGTCGGTTGATTGCGGTCACTGACGTTGCTGAAGATTAACACCAGCACACCCAGTATCACGAGCCACAATACGGCATTCTTAAAAAGATCGCTCAAAGCTTTATTCCCATTCCAATCTAATTTGATCATGCCCTGTTCAGGGTGACCTTAATACTTAAGCTGTAAATTAACTTACAATTATCTGAAAACGTACAAAATGCACAATTTTTAACGACTTGGCAAGTAGACTTATTTTAAAGCCTTCTTGCGTCCCTGCCCGATCAGGAAAACTTCTTTAGAGCGAGCACGTGATGCCAAGGGTTTAGATGTTTTCAGAATATCAAAACTATCAACCACTTGCTTACGGAATTCATCAAAACCTGAGCCTTGGAAAACTTTTACCACAAATTGACCTTTGGGGCCTAGCACCTTATTGGCAAAATCCAGTGCAAGTTCACACAAGTAAATCTGACGCGGTTGATCTACAGCCTTATTACCTGATGTATTGGGGGCCATATCTGAAATTACAACGTCTACAGTACGACCATCTAAAATTTCTAGCAGTTTTTGGAAAACTTCTTCTTCACGGAAGTCACCTTGCAGAAAAGTGACATCTGGTAAAGCATCCATTGGTAAAATATCAGATGCAATCAATAAACCCTTATCGCCAACAAGTTTACCGGCAATCTGTGACCAGCTGCCTGGCGCTGCGCCTAGGTCGACCACAGTCATACCAGGTTTAATGATTTTATACTTTTCTTGCATTTCTAAGAGCTTATATGCTGCACGCGCACGATAGCCTTCCTTTTGTGCCTTTTTCACATAAGGATCGTCTAAATGCTCTCTCATCCAATCACGACTACTTTTAGATAACTTTTGGTTGGTAATGCGTGTAGCCATAACTCTCTAAATAAAAAAATGTCTCATTATTAATTGTACGTGAAAAAGACTTATTTTGCAGTATACATGTGTATCTAAATCTAAGGCTTTTGCTCTCTCCGTGGACAGATTGAATATGATTATTTCCTGATAATTTACAGCGTTTATTTTTTGCTTTTGCTATACTAAGCCGTTTTAAAATTCAGGTTATCTCTCATGGCGGCTTTATCTATTCAGGAACGTAAGCGTTTACGTCAAATCGGACATACACTTAACCCAGTCGTGATGCTAGGTGACAAAGGTCTGACGGAAAATGTCATCGAAGAATTAGCGCGTGCTTTAAACGATCACGAACTGATTAAAGTTAAAATTGTCGCTGAAGATCGTGAAGCGCGTGCAGCGCTGATTGCTGAAATTTCAGAAGCGACTGGTGCTGAAGTGGTTCAAACTATTGGTAAAATTGCACTTCTTTATAAGAAAGCGGCAAAACAGAACCAAAAATTGTCCAATCTTGTTCGTTTCGCTCATTTGTCTAACTAAGTACAGGACTTATGGCAAGTTACGAACTTAGCGCATTTGATCGCCGTTTTCAGGCCATCTCTCTGGTTGCTGCCATTGAACAGCAAGGTCCATGTAGTTTAAATGTGGGCTTCTGGATCCGCGATCCCAATCATTACATCCTGTGGCCAGACATGGTAGCTGCACATCCCCGTCAGGATTTCTTGTGGGAACAGACCTGCTTTGAAATTTTTATTGGGGTTCAGGGTGAAGATTTTTATCGTGAGATTAATCTCTCCCCTTCTCAGGCCTGGCAGGCTTATCAATTTGAAGAATACCGCTATCCTGAAGATATGCCACCACAAGCTGCAGATGATATTGAGCTGAATCAGCTCAAACGTACCCATTATGGTCTCAATGTCAGTGTGGATCTGACCGATTTTATGGCAACACATAAACTCAAATGGGAAAACTTGTTCCTGGGTTTATCTGCTGTTTTAAAAACCTCGCAAGGTGACCAGTACTACGCGATGCAGCATAGTAGTCCTCAGGCAGATTTTCATAATAAACGTGACTGGTTGCATGTATTTTAGATCAGTCAAACCTGTATATCCTCTGTCTGAATCTGTAAAAGACTGATAAAACGTGAGACTTGAAGTCTCACGTTTTTGTTTGTCTCTAGACAAAGTAGTTAGCTGTGTATGGTTATTTTGCATTTTCTTGTTTTTGAACATCTTAGAGTAGCATTTTAATGAGGTAACTGATGCTGGCTCCGAATGGCTTTCACTGCAGCATAAAGAATAAAAGTAAAAGTGAGTACCATGAGCAGAATAGTCCCCAAAACCAGCCCCAGTACGCCCAAACATAACACAATCACACCCAGATAAAGTATGCGCCCCAAGCCGCTTTCCAGATTAAGCAGCATAATCAATATCAATAAAACAAGCACACCTACCAAATAATGCCGTGGCATCGTAACCCCTTCTGATTATTATTGTGAGTCCGTTTTGCTACATAAAGACAAAGGAGAACATGTGATTGTTCTCCTTTTAAAGAGCAGCCTTTCAACGCAGCTTAACTTTTCAGCTCAGGCTTTTTGTCTGAACTTTCTGCTTTCACTACCGGCTTGACTTTTTTCAGCACTTCAATGGTGCTGTCTTTAGAACGTTTTAAGGTATCGGTCAAATGCTCTTTATGTTTGGTCGAAATCTGACTGACATCCTCTTTCAGTTCCTTGCCCAGACTGGACAAGTCTTCGATCACTGCATTGAATTCTGTTTTGATAAAGCTCTTCAATTCAGTTAATTCTTTTTGTGAACCGAAGATCTGCTCCTTTAAAGTGTCAATTCGCTGCAACACCTCCTGCTTAAATTGGCGCAATTGTTCCTGTACGGTATCGGTCAATTGCTTGGCTTCAACTTCAAGCTTTTCTTTACTTTCTTCGATGCTTTCAAGTGCTTGATCTTTCGCCTCTACTGCTACTTTTTCAAGCTTCTCGGCAGTTTCTGCCACGACGCTCGGGCTGGCTTTTTGGGATTGGGTAGATTTTGATGCTGTAGTCATTTGTCTTGTTCCTATTGTTATATTGACTGAGCTATATTAGTAGACTTGATAAAATTTAAGATTTGATTTGTCTGACAATTATTAATTGCTTACATTTTTTCATCCTGTTTACAAAACAGACTTCCACTCAAAAAGCAAGGCATTTATCTTATACTTTCGCTGCAAAGCCATTGGACTTCAAGCATCATTCTGCGTATAATGCCGTGTTAAGTTCAAGCGAGCAGACATAGGAGGGTAGGTTTAAAAATTAGCCTTCCTTTTTTTTCGTCTTCTCGCTTTTTTACAGCCTAAATTTCAGGAGCTTTGGTTTGAGCACCCCAGCAATTTTAGCCCTTGCCGACGGAACTATCTTTAAAGGTACTTCGATTGGCGCATCGGGTAGTACGACTGGTGAAGTCGTTTTCAACACTGCCATGACTGGCTATCAAGAAATTTTGACTGACCCGAGTTATGCACAGCAACTTGTGACACTGACTTACCCGCATATCGGTAACACAGGCTGCAATGAAGAAGACGCTGAATCAGGTCGTATTCATAAAGTTTGGGCCAACGGATTGATCATTCGTGACCTGCCTTTATTGCACAGTAACTTCCGTTCAACCCAATCATTAGCTGAATATTTGGTACAACACAATGTTGTGGCAATTGCGGATATCGACACGCGTAAATTGACACGTATCCTACGTGACAAAGGTGCGCAAAATGGCTGTATCCTTGCTGGCGAAAATATCACTGAAGCAGAAGCGCTTGAAAAAGCACGTGCCTTTAGCGGTTTAAACGGTTTAGACCTGGCAAAAGAATGTTGCGATCCTGAGGGCTTTGAGTGGACTGAAGGCTCTTGGGCATTAGGCAAAGGTTTCTCTCAACCTGAACTTAAATTCCATGTTGTTGCATACGATTACGGTGTCAAAACCAACATCTTACGTATGCTCGCAGACCGCGGTTGTAAACTGACTGTGGTGCCTGCGCAAACTCCTGCTGCTGACGTACTTGCTCTGAATCCAGATGGCGTGTTCCTGTCGAACGGCCCTGGCGATCCAGCTGCATGTGACTACGCAATTGAAGCTGTAAAAACAATTGTAGAAACCACTGAAATTCCAGTATTTGGTATCTGTCTGGGTCACCAGATCCTTGCACTTGCAAGTGGCGCCAAAACACTAAAAATGCCTCACGGTCACCACGGTGCCAACCATCCTGTGCAAAACCTTGAAAATGGTACAGTGATGATTACTTCTCAAAACCACGGCTTCGCAGTTGATGAAAGCAACCTGCCGGATGTATTGCGTGTAACGCATCGCTCACTGTTTGATGGTACTAACCAAGGTATTCATCGCACAGACAAGCCTGCGTTCAGCTTCCAGGGTCACCCTGAAGCAAGCCCTGGTCCACATGACTGCGCACCATTGTTCGATCATTTCATCGAACTTATCGAAGCATCTAAGAAGTAATTAAGGAAGCATCATGGCTAAACGTACTGACATTAAAAGCATCTTAATTATTGGTGCGGGTCCGATTGTCATCGGTCAGGCATGTGAGTTTGACTACTCAGGTGCTCAAGCATGTAAAGCCCTTCGTGAAGAGGGCTACCGCGTTATTTTGGTCAACTCGAATCCGGCGACCATCATGACCGACCCTGCAATGGCAGACGCAACGTATATCGAACCGATTACCTGGCAAACTGTTGCACAAATTATTGAGAAAGAACGCCCAGACGCAGTTCTTCCCACCATGGGCGGTCAAACTGCATTGAACTGTGCCCTTGCCCTTGATGAGCACGGCATTCTAGAAAAATACAATGTTGAATTGATCGGCGCGACCAAAGAAGCGATTGAAAAAGCTGAAGACCGCAAACTCTTCGACCAGGCAATGCGTAAAATTGGTCTTGAATGTCCAAAAGCAGATATTGCCGAGTCAATGGAAGAAGCTTTAACTATTCAAGCACGCTTCGGCTTCCCTGTGATTATCCGTCCATCATTCACGATGGGTGGTTCAGGCGGCGGTATCGCATATAACCGTGAAGAGTTCATTGAAATCTGTGAACGCGGTTTCGATCTTTCTCCGACCAAACAGTTATTGATTGATGAATCTTTAATTGGCTGGAAAGAATACGAGATGGAAGTTGTTCGTGACAAAAATGACAACTGTATCATCGTCTGTACCATTGAAAACTTTGATCCAATGGGCGTGCACACCGGTGACTCCATCACTGTTGCGCCTGCACAAACGCTGACAGATAAAGAATTCCAGTTACTTCGTAATGCATCTTTAGCTGTACTTCGTGAAATTGGCGTAGAAACAGGCGGTTCAAACGTTCAGTTCGGTATCAACCCGAAAGACGGTCGTATCGTTGTGATCGAGATGAACCCACGTGTTTCTCGTTCTTCTGCCCTTGCATCTAAAGCAACGGGTTTCCCGATTGCGAAAATCGCGGCGAAACTGGCTGTAGGTTATACCCTTGATGAGTTGAAAAATGACATCACGGGCGGTACAACACCGGCTTCATTCGAACCTGCGATTGACTACGTTGTAACGAAAATTCCTCGCTTCAACTTCGAGAAATTCCCGCAAGCAGATGCAACTTTGACGACTCAGATGAAATCTGTCGGTGAAGTCATGGCCATTGGCCGTAACTTCCAGGAGTCTATGCAAAAAGCGCTTCGTGGTCTTGAAGTCGGTGCTTCTGGCTTCGATGAAAAAATCGAAATCGGTGCTGAAGGTGCGAAAGATAAAATTCTTCAAGAACTTAAAGTGCCAGGTCCTGAGCGCATCTGGTTCATTGGTGATGCATTCCGTCACGGCTTTACACTTGATGAAGTATTTGCTGCAACCAATATCGACCCTTGGTTCCTGATTCAAATCGAAGACATCATTAAAACTGAAGAACAGATTAAATCTTTAGGTTTTGGTGATTTGAACGCGGACAACATCCGCAGCTTCAAACGTAAAGGTTTATCGGATCTTCGTATTGCAGACTTGATGGGCATTTCACAAAAACAATTCCGTAAACACCGTTGGAACCTGGGCGTAACCCCTGTTTACAAACGTGTCGATACATGTGCTGCAGAATTCGAATCTGATACAGCATACATGTACTCAACTTACGATGAAGAATGTGAAGCAAATCCATCAACGCGTGACAAGATCATGGTGATTGGTGGCGGGCCTAACCGTATTGGTCAAGGCATCGAGTTCGATTACTGCTGTGTACACGCAGCGCTTGCAATGCGTGAAGATGGTTATGAAACCATCATGGTCAACTGTAATCCTGAAACGGTTTCTACAGATTACGACACATCAGACCGTTTGTACTTCGAACCAATCACATTGGAAGATGTGCTTGAAATCGTACGTATCGAGAAGCCTAAAGGCATTATCGTGCAGTACGGTGGTCAAACACCTTTGAAATTGGCTCGTGCTTTGGAAGAAGCCGGTGCGCCAATTATCGGTACATCTCCAGACGCGATTGACCGTGCAGAAGACCGTGAACGCTTCCAGCAAATGATTCAGCGTCTGCAACTTCGTCAACCGAACAACAGCATTGTAAAATCTGCTGAAGAAGGTATGGCTGAAGCAGCGAAAGTTGGCTATCCACTCGTTGTACGTCCATCATACGTTCTTGGCGGTCGTGCCATGGAAATCGTGTATAACGATGACGAATTGAAACGCTACTTACGTGATGCAGTTCAAGCATCAAACGAAGCACCGGTTCTTCTTGACCGCTTCCTTGATGACGCGATCGAAGTTGACGTGGACTGCGTATCTGACGGCAAAGACGTTGTAATTGGCGGTATCATGCAGCACATTGAACAAGCGGGTATCCACTCTGGTGACTCAGCATGTTCGATTCCTCCTTACTCGCTTTCTCAAGAAGTACAGGACGAAATGCGCCGTCAAACTGTTGCAATGGCAAAAGAACTGGGTGTAATCGGTTTGATGAACGTTCAGTTTGCAGTAAAAGGCACTGACGTTTACATTCTGGAAGTGAACCCACGTGCATCACGTACTGTACCGTTCGTTTCTAAATGTATCGGTGAGTCTTTAGCAAAAGTTGCTGCACGTTGTATGGCAGGTCAATCTCTAGAATCTCAAGGATTCACTAAAGAGATTATTCCTCAGCACTTCTCTGTAAAAGAAGCGGTGTTCCCATTCAACAAATTCCCGGGTGTTGACCCAATCCTTGGCCCTGAGATGAAATCGACTGGCGAAGTCATGGGTGTTGGTAAATCATTTGGTGAAGCGTTCTATAAAGCTGTATTAGGCTCGAACGATCGCTTACCAGGTAAACCAACTGAAGGCGAAGTAAAACATGCATTCCTGTCTGTTCGTGATTCAGATAAGCCGCATGTCGCGCGTATCGCTCAGCAACTGGTAGACTATGGCTTCAAGTTGCTTGCAACGGGTGGCACATACAGCGTGATTACTGAAGCGGGTATTGCATGTGAACGTGTGAATAAAGTAACCGAAGGCCGTCCTAATATCGTGGACCGCTTGAAAAATGGCGAAATTCACCTCATTATCAATACATCTGAAGGTAAACAGGCTCAGCAGGATTCGTTCTCGATCCGTCGCTCTGCGCTACAAGGTAAAGTGTATTACACGACCACCTTGAACGGTGCTGATGCTGTATGCCAAGCTTTAGCAATCAAATTGCCAATGGATGTATATCGCTTGCAAGACCTAACTAAAGGTTAATTAAGTTTCCAAGAAGTCCCGCTACCTTCTTGGTGGCGGGCTTTTTTTTATTTATAGATTTTATATCTTTCAACTGACTTTTGAGGGACAACATGCAACGTTATCCTATGACTCCTGAAGGCAAAATTGCCTTAGAGAAAGAATTACATCAACTGAAAACCGTTGACCGTCCTCGTATCACGGCTTCGATTGCGGAAGCACGTGAACACGGCGACTTAAAAGAAAATGCAGAATATCACGCAGCGCGTGAACAGCAAGGCTTCTGTGAAGGCCGTATTCAGGACATCGAAGGGAAACTGGGCGCTTGCCAGGTCATTGATGTGAAAGAACTTGAGCAATCAGGTCGTGTGGTTTTTGGTGTGACAGTGACAATTGAAAACCTGGATACTGAAGAGCAAAAAACTTACAAGATTGTAGGCGATGACGAAGCAGACTTTAAGATCAACAAGATCTCTGTGAACTCACCAATTGCACGTGGTCTTTTAGGTAAAAACGAAGGCGATGATGTGAAAATTACGACACCAAATGGTGAAGTTGAATACGAAATTGTGAAAGTTGAATATATCTAAGCTTTAGATATTTACAACAATTAAAGCCCCTCAATTGAGGGGTTTTTTATTGCAAAACTATTGATTTAGCTTTAATTTATGAGCAAATAATAAAATAGATAACAAAAAATGGATGATCGCTTCATACACGCTTTTTACTATGCACTTGGCGGTTTGATCCTTGGTGTTGCCATCGCGATCAACTGGTCATACTTCATCGACATGCATACCAGTTCTGTCCTGATTATTTCAACCGCGATACTCAGCTGCGCAATTCTGGGCTTTCATTTTCCCAATTGTATTGCTCGTATTTTTAGTATCTTTTGGAATTTGTTCAGATAAAATTTTTCATAATTTAAATTATATTCTTCACCCCCTTGTACACTCAGCATATATTCTGAGGATGTTATTCCATAGGGACACAAAGCCATCATTACAAATCAAAATTCACAATAAAATTGCCTTTCCTTTTAGGAAAGGAAGAACACTACTCGACAAAGGAGAGGCCTTATTTAAGAATCCCCCCAAAATCCCACTTTTTCAAAGGGGGACTTTTGTTTGATATAATCCCCCCACCTTCTAAACGCCATATACGCATGTCTGAAAAGTTAATTAATTCCCCTGTCAAACACTGGTGTGAGTTCGAATTCATCTCAAAAACGGTGAAGAATCCAAATATTCATATTAAGGGAAACTATTCTTACTATTCTGCTTATTGGGATCAGGGTTTTGAGCGTTGCGTGGTGCGTTATCTACATGACAAGCCCTCTACCCCAGATAAACCCATTGATCAGCTCTATATCGGCAATTTTGTCTGTTTTGGCGCAGAATGCGTGATTATGATGGGTGGTAATCAATTACACCGTACCGACTGGATTTCAGCCTTTCCCTTCGATACACGCAGTTTTGTGCCTGCTGGCGATACATTCATTGGCGATGGTTGCTGGATTGGCTCACGTGCCATGATTATGCAAGGTGTAACGCTTGGCGAAGGTGCTGTGGTGGCAACAGGTGCCGTGGTCACCAAAGACGTTCCATCATACGCAGTGGTCGGTGGCGTGCCTGCCAAAATTATTAAATATCGTTTTCCTAAAGCAGATATAGAAAAACTGCTTTCTCTTAAGCTCTATGACTTAGATGAAAAGCAGTTTTTAAAAATGCGTGAGCAGTTGCAAACGGATGATGTTAGATCACTGCTACATGCCTTTACTGCGCTTGAATAAAAGGGATTAACGCCAAACTCCGCTGTTTATATTCGTCGATTTTATTATTCTTAAGCCAGTTTATATTCAAATAACTTAAACGCCATTCATAATAAGCCAATCCTACATCTCTATAGCTGATCTTAAGTACGGTCTCCTTCTGATCATCACAATAATTATTCTTTTTATCTTTCATATCTTTGTAGCAGGAAAGTCGATTCTGGTATTCGTAAAAAGGTAAATGCTCGAAGACCAGTTTTGTCTTTCCTTTTGGAAGTAATTGAATAAACTGTGCATTCTGTTCACCTGCATCATTTGAAACCCAGCCATGAATTAAGGCAATAGCATAACTATGCCGATTGAGTGGGTATAAGGCAGGATATATAAATTCTATACCACTCTTATCCTCTTTAAGCGCATAAACCTGTTGATACGTGGTTAGATCCCAATAATCAATGATTTGATATTTTCCAAGATTTTTTGAAAGCTGAATAATTTGTAAATTTTCATCAATTAAATAATATTTTTCAGCTTCAGCAATTTTAACTACCCAAAGTTTTGCATCACTCTCATCACAACTAAATTTTACTTTTTGACAAATTGATCTTATTTCTGCTTTGGAAATATTTTTTTCTTTAAAAGGAAGTGACTTAATTGAATCTGCAGCAAAAACAGGTAAAGCAATAAAGAAAATCAGAGTTGATAGTATTAAATTTTTAATCATCATACATATTCTTGTTATTTGTTTTATTTTAACTATTGTAGTGCTTTTCAGATTTTCCACCAACATCATCACCAAATATCAGACATAAAAAAACCCACTCAATCGGAGTGGGTTTTTTCAGAATATGGTGGCTATGACGAGACTTGAACTTGTGACCCCCGCATTATGAGTGCGGTGCTCTAACCAACTGAGCTACATAGCCTTAAACTGTGCGCGCATTATGAGATTTTCTTTAAAGAGCGTCAACCCCATAATGCACTGTTTGATCAAAATTTGTTGAAGTGAGCCGATAAGCCGGGTTCTGTCGTGAACGATCATTCCTCTAGGCGCACAATCACTCATGCGCTCAAGCGACCTACCCGAATCCAGCATGGGCCATGCCTAATGGATTCCTATTTGGTCTTGCTTCCGGTGGGGTTTACCTCGCCATGAACTGTTACCAGCCATGCGGTGCGCTCTTACCGCACCCTTTCACCCTTACCTCCGATTCCGATTGCTCGAAAACATAATGAAGGCGGTCTTCTCTCTGCTGCACTTGCCGTCGGTTTACACCGCCCAGGCGTTACCTGGCACCTTGCCCTATGAAGCCCGGACTTTCCTCCCCTGCTTCAATCACGGAGATCTCCACAGCAGCGATCGTCTGGCTCACTTCGAGCGGCATAGTACCAAATATCGAGACTAATTGCTTGATGTTTTTTGAGCAGTCAGTTTTTCATACTTGGCTTGCAGCTGCTCCTGCGTTTCCGCATGGTTCGGATCCAGTGGAATACAATCCACCGGACAGAACAGCTGACATTGCGGTTGATCATGATGTCCGACGCACTCTGTACATAAATCTGGATGAATCTCATAAATGAGTTCACCCATATAAATGGCCTCATTCGGGCATACAGGTTCACAGACATCACAATTAATACATTCATCGGTGATATATAAAGACACGCTACCAACCTTGTTGAAGTTTACGCTCGAAGGCAGCAACCACGTTTGGTGGTACAAACTTGGTCACATCACCTCTTAATCGAGCAATTTCACGCACCAAAGTGGATGAAATAAAAGAATATTGCTCTGAAGGAGTTAAAAATACCGCTTCAAAGTGGGAGTCAAGCTGACGGTTCATATTGGCCAGCTGAAATTCATACTCAAAATCGGACACTGCACGCAAACCACGCAGTACAGCCGTCGCTTTTTGTTCACGAAAGAAATTGACCAGCAAACCATCAAAACCTACAAATTCAACATTGTCCAAATGACTCAATGACTCTTTTGCCAGGGCAACACGCTCTTCCAGACTAAATACCGGATTTTTATGATGACCGATGGCAATCGCCACAACGACCTCATCAAACATTCGCGCTGCGCGGGTTACCAAATCAATATGTCCATTGGTAATTGGATCAAAAGTCCCCGGATAAATCACACGAGTTTTAGACATCCATTTGTACTCTGTTTGTTATGTAGAATCTTATTTTAGCAAAAACTTGTTTTTTTGGTGAATAATCCTCATTAATTTAAAAAACTTCACCTTATTTCTAGTTGCGGTACAATAGCAGCACGTTTGGAAGTATCAGATTATGGCGAAAGCATCTATTGTAGTAAAAAAAAATAATGGCGGTACCATTGCACTGAATAAACGTGCCCGCCACGATTATTTTATTGAAGAGAAATTTGAAGCGGGGCTGTCATTAAAGGGCTGGGAAGTCAAATCAATGCGTGCCGGTCGTATGACCATTGTAGAAAGCTATATTACCTTTAAAAATGGTGAAGCTTTCCTGTTTGGTGCGCAAGTTCAGCCTTTGCTGAGTGCTTCAACACACGTGGTGCCTGAAGCGACCCGTACCCGAAAACTGTTGTTGAATCGCCGTGAAATTGAAAAGCTGATGGGCGCGATTAACCAGAAAGGTTATTCCTGCGTGCCACTGGCCTGTTACTGGAAAGGCCCACATGCCAAGCTGGAAATTGCACTGGTCAAAGGTAAGCAGCTCCATGACAAACGTGCCACTGAAAAAGACCGTGACTGGCAACGTGATAAAGCGCGAATTTTCCATAAATAATGGATCAATACTTGAATATAAAAACCTCCAGCATGTGGAGGTTTTTTTATCACTGACTAAGCTGGATGATTTAAGCGCGCCAGTGTCAAAGCAATATATTCGCCAAACCAGAGCGCGGTTTTTAAATCCCCTTCAGGTGGGGTGACTTCTACCGGTGCATTGTCCGACTGGGTCATCAACCCCAAAAAGCTCGACATACGATTCAGATCAGTCACGGCACGACCTGTCGGCATCAAGGGCAAACCGCTCCACAACATACCATGCTGCATCGCAAACAGGTTGATTTGCTGCAACACTGCCAGTTTGTCGCCACTAAGTCCGCCACCATTGGTAAAAGCTGCTGCCAGTTTGCCCTGCCAGCTACGCGCCAGCCAGCGCTTGGATGACTGCTCCATAAACAGCTTCATGGCAGAGGTCAGGCTTCCCATATAGGTCGGACAACCAAAGACAATCGCATCTGCGGCATCTAGCACATCCCAATCAATATGTTCGACATTCATCATATGCACCTGAACACCGGTTTCCCGTGCACCATCGGCAATAAAATTTGCCACTTTAGCCGTGTGTCCATAAGGACTGTGATAAACAATCGCAACAGATTTGGAAGATAGGGACATAATGCTCAAAAGCCAAAAAATTCAGTTAAGTTTAACATTTTCATGCCATAAACACGAATGTCGCCATACGACCCGTTTTAGGCTCACGGCGATAAGAAAAATATTCATCCGCCTGACGATAAGAACACTGATCCCCGCCCAATACGGTATGTATCCCATGTTGTCGCAAGATATAACGCGCAATCGCATACAGGTCGGCATAATATTTACCCGCCTGCTCGCCCACCTGAAATGCACTGTCCAGTTCAGGATATTTACTGCAAAAAGCCACTTTTACCTCTGTACCAATTTCAAAACAGGGCTGACTGATCGCCGCACCAAGCCAGGCCCAGGTCGGCGGAGTCTGCATGGCGGCAATGGTATTTTCGACAATACCACCGGCCAGACCACGCCAACCGGCATGCAAATTGGCAACTTCCGTACCATCGGCATTACCTAACACCACCGGCAAACAGTCTGCGGTCATCATCATCAAAGCATGCGCTTTGCGCTGCGTCACCAGACCATCGCCGACCAATGCCTCAAAGGGTATCTGTTCATTAATGCTATGACAGATGGTGCTATGCGTCTGGGTCATCCAGGTAATTTTATCTACGCCAAAGGCAGCGAAATCTTGCAGTAAAGCCATACGATGCTGTTGTACCCGCTGCGCATCATCCTGCACATGCAAGGCCAGATTAAAACCTGCAAGCTCAGGCTGCGTGGATGGCTGTACTTTCGCATGATGAACGCGGGTCTGACCCACATACACACCTTGTGGAAGTCCTGGTACAAATTGCATCTCGATTCCTTGCTTTGACGCGAGCTAAATAAAAAAATTAATAGGCTTTGTTTTCGGTGCGCAGCACTTCAATCAGATTGGCAAAATCTTCCGGCCACGGCGCTTCAAAGGTCATTTCTTCTTTGCTACGCGGATGGGTCAGACCGAGTTTTGCTGCATGCAAGGCCTGACGTTTAAAGCCACGTAAAGTATCATCTAATAATTGTGATGCACCTGCCGGCATACGTACACGCGGCATATACACCTGATCACCAATCAGGCCAAAGCCGATATAGCTAAAATGCACACGAATCTGGTGGGTACGTCCGGTTTCAAGACGGGCTTGAACACGGGTGAAATGCTGGAAGCGCTCTTTGACGTTATAATGCGTTACTGCATCTTTACCGCCCGGAAGCACAGTCATTTTCACGCGATCCACCGGATGGCGTTTGATCGGTTCATCAATGGTACCGCCAGCAATAATATTGCCATATACCACCAGATCATATAGACGATACACTGATTTTTTCTCAAGCTGTTTGCTGAGAGAGAACTGTGCTTCCAGATTTTTAGCAACCACCAGCAAACCACTGGTGTCTTTATCAATACGGTGTACCAGACCGGCACGTGCCAGTTCAGCCGATTTTGGATAATGATGTAACAAAGCATTCACCAAAGTACCCGATGTATTGCCTGCGCCCGGATGCACAACCATGCCGACAGCTTTGTTAATGACGATAATGTCATCATCTTCATAGATGATGTCCAGTGGAATGTCTTCTGGCAGGCTGCGCGTTTGCGCTTCAAGCTCGACATTTAAGGTCAGGGTTTCAAAACCATCACTTTTAAATTTCGGCTTGACCGGCTGACCATTCACCAATAAATTGCCATCTTTGATCCATTGCTTTAATTTTTCTCGGGAAAAATCGCTCCAGACCATCGCGGCAATCTGGTCGATCCGTTGCCCGATATAAGTTTCATCCAGTTGAAATTGCAACGATAAACGTGTTGCAGTTGCTTCTGAAGTATGGTTATCTGCATCCTCAGAATCTTCAAGTAAATTGAAATCAGTATCAGGGATATTAGAATTGGAAGATTGTGCTTGACTCATTTGCTCATTCAGACAAAAGTGGTTTAATAGTGCAATTGTAGCTCATTGCCCGTATTAACAGAGGAATTTTTATGTCGCTACCACATTATAAAATGACAATGCTTGCCCTCACGATTGGCATTGCATCGGCAATGGTAGGCTGTAGCAGTAATCCCAAAAAAGAAGTCGTGGATAAAGGTCCTGAATCTAGCGAGCAAGTTTATATTCAAAAAGCACAGAAAGCGCTAGATCGTAATCAATATACCGATGCCGCAAAACAGCTAGAAGCACTGGAAACCTATTTCCCGACCAGTCAGTATGCTCCGCAAGCGCAGCTTGAACTGTTATATGTAAAATTTCAGCAAAAAGATTATGAAGGTGCAGTGGCACTGGCAGAGCGCTTTATCCGTCTGAATCCACAACATCCAAATGTCGACTATGCTTACTATGTACGCGGCGTATCCAATATGGAGCAGAACTATAATGGTCTGCTGCGTTATACCTCGCTGAAACAGTCGCATCGTGATGTCAGCTATCTGAAAGTGGCTTATCAGAATTTTGTCGATTTCATTCGCCGCTATCCGTCTAGCACCTATGCGGTCGATGCAGCGCAGCGCATGAAATTTATCGGTCAGGAACTGGCTGAGCATGAAATGAATGCGGCACGCTTTAATTTAAAACGTAAAGCCTATCTGGCTGCGGTTGAACGTGCACAATGGGTGGTGGAACATTATCCACAAACCCCTCAGATTCCAGAAGCACTGGCAACGATTGCCTATGGCTATGATCAACTGGGTGATAAAGCAACCTCTCAGCAATATGTTGATGTGTTAAAGCTGAATTATCCAAATCTGGTGAAATCTGATGGTACGGTCAACTTGCGTGCAGCACGTAGCGAAAGCAGTTTCTTTAACCGTGCCACACTGGGTATTTTTGGTAAAGAAGCCAAGACGGTGACTGACAACAATGCAGAGTCGGATGCGCCAGAAACTGAAAAGCGCAGCCTGACCAATCGTGTATCTTTTGGTTTGCTTGATCGTCCTAAAAATACCGAAGCAGAGCAACCTGAACCGACTGCCGAATAAGCCGACTGTCGCAGGTGCATTTTCTTTAAGGGCAAGGTATCATACTTGCCCTTTTGCTTTGTCCCGGCCAGGCTTGAACAAATCGTGCAAAAGGTATACAAAGGAAGTTAAAAAGAATTGACCTGAATCAGTTGAATCCTATTGATTCAATCACTTAAACCTTAGATACGCAGCACGAGAAGCTCAGCAGATTATGGCAATTCCTCAACATACGATTGATCAGATTCTCGATCGCACCGATATTGTCGATGTGATTGGTCAATTCGTGAAACTGAAAAAAACTGGCCGTACCTATTCGGGCTGCTGTCCTTTCCATCAGGAAAAATCGCCCTCTTTTCACGTCTATCGTGACAAACAATATTTTCACTGTTTTGGCTGTCAGGCCAATGGCAACGCCATCCGTTTTTTAATGGACATTGGTAGCCGTAATTTCGTCGAAGTGATGAAAGACCTGTCCAGTCAGACCGGCATTGAACTGCCAAAAGACAATACTGATTCCAATAAATTAAAATACAAACGGGAAGCCGCCAAACCGAAAATAGTCGCTGCGACCAAAGTTGAGAATACGCAAGCTCCGCAACGCCCAGCACAAGAACATTCTGTGTCGGATGCTTCTTTTGATCCATTTGCAGAGTTTCAGGCCTCCGAACAGGATTTCTACGGCGACCCTTTTGCTGCTTTTGAGCACATGCCAATGGCCGAAGTTCAGCAAGACGGCAACTTATACGACCTGCTGGAAAATATTGCGCAGTTCTATGAACGCCAGTTACCCAACAGTTCCAGTGCACAGCAATATTTCAAGCAACGTGGCCTGACTGCAGAAACCATTGCCTATTGGCGCTTAGGTTATGCACCTGAAGACTGGCAACATCTGGAAAAAGCCTTTCCTCAGGATATCGAAGGCCTGAAACTACTGGGGCTAATTCGTACCAGCGACAGTGGCCGTGATTTCGACCTGCTGCGAGAGCGGGTAATTTTCCCGATTCGTGATACCAAGGGTCGTGTGGTCGGCTTTGGTGGCCGTGCGCTCAATGACGAGATCAAGCCCAAATACATCAACTCGCCAGACTCTGAAGTTTTCCATAAGAACCAGTTGCTTTATGGGCTGTATGAAGGCAGAAAGCAGAAAGCCCAGGAATGGCTGATGGTCGAAGGCTATATGGATGTGATTGCATTGCAGCAATACGGCATTCATGGCGCAGTCGCGACACTGGGAACTGCCAGTAATACCGACCATCTGAACATTCTGTTTAAGCAGAACAACCGGATTACCATTGCCTTTGATGGCGATGCTGCCGGTCAAAAAGCCGCACGCCGAACGCTGGACATTGCCCTGCCATTACTCAGTGATGGCCGTGAGCTGAAATTCTTTGTTTTGCCTGCTGACCATGACCCGGACTCCTTGATCCGCCGTGAAGGCATCGAAAACTTTAGACGCTTGCTGGATCAGGCGCCGCTGATGTCGGACTTCGTGTTTGCCCATCTGACCCAAAATCAGGACATCACTACCCCTGAAGGTAAAAGTCAGGTCATGGGTGAACTGAAAAATCTGACCGAATTATTGCCTAAACATGGCTCATTCCGCTATTTGCTGCAGCAATTTTTCCGCGAAAAACTGGGCTTTAACCGTAAATGGCAACCCAAGGTTAATACCGATGCATCCTTAAGTTTTAGCACCAAAATTGATGCTGAAGAATATGTGATTGCAATTTTGATGAATCATCCCTATTTGTATATTCATTTTGAACCACTGCGTGCGCTGGTATCTGAAGATCAGCTGCTGTTTAAAATCCTAAATATTCTGAATGTGATTTTTGATGACCTGCCGGATGATCCTGAACTCTCGATCTATTATGTTTTAGGTGCCTGTGCAGTACATCATCATGAATTACAGCATATTCTACAACATGCCAATGTGAGCGATTATACCTCTTCGCCTGAACAGGCCGACAAACTGGCGGCAGACTTCTCGACCAAGCTGCAATATCAGTGTCTGAAAAACAAGATAAAATCGAAAAAATTTAGCAGCATTGCAGAAATGAAGAATCTGAAAATGCAGATTTACGAAATTGATAAAAAACGCTCCATGACCTTATTGGACGATTAACAGTTTTAAATCGCTTCAAATAAAAATAAGGCGTTTATCTCTAAACGCCGTTCTTCAAAATAGCTATTGTTAAAGAGCTCGCTAATGTTTGGTCTTGCGGCGTGTATCAACTACCTCTTGCAAGGTATCGCGCATCATTTCAAAACAGCTTGGATCTTCCGCCTTGGCCGCCTCACGCAGCACAATAGAAGTCGGATGTAAGAGTTTCTGTGTCAGGCGGTGCGAAAACTCAGCCATAACCATTTCTGCTTTTTCACCCTGGGCAATACGTTGCAGCGCCAATGCCAGTTCTTCCTGCCGCAACTCTTCACCATGGTCACGATAAGCATGAATGGTGGCCCCGGCCTGCTTGACCTTTTGCTGGGTCATCAGTTCTGTTGCGAGCTGATTCACCATAACTTCGGCTTCAACCGCAGCCTGACGACGATGCGCCAGATTTTCCTCAATCACGCTTTGCAGATCATCGACGCCATACAGATATACCCCATCAAGTTTTTCAACTTTAGGATCGATATCACGTGGCACGGCCAGATCGACTAACAACATTTGCTGGTAACGGCGTTTTTTCAGTGCCGCTTTGATATCTGCAAAATGAATCACCTGATGCAGACTGCCGGTACAACTGGAAATCACATCGGCGCGATGCAGATTGTCTGCCAGCTGGTCAAAGTCAATAATTTCTACTTCTACCCGATGCGCAATTTCCTGCGCCAGAATGTCTGCACGTTCTCGGGTACGGTTACAGATAATAATCTTGCCCACACCCATTTCTGCGAGATGCTTGGCGACCAGACTGTTCATCTCCCCGGCTGCTACCACCATAATGGTGAGCTTGTCTGGATGACTAAATACCTGTAGGGCCAACTGTGCAACCGCATAGCCCATCGATACCGCATGACTGCCGACAGCAGTCTCGGAACGAACCCGTTTGGCCGCATAAAAGGCATATTCAAAAATTCGGTTTAAACTGCGTGACACCGTCTGGGAGTCTTTGGCAAGAGAAAGTGCATTTTTGACTTGTCCCAGAATCTGCGGTTCACCCAGCATCAGTGAATCCAGACCACTGGCGACACGCATCAAGTGCGTCACGGCTTGGGCATTTTCATAACGATAGACATGATTTTGCAGTTGTTTGACATCCACCCCATTTTTTTGGGCGAGCCAGTTCAGCACCATGTCGACATTGTCAGACATCGCGTAAACTTCGGTTCGGTTACATGTAGACACCACCACCATGTCGTTTAATTCAGGGTGTTGGCTTTGCTCGGCAAGAATGGCACTTAACTTTTCAGGGTTAAACGCAACTTGTTCCCGCAGTTCTACAGAGGCAGTTTGATGGTTGACACCCAATGCAAAGAAAGACATATCAGGTCATCATTTCAATAAATTTATGCTATTGTGCAATATCGGTGTCATAAAAAGCATTACTTGGATCAAGAAAAATTGCGTCAAACAATCAGCCGTATCAACGGCCCTACAATTAAGCAATATTCTACCACATTCCTACTGGTGGGTAGCATGGCTTCAACTGCTCATCTTTATGCAGCGGAAGCAGTTTACCATGCAAATCAAAATTATGATGCCATAAAACAAAGTATGATGGCCGAGTTTGCCATTGCCGCACATGACATTCCGACTGCTTTGCACAACTATACGGTTCTGGCAATCAAGAGCAATTCCACCACGGTCAAGCAGCGTGCACTGAATGTTGCATTGGAACATGATGATTTACAGGCAGCCCTCGATATCTCGACCCACTGGGTGGTACAGGAGCCGCAGGATGTCCCCGCCTTATTTTATTTATCCCATATTGCCCTGAAAGCGCATGAGTATGAGCTGGCGGCAGAGACCTTAGAGAAAATCCTGCAAATTGATGACAGTGCCGATCTGGAAGAAATTCTCGCTGGGATTTCACCTGAAGGCACAGAAGACCGCAGCTATCTGATTCAGGCTTTAAGCACCACCAAAGCCAGAGACAATCCGTCTATTCTGGTGCTGGTGGCCGGTCTGGAAGCACAAAATGGTCAGCTGGAACAGGCTTTAAATACCATTAACCGTGCTCTAAAAAAACGTCCGAATGCGACTGGTTATATCCTGATGAAAGCCAATCTGCTGAATGCTCTCGACGATCCAGAGGAAACTCTGCAATGGTATGAAAAATCCAGCCGTAAACACCGTAACAATCTGGATGTGCGTCTGGCCGAAGTCAAATATCTGGTCAAGCTCAATGAATCGACTTTAGCGCTAAAAAAACTGCAGGATATTCTAAAAAAATGGCCAACGGCTGAAGAAGCCTTGTTTATTGCCGGACTGACCAGTATTGATCTGGAAGAATACGAGAAGGCCGAAAAACATCTGGTCGAACTGCGTTATTCTGCACAGTATCAAAATGAAGCCTATTATTATCTGGCAGTGAATGCTGAACGCAAACAGCATTATGAAACCGCCAAAGCCTATTATCGTCTGGTCGATGGCAGTCTGTACACCGTCTCGCGTCGTAACATGATCTCGATTTTTGCCCAGCAGGATAAGCTGCATGATGCGCTGCGTTTCTTGACTCAGGAACGGGTGAATTATCCGCAACATGCCAGCTTTTTATATCTGGCCCAGGCAGATATTTTAACGCGTATGCAGAATAAAAAAGCCGCGATCCGCCTGCTAGAAGAAGCCAGCAAAAACCTGCCGGATGATCCGGAACTGGTTTATGCACAAGTGCTATTGCTAGATCCACATCAGGATCGCAACAAGCTGGATGAATTGCTGGCAAATTTACTCAAGATTGAACCGAATAGTCCGACCTATCTGAATGCCTATGCCTATACCCTGGCAATGCAGAACCGGCGTCTGGAAGAAGCGCGCCGCTATGTCGAACAGGCACTGGAATATGCACCGGAACAGGCTTCCATTCTGGATACCTATGGTTATATCTGTTATTTACAGAATGACTTTGCCACGGCTGCAGATGTGTTATACAAAGCGTATCAACTCAATCCAAGCGTGAAGATTGGGGTACGTTATGCGCGTTCGTTGTACATGAATGGTGATATACAACACTTCCATCAAGTGTTACAACAATTACAACAAAACCATCCAAATGACCCCGAATTAAAACAACTTAATTCGCTATTGTTAGCACCACAAAACCAAACGAGTTAATTCTTTTATGCGCAATTTAAGCCAATTGGGCTGCTGTGCCTTTGCAGCAACTGCTTTATTCTTAACTGGTTGTCAGCAGATGATCAATCCGCAAACGCCAGTGACGCCTTCTGTACAGGCAGATAATCAATTCCAGCTGCAAGGTAAAATTGGTGTGCGCACACCGCAACAGACCGGCAGTGCATTCTTTACCTGGGTACAACAGCAAGAAGAATTTGATATTGAGCTGAGTGGCATTTTAGGTGTGGGCAAAACCCAGATTTCCGGCACGCCCGGCCAAGTCACATTAAACAGTGCTAAAACAGGTGTGATTCAGGCGGCAAGTGCCGAAGAATTACTGCAACGCGCCACAGGCTGGCAAGCACCGATCAGCTATTTAGTGGACTGGGTACAGGCCCGCCCTGCGACAACGACTGCCAAATTGCAAAAAGATGATACACAGCGGATTAGCCAGATTATTGAACAGGGCTGGACGGTCGATCTCAATTACAATGCGCAGGCCAAAATGCCAAACCGCTTGATTTTAAAGCAGTCACTTGAAAATGGTGCGGAAAACCGTATTACAATGATCATTGAAAACCGTTAATTGACCTGATGTTAGCCCATGATGATTCGTGTTCCCTCGCCTGCTAAACTGAATTTGTTTTTACATATTACCGGTCGCCGTGAAAATGGCTATCACGAGCTGCAAAGCATTTTTCAGCTGATTGATCTGTATGACTGGCTGGAGTTTGAACAAACAGATAATCAACACATCCAGATTGAAGGGCTGGCCTCCGTCGACCTAGAACAGAATTTAATCTATCGTGCGGTACAACTGTTGAAGCCCTATGCTCAAACACTATCCGGACTAAAGATTCGTCTGGAAAAAAATATCCCGATGGGTGCTGGACTCGGGGGCGGCTCGTCTAATGCAGCCACCACCCTGATTGTGCTGAACCAGCTCTGGCAGTGCGGTTTAAATATCGAGCAACTGGCAGATCTCGGAGTCAAGCTGGGTGCAGATGTACCGATATTTGTACATGGTCGAAATGCCTGGGCTGAAGGCATTGGCGAACACTTAACATTCATAGACTTAGATCAAAAACAATTCATTGTGTTAAAACCTGACTGTTTTATCAGCACTCAACTGCTTTTTTCGCAAAAAGCATTGACAAGAGACACGAAGAGCACTAAATTTTGCGCCTATCAGCAAACGCCATCTGATTTTGGAAATAACTTTGAGCCACTGGCTCGATCCTTATATCCTGAAGTCGATGAAGCGATGCAATATCTCGACCAGTTCGGTATTGCAAAACTTACAGGTACAGGTGCTTGTGTGTTTATTGAAGTCACTGAAAATCTGAATATCGAAGATATTCTTGCAAATGCACCATGTAAAGCTTACCTGGTCAACAGTTTACAAGAATCACCTTTAGTTCAGTTTAAAGTGTAGATAGGGGTATCGCCAAGTGGTAAGGCACCGGGTTTTGATCTCGGCATCCGTTGGTTCGAATCCAGCTACCCCTGCCATTTTCACCTGTAGATGTACTGTATTAGGGGTATCGCCAAGTGGTAAGGCACCGGGTTTTGATCTCGGCATCCGTTGGTTCGAATCCAGCTACCCCTGCCATCTTACAGTTCATCAAATTTAGGGGTATCGCCAAGTGGTAAGGCACCGGGTTTTGATCTCGGCATCCGTTGGTTCGAATCCAGCTACCCCTGCCATTTACCCCTGCCATTTTCTCGAAAAAAGACAGAACACTCATTTGCTGTAAGACTGTTAATTTACCTTGACACTTTACCGTAAAAATATTAAAGTTCTGCCGCATTAGGGGTATCGCCAAGTGGTAAGGCACCGGGTTTTGATCTCGGCATCCGTTGGTTCGAATCCAGCTACCCCTGCCATCTATTCCCATATATCCCAACCGCCAAGGGTGCTTCATGCCCAATCTTGTCGTTTTTAGTGGATCTGCGCATCCACAATTCGCTCAAAAAGTCGTAAGTCACTTACATATTCCTCTAGGCGCTGCCTCTGTAGGTCAGTTCTCTGATGGTGAAATCGCTGTCGAGATTACTGAAAACGTTCGTGGTAAAGACGTATTCGTCGTGCAACCTACTTGTGCTCCTACTAACGATAACCTGATGGAAATCTTAGTCATGGCTGACGCTTTGCGTCGTGCAAGTGCAGGTCGTATTACTGCCGTGATTCCTTACTTTGGTTATGCTCGTCAAGACCGTCGTCCACGTTCAAGCCGTGTGCCAATTACTGCTAAAGTCGTTGCAGACATGCTGACGACTGTAGGTATTGACCGCGTTGTGATGATTGATCTTCATGCTGACCAGATCCAAGGTTTCTTCGATATCCCTGTAGACAACATCTACGGTACACCAGCGCTACTTGCTGACTTACGTCAGCAGTCACATCACAACCTGATGGTGGTTTCACCTGACGTCGGTGGTGTGGTTCGTGCACGTGCTGTTGCGAAACAAATGGGTGATATCGATCTTGCAATCATCGATAAGCGTCGTCAAAAAGCGAATGAATCACAAGTGATGCATTTGATTGGCGATGTGAAAGATCGTGATTGTGTCATCGTCGATGACATGGTAGATACTGCAGGCACTTTATGCAAAGCAGCTGATGCATTGAAAACTTTCGGTGCTCGCAAGGTTGTTGCTTATGCAACGCATCCAGTACTTTCTGGTAAAGCATTAGAAAACTTAAGACATTCTGTGATTGATGAGTTGGTGGTTTGTGACACCATCCCACTTTCAGATGAAGCTTTAGCACTGGGCAAGATTCGCCAGGTTTCCGTAGCCAGCATGGTTGCCGAAACGATTCGTCGCATTAACAACGAAGAATCTATTAGCGCAATGTTCGATTCTTATCTATAATAGAGCGCTGAATTTTCAAAGCCCTGCCATTTGGTAGGGCTTTTACTCACTAGACTGGTCGCAAGTCTGGTTCATTTAACTTAAATAGGATGTCTATCATGGCAAACTTCGTATTAAACGCAGCAGCACGTGAAGAAGCAGTTCAAGGGAAAGGTTCGAGCCGCCGCCTTCGTCTTCAAGCTAAAGTTCCTGCAATCATCTACGGTGGCGAAGCTGCTCCTGTAGCTGTTACTCTTGAGCTTCGTCAGCTTGTTAAATTCTTAGAAAATAACTCTTTCTTTGAAGAAGTTATCGAAATTGATGTAGACGGTAAAGTTGAAAGCGTGAAAATCCAAGCCTTACAACGTCACCCAGCTAAAAACACGCCTATGCACGCTGACTTTAAACGCGCATAAGTGTTAATGGTGTAATTAGTGTCAAATATTTCACTGATTGTTGGTTTGGGCAACCCAGGTTCTGAGTATGCCCAAACCCGCCATAATGCAGGGGCCTGGTTCGTAGAACGCCTTGCAGAGCAATATGGCATTACCCTCAAGAAAGACCCGAAATTCAATGGATTTAGTGGTCGTGGCAATATCGAAGGTCAAGACGTTCGTCTTCTTCTACCTACAACCTTTATGAACCTTTCCGGTAAAAGTGTTGTTCCTTTCGCCAAATTCTACAATATCGCACCTGAATCGATCCTGATTGCCCATGATGAACTGGATATGAATCCTGGTGTCATTCGCCTGAAAACGGGTGGTGGTCACGGTGGTCATAATGGTCTACGCGATATCGTGCCGCATATTGGTTCAAACTTCCATCGCCTGCGTATTGGAATCGGCCATCCTGGTGCCAAAGACCGTGTTTCTGGTCATGTGCTCAGTAAAGCGCCCAGCAGCGAACAAAAGTTAATGGATGATGCAATTTCACATGCGCTCGCACGTACCAAAATGCTGGTGAATGCAGAAGTACAGCAAGCCATGAATCAAATTAATGCCTATAAGCCTAACTGATCATTCAAAAATCGCTGGACAATTCCGCTTGTCAGAAAGATCATTTAAGCGCAAAATGCGCAAGCCTACCCACTTATCCAGTGTCGTAGAAATTGATTCAACCATATGATGATCAAAGTCTTAGTTCAACTCAGGGGACGCTAGCCATGCTATCTCGTTTATTAAAATGCAAAATTCACCGCGCTCACGTTACACATGCAGAATTACACTATGAAGGTTCATGTGCAATTGATGGCGTTTTGATGGATTTAGCTGGCATTCGCGAATACGAAGAAATTCATGTGTGGAACGTGACCAATGGTAAACGTTTTGCAACTTATGCCATTCGTGGCGAAGATAATTCAGGCATCATTTCAGTCAATGGTGGCGCTGCACATCAAGCCGATGTAGGCGATATCATCATTATTGCAACTTTTGGTGATTTCACTGAAGCTGAAGCAAATGCACATCAGCCACGCTTGGTCTATGCAAATCCAAACAATACCGTCAGCCATACTGCCAACTGTATTCCGGTACAAGTCGCTTAAGTCGATGCGACCAGATTCCCAAAGCTCGCACCTCGCGGGCTTTTTTATGGCCAGAATGACTAAATATAATTAACTGCCCTGCCGCCAGCTTTTAGAACTTTCACAATTTAGGGGCTTTAAATGGGAGTCAACAAGATTAACCAGTAAAGCCTTTCCATTTTCCTTAAGCTTAAGTTCGGCAAATTTGGCATTGCGATAACACGGCTCTAGGCCTTCGGCGAATAAAAAACTATTGGCCGCCGGATATAAAGCTTCAAAACTATTGCGTGGATTCTTTAACAGCAGTTTTGCGGAAGATGCCGGATGAACTTGTAACAGACGCGGATCAAAACTGCTTCGTATCACTCGTCGTTGTGCATCCAAGCGTACATAGCTCATGATCTGAGACCGATCTTTAAAATCCTGAATAGTGATATCTGAACCTGTTTGATTCAGGGCAGTTTCATCAGCATCTAGACCAGCAAAATGCAACTGATAGTTCAGCGCCATATAATCGCCCTGCAAAATCGAACGCGGATCGACGGGCGCCAACTTAACAAAAATACTCTGACTATTTCTTAAATGCCATTCATGCTGGATAATTAAGCCCACAAATAAGGCAATACTAAAAATACTCAGGTGTAGCACCCAGAACTTTTTCATGAGGCTACTCCTGTTTTCGACTGAAATTTCGGTGAGCTCAACACATAAGCCAGAAGCAAAACCAGCAGACCTGAAGCAAAGATACTGACACTCTTAAATAAAAAGCTGAGTCCCAGATTGTAATACAGCAACCATAACCAGAAGATCAGTAACAGAACCAATAAGGCCTGCATCAATCGCTGTTGATTGACCATCGCCCAGGCCATAAGTACCAGAATGATGAAAATTTCAAAATAGCCCAGTGCAATCAGTAAAATGCCTACGGCAGGAATCAGCCAGAGTGGTGTCAGCGAAAATTGCTTCAGATGTATTCCGATAAAACTCAGCAGCCATACTGCGGGTAAAATATAGAAAACAATTGCTTCATCTATACCGCGCGGATGCAGTTGCTGCGCTACGCCAAATTGCAACAGACATTGAAAAATAGCCGTTGCTGCCAAAATACTGATCATCCACAGATTCACACTTTTGGCATAAGCTGAAGCAAGCCAGTGTCTTGCAGTGAGTAAAGCCACGGTCAGCACACTGTAATTCAACAGCATGATCCATGTGATCAGGCGATGGTCATGAGAAAATGGGTGCTGCTCGATTAAAACTGCAATTCCCAACGCATGAGCCAGTAATAACTGTAATAGCAGCACCAGCCAATGCATGCGATTCATGATACTTAGCAACGTAATACCGATTTGTATCAGCCAGATCAGCAATAAACTATCTGTCAACAATTCGGTATGAATCAGGACAGCAGCCTGACCGCAGACCCACAAACAATAAGCCAATTGCCGCAGAAAAACTGAAGGCTTGCTATGAATCAACCACCAGGCAATCCCGATAAAGATTAGCCCCATCAGGATGGATAAACTTTCCCAATAGGTCAGCAACAGTATGGCCAGTATCACACCAGCAATCCATGCGCCCAGCGCCAGTGGAATGACCGAAAACCGGCTCTGGGGTAACAGCTTTATCAGCAGCGCACTAATCGCCGCAAACCAGCCAAAGATGAGCAAAGCCAGCACCAATAAGCCTGCAGCTGAATTTTGCAAATATTGGTCTGTGAGATCAAAAATCAGAATGCTAAAACTCAGTGCCAGCCCTGCAACCAGCAAACTGGTTTCCAGCTGTTGCTGCCGAGTATAGAAATAAGCACTAAATAACAGTGCTAAGACCAGTACCGAAGCCAAATACCAGATCGAATTCGAGTCGATAAATCGAAACATGCTAAATACCGAAATGAGTACCACCACGGCAATCAACAGATAGCGTAAAACCGGATAATAGCGTAATGCATAGATCAGACTCAGTCCGGTCAACAGATTAAGACTGAGCAGATAGGCAGTTTCAGCACGCACCAACCAAAAGCTTTGTTTAAAATAAAAATAAAGCGCCAGCTGGCTGACCACGCAAAATAATGCAAACACACCAATATTCGGTCGATACAGCCAAGGCAAAAGTAACAAGGCCCAAAGCAAAAACAATTGATAACTGTCAGCACCGGTCTGATAAATCTGCCCAATCACCGCCAGACTTAAGCCCAGCATTAAACCCGATACAGTATCCAGACTTTGTCTTAACTTTTCTCGCGCAGCGAAATGCACACTCAGCAATGCCGAACCCAGCAATAAAACTTGCGGCATAAACAACTGGACAAATTTCGGCAGCATCCACCAGTTTGCTGCCAGCAGATACACGATACTGACAGCGATCAGCGCGAGTCCAATGATTTGAAGAATCTGAATAACAGCAGGTTGAATAAATAACAGCGGTGAGAATGGATGATCGGGCTTGGGTACTGTTTTAGACATGCTGATCTGTTCAATTTTTATTTGATTTTACCTTAGCATGATTTTTAGCGCATATGCCAGGCAGGAACCTTACAACTGTGCAGTACTTTTTTAAATCAGGATCTGATAAATGCCGTAAAGAGCAATGATCAGCAGAATGAGACCACACAAGGCCAGCAAATGCGGATACAACCGAGAACGGGATAAACGGTTAAAACCCAAATACACCACTGACAGGGTCAGGAAATCCAGCACGATCCAGCTCAGGGTTAAGATTATGAGACTCAAATCGAGATCAGATGTAATACCAATAAACTGCGGGAAAAAAGCCGCAAAGAAAATAATATCTTTGGGATTGGAAATACCGACCAGAAAACCCTGCTGAAAGCCGCCACGTACCGGAGATAACTTCTTTTGAGCTGACTCTGCTTGCTGAAAAATCACCTCCCGAAATATTTGCAGCCCCAGATAACCAATATACAGACAACCCAGCAACTTGATGGCATCCAGCCACTGTTCATTAATGACCAGCAAGCCTTTCAGGCTTAATATCGATAAAGCAATCAATATCAATGAAGCGAAATTGGTGCCAAAAATAGTTCTTAAAGCCGCAGCATAACCGCCTTTTAGACCGGCACTGGCCACCAGCAACATCACCGGACCAGGCGTGGCGATCATTACCACAACAGCCAGACAATACAAGAGATACTCACTGATATTCATGCTCTTCCCTCAGCTGTTGTTATTTTTCTGCATAAAAAAAGAGGACTTATTCCTCTTCCTGCAGATGAATCAGATGCTGACTAATGCCATCCGCCCGCAGAAAAGCCAGATCATAACTGGCAGTGGCCAAAGCCAGAATCCGGCGCTCAAATTCATCCCAGAGTGGACGTACCTGCTTATAATGAATCCCCAAACCACTATCATCGGTAAAATGCCGATTTTTTTCACAGAGCTTTAAAGCATGATACAGCTTACGCCCTTTGGAGGCATCGTCACGTAAACGTACCCGTTTTGACAGCACAAAGGCTTGAACCTTGACGATATCTGCATGTGGCAACAACGGCACTAAAATCTGATCCAGCTGTGCATCCAGACGCCGCCATACGGCATGATGCTGATCAGCGCCATAAGTGTTCCAGTGAATCACCTCATGATTGAAACGGCGGCAACCACGACATACCGCATCACCAAATACGGTCGAGCAACGCCCAGCACACGGGGTTAAAGACGCAATACGACGATCTGAACTCAAAACACACTCCAAAGATACTACAACTTCCAGTACCTGCATCACTGCATAAAACTTTACAAAATTCCGGGTCGGGCATGACTATACACGCTCTCCCCCATGAATTGAAGCCTGTTAAAAGGCAAGTGTTTTACTCGCTTATTCACTCGAATCACGCTAAAATATGCGCCTTTAAATTATCATGCTACGTTGGAGTATTCCATGAACGCTACTGTAGAACAGCTTGCACCTGTAGAACAGCAAGCGACCTCAGGTTGGGTTGTTGCCGCACTTTATCAATTCAAAGAAGTTCAAGATCCTGCCGATCTTCAACAACGTCTTTTAGACTTGGTAAAAACAATCAACCTTTGTGGAACACTCATTGTAGCGGGTGAAGGGATTAACGGTACGGTTGCAGGTGACCGTGCATCGATTGATCAAATTCACCAGTTCCTTCTCAATGAAGGCTTTGTTGAGATGGAATATAAAGAGTCAGACAGCTCTGACAAGCCATTTCGTAAAATGAAAATTAAATTAAAAAAAGAAATCGTGACTTTAGGGGTAGAAGTGAAACCACGTGATCTGGTCGGTCACTATCTTGATCCTCAGGAATGGAATGAACTGATTGCGCGTGATGACGTGATTCTGGTTGATACCCGTAACGATTACGAATACAAAGCAGGAACGTTCAAAGGCGCGATTGACCCGAAAACTGAAAGCTTCCGTGAATTCCCTGAATATGTGAAAAATAATCTGGAACAGCACAAAGACAAGAAAATTGCCATGTTCTGTACCGGTGGTATTCGCTGTGAAAAATCAACCTCTCTGCTTCTGCAAGAAGGTTTTACAGAGGTGTATCACCTGAAAGGCGGTATTTTAAAATACCTGGAAGAAACTCCGGCTGAAGAAAGTATGTGGGAAGGCGAATGCTTCGTATTTGATGGCCGTACAGCAGTAACACACGGTGTCGAAGAAGGTCAAAACACCAAATGCCATGCCTGTGGCTGGCCTTTGCTTCCTGAAGAAGTGGCGCTGCCAAGTTATGAACATGGTGTCTCTTGCGTGTACTGCATTGACAAGACCACAGAGAAACAAAAAGACGGTTTCCGTATGCGTCAGTCCCAAATTCTGGCAGCAAAACGTAAACGTCTCTAAGCCAGCCGCTTTGTAAGAAAATATATAAAAACCCTCTTCGGAGGGTTTTTTATTTACATAAAAATTACAACAGTAATAAAACTCTCACCAATTCATTACCAAGAACCTTATTTTTTTCCAAGCAAGATTGCTAGTCTATTGAAAAGTCTATCTTAAGCCAAGTCTTTCATTATTAACTTAAATTTTAAAATGAAAAGGAATATAACATGACCAGTTCACTTGCTCGAGATCCAGATAATCTGGTTCAGTTTCAACCCAAAGAGAATATAAAACAACAACGACTTCATCAGGTTAATGACGAGCTTGAGAGCCAGTCACATGTGTTTGTGGTCATCTTGGGAACTGTGATTGGCGCGATTTTAGCGCTGTTTATTGGTTATCATCTTAATACCAGTGTCATTCATTTTATGCTGCTGAGTGTTTTACCTGTCTGTTTGGCCTATGGCTTACGCAAAGTCTATATTTATACGCTGACACATAGCTGATTCTGCCTGCTCATTTATATTCCAAGACTTTACCGCATAAAAAATACTGCTTAGGATACAGGCAGTATTTTTTATTTTGACCATCTTATGAATTTAACTGAATGGATTATTTCCGTCATGGAACAACTGGGCTACTGGGGTATTGCCCTGCTCATGTTTCTGGATAATGTCTTCCCACCCATCCCTTCCGAAATCATTATGCCTTCTGCGGGCTATTCGGCCTCTCAGGGTGAGTTAATACTGGTCGGGGTGATCATGGCCGGTTGCATTGGCTCATTACTAGCAGCAGCCTTGCTGTACTGGGTGGGTTATAAATTCAATCACGATTCCATTTTCAAGTTTGTCGACCGTTATGGCAAATATCTGTTTATCAAATCCAATGATGTGAAAAAATCACTGAGCTGGTTTGAACATTATGGACATCGGATTGTGTTTTTTGGCCGCATGGTTCCTGCCGTCCGCTCACTGATCAGCATTCCTGCCGGCATGAGCCGTATGCCCTTCTGGAAATTCATGTTCTATAGCACACTCGGAACCATCATCTGGACCACGTTTTTGGCCTGTGTCGGATTTTACTTTGGTGAAAACCAAGAGTTGATGCAGCAAATTTTCAGTAAAGTCAGTTATGTGATTATTGCGATTGTTATAGTCATTATTGCCTGGGTTATCTACCGTAGACAGCAGCGTAAAAATCGTCCATCCTGAATAGACCTCAGCATGAAGGAGGCTAAAACGATGTCGCACTATCTTAAATATTTTGCCACCGTTTATCTTAGCTTGGTTCTATTCGTGGGCGTACTCATTTATGTATTCAATCTGGGCGCGATTCTCCTGATCCCGGCCCTGATCGCGTCAGCCTTTCTCAGTGCCCGATACTTTGTGAAGAGAGAACAACGTTTACCCAGCAAGGAAGAGAAAAGCAAACTGGTATGGGGTTCTACCATCATTGCGATTACATTTGGGTTTATTTTTATATTTGTTGTGATCTGGATGCATCCACAGACTGAAGCCATCTTCAACAACATGGCTTATACCGGAAGGGGCCCGAATTCATTTCTGATGGCCGCTGTGATTGCGGTGCATGGTTTGATCTTTCATATTGCCTATAATGGCTATGCCCGCTACAGTCTGAGCAAACGGGTCGGTATTGAAAGAAAATAAAATCCCTTCGATGCTTTGATAAAAGTCCAAAGCTAAAAAAAGCACCGTGCGGTGCTTTTTTTATGAATTATTCTGGAGTGTGATACATCAGATACAATTCATTTAAGTTGTCTGGAATTTCTTCTGCAAGTTCGTCCATTAACTGGCCATTGCGACGGAAAGTTTCCATTTGCGGATCTTCATCATCAATGCCGCTGAAGACCATGATTGGCAGAGTTAAATCTACCAGTTGCTCTTCAAATTCTTCAGTAAACCAAGCTTCTTCGTTCAGGAACATGGCATCGACAAAGCCCACACTCCAGTCACCCAAGCTTGATTCGGTGTCTGCTTCTTCAATTTCAAATGGGAATGTAATCCCTTCTTCATTGGCTAAGCTTTGACGGATAGACTCTAACCATGCTTGTACCTGAGTGATGATTTCTGCAGGCACTTTCTTTTGATTGCTATCAAAAAGCTCGTCTAACCATTTGTCGAATTTTGGGCCTACTGCAATAGCACATAAGAAACCATGGGTTGCTGCGAAATCTAGACCATGTTCATTTTGGTCACCATCTAGATATTCACTCAACAGGTCTAAATCTAAAGCACTCATCTAACATCCAAACTTAGAAAACCGAAAGGTTTAGCATAGCATTTATTCAGGCCATGCTAAATCCGAATTCGTTAATCTTCGTCATCAAAATCGTCATCATCGTCGAAGTCATAGTCAAAATCTTTGAGTTCGCGTTCCAAGCGACGTTGTGAAAGTAAATCATCAATCAGACGACGTTTTTCCAACGACTCTTTAGCGCTCAGCTTGCTGGAAGCTTCATCGAAATTAACATCATCCTCACCGAAGCTATCATCTAGTTCAAAATCTGTAGAAGACACTAAAACTTCCTCATAGTGAAAAATGTAAATGGTTTTAGCGCTATTTATCTTGCCTAAAACCACAAGTCAAGTTTTATTTAAATTTTCGTATTTTAAAGTTGTAAATAGGGCTTTTTTTTAAGGACATTGTGTGACATGATATAATCCACCCTGCGTCCTTATGTTTTTTGACTACACATTTTTTGGTCAAATACACAGATGCCGGGGTTGGACTTGAAAATAACAAATTCATCCCCATCTTAAATTACTGAATTTCATTTTAAATATTTTATCAGACAGCTTGAATGCTGAATACTCTGATGAAATACGTAGGCTATTCACTAAATTTAATGAGCTTAAATCGTGCATAAGTTGTACGGTTTTTCCTGTCACAGATTCAACGAAGAGTAAGCAAAAGATGAGCGATATGACTTCCCCTACTTCACAAGTAGCGGCTCTGATTAGCCGAGGCAAAGAACAAGGTTACTTAACCTTCGCTGAGGTTAACGATCATCTGCCGGACTCCATCACAGAAAGCGAGCAGATTGAAGATATCATTCAGATGCTGAATGACGTGGGTATTCCTGTACATGATCGCGCGCCTGAATCTGATGATACGATGTTCGAAGATACTACAGAAGCTGCCGATGAAGTTGCAGAAGAAGAAGCTGCAGCCGTACTGGCCTCTGTAGAAAATGAGCCAGGTCGTACAACTGACCCTGTGCGTATGTATATGCGTGAAATGGGTACCGTTGAGCTTTTAACCCGTGAAGGCGAAATTAGCATTGCAAAGCGCATCGAAGAAGGTATTCGTGATGTTTTGCACTCGATTGCTTACTGGCCCAATGCGGTAGAAGTTGTACTCCAAGAATATAAAGATTATGAAGCGGGCGAACGCCGTCTTGCTGACCTGTTATCGGGTTATTTAGATCCTGAATCAGACGAAGAAATTCCTGAAGTACTCGAAGAAGAAGTCGAGATCGCTGAAGACAAGACTGACTCGAAAAAATCGACCAAGGATGTAAAACTGGACGATGATGAAGAGGAAGAAGCTGAAACTGAAGATGATTCAGAAGCTGATTCTGGTCCAGATCCTGAAATTGCCAAAGCGCGCTTCACTGAACTTGAAAATGCATGGTTGAATACCAAAACAGCCATCGAAAAACATGGTCGTGACAGTGAAGAATCTGAAGCTGCGCTGGAAGCACTGGCGACCGTATTCATGATGTTCAAATTCACGCCGCGTCTATTCGATATCATTTCAGAAATGATTCGTGGTACGCATGACCAGATCCGTGGTGCAGAACGTGAAGTGATGCGTTATGCCGTGCGCCGTGGTCGTATGGATCGTACCCAGTTCCGTACTTCTTTCCCGGGACAGGAATCGAATCCAGCCTGGTTAGATGAACAGATCGCGAAAACACCTGCAGACCAGAAAGCCTATCTGGAAAAAGTACGTCCCGATGTATTGGCCTTCCAGCAAAAGATTGCCGATATTGAAAAAGAGTTGGGTCTTGATGTTAAAGGCATTAAAGACATTGCCAAACGCATGGCCGTTGGTGAAGCTAAGGCACGTCGCGCCAAGAAAGAAATGGTCGAAGCCAACTTGCGTCTGGTGATTTCAATTGCGAAAAAATACACCAACCGCGGCTTGCAGTTCCTGGATCTGATTCAGGAAGGTAACATTGGCTTGATGAAAGCGGTGGACAAGTTTGAATATCGTCGTGGTTATAAATTCTCGACTTATGCAACCTGGTGGATTCGTCAGGCGATCACCCGTTCAATCGCCGATCAGGCACGTACCATTCGTATTCCGGTGCACATGATCGAGACCATCAACAAGATCAATCGTGTATCGCGTCAGCTTCTTCAAGAAATGGGGCGTGAACCGACACCTGAAGAGTTGGGCGAACGTCTGGAAATGGACGAAGTCAAAGTACGTAAAGTGCTAAAAATCGCCAAAGAACCGATTTCGATGGAAACACCGATCGGTGATGATGAAGATTCGCATCTGGGTGACTTCATTGAAGACAGCAACATCACGTCACCAATTGATGCTGCGACTTCAGAAGGCCTGAAAGAAGCGACACGCGAAGTTCTGGAAAACCTGACTGAACGTGAAGCCAAAGTTCTGAAAATGCGTTTTGGTATCGACATGCCGACCGACCACACCTTGGAAGAAGTGGGCAAACAGTTTGATGTGACACGTGAACGTATTCGTCAGATTGAAGCTAAAGCGTTACGCAAGCTTCGCCATCCATCACGTTCAGAACACTCCACTTAAGTAGCCAAGACAGACCCAAACGCCTGCATGATTGCAGGCGTTTCAAATCAGGGGGACTACCATGTTAGACCGTACACCATCTCGTGAACTTCAAGAACATCTTTGGGTTTTCCCTATGGATTATCCGATTAAACTGATTGGCCTTGCTGGCATTGAACTGCGTCAGGCCGTGAATGATATCTTTGTAAAACATTTTCCTGAATTTGATGGCAGTGAGATGACCATCACACCGTCGCGTACTGGCAAATATCATTCCATTACCGCACAACTGCGCTTTTTGGAACTGGAGCAGGTACATGCAGTATATGCAGATTTGGCCGCCTGTCCGCTGATTAAAACCGCACTGTAATCAAAAATACAAAAGACACGCTTTCGGGCGTGTTTTTTATGCCTGTACAATGACTGAGCTAGCGCTTAAATATTGTAGGTCTCGCCCCTATTTCATGCCGAAATCATTATAATTATGACCAGTTTTTTATAATTACCAAGGACACTCCCTGTGACTGATGTGCTGCAAAAGCCCGAGCTGATCATTCGTCAATATCACGACCTTACTCCTTATGAAGATCGCTTTCTGGAAATGAAAACATTTACGGAAAACCGTGATGAATATAGTCCGGATCAGCTGTGGATTCTGCAACATCAGGATGTATTGACTCAAGGTCAGGCCGGTAAGCCAGAACATATTCTGATATCGAGCAATATCCCGGTAATTCAAACCGATCGTGGTGGTCAAGTGACCTGGCACGGCCCGGGCCAGCTGGTGGCTTACTTCATGTTTGACCTGAATCGCCTAGGCTGGAATGTGCGTACACTGGTGTCCTATGCTGAAAACCTGATGATCGATCTGCTGAAAAAATACGGCATTGATGCTTATGCCAAACCCGATGCACCGGGGGTCTATGTGGCTGAACGAAAAATTGGTTCACTGGGTTTTAAAATTCGTAAAGGCCGTAGCTATCATGGTCTTTCCTTAAATCTGGATTGTGACCTGAGCGGATTTAATACCATCAACCCTTGTGGTTATGCGGGACTGGAAATGGTTCGCATGAGCGACCTACTGGAACAACCGCCACAATTCAACCAGTTATGTCGTGAAATTATTGAAACTTTGCGCCACAGCGGTTACTTTAATCAAGTCACTGTCGAGCAAAGATAAAGCCTTTGCATTTCACCCCCAAATAAATTAGAGTATTTACTCTAAACCAATAATATTGAGATAGGGATCATCACGTGATTGCAACTAAATCCGTAAAACCCGCTTTGCAGCTTGCCTATGTCAAACTCATGATGGATGTGATTGGCCGCGGTCTGGTCATGGCAAGCCAGGTGGATGAAGAAATCAAACAGGAAGTTGCCCAATTTCCAGTCCATTTCACTCTTTCCATGAAAGTCTTTCCGCATGGCCCAGCCTTTGTGGCGCGGGTCACTGAGGACAAGCAATTGGAACTGGTGAAAAATCTGGAAAAAGCACCTGATCTGACTATTACCTTTAAACATCTGCACCATGCTTTTTTAGTTTTTTCCTTTCAGGAAAGCACCTCTCAAGCCTTTGCCAATGACCGCATGATTGCCGATGGCGATATTTCCAATGCCATTCGTCTGGTGCGTTGTCTAAATAAAATGGAAGCACTGATTTTGCCTAAACTGGTGGCGCAACTGGCTGTCAAAGAATATCCAAGCAATCTCAGCCTCAAAGAAAAACTAAGCGAAGCGAGCAGTATTTATCTAAAAATCGCTCAATCTTATTTAAAACGGAGTGTATAACATGGCTAAACCTTATTATGAATTTTTCTGTCCAGTTAAAGTCATTGCCGGACATGCCGCGTTAGAACATATTCCGTTTGAGCTTGCAACTTTGGGGGCCAAACGTCCACTCATCATTACCGACAAAGGTGTACGCGCCAATAATCTGCTGGCACCGATTGAAGCTGCATTTGAAATGGCGGATGCTGCAATTGTAGCCATTTTTGATGACGTACCACCCGATTCTAGCTTGGGTACAGTACGTAGTGCGGCGAAACTGTATCGTGAAAATCACTGTGAATTCTGGTGTCTGAAGGGGGTGATGACTTGCTTAAATATTCTGGTGCCCACAACCTGCCTAAGCCACTGAAACCATTTTTTGTGATTCCAACAACTTCAGGGACAGGTTCAGAAGTCACCATGGTGGCTGTCGTCTCAGATACCGAGAAGAACGTTAAAATGCCTTTCGCATCGTATTATCTGATGCCGCATGCTGCGATTTTAGATCCGCGCATGACCCAGACTCTGCCGCCGCATTTAACCGCCATGACCGCAATGGATGCACTGACCCATGCGGTCGAAGCTTAT